>CXWK01005166.1_pt1 | contig 25900 bp, 19 predicted proteins | sample 590851 | NCBI WGS metagenome assembly CXWK01 (sample SAMEA3498364, study PRJEB10139) | wastewater metagenome | biome: wastewater treatment plant; material: activated sludge | place: Denmark | collected 2014-08-01
GAAGGGCACGATGTTCGTGCAGCTGCTTCCCAAGCGTGCGCCCAAGACGGTGAACAACTTCGTGTTCCTCGCCCGCTACCACTACTTCGACGGCATCATCTTCCACCGGATCATCAAGGACTTCGTGATCCAGGGTGGCGACCCCGAAGGAACCGGCCGCGGCGGTCCCGGCTACCGCTTCCCCGACGAGCTGCCCAAGCCCGGCGAATACCAGCTGGGTTCGCTGGTGATGGCCAACGCCGGCCCCGACACCAACGGCAGCCAGTTCTTCGTCGTGTCCGGCCCCAGCGGCATCAACCTGCCGCCCAACTACGCACTGTTCGGCAAGGTGCTCGATGGGCTGGACGTGCTCGCCGAGATCCAGTCGGTCGAGACCGGCCGCGGCGATCGCCCCAAAACCGACGTCGTCATCGAGTCGGTCACGATCACAGAAGGCTGACGCCCCGGAGCAAACCGCTCCAAAAGCACACGAAACGAACCCGGGGTGGTCCACCGCCCCGGGTTCGTTGCTGTTCGGCCATCCTGTGTACCGTGCCGTGATGACCTCCCTGTCCCCCCGCAGGCTCGGCCCCCGTCGGTTGCTGATCGCCGGTGGGGCGGCCGTGACGGCGCTCGCAGCCGCCCGGGCCCTGCGCGCCAAAAAGCGGGACACGGAAGCCTCAGCGCAGCAACCCACGCCCACATCGAAGAAGTTCTCGTCGTCGCTGGCCCGCAACGCCGGCCTGGCCCGGGTGGGCGCAACCGGCGGAGCCCACATGGCGGTGGCCAGGGTGCGCTCGATCGGCGCCGACGAGGAACGCACCGCCGAGCTGCGCGCCGGCGCCGAGCTGCGCACCGCCGAGGCGGTGGCCGAGACCCTGGGAAACATGAAGGGCGCCCTGATGAAGCTGGGCCAGATGGCCAGCTATCTGGAAGCGGGCCTTCCCGAACCGATGCGGGAGGCGCTGGTGCAGCTTCAGGCCGACGCCCCACCGATGGCGCCCGAGCTGGCAGCCGAGGTGATCGCCGCCGAGCTGGGAGCGCCGCCCGAGCAGGTGTTTGCCAGCTGGGAGCCCCGCCCGATCGCCGCCGCAAGCATCGGCCAGGTGCACCGGGCCACCACCAAGGACGGCACCCAGGTGGCGGTCAAGGTGCAGTACCCGGGGGTCGACGACGCCATCCGCCACGACCTGCAGACCTCCAACGTCGTGTTCTCCGCCATGGGCATGATGTTTCCCGGCATGGACCCCAAGCCGATCGTCGCCGAGCTGCGCGAGCGCCTGGGGGAGGAGCTCGACTACGTCAACGAGGCCGCCAACCAGCGGCGCTTCGCCGACTACTTCGAAGGACACCCGGCGATCCACGTGCCCCGGGTGCTCGAGGAGTACTCCACCGCCCGGGTGCTGACCAGCGAATACGTCGTCGGCGACCGCTGGCCGGCGCTGCTCGAGGCCTCCCAGGAGGAGCGCAACCTGGCCGGAGAAGCGATCTTTCGCTACGTGTTCAGCTCGATCTACGGGCTGGGAACCTTCAACGGCGATCCTCACCCGGGCAACTACCTGGTGCAGGGGCCGGGACGCCTCTCGTTCCTCGACTACGGCCTGGTGAAGCACTTCGACACCGAGACCGTGGCCGACTTTGAATCGCTGATCGTGGCGATGGTGCTCCAGCGTGATCCCGACAAGTTCCGCGCCGAGGTGGAACGCATTGGCTTGTTACCGGCGGGCGCCCCGTTCTCCACCGAGGACGTCGTCGGCTACTTCGGCCACTTCTACGACCACATCATGGAGGACCGGGAGGTGACGATCGAGCCCGAGTGGTCCGAGGAGGCGGTGCGCCGCTACTTCGACCTGAGCGGGCCGTACGCCTCGATCATGAAGATGGCCAACCTGCCCGGCGACTGGGTGATCGTCCAGCGGATCAACCTGGGGCTCTACGCGCTGCTCGGCGAGCTGCGGGCCACCGCCAACTGGCGTCGCATCTCCGAGGAGCTGTGGCCGAGCGTGCTCGGACCGCCGTCGACGCCGATGGGCGAGGCGATCGCCGCCTGGGAGGTGGCCAGCGGGAAGACGAGAGGTCCGAAGGCGACCAGTCCGGACCTCGGCCTACCGGAGCCTGGCCGTCCAGAAGCCGGCCGACCCGGCCCCAGTCACCCGGGCGTCAGCCGTCGGGGGCAGTCGGCGGGCTGAGTTCGGCTGCGGCGGTCCGCAGGTGGTGCGCCACCAGCTCGGCGACGGCCGTGTGATCGGGCAGATCCGGGCGGGGAGGGGTGCTCCAGGGTTCCATCGAGATCCAGACCTCGGTGCCGCTGCTGCCGTCCGGTGTCAGCGCGGCCCGCCCCTGGAGCGACATGATCAGCGTGACCGTCGGGCCGTCGACGAACTCGACCAGCGCCTCGACCAGGCCGGANNCCACAGCATGGTCTCCTCCCACGGGGCGGCCACCAGGACGCTGCCGTCCGATGCCCACGCCGCTGCTCTGCCCGCAGAAACATCGGCATTGGGATCCGGCTCGGCCTCGGCGGGACCAGGCGGGGTGGGAGCGTCGGCGCTGTCCCGGCGAGCCTTGGTGCCCCGCGACGGCCCGGCGCGCTCATCGCTCCCGGACCGCTTTGCCCGACGTCGGGACCTGGGAGCCGCGGGCAACGCGCTGAGCACCGCCCAGGCGTTGATCAGGCGCACCGCCCGGGCAGAGGTGTCCTGGCCTGGGTTGACGTCGGGGTGGTGGCGACCGATCTGGGCCCGAAACGCGGCCCGGATCTCCTCCGAGCTCGCTGCGGCATCCACCCCGAGTGCGGCGCGCGCCTCGGCGGGGGTCATCGCCGGTGTCATCGTGTGCACGCCTCGGTCACACCGGCACGGTAGCGACTCCCGATGTTGCGGGGCGATCGGACACACTGGGGTGCCGAGCGCACGCTCCAGTACCCTCCATCGGTCCACTCACACCATGCACCCCTACCCTCACCCAACGTCGAGGCGGCGATGAAACGATTCGAAGACCTGTTCGAGGAGCTCGGGGCCAAGGTGGCCGCCGACGACCCGACGTCGGGCACGGTGGCGGCGGTGCAGGCCGGCCCCCACGAGGTTGGGAAGAAGCTGGTGGAGGAGGCGGCCGAGGTGTGGATGGCCGCCGAACACGAGGGCCGGGAGCGCACGGCCGAGGAGATCTCTCAGTTGCTGTACCACATTCAGGTGATGATGCTGGCGTGCGACCTCAGCCTGGAGGACGTCTATGCCCACCTCTGAGCAGGCCCCCACCGGTCAGGCCCCCACCGGTCAGGCCACCACCGATCCCCACAGTGCCGAGGACGCGACCGCCGACCACGTGAGCCGGCCCCCGATGGTGAAGGTGGCGCTGCCCAACAAGGGTGCCCTCGCCGAGGAGGCCGCCGCGCTGATGGAGGAGGCCGGCTACCGCATCGGCCGCTCTGGCAAGGCGCTGCGGGTCATCGACCGGGCCGAGTCGGTCGAGTTCCTGTTTCTGCGCCCGCGCGACATCGCCATCTACGTCGGCAGCGGGGTGATCGACCTGGGCATCACCGGGCGCGACCTGACCACCGACAGCGGAGCGCCGGTCGACGAGGTGCTCGCTCTGGGTTTTGGCCAGGCCGAGTTTCGCCTGGCCGCACCGGTGGGCTCCGGGTTTGCGCTGACAAACGGATGTCGCATCGCCACCTCCTACGACGGCCTTCTCGGCCGGTACCTGGCCGAGCGGGGCGTCGAAGCGGAGGTGATCCACCTGGACGGCGCCGTCGAGCTGGCGCCCAGCCTGGGCGTGGCCGATGCGGTCGCCGACGTGGTGCAGTCCGGCCGCACCTTGGCCGAGGCCGGCCTGGAGGTGGTCGGTGAGCAGCTGCTGGCCTCCGAGGCCGTGCTGATCGCCCGCAGCGGCCGCCAACTCGACGCCGCCGACCGGGTGATGATCGAACGGGTGCGGGGCGTCGTGGTGGCCGCCAGCTACCTGATGGTCGAGTACGACCTGCCCGAGCATCTGGTGGCCCAGGCCACCGCCGTCGCCCCCGGCATGGAGGGCCTGACCGTGGCCCCCCTCGCCCGGGAGGGCTGGGTGGCGATCCGGGTGATGGTGGCGAAGTCTGACGCCAACCGGGTGATGGACGAGTTGGCCGCCCTCGGGGCCAAGGCGATCCTGGCGAGCGATCTCCGGACGTGTCGGTTGTAGTTGGTCCGGGCGAGGACGAGGGGCACGGAGGCCCTGAACCGCTTCGCTAAGTTCCTGGCCTCCGCACCCCTCGTCCTCGCCCTTCGTCGTTCCGCAAGCCCGTCGCTCGCTCTCGCTCGCCGGTCGCCATGGCAGGGAGAGCGGCGGTGGTTAACGGGGTCAGCCTGGGGTTTGGGTTGGCCTTTCTGTCAGGTCGGTGCAGCTTCGCAGGGCGTTCCACTCGTTCATCAACGCCTGGTACGGGCGTTCGTCCTCGGGGGTCAGCACCGGCTGGGCCTGGTCGTTGATGACGGCGGGGCGCCACCGGTAGTCGTCGACACGCCGGCCGGTGACGGTCACTTCGAGGATGCCGCTGTGGCTGGCGGCCGGCGTGCTCGCCGGGAACAGGAAGTTGCCCAGTCCGTAGCTGACCAACGCCGAGCCGAGGTATCCGGCCGCCGCCACCCGGTGCTGGTGTCCGCCGACCACGATGTCGGCGCCCGCCTCGACCAGCTTGGGGGCCAGCTCTAGCTGGACGTCCTCGGGACAGGGCACGTACTGCTCGCCCCAGTGGATGAACACGACGACCGTGTCCGCCTGCTCCCGAGCGGCCTTGACTGCATCGACCAGGGCATCGACCCGCTTGGCCGACGACACCCCTGGCCGGTCCCCGACGGCGCTCCAGCGGTCAACCAAACTGGAGTCGATCACCTCGGTGGTGCCCAACAGGGCGATGCGCTGGCCCTTCACCTCGAAGAGGCGGGGTGCAAGGGCAGCCGCCTCGTCGCGGCCGATACCCACGACGGGAAACCCGTCGTCCTCGATCGCGTCGAGCGTTTGGGCGAGCCCGTCGCTTCCAAAGTCGATCGCATGGTTGTTGGCCATCGTCACCGCGTCGACGCCGGCCGAGCGCAGCGCATCGAACACCCGGGGGCCGGTGGAGAACGTGAACTGCTTGTCCTCCGGGGTGGCTGGGCCGGTGGTGATGGCGGTCTCCAGGTTGAGGAACGCCAGGTCGGCCTCGCCGAGTTGCACGGTGATCGGACCGAACACCGAGGTTGGGTCCTCCTTGAGCCGGGCGATGCTGGGCCCCTCGATGGCGGTGTCGCCGCCGAACGCGATCGTCACCGGCTCGCCCGAGCCCAGGTCCTCGGCGGACGGGCGCGGTGCGGGCCCGTCGCCCGCCGCGGAGCTGGAACCGCCGCACGCCGCGCCGACGAATAGCACCGCAGCGACCGACAGCCCGGCCAGGGGCGGCCGCACCGCTTCTGCCCGACTCACCCGAACCAGGCGGCGAGCAGCTTGGCCAGCGGCTCGACGTCCGCCACCGCCATCAGCTCGCGAGCCGAGTGCATCGACAGCTGCGGCGCACCCAGGTCGACGACGCCCACCCCGAGCGAAGCGGCCAGCGTGGGTCCGATCGTCGAACCGCACGGCAGATCACCCCGATGCGAGTAGGTCTGCAGCGCCACCCCGGCCCGCTCGGCGGCCAGGCGGGCGTGGGCGATCGTGCGGGCATCGGATGCGTAGCGCTGGTTGGAGTTGACCTTCAGCGCCGGGCCGCCACCTGGGGTGATCGGGTGCCCCGGCTCGTGGCGATCCGGATAGTTGGGGTGGGTGGCGTGGGCCATGTCGACCGAGGCGATCACCGAGGTTGCCAGCGCCCGCTGAATCGCCCGGTCGTCGCCACCGGCGGCCCGGATCGAGCCCTCGAGCAACCCCACGATGAGCGCCGAGGCGGCGCCCACGCCGCTGGTCGAGCCCACCTCCTCGTGGTCGGCGAGCACGAGTACGGGCACGATCGAGAGCTCCAGATCGGCCGGGTCCCGCCCGGCGGCCTCGATGAGCGCCGTCGTGCCGGCCCAGGACGAACACAGGTTGTCCAGGCGGGGCGCCGCCAGCAGTTCGTCGGCCTGACCCAGTCGAGCCGGCGGGGTGAGGTCGTGGGTCATCAGGTCCCACGACAACACGTCGTCACCGTCGACGCCGAGCTCGTCGGCGATCCAGGCTCGAAACTCGCCTGGACTGGAATGGCCGATGCCCCACACCGGCGTCAGGTGCTGCTGTTTGTTGAGCTGAAGGCCATCGGACGAGATGTCCCGGTCGAGGTGGATCGCCAGCTGCGGCACCCGCAGCAGCGGTCGGTCCCAACGGACGTGACGAAGCTGGACGGCAGGGCGGCGCTCGGGGCGGGCGGAGCGACCGACCCCGGCATCGTACGCCCCAACGGACGCTTCGGTCCTCTCGGCGATGCCATCGCCGGAGTGCGATGCGCGTAGCGCCACCCGGCCGGACAGGCCCAGGTCGCGATCGAGCCAGCTGTTTAGAAGCGCCCCGCCGTAGACCTCCACGCCCAGCTGGCGCCACCCGGCCACTGAGCGGTCCGGCTGGGGGCGGACCCGCAGGTTGGGGCTGTCGGTGTGGGCACCGACCACCCGCAACGGTGCGTCGGCGGGTTGGCCCCGGCGGCACCAGGCGACGACCAGCCCCTCGCTGCGGACGACGACCGGGCCGTCACCGGGCAGATCGTCACCGGGGGAGCGCTCGTCGAAGCCGGCCTGGACCAATCGGCGGGTGACCTCGTCGGCTGCGTGATAGGGCGAAGGCGACGCGGAGATCAGGTTGCACAGGTCGTCGGTCGGGTCGACCGAGTGCCCCGAGGTCCGATCGGAAGGCTGTCCGGACCCTTGATCGTCGACGCGGCGGTCCGGGTCGACGGCGCGCCGCTGCGGGGAGGTCATTGGATCAGCCTGCCGGGGTGGGTTCGGCGGTCGCCGCATCGGTCAGGCCGGTGCAACCCCGCAGCTCGTTCCAGCTGGCCAGCAGGTTCTGGGCCTCTTGGCCTTCGGCGGGGATCGGCTGGTTGGCGCCGTTGATGCGGGCGGGTACCCACTCGTAGCCGTCGATGCGCCGCCCGGTGGCGGTGACCTTCAGCACGCCCGAGCGGCTGCCCAGCTCGGAGTTGGCCCGGAACAGGAAGTTGCCTAGGCCGTAGCCGACGAACGCTGCCCCGGAATAGCCGGCGGACAGCACGCGGTGCTGGTGGCCACCGACGACGATGTCGGCACCGGCGTCGATCAGCTGCGGGGTGAGCGTCGTCTGGGCCTCGTTGGGACAGGTTTCGGTCTCGGTCCCCCAATGAAGGAAGACGATCAGGGTGTCCACCTTGGGGCGGGTGGCCTCGACGGTCTCCACCATTTTGTCCACCCGTTTGGCCGACGCCAGCCCGGCGTGATCGGAGGTGGCCGTCCAGCTGTCGATGAACGAGCCGTCGAGCACCTGAGTGGCGCTGATCACGCCGATGCGCTGGCCGTTCACCTCGGCGATGTGCGGGGCGTAGGCCTCGTTCTCGTTGGCGCCCATGCCGATGATCGGCAGGTCGGTCTCGTCGCGCACCTGTAGCGACTCGGCGAAACCGGCCTCGCCGTAGTCCATGCCGTGGTTGTTGGCCATCGAGACCACGTCGATGCCCGCGGCGGCGATGGCCGTCAACGCCTCGGGCCCGGTCGAGAAGGTGAACTGCTTGCCCACCGGCGAGCCGCCACCCTTGGTGACGGCCGTCTCCAGGTTGGCGATGGTGAGGTCGGCGTCGGACAGGATGTTGCTGACCGGGCCGAAGACCGAGTTGGGGTCCGCATCGAGCCGGGAGGCGGTCGCCCCCTCGAAGTTCATGTCGCCGGCGAAAGCGATGGTCACCGGCTTGCCGTCGCCCAACACGGGGTCGCGGCCGTCGTCGGCCTCGGTGGTGGTCGCTTCGGCAGCGCCATCCCCACCGTCGGCCGGGGCCTGAGCCTCCTCGCCGGCCTTGGGGGCGTCGGCCCCGTCCGAGGCCGCCTTTGCGGCGGGAGCACGGGTGGCGACGTCGGCCGACGTCGTCCCGCCGCAGGCGCCGAGCGCCAGGGCGGAGAAGACGGTGAGGACGAGGGCCACGCAAGGGCTGCGAAGGGGCCGGGAGGGCCCGGTGCGAGCGATCGACATGCCCGAACTCTACCGACTGGCCCGATGACGGACGCGGCGGGGAAACCTGCAGACTTGCTGGACGACGGACGCGTCGGGGAAACCTGCAGACTTGCTGGACGACTGACGCGTTGGGGAAACCTGCCGACTGGCCCGCCGACCGACGCGGCGGGGAACGCTGCCGAGCGAGCCGACCGGGGATGCGGTGGCCAGATCCCTGGAGCGAACCCGTGGGCGCTGCGGGCACACCTCCAACGTCAACCGCTCAACCCAAATGAGTGGAGGACGGCGCGATGCGTGGTTAATGTGGGTGAGCCGGGCCAGCGTTGTCTCGAGCCGCCCAACTCCTTTTGGAAGGCTCCCGATGGAACGACGCTTGATCAACCCGACCCGTGCGCCACGGCGCCCGACCGACCCGCACCCGACCGACCCGGCCCCGAACGTCAAGGCGGCGGCCGAGCACGGGCTGTATGCCCCCGCCTACGAACACGACGCCTGTGGCGTCAGCTTCGTGGTCGACCTGCACGGCCGCCGCTCCCACCGGCTGGTGCAGCAGGCATTGACCTCACTGTGCAACCTGGAACACCGGGGTGCCACCGGCGCCGAGGAGAACTCGGGCGACGGCGCGGGCATCCTCGTCGGCGTCCCCGACCGCTTTCTGCGATCGGTCGTCGGCACCGAGCTCCCCCCGGCCGGCCACTACGCAGCCGGGATCGGGTTCCTGCCTCGCGACGACGGTGACGCCAGGGCGGTCACCGACGCGATCGAGGATCTGGTCCTCGACGAGGGCCTGTGCACCATCGCCTGGCGCGACGTGCCGGTCGACCCCTCGATGCTGGGCAGCTGGGCGCTGGACGCCATGCCGCGCTTCGTCATGTTGATCGTGGCCGACCCCGAGGACCGTCCCGGCGGACGCCGCAGCGGCATCGACCTGGACCGGGCCGCCTATCCACTGCGCAAGCGGATCGAACACGAGCTGGGCCAGGACGTGGGCGGAGAAACGGTCGAAGGAGTGGGCGTGGACGGGGGCGAAACGGCCTATTTTGCCAGCCTGTCCTCGCGCACGATCGTCTACAAGGGCATGTTGACCACCCCGCAGCTGGGGGCGTTCTTCGCCGACCTCACCGACGAGCGCTTCGAGTCCTCGCTGGCGCTGGTGCACAGCCGGTTCTCGACCAACACCTTTCCGTCCTGGCCGCTGGCCCACCCGTACCGCTACATCGCCCACAACGGTGAGATCAACACGGTGCAGGGCAACCAGAACTGGATGCGGGCCCGGGAGGCGATGCTGTCGACCGACCTGATCGAGGGCGACCTCGACCGGCTGTTTCCCATCTGCACACCCGGCGCCTCCGATACCGCCCGCTTCGACGAGGCCCTCGAGCTGCTGCACCTGGGCGGCTACAGCCTGCCCCACGCCGTGCTGATGATGATCCCCGAGGCGTGGGAGAACCACACATCGATGGACCCTGCGCTGCGGGCGTTCTACGAGTACCACAGCTGCCTGATGGAGCCCTGGGACGGGCCGGCGTCGATCACCTTCACCGACGGCACGATCGTCGGCGCCGTGCTCGACCGCAACGGCCTTCGGCCCAGCCGCTACTGGGTGACCGACGACGGGCTGGTGGTGATGGCCTCCGAGGTGGGCACCCTGGAGATCCCGACCGAGCGAATCGTGCGCAAGGGCCGCCTGCAGCCCGGTCGCATGTTTCTGATCGACACCGATGCCGGTCGCATCATCGAGGACTCGGAGATCAAGGCCCAGCTGGCCGCCGCCCACCCCTACCAGCGCTGGCTGGACGACGGGCTGATCGACCTGGAGGCCCTGCCGGCCAAGCCGCACTTCACCGAGCCGGCCCTCGACACGCTGCGCGCCCAGCAGGTGTTTGGCTACACCCTCGAGGAGATCCGCATCCTGTTGACCCCGATGGCCCGCGACGGCAAGGAGGCCCTGGGCTCGATGGGCACCGACACGCCGATCGCCGTGCTGTCCGATCGGCCACGACTGCTCTTCGACTACTTCACCCAGCTGTTCGCTCAGGTGACCAACCCGCCGCTCGATGCCATCCGCGAGGAGCTGGTGACCAGCTTGGGCAAGGTGTTCGGGCCCGAGGGCAACATCTTGGACCTGGACCCGGCCGACGCCGAGCTGATCGAGGTGCCCTACCCGGTGCTGAACAACGACCAGCTGCGCCAGCTGCGCGACCTGGACGACACCCGGCCCCACGGCTTCCAGAGCCGGGTGCTGTACACCCACTTCGGGGTGGCCGCCGGCGGGGCCGGCCTGGCCGCCGACCTGGAGCGCCTGCGGAGCGAGGTGTCCGCCGCCATCGAGGAGGGGGTGAACGTCGTCATCCTGTCCGACCGGTTCTCCACCGAGGACCGGGCCCCGATCCCCATGCTGTTGGCCACCTCGGCGGTGCACCACCACCTGGTGCGAACCAAGGCCCGCACCCGGGTGGGCCTGATCGTCGAGAGCGGCGAGTGCCGCGAGGTGCACCACTTCGCCACGCTGATCGGCTACGGCGCCGCGGCGGTCAACCCTTACACCGCCTTCGACACGATCGAGAACCTGGTCGCCGAAGGTCGCCTGGGCGACGTCAGCTTTGAGCAAGCGGTCGCCAACTACGTGCGGGCCGCGGGCCAGGGCATCCTCAAGGTGATGTCGAAGATGGGCATCTCGACGGTGGCGTCCTACACCGGCGCCCAGATCTTCGAGGCGATCGGCCTTGGCCACGAGCTGGTCGACGAGTACTTCACCGGCACGGTCAGCCGCCTGGGCGGCATCGGCCTGGACGAGATCGCCGAGGCGGTGCGGCGCCGTCACGCGCTCGCCTGGCCCGACCGGCCCGAGGAGCTGGCCCACCGGCCGCTGGAGGCCGGCGGCGAGTACCAGTGGCGCCGGGAGGGCGAGTACCACCTGTTCAACCCGAAGACCGTGTTCAAGCTGCAACACGCCACCCGGTCGAAGAGCTACGCCATCTTCAAGGAGTACACGACGCTGGTCGACGACCAGTCCGAGCAGCTGGCCACCCTGCGGGGCCTGTTCACCTTCGACACCGACGCCCGACCGTCGGTGCCGCTCGACGAGGTGGAGCCCGTGTCGGCGATCGTCAAGCGGTTCTCCACCGGGGCGATGAGCTACGGCTCGATCTCGGCGGAGGCCCACCAGACCCTGGCGATCGCCATGAACCGCCTCGGGGCCAAGTCCAACACCGGCGAGGGCGGCGAGGACGCCGACCGCTACCTGCCCGACGCCAACGGCGACCTGCGCCGCTCGGCGATCAAGCAGGTGGCCTCCGGCCGATTCGGGGTGACGTCGCACTACCTGACCAACGCCGACGACCTGCAGATCAAGATGGCCCAGGGGGCCAAGCCGGGCGAGGGTGGCCAGCTGCCCGGCCACAAGGTGTACCCGTGGATCGCCGGCACCCGGCACTCCACGCCCGGCGTCGGGCTGATCAGCCCGCCCCCGCACCACGACATCTACTCGATCGAGGACCTGGCCCAGCTGATCCACGACCTGAAAAACGCCAACCCGGAGGCCCGCATCCACGTCAAGCTGGTCGCCGAGGTGGGGGTGGGCACCGTGGCGGCCGGGGTGGCCAAGGCCAAGGCCGACGTGGTGCTGATCTCCGGCCACGACGGTGGCACCGGCGCCAGCCCGCTGACGTCGCTGAAGCACGCCGGCGCGCCCTGGGAGCTGGGCCTGGCCGAGACCCAGCAGACCCTGCTGGTCAACGGCCTGCGCGACCGCATCGTCGTGCAGGTCGACGGCCAGCTGAAGACCGGTCGCGACGTGGTGATCGGCGCGCTGCTCGGCGCCGAGGAGTTCGGCTTCGCCACCGCGCCGCTGGTCGTCTCCGGCTGCGTGATGATGCGGGTGTGTCACCTCGACACCTGCCCGGTGGGCATCGCCACCCAAAACCCCGAGCTGCGGTCCCGCTTCGCCGGCCAGGCCGACCACGTCGTCAACTTCATGGAGTTCATCGCCGAGGAGGTGCGCGAGCTGCTCGCCGAGCTGGGGTTCCGCACGCTCGAAGAGGCGGTCGGCCACGCCGAACTGCTCGACACGAGGGCGGCGATCAACCACTGGAAGGCAGCCGGGCTGGACCTGTCGCCGATCCTGTACACCCCGGAGCCGAGCATGGGCACCGCCCTTCACCACACGACCGCACAGGATCACGGCCTGCAACGGGCGCTCGACCACACCCTGATCGCCCTCAGCGAAGGCGCGATCGCCGATGGCACCCCGGTACGGTTGGAGCTGCCGATCCGCAACGTCAACCGCACGGTGGGCACCATGTTGGGCCACGAGGTGACCAAGGCCTGGGGGGCCGAGGGCCTGCCCGACGACACGATCACCATCGACTTCACCGGGTCGGCGGGCAACAGCTTCGGCGCCTTCCTGCCCAGGGGGATCACGCTCGGCCTCTTCGGCGACGCCAACGACTACGTCGGCAAGGGCCTCTCTGGCGGTCGCCTCGTCCTGGCGCCCCCGCTGAGCACCCATCCGAGCTTCGTGGCCGCCGACAACATCATCGCCGGCAACGTGATGGCCTACGGCGCCACCGGCGGCGAGATGTTCGTGCGCGGCCAGGTGGGGGAGCGGTGCTGCGTGCGCAACTCCGGCGCCCTGGTCGTCACCGAGGGTGTGGGCGACCACGGATGCGAGTACATGACCGGCGGCCGAGCGGTCGTGCTCGGGCCGACCGGACGAAACTTCGGCGCCGGCATGTCGGGCGGCATCGCCTATGTGTGGGATCCCGACGGGGCACTCGTTGCCAACGTCAACCCGGGCATGGTCGTGCTGCAATCACTCGCTGGCGGCTCCCCCGACGGACATGGTGACCGCCGGATCTCCCAGGATCCCGGCGCCGACGCCGAGTTTCTGCGTGAGGTCATCGCCCGGCACGTCGAGGCGACCGGCTCGGAGGTGGGCGCCGAGCTGCTCGGCCGCTGGCCGAGCGCCGCTGAGGAGTTCACCAAGGTGATGCCCACCGATTACCAGCGAGTCCTAGAGGTGACCGCCAAGGCCGAGGCCGAGGGTCTGGACGCCGACGCCACGATGGACGCGGTCATGGCCGCCGCCCGAGCTTAAGGAGCCAACTATGGGTAACCCACGAGGATTTCTCGAGCTCGGCCGGGCGCTACCGGCACGGCGGGCCGTGCCGGTGCGGATCAAGGACTGGCACGAGGTGTACGAGGACTTTCCCGCCGAGGACCTCGAAGCGCAGGCCAGCCGCTGCATGGACTGCGGCATCCCGTTCTGCAACCAGGGATGCCCGCTGGGCAACCTGATCCCGGACTGGAACGACCTGATCTACCGCCACCGGTGGCACGCCGCGATCGAGGCGCTGCACGCCACCAACAACTTCCCGGAGTTCACCGGGCGGCTGTGCCCGGCGCCGTGCGAGGCGGCCTGCGTGTTGGGCATCAACGCCGACCCGGTGACGATCAAGCGCGTCGAGCAGGAGATCGTGGACCGGGCCTGGCAGGAGGGCTGGGTGCGCCCGATCCCACCCGCCCGCCTGACCGGCAAGCGGGTGGCGGTGGTCGGCTCGGGCCCGGCCGGCCTGGCGGCGGCCCAGCAGCTCACCCGGGCCGGTCACACCGTCACCGTCTACGAGCGGGCCGACCGCTTGGGCGGGCTGCTGCGCTACGGCATCCCCGAGTTCAAGATGGAGAAGCGGGTGCTCGACCGCCGCCTGGCCCAGATGCGCGCCGAGGGCACCCGGTTTGTCACCGACACCGAGGTGGGCATCGACCTGGATGCGCACGAACTGCGTCGCGCCTCCGACGCGGTCGTGCTCGCCGGCGGCGCCACCGCCCGGCGCGACCTGCCGATCCCTGGGCGTGAGGCCACCGGCGTCTACCAGGCGATGGAGTACCTGCCGGGCTCCAACCGGGTGCAGGAGGGCGACCGGGTCGACGCCCCGATCTCGGCCGCCGGCAAGCGGGTCGTGATCATCGGCGGGGGCGACACCGGGGCCGACTGCCTCGGCACCGCCCACCGCCAGGGGGCCGCGTCGGTCGAGCAGTTCGAGATCATGGAGCAGCCGCCCACGCACCGGACCGACGCCCACCCCTGGCCCACCTGGCCCTTCACCTACAGCACCACCTCGGCCCACGAGGAAGGCGGCGAACGGACCTACGCCGTCTCGACCAAGCACTTCGTCGCCGACGAGGACAACGTCCTGACCGGCCTGCACTTCGTCGAGGTGCGCCCCCGCCTGGTCGACGGGAGGATGAGCTTCGACGAAGTGCCGGGATCGGAAACCGAGTTGCCGGTCGACCTGGTGTTTCTGGCGATGGGTTTCACCGGGCCGGAGGACTCTCCGCTGCTCGAGCAGTTTGGGGTCGAGCGCGACGCCCGCTCCAACGTGGCCCGAGACGACCACTACCGCACCTCGGCCGACGACGTCTGGGTGTGCGGCGACATGGGCCGCGGCCAAAGCCTGATCGTTTGGGCGATCGCCGAAGGCCGATCGTGCGCCGCATCGGTCGATGCCGCCCTGATGGGCTCGACCGACCTGCCCACCCCGGTGGCGCCCGGCGACCGACCGTTGTAGCTGTCCTACTCCAGCTTGATCCCGGCGGGCACGGGTGGGTCTGTCGGTGGGCCGGCGAACGCCTGGGCCTGGGTCATCCAGCTCAGCGCGTCGTCGCCGACCACATCGAGTTCGGTGTCGTCCAGGTGGCGGCGCTGGGTGACGACCAGACAGAAATCCTCGGCGCCGCCGCTGACCCGCTCGGCGGCGTCGGCGGGCCCGAAGTCCCATCTCGATCCATCGGGGGCGACCAGCTCGACCCGCACGTCGCTGACCGGCGGCACCTCGCCGCGGTTGGTGAACGTCCAGCCCCGGGTGAGGAAGCCCAGCCGGGCGATGTGGGCCAACCTGGCGGTGGGCTGCCGGGTGGCGCCGACCGCATCGCAGATGTCCTGGCCGTGGGCCCACACCTCCATCAGGCGGGCGGTGAGAAACGAGCGGCCGCTCATCGGCGGGCCAAACCAGTTCACCCGGGCACCCTCCTCCAGCGAATCCGCGGCACGCTCGAGCCGGCGGCGGCCCTCGCGCCAGGCCTCGAGCAAGTCGGCGGGGCTCATCGCCCGAAACTCGCCCAGCGTGTGGGCGTCGACGCCCTCGTCACCGTCGACGGCGGAGCCGAGCAGCGCCTCGAACAGCGCCCCGAACGCGTCGGGATCCTCGATCGCCAGGACTGCGGCCCGGTCGAAAAACGTCAGATGGGCGATCTGGTCGGCCACGCTCCAGCGTTCGCTGGGGGTGGGCAGCGACCAGGCGGCGTCGTCGAGGCCGGCGACGACCTCGTCGAGCGCCGACTGCTCGTCGCTCAGGTCGCGGTTCAACTGCGCTGTGTCCACGGGTGTGTGCCTCCAGGCTGTGTCCGGCCGATCGATGCCTCGGGGCCGCCGGTTCGTTTGGCGGGACGGTACCAGCCCGGGGGAGGCTGCTGCGGTGGCACGCTTCACCGGGATCCTCATCCATCGCAACGCATCGGTTGCGCTCCTCGACGTGCTCGACGCCTGGCTGGCTCAGACCGAGCTGGAACGCCTGATCGTCGTCGACAACGGCTCGACCGCCGAACACCTGGAGGCACTGCGCGCCGGGCTGGAGCGCGCCGGGTTGGAGCGCGCCGGGCTGGAGAGCGCCGGGTTGGAGCGCCCCGGGCTGGAGAGCGCCGGTTTGGAGCGCGGCCGCCCGCCGGGTGACAACGGCCCCCTCATCGAGCTGCTCGAGGCCGGGGAGAACCTGGGGTTTGGGCCCGGCGCCAACTTTGGCCTGCGCCACTGGTTGGCCAGCTGCAACACGGACGAGGACACCGAGTGGGTGGCGCTCGCCCCCCACGACGCCGCACCGGCGGTGGATTGCCTGGAGCGGATGGGGGCGGCACTCGATGCCCGGCCCGGCGCTGCGCTGGCCTGCGCCGACGTCGGCGACGGATCCATCCCGGTGTTCGACCCCTACTTCGGCGGCATGGTGACGGTGCCGGGCCCGGCGGCGACGCCGGCCGACCCCGACGGGTGGGAGGACGTCGACTACCCGCACGGCACGCTGATGGTCGCCCGCCGGGCGGCGCTCGAGGAGATCGGGCTGTTCGACGAGCGCTACTTCGCCTACTGCGAGGAGGCCGACCTGGGCGCCCGCGCCCGGCAGCTGGGCTGGGGCGTCGGCCTGGTGCGCGGCGCCCGGGTGACCAACACCCACCTCGGCTCCAGCGTGGCCCTGGTCGACTACCTCCAGCACCGCAACACGCTGCTGTTGGTGCGCACCCACTCCGGGCTGTACCACGCCTTCATCCGACTGTGCATCTCGCTGTACCAGCTGGCCGGGGGCGTGTTGCGCCCCGCCCGTCGCCCGCTGGTGTTCGACGCCCGTGCCCGGTGGGAGGGCATCGTCGACTTTGTGCGGGGCCGGTACGGGCCTCCACCCGAGCGCTACCTCACGCCCCGTTAGGCCTCGGGCCGCCGCACCACCCACACGGCGAGACAGCCGCCTGGTCCCTACGGCCCGCTTGTACCGAGGGGTCGGGCGTTGGCCACCGACCCGGTCGCCAGCACCTCGAAGTTGGCGACGGCGGTGTGCTCCCAGGTGAGCTCGGCGGCCCGCAGAAGCGCGCCGGCCTGCAGCCGGGTGCGCAGGGCGGCGTCGCCCAGCAGGCGGGCCAGGCCGTCGGCCAGCCCCTGCTCGCCGTCGACGAGCAGGCCGCTGTGGTCGGCCCGGATGGCGTCGGCGTGCCCGGCGATGTCGGTGGCGACCGCCGGCGTGCCGCAGGCGGCCGCCTCGGTCATCGTCATGCCCCACCCCTCGCGCTCGGACGCCGAGGCCACGCACCAGGCCGAGCGGTAGAGGTCGATCAGCTCGTCATCGCTGACGTGTCCGGCCATGTGCACCCAGGACTGTCCGCCGACCGCCTCGATCGTGGCGACGACGTCCGGGCGCATGTAGCCCTCGCCGACGATCACCAGCCGCAGGTCCCCCACCCGCTCGCGAGCCCGGGCGGCGGCCCGGACAAGCATCGAGAACCGCTTGACCGGCGCCAGGCGGGCCACCGCAACGACCAGCGGCGTCTCCGAGCGGGTGCCGCCGGGGGTATAGCGGGCATCGATGCCCGGCTCGACCACGCCCACACGGTCCTGCGAGAAGCCCAGGTCACGGGTCAACTCCTCCTCGGAGGAGGCCGACAACGTCACCACCGGCACCCGCCGGTAGAGCGGTGGAGCCACACGTTCCTCGAGCAGGCGCCCCACCTTGCCCAGCCGGTCGCCCAGCGCCATGTTCCACATCGGGCCGTGCACGTGGTGCAGCCACACCGCATGCGGGCCGCGCCACCAGAGCGGAGAAACAAACGGCATGCCGTTCCAGATCTCGACCAGGGCGTCGCTGGGCCCGTGACGCCCGGTGATCTCGGCGGCCGCAGCCCGGGGGAACACCCCGTAACGTGAGCCCCGCCGGATCACCCGGTAGCCATCGCGGAAGCCCTCGGCGCTGCGGCCCTTCGACGCCGACGAGCGCATCGTCACCTCGAGGCCCGCCTCCGCCCACAGGGCGGCCACGGTCGAGGCGTGCACCTCGGAGCCGCCCGCCTCGTCGTCGTCCAGGTCGCGCCAGCCCAACATGTGAACCCGGCGGATCCCGGAGGCGTCGGCCAACTCGGCCAGGCGCGCCCGTCCCGCCGTGCTGAGCGAGCCGGCGTGCACCGATGGTCCGGTCATCGTCAGGTCTTCTCCCGGTCGAAATCGTCGTCCACCGTCCGTCGCCAGCCGCCGACGAGCCCCTCGACCACCACGTCGACGGCGAGCAGCGCCAGCGACACGAGCACCAGCCCATGGGCGGCGGAGAACAGGTTGGGCCACTCGAAGCCCAGCTCGTAGCCGTTGCGGATCTGCTTGGCGATGACGAACAGGCCGCCCAGGCCGTAGCCGCCGATCCCCACCACCCGCAGCGCCGGCCAGGCGGACGGATAGCGCAACACCAACGCGGTGAACGCGCCGGCGATCAGCCCGACGGGCAGCCCGAAAGCGAGCACGCCGACGACGGCGGCGCCGAGGCCGAGCAGGCCGGCCCGGACCCACGACCGGGGCGCCCCGAAGCGGTCGAGCGGGCTGAGCGGCACCACGTGGGACACCCGGGCCGAAGGACGGTTGACCCGTCCACCCAGCCACTTCGGGTCGAAGAACGCCATCCCCAGCGTGACCAGCAGGCCGATCAGCGAGAGGGCGAGTGCGATCCACACCGTCCGCTGCGGGGTCCATTCGATGACGATCTTGGCGTCGGGGCCCACTTCGCCGGGGTTGACCAGCCACCCGTTGGCGAAGCCGTTGATCAGCGTGGGCGGCCCCAGGTCGGTGCCGTCGGCGGTCGTCGCATGCCACCCGGGGTTGAACGACTGGCCCATCACCAACCAGTAGGGCTCGTCGGCGTCGGCGACCGACACCTCGTAGGTCAAACGCGACGTGCGCCCGGTCTCGGTGCGAGGCGCCGACTGGCCGGGCGCAGTGTTCGGGTCGACGCCCAGCCGTGGCGCCGCGGCGCCGCCCTTCAGATCGGTGCTGCCCAGTGGCTCGGCCGGGGTGGCCACCGCGTCGCCCCCGGCGGCCGAGGTGAGCCACAGCTCGTCGAGGTCGACACCCACGCTCAGGCCGGCGCCGCTGCGCAGCAGCGAGGCCTCGGGGCCGAGCTCGATCGTCGGACGCTCGTCGTCGGCGGTGCCCGAACCGGCGGGCGCCTCCGGGTCGCAGGTGCGTACCCCTGCCGGTTGGCGGTCGAGCAGTTCGTCGGCCGTCGCTTCGAGCCGGATGCCGATCGCCTGGCCGTCGAGCGACAACAGGTCGTCGCGGCAGACGCCGCCGAGATCGTCGAGTGGGGCGCCCATCGTCGGTCCGCCCCAACCCACCTCGGCGATGCCGATCGGCAGGTCCGCCTCGGAGTGGCTGAACCACTCCAGCGTGGTGCGAGGGTGGATCTCGTCGACGACCAGGCGAAGGTTGGTACCGCGCACCGCCTCGGGCACCTCGAGGCGGACGGTCGTCGTGTCGCCACGCGTATCGCCCGGCTTGGCCTCCGGCACCTCGATCGACGCCGAGGCCACACCGTCGCCCTCGAGATGGATGGATTTCGGTGTTGAGTGGCGTCCGTCGTTGAGGTAGCTGAACTCCAGCTCGTCGACGCTGATCGCCTTCGGATACTCGAAGTTCACCCAGGTGCCGCCCTGCGGGTTGGCCGGGCTCTGCCAGGCGGTGCTCAGGTCGCCATCGTTCGCCGATGCCGCACGCGCCCGCAGGCTGGCCAAACGTGCAGCGGAGCTGGCGGTGACGCCTCCCTCGTCGGCGCCGGGCACGCCGAGGATGGCGTCGATGCTCTCGTCGGGCTGGCCGAGGGACAGCCGGGCCAGCCCTCCGAGGGCAAAGCTGCGCTCAGCGGGCACCGACAGGGTGCGCACGATCGATGGCTCCTCGTCGTCGAGCACGCCCTCCTCGGGGTTGGCCGCCGCACGGCGTAACACGATCGCCAGCGGGTTGGACAGGCTGTCGCCGCCCAACGTGTCGAGCAGGTCGGTCGGCGGGCGCACCACCTGCTCGAGGGTGGTATCGGCCACCATCAGCTCGGCGATGCCCACCTCGGACACCTTGCCGTAGTCGGCCAGCTCACCCACGTTGGTGTCGAGGATCTCGACCCGCATCCGGGAGAACGTCCGCTCCGGGAAGTCGACCACCTGCCCCTCCGGGCTCAGCGATTCCTCCCCAAGGTCGACCTCGATCGGATCGGCGAAGACTCCGTCGCCGGAATCGAAGCTGAACTCGACCTGGGTCATGTGCCTGTTGCCCCTGCGCTGGCTCTGTACCAAGGTCACGGTGTCAGTAGTGACCGGCGAGTCCCAGGTGAGCTCGAGCGCATCCTGTTTGAGCTCGCCGAAGGCCCCGGTGCGCCATGCGGTGTTCAGCGAACCGTCCACGGCGAAGAACGGTTGGTCCCCGGGCGTGTAGCTGACCCCGTTGCCGTAGGTGGTCGCGTCCACGGTGGCACCGCCGCGGGTCTCCACGACGGTCTGGGTGTCGGTGTCGGTTTCGCCGTTTGAATCGCGGTCGGCCTCGGGGAACACGTCGAGGCGGTTGTCGCTGACGTCGGTGATGATCGGCTCCCGGTCGGCGCGCTCGGTGTAGCCGCGGTTCTCCCGGACCGAGCCCCAGCGCAGGCCCTGCTTGCGGTTGGAGTCGGTGACGATCAGCTCGGCCCCCGGCTCGGTGGCCAGCGCCCGCAGCGCGTCCGGATCGTCGGCGAAGCTGGCCGAGTACAGCACCGGCCGGTCCGGGTCGATCATCCCGGCGCCGGCCGCCGTGACCAGCCCGTGGGCGTCGCCGTCCAACAGGGTGGGGGCAGCGGCCGATTCGGTGCGCACCATCGGGCGGGGATCCTCGACCGGAACGATGCCGACCGACGGCGGGTCGGGCAACGCCGGGTCGGTCCCCAACTCGATCCCGTCCAACAGCGGCACGACCGGGTCGGGGCGATCGGACACGTCGGGGCCGAAGCCCACCGGATCGCCCAGACCGGGGGCCGACGTCACCTGATCCCAGAACGTCCGGGGACGGGGGGAGCGGTACCGACCGAAGCGCAGGTCGTTGCGGGCGACCAGGTCGCCGACCGACATCAGCTGCAGCATCGGGCCCAACGCCGCCGGGTTGGCCGTGCCCTCCTGGTAGGGCAGGTCGAGGGCCATCATCAGCTGGGCCGAGGCGAACGAGCCGTAGGGGATCAACTCGCGAGCGGCGTAGTCGCGGTCGATCAGGCCAGGGGTGACCGGGTCGACCGTGTTGCCCCAGGTGTAGCTGGCAAAGTCGATACCCGGCATCTCGAGCACGCGGGTGTCCCGGTCGCCGGCGTCCAGAGCCGCGGCCACCTCGTTCCAGTACTCGGGGATGTTTTCCGAGCGCTGCAGGTTGTCGTCGACCATCCGTCCGAGGAACAGCGGCGCCTGGTTGATGCCGATCAGCGCCACGATCACCAGGCTCAGCGGCACCCGCAGCCGGGGGCGCAGCGTGGCCACCGCCGAGATGCCGGCGGCGAGCAACACCGCCCCGCCGAGGGCGAGCAGGGGGAGGGCCCGCGGGGTGGACCGGAACGCCAGGCCGGCATCGGTGGTCGTCGCCGCCTTGAACAGCGCACCGGCGGGCGTGGGGGAGTCGAAGGGGTGGGAGGCGATGGCGGTCAGCGCACCGACGACGACCATCAGCACGAAGTACGCCCGGTAACGGAACCGGGTGAGGAACCCCGAGACCACGACCAGGGCGGGCAGCAGGAAGCTGACCACCAGCACCAGCGGGTTCTGCACCATCGTCACCGCGCCGGAGATCCACGGACCCAGCGAGTCGCTGCCGTAGAAGAACCAGTACCCGAGCCCCCGCATGATCTCCGGGGCCGACGACGCCCCTGCGACCACCTTGTAGGTCTCGGTGTAGTCGAGGATCGGAATGCCGTACTTGCCCTGCAGCATCAGCCCGGCCATCCACCACAGCGAGGTGATCAGCGTGAGCACGCCGATGCGGGCACCGACCGCCAACGCCCGGCCCCAGGTGATCTCCCGTTCGGCGAGCAGCGCGTAGAGCACCCACATGCCCGGGCCGATCATCACCAACAGCAACGAGGTGGCGTTGATGCCGCCGACGGTCATCGTGATCAGCGCGAAGGCGGCCGGATCCCGCCAGCCGCCGTGGCGCAGTGCCCGAGCGGTGAAGGCGATCAGCCACGGCAGCCCGGCGAAGGGCAACAAGATGATCGAGATGCGGGCCCCGTAGTGCAGCAGGTAGGGGCTGAGGGCATAGGCGAGCGCGGCGACGGTGACGCCGGGCAACTCCCAGCGCAGGGTGCGCAACATGAAGCGCACGCCCATGCCCGCCGCGAAGATGATCGTGCCCAACCAGATCCGTTGGGCGATCCAGTCCGGGACGCCGATCGTCTCGAAGAACCAATAGAACGGCCCGGCGGGCCACAAATACCCGATGTTCTGGTGGGTGACCGTGCCCAGCCCAACGCCGGTCTCCCACAACCAGGGGGCGTCGGCGAGCAGCTTGCCCGGGTTGAGGTACAGGTAGCTCTTCGTGTCGGCGCCGACCTGGCCGCGATGGGTCAACAGCAGCGGCACATAGGAGACGAGGGCCAGCGCAGCGACAGGCCAGGGCCTCCACTGCTCCAACCTGCCGAGGAGCCGTCTCATGACCCGGGCGATGATAGTGGGCGGCGCCGGATGATCTGCGCGGGCAACCGCTCACGTGCCGTGAGGCCTAGTCCTCCGGTGCAGGTGGGGATGGCGGGTCGGCGGCGGGCCGCTGATCCTGCACCCGGTAGGTGCGGGCGTCGAGCAGCGCCACCGCCTCGGCCAACGACCGGATGCGGGCCTCGAGCCGGCTGAGCTCGCGCACCGCCACCAGGGACATGCCGGAGGAGTAGGCGAGCACCAGCAGCGTCACCAACGCCAAGGGGGTTTCCAAGTGGAGGCGCCTGGCGGCCTGCTCGGCCAACGCCGGAGCGGCCGCCAGGGCCCCGACCAGCAGCCCGAGGGCCATCGTCGGAAAGGCGTACTTGATCCGCAGGCGCCCGAGGCGGACGAACCACAGGACCGTGCCCACCGACACGACCGCCCAGATCAGCGCCAGCCAGCGCCACATGTCGTTCATCTCGCCCCACCGATCCTGACGCCCGTTCGTCTCACGGCGTCAGCCCGTGTATCGCACCGCTCGTCGGTCTCATGAGGCGCGCCGGCGGCGCAGCAACATCAACGCCGTCCACATGCGGAGGTAGTGGAACCCCAGCCGGTGGCCCCGGTGCGAGGGAACCCCCGAGACCCGGGTGCGGCCGGTGATCGGCACCTCGGCCACGCTGAAGCCGAGCAGGTGGGCGGTGATGAGCGACTCGACCGATTCCAGGTAGTCGAGCGGGTAGTCGGCCGCGAACGACGCCACCAACGGTGCGGAGAAACCCCGAAACCCGCTGGAGGGATCGCTGTGGTGGGCGCCGGTATGCAGGCGCACCCCCAGACGCAGCCAGCGCATCGCCAGCGCCCGGTAGGCCGAAGGCCGGTAGTTGGGCGCCCGGATGTCGTCGTCGTGGCCGAACCGGGTGCCGATCACCAGGTCGGCGCCCTCGGCCAGCCCGGCGAGGATCCGCTCGATCTCCTCGGGGTCGTGTTGGCCGTCGGCATCGAGCTGCACAGCGCCGTCGTAGCCGGCGTCGTGGGCATGGCGAAACCCGGTCCGCAGCGCCGCCCCGATGCCCAGGTGTACCGGCATCGGGGCCACCGCCACGCCGGCGCGCCGGGCGATGGCAGCGGTGGCGTCGATCGAGCCGTCATCGACGACGAGCACGTCGAGGGTCGCCGAGGAGTCGCTCAGCGAAGCCACCCGCTGCAGGAGGGCGTCGATCGACTCCTCCTCGTTGAAGGCGGGAACGATGACCAGGATCCTCGGACGCCGTGCGGCCAGCTGTCCCTCCACGCAGCGCAGCCTACCGTCGCCGCGTCGCCCACCGATCGAGACGTGGGGCCGAGGTGCTAGGCCGACACCAGGCTGACGTTGCGTCGGGTGGCGGCCGACGGTCCGGAGGCGTGCCGGCCGTCGTCGGGCAGCGCACCGTCGGCGCCGGCGGCGCACTCGGGCGACACCCGGATGACCAGCAGCTCGTCGGTGCGAAAGCTGGCCACCCGCTCGGACCAGCAGTCGATCGCCTTGCGGGCATTGTTGGAGCGAAAGAACGTCGTCATCGTGCGTTCCGGCTGGTAGGCGTCGACGCCGTCGACCTCGTGGGTGGATCCGTCTCGCAAATGAACCTCGTAAGTGGCCATGTGTCGACCGTACGCCGGTCACCCTGTGCGGAGGAAGAGGACAAGGCTGTGTCTTTCGGGATATTTCTGTGGAGATGACGGTGCAGACGACCGCCCCGCTGTGGAGATCCTGTGGGCTACTCCACCGCGGCGAAGGGCTACATCCGGGCGATCGGGAGGGGTCGATAGCGGTGATGGCGGCGGGGGGCGCGGATGCCCGCCAGCTTGATCAGCTGTTGTACCCGGGCCCGTTGCCCGGCGTAGGGCGCCAACAGCTCGAGCATGCGCTGGTCGTCGGCCCGCTGCTCCCCGGCCAGGGCCCAGGCCACGGTCGAGGGGAGGTGAAGGTCGCCGAGCAGCACCGCATCGGGATCGCCCATCGCCACGCGGGTGGCGATCGAGACGGTCCAGGGGCCCAGGCCGGTAATGGTGCACAGCCTGCGGCGAACCTCGGCGGCCGGGTGTCGTGTGACGAGCTGATCGAGCGACGACGCCCGTCGGGCCAGGCCGATCATCAGGTCGCCACGGGAGCGCTCGACGCCGAAGCCGTGTAGCTCGTGGGCGGTCAGGGTGGCGATCACACTCGGCTTCGGGGGCACGACCAGGCGGTCGGGGTCGGGGATCAGCCGGTCGAGGTGCGGGTGTGAGGGTGCCGCCTCGCCGTAGGCCCAACACATCCGGGTCCAGGCGCCGTGGGCCTCGCCGGCGGTCACCCGTTGGCCGAGCACGGCGGGGAGGAGGGCACCGGTCAGGTCGCCGGTGGCGCCCATGCGATACCCGGTGCTGCGGCGGGCCAGGCGCGCCAGCGCCGGCGGCCGAGCGTCGATGAGTGCCCGATGGTGATCGTCCAGCCCCACCAGCGTCGGGACCAGGGCGATCGCCTCCGCAGCGCCCGGCCCGGCGGCGACGGCGATGAGGGCCCCGTCGGCGACGCGCAGGGCGAGGGTGGCCACCCCCGACGGCCAGCGGCCGGCCCAGCGGGCCCGATCGGGCCACAGCCGGCGGGTGGGTGTCGAGCCGCCCCGCAGCCGCCCGAGCGTGGCGCGCAGGTCGAGTGGCCGGGCGAGCGCCCAGGTGCCACGCTCGGCGGCGGTGGCGTTGGCGGAGGGGTCAGACACCGGTCTTGAGGTAGATCCCGACCGCAATGCCCGATGCGGTGAGCAGCCCCATCACCAGCCAGGTGGAGCGGGGGATCGAGCCGTCGGCGGGTACCCCCGGAACCTTCTCCCGGATGTAGTGCAGCGCCCGGTCGGCCCAGGCGACGTCCTTGGACAGGATGGCCAGCCCTGCGGCGATGGCCAGAGCCCCGGGCCCGGGGGCCATCAACATGATGATGCCGGCGAGAATCACCACCGTGCCCAGGCTGATGCGGCCGAGGCGGATGAGCACGTTGCGGCTCGCCTCCTCCTCGCTGTCCTCGCCGTGCCCGGTGGCGTACTCGGCGGCGATCGCCGCCGCCCTCAGTCGGCCACGCTGCTTGGGCTCCATCAGCACGTCGGAGGAGCGCCGAAAACGCGGGCGCTTGGGTCGGCGAAACATGGCGACGCTCGGGTTGGACGCCCCGGGGCGAAAGCGACGGGCCCGCGTCGAACCTGGCGTCGTGTCGTCGTTGGCGGAGCCCGCCGACCCCTCGCCGGACCGCCCGGCATCGTCGGACTGCTCGGCTTCGTCGGCCAATCCGGATTCGGGGGCCAACTCGGGTTCGTCGGTGACCTCGGGTTCGCAGGACCCCCCGGCGTCATCGGCCAATCCAGGCTCGGCCGGCGCCTCGGGCGTCCCGTCCTGCCCGTAGCCCTCTCTCGCGGCGCCCCTCATCCGACCAATCGTACCGCCGCCTCGGTCGTGGCTAAACCGATTCGTTGGGAGCGTGGGGCTCGGAGGGGTCCGGGGCGAGCTGTGCCCGAGCCCACGGGTAGTCCGGCTTGCCGCTCGGCGACCGCACCACCTGGTCGACGAGCACCAGACGGCG
>CXWK01000403.1_pt2 | contig 25888 bp, 16 predicted proteins | sample 590851 | NCBI WGS metagenome assembly CXWK01 (sample SAMEA3498364, study PRJEB10139) | wastewater metagenome | biome: wastewater treatment plant; material: activated sludge | place: Denmark | collected 2014-08-01
GAATCTGAAGAACACTTTCACCACAACCGTCAACTATGGCTATTGTTGTGGGTTCGTACCCAAATCCAAGCGTCTCTTGGCGCGCCGAAGGTACACCTCAGAAATTCCGTTACCTACCAGTTGTATGCAAGCGCCAGCGCTTGCCAGGAGCAGACCCGACCATGTCCGACACGACCACAAACCAGCCCGCCGAGACCAACGAGTCCACGGAGGCTGCTTCAGGCGCCGCAGACGCGAGCGCTCCCGAGGAGACGACGGCGACCGCCGACGTTGCAGCTGACGACTCAGCTACCAGCGACGACGCCCCCTCCGAAGACTCGGCCGAGGCTGCTTCGACCGAAGCGCCAGCCGCAGAATCAGCGCCTGAGCCTGCTGATGACTCAGATGAAGAGTCGACCAGCGGCAACCCCGCGGATGCCGGGTTTGAGTTCCAAACCATCGTTGAAGACGACCTCGGCGACACCAGCCTTGAGGCCGCTATCGACCAGACCTTCGTCGACTTCGACGATGGAGACATCGTCTCAGGTGTCGTCGTAAAGGTCGACAAGGACGAAGTTCTCCTCGACATCGGCTACAAGTCCGAAGGTGTTATCCCCTCAAAAGAACTGTCGATCCGCAACGACGTCAATCCTCACGAGGTCGTTTCTGAGGGTGACGCCGTCGAAGCCCTCGTCATGCAGAAGGAAGATGCCGAAGGGCGTCTGGTTCTCTCCAAGAAGCGCGCTCAGTACGAGCGGGCCTGGGGCAAGATCGAACAGCTCAAGGAAGAAGACGGCGTCGTTGCCGGTCCTGTCATCGAGGTCGTTAAGGGCGGTCTNNNNGACCTTCAGCCCTACGTCGGCCGTGAGCTTGAAGCCAAGATCATCGAGCTCGACCGCAACCGCAACAACGTTGTTCTTTCTCGCCGTGCCTGGCTTGAAGAGACCCAGCGCGAACAGCGCGACGAGTTCTTGACCAACCTGAAGCCTGGCGAAGTTCGCCCCGGTACCGTCTCGTCGGTCGTCAACTTTGGTGCCTTCGTCGACCTCGGCGGTATGGACGGACTTGTCCACGTGTCCGAACTGTCCTGGAAGCACGTCGACCACCCCAGCCAGGTTGTGGCTGTCGGCGACAAGGTCGAAGTCAAGGTGCTCGACGTCGACATGAGCCGCGAGCGCATCTCGCTGTCGATGAAGGCGACCCAGCAAGACCCGTGGCAAGAGTTTGCTTCGGGCCACGATGTTGGCGAGCTGGTCTACGGCAAGGTCACCAAGATCGTTCCGTTCGGCGCATTCGTCCAGGTTGCTGACGGCATCGAAGGTTTGGTTCACATCTCTGAGATGGCCCAACACCACGTCGACACGCCAGAGCAAGTGGTTGCCGCGAACGAAGAGCTGTGGGTCAAGATCATCGACCTCGACCTCGAACGCCGCCGTATTTCGCTGTCGATCAAACAAGCTGCCGAAGGTGGCACGGTCGCAGCCGAATACCAGGCGCTCTATGGTGAAGAGCACTTCGACGAGGCCGGCAACTACATCGGGCCTTCCGCGGAAGAACTCGAAGAACTGGCCGAGACCGAGCTGCCCGAAGAAGTTGAAGGCGAACTCGAAGTCACCGACCCAGCCGATTACGACCTTGACGCTGAGGGTGAAGTCGGCCCGGCAGCCGAGGCCACGCCCGTCGATTCCGACGAGTCGGACGAGTCGCCCGCCTAATGCTGCTCGTTGCCCTCACCGGGGGCATCGGATCAGGTAAATCCACGGTCGCCGCGGCGCTTGAGCGCCGCGGCGCCGTCGTTGTAGACGCAGACAAGGTTGCCCGGTCGGTGCTCGAACCGGGAAAGCCCGCGTACGACGATCTGGTGGCATGGCTCGGCACCGCTGTGCTCGACAAGTCAGGGGCGGTGGACCGCCAGAAGGTCGCCGATGTGGTGTTCGCCGACGACACAGCACGTGCTCGTCTCAACGCGATTACTCATCCCCGGATACAAGCCGAAATGGCGACCGCGGTGCTGAGCGCTCCGAGCAACGCCACCGTGATCATGGACATCCCATTGCTGACCCCGGAAACGGCGGGGAATTACCAGGCGACGATCGTGGTTGAAGCGCCTGTTGCGGACCGGCTGGACCGACTCGTCGCTCGCGGTCTCCGACGTGAAGACGCGCAGGCCAGAATGGACGTCCAGCTGACCGACGCGCAACGACGACAGATGGCCGATTACGTGATCGATAACGGCGGCTCACCTGACGATTTGGAACCCCAGATCGACGAGCTGTGGGAAAGCCTCCAAGCACTCTGAGTCTTCCCACCAGTTGGTGCGCCGCATTCTTGTGAAGGGGTACGGATGCCTGACTTTGAACTGGTGTCTGAGTACGAACCGTCGGGCGATCAGCCCGCTGCCATTGAACGACTCGTCAGCGGCCTGAACGACGGGGCCAAGGCGCAGACACTCCTCGGCATTACCGGCTCTGGAAAGTCGTTCACGATCGCGAACATGCTCGCCCGGGTGAACCGCCCAGCGCTCGTCCTGGCGCCGAACAAGTCACTCGCCGCTCAGCTAGCTGCGGAGTTCAGAGAGTTTTTTCCGCACAACCGCGTTGAGTATTTCGTGTCGTACTACGACTACTACCAGCCTGAAGCGTATCTGCCGACCACCGATACCTATATCGAGAAGGATTCGGCAATCAATGACGAGATCGACCGACTTCGGCATTCCGCGACGACGGCACTCTTCGCCCGGCACGACACGATCATCGTCGCGTCGGTGTCTGCGATCTACGGTCTCGGCTCGCCTGAACAGTATTCAGAGCAACTGTTGGTACTTGACGTCGGCGACGAGATCGATCAGCGAACCTTGCTGTCGCATCTGGTCGACATGCAGTACGACCGGAACGACTATGAGTTCAAGCGCAACAACTTCCGGGTCCGCGGCGACACGGTCGAGATTCTGCCTGCCTACGAAGAACAGGCCGTCCGCATTGAGATGTTCGGCGACGACGTCGAGCGGATCACATCGGTTAATCCGCTGACGGGCGAAGTCATCCAGGAACTGGACCGGACGGTCATCTTCCCCGCATCGCACTATGTCACCAGCGACGAACGACTCAAGCAGGCGATCGATGGGATCGAAGAAGAACTAGCTGTCCGCCTGGCTGAGTTGGATAAGTCCTCAAAGCTTCTCGAAGCGCAGCGACTGCGGATGCGTACCAATCACGACCTAGAGATGCTGCGCGAGATGGGTCGCTGCAACGGGATCGAGAACTACTCGCGTTTCCTTGATGGGCGAAAGCCAGGGGAGCAGCCATACACACTGCTCGACTACTTCCCCGATGACTGGATCTGCATCATCGACGAGTCCCACGTTGCCGTACCCCAAATTCATGGTCAATACGAAGGGGACCGGTCACGGAAACTCACGTTGGTGGACCATGGCTTTCGACTGCCATCGGCGATGGACAATCGCCCGCTGACCTTTGCCGAGTTCGAAGCCCATGTCGGGCAACTCGTGTTCATGAGCGCCACCCCGGGCGCGTATGAGATCCAGAAGTCAGATCAGGTCGTGGAGCAGATTGTGCGTCCAACCGGCCTGCTCGATCCGCTCATTCAGGTCCGTCCGACCCGAGGCCAGATCGACGACTTGGTTCATGAAATTCGTCTGCGGGAGGAGCGCGACGAACGCGTCCTGGTGACCACCCTCACCAAGAAGATGTCCGAAGACCTCACCGACTATCTCCTTGAGCTGGGGGTTCGGGTTCGGTACATGCATTCAGAGATTGAGACCCTGGAACGAGTGGAGATTCTCCGGCAGCTTCGAATGGGCGAGTTCGATGTGCTCATCGGCATCAACCTGCTGCGCGAAGGTCTCGACCTGCCCGAGGTGTCGCTCGTAGCGATCTTGGATGCCGATAAGGAAGGGTTCCTGCGGTCAGAAACATCGCTTGTGCAGACGATCGGGCGAGCGGCCCGAAACGCCAACGGGCAGGTGATCATGTACGCCGACCGGATCACCGACTCGATGGACCGCGCAATCACAGAGACCGAACGCCGCCGCGAACGTCAGAAGCAGTACAACGCCGAACATGGCATCGAGCCCCAGACCATCCGCTCCAAAGTCAAAGACATCATGGAGATGGTTCGAGCCAGGAGCGACGGTACGGCCGTGCCGACCTTTGGTGGCCGTTCGCGCTCTGAACTTTCTTCGATGCCGAAGGACGAACTTGAACGCTTGATCGAAACGATCGAGCAGGAGATGAAACAGGCATCCAAAGAACTGCGCTTCGAAGATGCTGCGCGCCTGCGAGACGAGGCGGCGGAACTCAGAGCCGAAGTGCTCGGAGCAAAACTCGGTGCCCGGTCTAGTCGCAAGCTCGGCGACCCCGACGACTGACCTGACTCACCGCGATGCTGGCGCCCTCCAACAACGGTGGGCGAATGCCACCCTAGGGACGGATGATTGTGCGGCCGTCTAGGAGCACAGACACAACAAAGGGAGGGGTCCGCTTGGGTGCGGACCCCTCCCTTTCGGTTGGGTTATTTCAGTGGGGGTAGTCGGTTACGTCTAGTTAGTTTGCTCGGAGCGACGCCGTGCGATCAAGAACAGGGCTCCAGCCAGTGTCAGCAACCCAGCAGCCGAGGCCAGTCGGAGGCTGTTTGCTCCGGTGAAGGCGACGGGGTTGTTGTTCTGCGCTGCTGCTGCTCCTGCGGTCTGGATCTCAGCGTCGTCAGTGTTGTTGGTCAGGTCTCGTTCGAGGGTTTCGGCCGAGACGATTGCGGTGTTTGTGATGATGGTGTTGGCAGGGGCGTCGACACCGGTGATGATCGTGAACTTGGCGCTCTCTCCAGGCTTGAGGGCCTGGTCAAAGTCGCACCAAACGGTCTGACCATCTGGGCTACACGTCCACCCGTCACCACGGACCGAGTCGTAGCTGAGCGTCGAAGGCATGCGGTCTTCGACACGAACTCCCTCAGCGGTGAGATCCGAAATATTGGTCACCACGACTTCCCATTCAGCGGTACCGGCCTTTGTGGAGGCCGATGCTGATTTGGTGATCGTGAGGTCGGTTACGGGTTCTCCCGCTCCACCCGGTACTTCGGTGTTGGCCTTGGAGTTGTTGTTGTCCATCGACTTCTCGACGTTCTTTCCGGCGACCGCAGCGTTGTTCTCGATACGGGTTCCGGCGGGGGCGTCGACCTTGGTCGTGATCGAGAAGTTGACCTTCTCACCTTCGTCAAGACTGTCAGACGTCGAGCATTTGACGACCTGGCCTTCAGCGGAGCAGCTCCATCCGTCGGGGAGGGTAGTTGCCGAGCTGTAGGTCAATGACGGAGGCAGATTGTCGGTAACGACAATCGGTCCTTCGGCGACACCCGGTCCGTTGTTGACAACCTCAAAGCTCCAGGTCATCTGGCCGTTTTCAATCTTGCCTGCGGTCTTGGTGAGCGACAGGTCGACCGGCTCATCAGAACCGGGAACCACTCCCTGGTCGAGGGTGAGATTCTGGGTACCGATTGGCAGCGTGACAACCGGCGTGGCCAGAACGGTGAAGCTCACTCCGTCCTTGTCGAACGTCGAGTCCACGACACCATCTGAGTCGAGTGCATCATCGTTGCCGGAGTCGGCTGCGGATGGCTGGTAGCTCGCCGGAACTACGAAGTGAACGACGTAGTCGCCAGCTTCGAGTCCGTCGAAGAGGTACATGCCGTCCTCGTCGGTCGTCGTCGTGTCCACAAGGGTGCGAACGCCGTCGACGACGGTGATCAGCCGTACTTCGATACCGGGGATTCCGACCTCGTTAGTGTCCTGAAGTCCGTTGTCGTTGGCATCGATCCAGACGTAGTTACCCAGCGACGCAGTGTCGGTGGACACACCCAAGTCGAGGGTGGGGTTGTGGTCCCCAGCCGCAAGGGTGACCGTCTGAGATTTGGCAACGACAAACGTCTTGCCGTTGACAACGACCGTGTTGCCTGGGACACCGTCTGAGTCCTTGGCATCATCGGAGCCTTGGTTGGCCGGGGAGATGTCGTAGAACTCGGGCACCAGGAACTCGACGTAGTAAGCGCCGGGGTTCAGGTTGCCGAAGTTGTACTTGCCATCCTTGTCGGTCGTCGTGGTGGCTACCTTGACCGGCTGGCCGTTAACGGTTTGGTACAGGTCAACTGTGACACCGGCGATACCGGGCTCACCTTCGTCCTGAATGCCGTCCTTGTCACGGTCGTGCCAGACAAAGTCACCGAGCGATGCTGGCTGAGGAGCCGGGATGATTCCCTGGTCCCAAGTCAGGTCGATCTCGCCGCCTGCCAAGTTGGTCGCAGTGGTTCGGACGATGTTGTAGGTCTTGCCGTCAACGGTCACCTTTCCGTCAGTGGTTCCGTCGGAATCGGCCGCGTCGTTGTTGCCTGCGTTTGCCGGCGAGATGGTCGAGCCCTCAGGAACGAGGAACTTGATGCTGTATTCACCGTCTGGCAGTTGGTCAAAGATGTAGTTGCCGTTGGCGTCGGTGGTGGTGCTCTCGAGCTCGACGAGTTTGCCGCTAACGACCTGCTCGAGGACAACCTTGATGCCCGGGATACCGGGTTCGTTGGTGTCTTGAACGCCGTCACCATCCACGTCGGAGAACACCTTGTCACCGATCGTGTTCTTGATCGGGATGATGCCTTGGTCAACGGTCAGGTTCTCGTCGCCGGGGTTCAACGTCACCGGGGGAGCCTTCACCACGGTGTATGTCTTACCGTCGATGGTGATGGTCCCGCCGGGCGTACCGTCGGAGTCCTTGCCATCGTCAGAACCTTGGTCCTTCGGTGATGGGTCATTGCCCGCTGGTACGTAGAACTTCACGCAGTACGTGCCCGGAGCCAGACCATCAAAGAGGTAGTTGCCGTTGGCGTCGGTCTTGGTGGTTGCCACCTCGACCGGGGTCTCGCCCTCTTTGCAGGTTTCCAGCACAACGATCACGCCAGGAACGCCGGGTTCGCCAGGGTCCTGGATGCCGTCGCCGTCCTTGTCTTCAAAGACTTTGTCGCCAACCGATGCAGGCTTGACGATGCCCTGGTCCCAGGTCATGTCGTTCTCACCTTCGTCGAGGGTGATCACCGGCGTCTTGACAACGGTGTAGGTCACGCCGTCGATGGTGATGGTTCCACCGGGGGTGCCGTCACTGTCCTTGGCGTCATCTCCCCCTTGGTTCGCTGGCGAAACGCCCATGTTGACCGGGATGTAGAACTTGACGCAGTAGTCGCCTGCCTCGAGATCATCGAAGAGGTAGTTGCCGTTAGCGTCAGTCGTCGTGGTCGCCACCTGAACAGGGGTAACACCTTCGCCGCAGGTCTCAAGCACCACGATGATGCCTGGAACACCGGGCTCGCCAGCGTCCTGAACACCATCGCCATCCTTGTCCTCGAAGACCTTGTCACCCAGCGATCCGGAAGGACCCGCAGGCGCCGTCGTCGTCGTGGTTGCACCGGCCACCGTGGTGGTGGTCGTCGAAGGCATCGAGATTGTGGTGGTCGAGCCAGGGCTGCTTGTTGTTGTGGTCGCGCCCGCCTGAGTGGTGGTCGTCGTCGCTGGTGGCGTCACCGTGATCACAGCGATGTCGGAGTCATCCTCGTCGGTCGGGTCGTCAAGGTCGATATCGGACGGGTTGGTCCGATCGACGATCGGGTCGCCGTCGATGTCGCCCGGCTGTGAATCGTCGTCGTCACCGTCGTCGGTCGCGATCTCGGCGCCATTTGAGTAGGCACCCAATGTCGCGTCGTCGAGCGTCAAAACGATGTCATAGGTGCGGGTCTGACCGGCGGCAAGAGGCGTGGTGTCCACGATCTCGTAGACGCCCGCTGCCTTCTCTGTCCAGGCCTGAGCAGGGCTAGTCACCTTCAACGACATCCCGTCCGGCGCAATGTCACGGACGGTGAACTGGTTGGCGGTCACGTCACCCTGGTTCTTGACCATGATGCTGTAGGTCACATCGTCACCTTCGGAGTAAGGGCCGGAGGAGGCGACGAGCTTGATCAACGCAAGGTCGTACACGGGCTTTGCCGTGGTGGTTGTCGCACCCGGGGCAGTCGTCGTGGTCGTACCCGGCGCTGCCGTCGTGGTCGTTGCACCCGGGGCAGTCGTCGTGGTCGTACCCGGCGCTGCCGTCGTGGTGGTCGCACCCGGGGCAGTCGTCGTGGTCGTACCCGGCGCTGCCGTCGTGGTGGTCGCACCCGGAGCAGTCGTCGTGGTCGTACCCGGCGCTGCCGTCGTGGTGGTCGCACCCGGGGCAGTCGTCGTGGTCGTACCCGGCGCTGCCGTCGTGGTGGTCGCACCCGGGGCAGTCGTCGTGGTCGTACCCGGCGCTGCCGTCGTGGTGGTCGCACCCGGAGCAGTCGTCGTGGTCGTAGGCGGCGTGTTCAGCGTCAGGATTGCAATGTCAGAGTCGTCTTCATCGTTCGGGTCGTCATCAATGTCGATGTCAGACGGATTCTCACGATCGATGACGGGGTCCGTGCTGTAGTCGCCAGGCGTTGAGTCGCTGTCGTCACCGTCGTCGACGGCAATCTCGGCACCGTTGACATAGGTGTTCAGCGAGGCGTCGTCCAACGTCAGGATGATGTCGTAGGAGCGGGTCGCACCCGGAGCGAGCGGTGTCGTCTCTTCGAGTTCGAACACCCCGTTGCCCTTGTCTACCCATGGCTGAGCCGGAGTTGCCGTCGCAAGTGACATGCCGTCGGGGATGATGTCCCGAACGGTGTAGGCATCTGCGGTGATGTCGCCCTGGTTCTTGACCATGACCTTGAAGGTGACGTCGTCGCCCTGGGCGATTGCGCCGGTCGTGGACAGCAACTTGATGAGCGCCAAGTCGTACTCGGGCGCTCCGGTTGTTGTCGTCGTTGGAGCCGCGGTCGTGGTGGTCGCACCTGGAACGGTGGTCGTCGTGACAGGGGCCGCGGTCGTCGTCGTCGTCGGACCGGCGGTCGTCGTCGTCGCACCCGCACTCGTGGTGGTGGTCGGAGCGACCGTCGTGGTCGTAGGCGCCGCGGTCGTGGTCGTCGCACCTGCACTGGTCGTGGTGGTCGGAGCAACCGTGGTCGTCGTTGTCGGGGCAACCGTGGTAGTCGTCGGGTCAACGATCGTGGTCGTCGTTGTCGGGGCAACCGTGGTAGTCGTCGGGTCAACGATCGTGGTCGTCGTTGTCGGGGCAACCGTGGTAGTCGTCGGATCAACGATCGTGGTCGTTGTCGTCGGCGCAACCGTGGTCGTCGTTGTCGGGGCAACCGTGGTCGTGGTGGTCGGCGGCGTACCTTCGTACACCCCAAGGTCCCAGGTCCGGTCGTCTTCCAGAGCGTCGAGGGTCGTCACTGCGGTGACCCAGCCCGGGTAGCCCGCTACACCTTGTACGCCGTCGCTGTCCTTGGCGTCGTCGCCACCTTGGTTGGCGGGAGACACCGTGTAGCCCGGGGGAGGGCTAAAGACCGCGAAGTAGTCGCCTGCAGGCAGGTTCGGGAACAGGTAGTAGCCGGGGTTTCCGTTGCTGTCGTTGCCGGTGTAGGTGAAGTCGACGCGGGTGTCGTCACCGCCACCAGGCTGACCGTCAGCGCCGGGGTTCCAAAGTTCAACGCGAACGTTGTTGATACCGGCGATGGCGCCTTCGTCTTGGATTCCGTCAGCGTTGGTGTCGAGCCAGACGTAGTCGCCGTAGATGGCGGGGTCAGGGTCGTTGACGCGGATACCGACTTGGAGAGGTTCAGCGGTCAGTCTCGTTCCGCCGGTCACGGTGTCCGCCGCGTACGCAAAGGAGTTCCACGCGATGTCACCAGGAGTTGTTCCGACAGGCGCGCGCATGCGCCACGTCAACGACCGTTCGTCGTCCGGAGCCAGCACGGTGGCACCGAAGTCAAACTTCAGTGCAGTAACAGAGGTGATCTGGTCGGGAAGAGTCGTCGACCATTGGGGGTCGTTACATCCCGCCGGCTCGTAGTTCAGCTCTGTACGACAGATGTTGTCCACGGTCGAGTAGTAGACGGTGACGTTGGGGTCTACCTGTTGAGTATTCGGGTCAATCGCGGACACGCCAGAAATGAGCGACGGCTCCCATTTGGAACCTCGGCTGGTGGTGTCCAGAACACCCTGGTCGCCGACGAAGGGAAGGATGTCGATGAAGACAAGGTTTTCAACCGAGTCCGTACCAACGTTGTTGATCCGTAGCTCGTAGTCGAAGTAACCACCTGCGACGGTTTCACCAACGTTGGGGAAGCGGCTCCAGTCTGTGTCGAGCTGACCTTTGACCCACTTGACCGACGAGAGCGCGGAAGGGGTTGCTTCGAGCGGAGCGAAGTAGCTGGTCGCGGTACACAGTGGTTGGCCGGTCCGGGCGATCCAGTCTCCTGTTTCCCCGTTGTTGTCGAGGTCCCATTCGTTGTCGTACGGAATCGAGCCGCAGTAGTAGGGCAGCCACTTCGTCCCATCGGGAACAGTGTTGTAAAGCGCCGAGACGTTTTCGACGTCCTGGTTGATGACGGCACTGTCGTTGACGTAGACGTCGAACTGAACTTCCACAACGTCGTTGGCAGGGAGACTGGCGAAGGTCCACTTGAGCAGCGTCCGGCCAGAACCGTTGTAGTCCTCGATCACCTCGAAGGTTGGAGCGGGAACGCCTGGGTTGGTCGGCATCTCCCAGCTACCAGGAACGTAGGTGACTTCCGGCGGGAGCAGGTCGACGAGGGTGGGGTTGTCCATCGCGACAGAGCCGAAACCGGTCCCGGCACGAAGCGTGTAGCTGAAGGCGTCACCAATCTTGATCAAGTTGCGGTTCTTGGTCTTGTACAGGCTGGGGGCAAGTACCGGCTGGGGGTAAACCTTGGCACAGGAGTCCTGGTTAATGAACTCCGTTCCCGCTTTCGTCCCCCGCCAGTTCACACAGTTCGCGTAATCGCCGTCGACCGGGTCACCGACGATCGTTACGTAAAGACCGGGCTTATCGCTCGTTTCCTGGTGGGAGAAACCGATCGGGATGTTGTTGTAGGTGATTACCACTCTGTTGACCGCATCTCCGGCCGCAAGGTTCAAGTCCGCGACGTCGATGCTTTGCTGGGTCGCGGTGAGGGTAAAGGTGCCTGCGCTTCGCAGCGTGGGATCGTTCGCGGTGGCGTATTCGACAACGGCGGTCATCGCGGGCGAAGGATTGGGCGTGTTACCGGTGGTTCCAACGTCGATCTTGTTCAGATCGAACAGCGTGGGATCTAAGGCGTCATCCCATACCGCCTGGTCGATCGAGGTCATTCCGTTGTTGTAAATGCCCAGCGCCCATCGAACGTCGTCGCCTTTGTAGGCGGTGTAGCCGTCCGCCTCTTTCCACATGTTCAACCTGGGAGTCGTGTCGGCTTTAGCCGTTGCAGTCGACTCAGCACTGGACTGCTCAACGTTGTTCTGGAAGACGACAGCTTTGTTTGTTGCCGAAGTGCCGTTCTCGGTGTTCCATTTGAACTGACCGAAAACCTCGATTGTCCCGGAGGTGCCGCCTGGCAGCGAGGGAGCAAAGGTGAAGGTGATCGTTCCGGTCTGGTTGTCGTAAGAATCGCTGACAATGTGGCCTGCGTTCTGGTCGTAGGCGTAGTTCACATTGCCGTCCCACCAATCGAACTGCGGTGGTAGTTGTTCTTCGATCACCTGGTTGTCACACGACGTCTGCACAGCGTCGCAGTTGTATGTGATCTCGAACTTGATCGGCGTGCTGGCCTCCACCGGCATGTCGGTGATCGTTTTCTTTGTCAGGGTGAGCCCAGCAGCCGACGCGTCGCGCTGGATCAGAAACACCAAGCCCAACATGACGGCCACAACACTCAGTATTGCTATCGGACGTATCCAGGGTCTCGCTAACACTGCCGTTCCCTTCGCTGACGGAAATCTTCGTAGCTCGTGTCATCGGCGGTCTTTGATCGACTCTTGAGGATGCGAATAGTCGTACAGCAATATTTCTCGGTCGGCGGTGGCGTTCTTGGCGTCAGTTGGGCCCAAAACTGACAACGGTTGTCAGATGGGGCTGGAGTGAACGAGCTTCGTCGTCAGGACGCTCGCTAAGAGGCTGCTAAAGAATGGTCGCCCTCTAGCGTCTGTGAGCTCTGACCTGCAGTGTTACCGAACACCAACAGGGATCAATCTTGCAGCATCAGAGTTAGGGATTTACCCTGAAAGGTCACCCAGCAAGGCTTAGACGAATGTTGCGACCTCCCGTAAGCCTGCACTGAAGTGGGGCTATTCGGCGATTCGCTCGAAACGATGCTCAAGACTTAATATTGATCCGAGAGTCCTCATAAACCATGAAAAGGACTCGCGCTGTCTGGGAGTCGCGTCATCGGCGTGCTGGGCCTTGAGCTTTACGCCCCGCCCAACTACTCGCTGGGGTTGGCTACTAGCTGGCGTCTGCCCGAAGGGTGGTGACGTTGTCTGACTCTTCGATGAGGTTGGCTGCATCAGGCACGATTGGGGCGGGGTGACCGACGAGTTTCGCGACGCCGTCGGCTCGGACTGAGCCCTTGAGGGCGCGAATCAACTCCATCGTCGCATCCAGAGTTCCATATGTGCTCGACGAGGTGATCAGCCGGCCGTGACGGGCCACCGGGGAGGCCACATGTGTCGCTTGCGGAGCCATTGCTGACAACAAGTCCGCGGCCTCAGAGTGGACGCTGACGTGCTCATCTTCGATCACACCCGCATTGCCGAGGAGCAGGACGCCTGTGCACATCGCAGCGAAGACACATTTGGTCTCGGCGAGCCGCTGAAGCCATCCGCGAGTGATCTGATCTTGCATCAGGGGAATAAGGCCGGGGCCGCCGGGGATTACCAATGCGTCGAGGCGTCCGTAACCGGCCCACGTCGCGTCCGGGATCATCCGGAGCCCTTTGGCGAGCCGTTGAGGGCGACTCTCCTTAGCGATTGTCGCAACGGTGACCTGATCGCGCGGCCACCTTCGAGCCCAGACGGACAAGGCGTCGTATGGGACAATTAGGTCGAATTCTTCGGCCCCCGCGAATGCGAGGACTCCGATCCGGATGTGGTCGCTCATGATTGGCTCAGCCTGCTCGGCGGTCGGTCAGGTCGGACGAATGATGGCTTTGGCAACGTTGCTTGGCAAGTGCCTGGCGAAATGGTGATGTTGGCCGCCATTCGGTTGAAATTGCGGTGTGAACCGCGAGCAGTAGGACGGTACGAGTGACCACAGCAGATTCAATAGTGGTGCGCGGGGCACGCGAACACAATCTAAAAAACGTGGACCTTGACCTGCCCAGAGACCGGCTGATCGTTTTCACCGGCCTCTCTGGGTCGGGCAAGTCGTCACTGGCCTTTGACACTATCTACGCAGAGGGTCAGCGCCGCTACGTGGAGAGCCTTTCCGCCTACGCCAGGCAGTTCCTGGGGCAGATGGATAAACCCGATGTTGATTTTCTCGAAGGTCTTTCGCCAGCCATTTCGATCGACCAGAAGTCAGCGCCTAACTCGCCTCGTTCGACGGTCGGAACGATCACCGAGGTGTCGGACTACCTGCGACTGCTGTTCGCCAGGGTTGGCAAGCCTCATTGTCCGACGTGTGGGCGCCCGATCACCCAGCAGACCCCGCAAGAGATCGTCGATCACATTCTGCAGTTGGAGCCAGGGACCCGTTTCCAGGTGTTGGCGCCGGTCGTGCAGGGGCGTAAAGGCACCTATCAGCAGCTGTTCACCGACCTCGCCCAACAGGGGTACACGCGCGTTCGGGTCGATGGCCAGATTCACCAGATCGACGAAGTGCCCGCATTGGCCCGTTACGAAACCCACGACATCGAGGTGGTCGTCGACCGCCTAGTGCGGCGGGACGGCATCGAACGGCGGTTAACCGACTCGCTGGAGACGGCGCTGCGTTTGGCGGAAGGCATTGCGCACGTACAGATCGTCGGTGACGATGCGTCGGGCGACGGGGAGATGCTCACGTTTTCTGAGCACCTGGCGTGCACCCATTGTCAGCGGTCGTTTGGCGAGCTAGCGCCACGAAACTTCTCGTTCAACTCTCCGTACGGGGCCTGCCCGACCTGTGACGGGCTCGGAACCACCTTCGAAGTCGACCCGGAACTGGTCGTTCCTGACCCGGGGCGAACGCTGGAAGAGGGCGCGGTTGCACCGTGGTCGGGTTTTCGTGGCAAGTACTACCAACTGGTCATGCGAGCCGTCGCGGAGAACCATGGGTTTTCTACAGAGGTCCCGTGGTCGGAGCTGCCCGAGAAGGCCCGAGATGTCGTGCTGTATGGCCTTGAAGACAAGATCGAGGTCCAATACACCAACCGCCGAGGGCGGAAACGGACCTTCGACGCCAACTTCGAGGGTGTCCTTGGGTACCTGAAACGTCGGCATGCCGATGCGGATTCGGACCGCGTACGCGACCAGGTCGAGGGATATATGCGCCTCGTGCCGTGTACGACGTGTCACGGCGCCCGTTTGAATCCGGTCAGTTTGGCGGTAACGGTCGGGGGTTACTCGATTCAACAGATCGGTGACGCGCCGATCGGCGAGTGCGCTGTGATCCTGAAGGATCTATCGCTGAGTGAGCGCGACATGATGATCGCGACGTCGATCTTGAAAGAGATCAACGAGCGGCTCAAGTTTTTGATCGACGTGGGTTTGCAGTATCTGTCATTGAACCGATCGTCGGCCACGTTGTCGGGTGGCGAGGCGCAGCGAATCCGTTTGGCGTCTCAGATCGGGAGCGGCCTGGTCGGCGTTCTGTACGTGTTGGACGAGCCGTCGATCGGGCTGCATCAGCGGGACAATCGGCGGTTGATCGACACTCTGATCCGCCTGCGCGATCTCGGCAATACGGTCATGGTGGTCGAGCACGATGAGGAGACGATCCGGGTCGCTGACCACATCGTCGATATTGGGCCGGGCGCGGGTGAGCACGGCGGGCATGTCGTGGTGTCGGGTTCGTTGGCTGATGTGTTGGCGAGTCCGGATTCGATTACTGGCGCGTACCTGACAGGGCAACGCCATATTCCGACACCCAAGGTTCGTCGTCCGGTGACCGATGCTTCGCTTGTGGTGCGTGGGGCTCGTGAGCACAATCTGGATGACATCGACGTTGAGTTTCCGCTCGGCGTGTTGGTGTCGGTGACGGGAGTGAGCGGGTCGGGTAAGTCGACCCTGGTCAACCAGATCCTGTTACGGGCCTTGATGAAGAAGATCTACGGGTCGCGGGAGGTGCCGGGACGCCACACGTCCGTCGACGGACTGGAGTACCTGGACAAGGTCATCAACATCGATCAAAGTCCGATCGGTCGGACGCCGCGATCCAATCCTGCGACGTATACAGGTGTGTTCGACAAGATCAGGCAGCTGTTCACGCAGACTCAGGAAGCCAAGACGCGGGGCTACAAGCCCGGACGGTTCTCGTTCAACGTAAAGGGCGGACGTTGCGAGGCATGTAGTGGGGACGGCACGATCCGAATCGAGATGCACTTTCTGCCCGATGTGTATGTGCCGTGTGAGATTTGTGGTGGCGCTCGTTACAACCGTGACACCCTTGAGGTGACGTTCAAAGACAAGAACATCGCCGAAGTGTTGAACATGCCGGTGGAGGAGGCGCTCGAGTTCTTTGCGAACCAGCCGACCATTGCTCGGCACTTGCAGACCTTGTTCGATGTGGGCCTTGGCTATGTCCGTCTGGGTCAGCCCGCTCCGACGTTGTCGGGTGGCGAGGCGCAGCGGGTGAAGTTGGCGAGCGAGCTCGCGAAGCGGTCGACGGGCAAGACGGTGTACATCTTGGATGAGCCGACAACTGGGCTGCATTTTGAAGATGTCCGCAGGTTGTTGGCGGTGCTGCAACGCTTGGTCGACGCTGGAAACTCGGTGATCGTCATCGAGCACAATCTGGATGTGGTTCGTTGCTCGGACTGGATCATCGACCTGGGGCCCGAGGGTGGCGTCGGCGGAGGCCATGTGATCGCGGAGGGCACGCCGGAAGAAGTCGCAGCGAACCCTGCGTCGGTGACGGGAGAGTTTCTGGCGCCGCTGCTCGCCGGGTAATTGCTCCGACGCTCGCAAGCGTTGCCGTCAGCTTGATGGGAGGCTGGATTTCGAAGCCCCCGACGAGGGGACAGGGGTCAGGATGCCTTGCGTGTTCCCCCTTTCGTCGAGTTCTTGGCTTCGCCGATTGTGCCCGCTTCTCTGCTTTTGGACAGCTCGGCTCGGCGCGATTTCGTCGGGGTGCGCAGGGCGAGGCACCCACGTGACATCGCCACTGCCGCTCCGTTCCCGAACAAGGGTGAGTTGGTCGTGATGGAGTCTCCGGTGACATGTCGGACAGACCAGCGCCAGGTTGTCAACGTCGGTCCGCCCTCGGCGCCGACTCTCGAACGGGATCAGGTGGTGCGCCTCGCATCGTTGGTGCGGTGCCGCACACAGCACGCATGACTCGTCTCGAGCGATGAGCGCGGTCCGCTGACTCGTCGTCGCTGTTCGGATGGAACGCCCGAGCCAGAGCGGTTGGCCTCGCCGATCGGTGGCCATGACGGTCAGGGCGCAGTCGCACAGGAGACGGCGCAGCTCCTGGTCCGGTATCGTCCCGACTCCCGCGAGACGCGCTGAGATCGCACCCTCTAATGGCTGTCTCTTTCTGGCAGGACGCTCGGCGAAGCCCCAACCATCGTTCAAATGATCGCGTTCGTGCTCCGCTCCCAAGCTCCGATACCCCGCCGCCGAGCGAGTCAGACAAGCATCATTCCCGGCATCATTCCCGGCATCATTCCCGGCATCATTCCCGGCATCATTCCCGGCATCACTCCCGGCATCACTCCCGGCATCACTCCCGGCCACGAAATGACGGTTAACTGTGCCGCGCCTCCCTGTGGCCAACGCGGCCGCCCCGACGCTGCGCGATATCTCAGGTCCCCGGGGTGACGGGGCTGCTTCGACGGCGCCACGCTGATCTGGCCGTTGCAGGCACGGTTCGGACGTCGGGCTGAATCCCCGCCCCCGGAAGTGCACTACATCGGCCGAATTCCTAAGTATCTGGGCGATCGACTCTGCTGAACCGGCGCCTAGCGAAGCGTCGAAATCCATCGGCGACGCCGCCTGCTTCCGAGGGCCGGGGGGAAGGGGCGTTGCTGGCGCCGCTGCGGCAGCCTCCCGGTGGCGTTGCAGCGTCGAACGCGCTCCGCTGCCGAAGCCTTGGCTGCCCAGCGTGGCGGCGGTCGGAAGATTGGAATTCTGCAGGTCGCGGAGGACGCTTTCGAAACCGATTCGAGAACCGTCGACGGTGACGATCACCTGTGGTCGGGGCGCGCCTCCGCCAGCAGATGGAACGGCCGAAATGAGTTCCATCGCGGCGTCGAAGAGCCGTTGCCCAGTGGTACGCCGATGTTTGTCGCCAGGCAGGTCTCGCCCGCCGTCTTGACGGTACATGCGGTCGGCGACCGCCGACAGAGCGTTCCAGGCCGAGTCGATCGAAAGCTCATCTCCAGCGACGGTGATCGTGTGCAGCCGCTCGTGGTTCCTCCCTCGACGGGCGTGTCGAAGTGCCCTGTGCCGGCGATGTCTGGCTTCCACATCGCCGCCCACTTCCCGGTCGGCAAACCACCGGTCGGCGATCTTGCGACCCTGTTCGGGGCCAACTCGGGCGACTTGTCGGCGAAGGTCCCGGTCGTGCGCGGCAGCGCCGTCAGATCTCGCCGACACGCGCGCGAGGACATCAAACTGTTCGGCGCTCAGATCACCAGAGCGAACGGCATCAGCGAGTTCTGGCGCTGTGTTGACCAGGCTTGCACGATCGGTGAGATCCCGTGCGGCCCTTCGAGAACGTCCGGGAATCGATGCGGTCCTGAAGGCCACCGTCGTGTCGCCGTCGTTCGAAATGTGCTCGGCCAGAGCGGCCGCCTCCGCTGCATCTGTCAGCCCCCGCAGCCGGGAAATGAACTCGAACTTCGCTGAACTCTCGAGGCCGTCGAGGTGCTTCGAAACGGCATCCAATAGCCGCTCAGATCGTCCAACCTGGGGAGCGCTGCCGACTGACGCCTCAGAGCAACCGTTCACCGAAGCGCACTTTGGATCCGTTTCGTTCATGGGTACATCGTCTCACGCGGGTGTGACAGCAAACCCGGAAAAGCTATGTAGAGGTTGCAAACAACAAGAGACCGCAGGTTCAGGGGCCGTCGCTCACTCTCGGCCGGTGCTCGGAGCGACAGCGAAAACACGACATCGACCTGCGCAGATGCCAGCTGACCAGATCGACGCGCCCTTTGTGGGCTCAGCCCGGTCGGTGCTGATCAGTGGCACGACCTGAGCCGAGGGCCAACTCTCGGCGCGAATTGGGACGGTCGGACAAAGGGGGAGAGCGTGTCGACATCCGCCCCACGCGACCAGGGCTCACGAGCGACCGTTGACACAGCTCCCAGATCGACCCAATCGCCGACCCCTGACAGGCTCGGACACGACCAACCCGATCCGCCGACCCCTGACACGCTCGGAGATCAGCCAACCAAACAAATCGCTCCCGCCGGCTTCCGGGTACGGCAGCGAGCGCTACGTTCGCAGCAATGCTGATCGTTGCCGGATATCTGCATGTCGCCCCTGAGGATCGGGCTGCTTATCTCGAAAGCTGTCGCGCCGTCGTCGAGTTGGCCCGCCGCACCCCTGGCTGCCACGACTTTTCACTCGCGGGCGATCCGCTGGACACCGGTCGGGTCAACGTCTTCGAGGCATGGGAAACCACCGACGCCGTCGAGGCGTTCCGGGGCTCAGGACCGGACGATACCCAGAGTTCGATGATCATTTCGGCGGTCATACGCCAGTACGAAGTCGAGTCGGTCACCGACCTGAGCGGGTAGGTCCTCGACGGCGCCGGCAACGCGACCCGGTTCAGACAAGGGCTTCCAGGGCACGGCCAGCGCCTGTGACGATGGGTTGGTCCCCGAACGGGCCGACCATGTGACCCGGGTTCAGACTGCCGGCCCGTCGGTTGCGAGTGGCTGCCGGAGGTTCCGGGCGTCGGGAATCCGGCTGCTCTGAGGACTGCCCGGTTCGAACGCGCTGTCGGCATCCGCATCACCCACCTGCCGAGCAGCAGCGAGAACGCCGCCAGCCATCGACCGACCGAAGCCCGGAAGGCCGAAGCACCAGCCCGTCCTACGGCGAACGCGTTGCGCCAAGCGCAGCGAGTTCAGTGACGCCCGCGGCGTTTCCGTCGAACGCGTATCCGAGGAACGCACGGATCGCCTGTGGGACCGGGGGAGCGGCGTCACTGAAGGGTGAGCCGTGCGATGCGCCGGGAAGCGCCAACCACCAGTGACCTGGGCCCGAGGCGGTCCACGCGGATTCGCCGCTGGTCGAGGGGATGACGTCGTCGGCCGTCCCGTGGATGAACAGCAGGGGAGTCGACGTCGGAGCGAAGTCGCCGGGCCAGACGGCCTGTCGTTCACCGGCTAGGATCACTGCGGCCGAGATCCGTGAATCTTGCTCCGAAGGTTGGCTGACCAGGGCTAACGCGGTCACTCCTCCCAGGGAGTGTCCGACCATGGCAACTCTCCCATCGGTCGCCTGGGCAAAGCCGGGGACGATCGCCGGCAGTTCTGTGAGGACGCGCCGCACATCGCCTGGCTGGTTCACGATAGTGGCGGCATTCGGGCCCCCGGGTCGATCCGAACGGGTCCCCGGGAAATGTGGGGCGGCCACGACGAATCCCGCGGCCGCCAGTTGATTGAGGAGCGGCGCATAGTCGGAAGGCAGTGCGTCCATGCCGTGGGCGAAAACGACAAGCGGGGCTGGCAGGGCGGCCGGCATTCGTAAGTCGACGACGATCTCTTCGCCGCTGCCTGGTGTTCCGGCGGGAAGCGTGACCGTCAGCTGGTTTCCGGCCGTCGGCGGAGCGATGCTGGTCGCAGGGGTCGATGGAGCCGTTGGGTCGGCGCCGGTCGCTGACGGGTTAGAGGTTGAAGCTGTCGACGGCGTGCTGGCAGACACCGGAAGGATGGTCGCCGTTGTGGCGGTGCTCGATTGCGAGGTCGTGGTCTCTGCCTGCGTGGTTGATGAGACGGCCACCGTTGTTGTGGTTGGTGGGGCGTCGGTCGTCGTGCTGGGGTCGCGTTCCAGAGCGGTCGTTGACGACGGGGTGGTGACCTCTGAGGCGGTCCCGCAACCCGCGGTAAAGGCCATCGTGGCTGTGACCAAGGCCCCGACAACGGTTCGCCAGTGACGCTTCGCAGTCCGCCTTGTTTCGGCCGATATCCACTCGAAGTGCTTGAGCTCGCGGCCACGTGCAGGACGTCGGAGCCCGCGCGCTCGGGAAGCGGCGACAGGCCAGGCGCAGGAACTAGCGGCCGATTTGGTGTTGAGTTTCGGAGCGTCCCGGCGAAACATTGGGGCGCATCGTACGGTCAGGTGCCCGAAGGTTCGGCACCCGCCGCTTCAACGCTGCATCGACGAGCGAACGCGCTGCCCGTTCGCTGCCCCTCGTGCTTGCGAGCCGCGCCTGAGGCCACGGCCGGACAATCAGATCGGCCACAACAAGAACCCGCTCGATCGGGCCGCCCGCTCGCCGAATTGCACCCAACCCCAGGAGCTCTTTGCGTGCTACAAGCCGGTGGCGCGCTCGGGTTCGCCGGGAACCAATGGCCGAATGACGACAGCGGTTCCGTATGCGGCAACCTCGTTCATGACGCTCGCGAACACACCTGTATCAAAACGCATCATCAGTACAGCGTTGGCGCCCATGGACGCCGCGTTGTTACGCAAGCGTTCAACCGCCTCGCTACGCGTATCTGACAAGAGCTGGGTGTAACCACGAGCCTCGCCGCCGAAGATCGTCCGGAAACTCGCGCCGATGTTGGAAAACATGTTGCGCGATCGAACGACAAGGCCAAAGACCTCGCCGAACGTCGTCACGACTTCGTACCCCGGTACGTTGTTCATGGTGGAGACGAGTACTGGGGTCCTCATTTGAGGTTGTGCTGTCGTTGAGCCAACTGCTGTGTGAGTCATGTGCGGATCATAGAACCGGGCTGTGACCGTCATGATCGAGCGGCGGGTCCGAAACGGGTGGATCCCGCGATGAGCTCGCCGGTCGAGTGTGACCCGACGACGCCAACCTTCGTGCCTCCACTCTCGAGACCTCACCGTCGTAGGACCAAACCGGAACCCGCGCCTGCGGATCGGGGCGCATACCTACAGCGCCGGCGCCGCTCACAGGCGGACGCCTGCCTAGGCTCAGCGGCCATGACAAGGAATGCGGAAAGTGATTCGGGTGCAGACGCCTGGGAGACCCATGCCGACTGGTGGGTGTCTCAGGTTTCGACAGGGTTGAGACCCGAGTACGCCGACCAGATCATCCCTCTAGCTATCGACCTGTTGGCCGGACGGCGGCAGGTGGTTGACATCGGCGCCGGTGACGGACAGATTGCACGAGCGCTTTCCGAGCACGATCACGACGTCGTCGCGGTCGAGCCGACCAGGTCGCTCGCTGCGATCGCCCAGCTAGCACCGAAAGTGTGCACCGTTCGCGCGAGCGCTAACGACCTACCCGTCTCGGACGGGACCTTGGACGGCGCCGTGGCGTCCCTGGTGTTTGAGCACATCACGGACTTCCACGGCGCCCTCGACGAGATTGTGCGAGTCCTGAAACCCGGCGGACGGTTCGTCTGGTTCTTGAACCATCCGCTGACCCAGGCACCCGGGTCTGGTTGGGTCGAGGACTACATCTCCGACGAACACGGCTGGCGGATCGGCACGTACGGCGTGGCATCCCTCGAATGGGAGACGCTCGACAACGGTGTCGAGCTGCCGTTCTTTCACCGCCCGCTCGCCCAGTACATAAACGGCCTGATCGACGCCGGCCTTGAGCTCGAAACCATGCTCGAACCCGCCCCACCCGAGTCCTACTTCGAAGCCGGCGGCAACCCCATCCACCGCGTCATCCCCCGGCTCATGGTCCTGGTCGCACGCAGCCGCGCTCAGTAGCGCCGACCCGTCGCAGATCTAGCGCAAGAGCTTGGTCCAGTCAGCCAGGTCATTTCGGTCCGAACTCGTCCCGCTGCCAGCTGTTGCTCACAGCCTTCCGTAGCGCTTGTTATGGGTCTGTTGCGCTCCGATAAGTGTGGTGGTTATCTGATGCTCTTGTGAACGCCAGAGGACCGGAGGAGCGATGAGTCGCAAGGACAAAGACGAGCGGCGCGGCACGCCGGACGGCGGGGAGCCACGCGTTGAGGTTCCGAGAAGTCCGCTGTCGTTGGCGATGGCCGTCGAACAGGTTCGAGCCGAACTGATCGAGGCCCAGCGGCAGGGCGAGGGACAGGACCTTCGGTTCAACGTCGACGCTGTCGAACTGACGTTGGGGATTGAGTTCGGATCCGAGGATTCCTCGGAGAAGTCCGTGGACGGCGGGGTTCAGGTCGGGGTTATCCGGGCCGGGGGCCATGGCGGCGCGGGCAACCGCCGTTCCCGAAGGGCGACCAACACCGTGACCCTCAGGTTGACCCCGCAACGCCCCGCCGACGGCAACGGTCACAAGGCCCCTGTGACACTCCAGGGCGCACTAGACGAAGTGCCGCAGTAGGAATGCTGCTCCCAGCGTTTGGTCTTGTCACAGGTGTTGACGCCTCGCGCCCCTCGAGATCGGACGTTCATTCCGGGTGCTGTGGTCTGTGCGGCATAGGTCGCAGACCCCAAACGGCCACGCCTTACGGGATCCCTCACACGGTGCCATGAGCTATGGCGGAAAATGATGAACCTACCTTCCTACCCTGGACCGTCACTGTCTCCGGTTGACCGGCGCGTTGTCGCGCTACGGGGACAATCGAAGGTCAGGACCGATCAGTACACACTCGGCTCTGGATACATGGTGGCACCAGGTTTGGTCTTAACCTGCCGCCACGTCTTGGAAAACATTGAAGGATCCGTTAAGTATCGCCTGGCCAATGATCACGATTGGATGCCAGCGAACAGGGATGTGAAGGTCGGCGACGTTGACGTCAACACGTGGATCCAGGGCCTACCTGGGGCGTTTGGCCACCGCGACGCACCAGACGTTGCTTTTCTTCGGGTAGACCGCTGCGACCTCGCGGGCGCGTCGATCCCACCGGTTCGGTGGGGCAAGCTTGTGCCCGATCTGCCCGTGGCTCCTCGGGTGGGTTATGTCCAGGCTTTGGGTTTCCCCTCGGTCTTGGTCAACCAGGGGGCGCTCCAGGTGGCGAAGCCATATCAGATGAGAGGGAGTCAGCTCTCCGCTCTCGAGGGTGTAGCCGAGGGCGGATATGTCACCGAGGTCGGGAGAAGCCCGGCTGAGCCAAACCAAGTACGTGACGGCAACGTTTGGCAAGGAATGTCTGGAGCGGCCGTCTTCCACGACGATCTCTTGGTCGGCGTGTTAGCACAGGACCTCAGTCCAGAACGGACCAAGGGCGATCCCAATCGCCTTTTGGTTGTACCAACAGGATTTCTATTTGAGTCGGAAGGGTGCGCAGCGAACTATTTTGCGAGCGAGTTCAGCCTGGTCCAGGTACTTCCGAAAGGGTGGCGATCCGTGGAACGTCCCTTGCGGCGACGATCGGCGGTGCAGGACGCCACCTTCGTTGACCTCACCGCCGGCGCAGAGACCGTGAGGTTTACCGGCCGCCGGGAAGAACTTAAATCGCTGTTGAGCTGGGCGAAACCTGACCCCGATACCGCCGAACCGGGGCCGGCGGTATCAATGGCCATTGTTAGGGGCACCGGCGGTACGGGAAAAACCCGCATTGCGCGCGAACTCTGCCACCGGCTGGCGGAGGCGGGTTGGGCAGTTGGTTTCCTGGACTGCGATGCCAACGAAAGCGTCACGTTTGACGCTTTGCTCAACCTCCTCGCTGGTTCTATGACCAACGCGCTAGTGGTGGTTGACTACGGTGCCGGACAGCATGCAGTCGTCGAAAAGATGATGGCTTTACCGAGGCGAGGACGCCTGTGCGTGCTCGTAATTGATCGCCCCGACGCATTCGCCGTCGGCAATGCCTGGGATCATTTCAACCAGCCGCTGACGCTTGGCCCGATCGCCCGACACGAACGCATCGAACTATTCCAATCCGCTCTGGAAGCCTTTCTAGCCATTATTGGCGCTGCGCCATCGCCACCCCCCGCACTCGAGCAACCAGACCTCGCCGAATGGCTCACGCAACCAGCATTCGAGAATGCGATACTTATTCTCATCGGTGCGCGGCTCGTCGCCGCAGGCGATCTCAAGCCCGGCGGAACGATTGAAGACGCCGAGCTCTTTGCGCGAGCGCTTTTGCGGGAAGACGAGCGCTACTGGGCACCGAAGTTGCAAGCGCTATGCGAAGAATTGGAGCTCGACACACTCGCCGGGCTTCCCTTTCGCTCCGGAAACCGTCCTCAATGGCGCTGCCTAAGGTTGCGCTGCATGGCTACTGCTGTGCTGACGGGGGCAACCGGCCCGAGATTGCGATACCTATTGAGAGCTGACCCGGAACTCCGTGACGACGCTCCGGATTTGCCAGCCTCGACAGCAAATGATCTTGCCCTTCTTCAATCGTCTGTGCTGGGAACATGGCTGGACGAGTTGGCTATCTCCGTCGTTGACGGTGGAGTGTTGGGACCGGACCCACTGCGGGAAGCCATCGTTCGCTTCTCGATGAATCCCGGTGACTGGGCAGCTGGAGAAAGACAGTTCACGTATCCAACCACCATGGACCAGACCTGTGCGTCTTGGCTAACCGCTACCAGCCAAGTGGGCCTCTGGGATCGTCTTAACGAACGGGAAATGGCGAACGCTCGAACTCTTTTGCATCGCATCCCCACCGTTGCTCAAGCGCTCAAGTTTCCCGAATCGTTAGGAGCGGAGGGCCCTTCAGCGGTCGAGCTCGGCCTGTCCAACTTGCGGGATACTCAGAGGCGGCCCTGCGAGACGACTGCGCCGGGGGCTCAGAACGCGTTAGAAGGATTTGTGGACAAGTTTCGCCGTGACATCGAGATGCCCCGATGACCGGCCTATGGAATGCAACTAGGAGCCGCACCTACGGTGTCGGCTCGCAGGATTTCTCCCGGATCAGGCGGGAGGTGCAACGCGTCCAAGCTGACATGACGGTCGCTGGGGAAACGACCGACGCACTTCTCCAAGTGAGTCACCGGCTGACCGTAGCAATAGACAGCAGCGACGCTGACGGGAGCGTGAGCCTGGCGGAATCGATGAAGGGAACTCGAGTTCTACGGTCCGAGGTACCACATGGATCCGTCAACGCTCAGCGTCTTCTAGTTGCAGCCTTGGTGCTTTCTTCACAGCTGCTTTCCGCGGCCGGGAGAGCGGCCCAGGCACTCGACCTCGCATGGGAAGCGCGCGACAGTTCACTACCGCTACTCAAAGACGGAAATCTTGAAAAGGGACTCAGCGCCACCGCATTGGCGGAGCTCAATCTCGCACGGCGACTGAGCGAGACGGGGGTGCGCGACGACGCAGCCGAGGCGTCAGGGCAAGCCGTTTCGGGTTACTGGGAGCTGTTTTCTCGCGATGGATTCCAGTACGGCCCGGAGCTCGGCGCTTCGCTCAATCTCCGTGCAGCCCTACTTTCTGAGGTGGGGCGCCGCGACGAAGCCCTCCAACCCGCCACCGAAGCCGCCGACCTCTACCGGGTACTCGCCGAACAGAACCCCGCCGCCCACAACCCCAACCTCGCGATGGCGCTGAACAACCTCGCCGCCCGGCTTTCTGAGGTGGGGCGCCGCGACGAAGCCCTCCAACCCGCCACCCAAGCCGCCGACCTCTACCGGGAACTGGCCGAACAGAACCCCGCCGCCCACAACCCCAACCTCGCGATGGCGCTGAACAACCTCGCGAACCGGCTTTCTGAGGTGGGGCGCCGCGACGAAGCCCTCCAAACCGCCACCCAAGCCGCCGACCTCTACCGGGTCCTCGCCGAACAGAACCCCGCCGCC
>CXWK01002189.1_pt1 | contig 25814 bp, 28 predicted proteins | sample 590851 | NCBI WGS metagenome assembly CXWK01 (sample SAMEA3498364, study PRJEB10139) | wastewater metagenome | biome: wastewater treatment plant; material: activated sludge | place: Denmark | collected 2014-08-01
CTGGCGGGTCGACTCCATCGCCAGCGGAGTGACCTGCTGTGCGGTCTCGCGGGTCGCCGTGCTCGGGTCGTCCCACACGGTTCGGATGTCGCCCTCGAGCCCGGCGTACAGGCCGTTGACCTCGATGCCCACGCATTGATTGTTCCAGCCGTGGCCATGATAGATGACGCGATCGAGGTCGCTCATCCGGAGCACACGCCCCGAGCGCAGCACGGCGAAGTGCGCGCCGATGGTGTCGTACCGCTCGATGCGCTCGCCCATGTCGCACGCGGTCTGATGGAGCGTGATGCCCTTGACCTGCCCCCACGAGCGCGGAATCGGCATGTACGTGCGCGGCTTGCCGTCAGCGCCGCGGAGGAACGGGGCGTGTACCGCGCGGCGGTCGAACATCGAGCGTTCGAACACGTCGTGCGGAACCGCCTCGGCTTGTGTTCCATTCACAGTCGTCATCGGCAGATTCTACACCATGTCGAACGATGCTTGACTTCCATCCACCGAGGCGTTAACAAGTAGACATGACCCAACCGACCCTCGCCGAGACCACCGCTACCCNNGCGATGGGCGCTGGATGCGGTTCCGCACCCGTCGCGCCCTCTGGATCTGGCTCAAGACGAACGAACCGGAGGTGCTTTCGTGACCAGCGAAGAAAGAGACAGGGCGCTCGCTCAAATCGACGCCGATGCCGCGGAGGAGTTGGACTGGGCCACCGAACGTGCCCGGCGTAAAATCGCGAAGGCGATCGCCGGTGACATCGCCGTCCACGTCGACCAGACCCGCGATGACACGCTCCTCGGCGCCAGTGAGGCCGCCGCGGTACTCGGGCTCGACAAGTTCAAGTCGCCGATGTCCGTGTGGCTCGCGAAGCGCGCTGCTCGAGCTGGCGAGCCGCCGCCGCCCGAGAACAAGCCGGCCTTCGTCGCCGAGGCCGCAGAGTGGGGACAGGCGCTCGAGCCCGTGATTCGTGGGAAGTACGCGCTCGCGACCTCGTGTCACGTGCTGGTGCCAACGAAGTCCGTCACCGACACCCGGAACGTTCACGGATTCTTTCCGTTCCTCCGCTGCACTCCTGACGGCATCGTGTGCCCGAACTCCGACGGTCCGAGTCGTGCCTGCGAGGCCGACGATTACACGGGGTATCCGGTCTATCGCCGTGCTCGCGATCGCGGAACCGCTGGCCTCCTCCAGGTTAAGACGTGCTCCGCGTACAAGGCCGACGAGTGGGCCGATGGCGTTCCGCCCGCGTACGAGGTGCAGGTCCGCGTTGAGATGGCCGTGTGCGACCTGCCGTGGTGCGACGTCGTTTGTCTCATCGGCGGTCAGAAGTACGCGGGGCCGTTCCGCGTCCATCGCGACCTCAAGATCGAGGCGAACATCCTCCGCGACCTCCGCAAGTTCTGGGAGCTCGTGCTCGATGGCACGCCGCCGGACGTGGACGGCTCCGACGCGTGGTCCGAGTACGCGAGCTCGCGGATGACCTACACGAAGGTCAGCATCCCGGCGGATGACGACTGCCGCGCGTACCTCGCCGAACTCCGCATGGCGCGCACGGAACGGAAACGGGCGCTCAGGCAAGAGGCGGAACTGAAGAACAAGATCCTCCTCAGGCTCGGCGCCGCCGGGGCGACCGTGCTCGATGGCGGTGACCTCGGGAAATGCACGGCCTACCCGAACGCTGCGCGCATGGCGTGGAAAGAGTACGCGGAGGAACTGGAGGCTGCGATTCGTCGGATGCGAGACGTTCAGGTGGTGCCAAATCCCCAGGAGTCCGCGTTCGATGCGTTGCGCGAGCGATTCAAGAAACCGGGCTCCGGGTGGGCACTCCGCACGCCCAAGTCGTGGTCCGCTGACGACGGGGACGAGGAGTAGTGGCGGTCAGGAAGAAGCGCGCGAGATGTGTGGTCTGCGGCAAGCCCATCGGGTTCCCGTACGAGTGGACCCCAGTTCATTCGCAGAACTGCGGACACACGCTTGCGCTCCGTCTCGTGGAGTCAGTGCCCGGCGTGCTCGATCTCCTGCCGCCGAAGTGGCGCGCCGACCTTCACGCCGAGAAGCGTCTCCGTAAACGCCGACCCTTGACTTCAATCCACACCGACGATAAGAAGAAACCATGACCAAGTCACAGTACGTAGCCGCCGGCAAGGCGCTCAAAGACCAGCACGACGCCAAGGGGCAGGCGCTCACGGTGATTCAGAAACACCAGGCGTTCCTCGGCGCGCGCATCGACCAACTCGCGAAGTGGGCGGTCGGTGGGCTCCGCCCCGAGGCGCTCGTGCGATGGGCTCTGCTGGATCTCCAGATGTCGCCGAAGCTCCAGGAGTGTCCGCCGTCGCAGCTCTATCTCGGCCTCCTGGCCTGTGCCGCTGCGGGCCTCGAACCCGGTAACCTCAAGCAGCACGCGTTCCTGGTCCCGTTCCGAGACAACAAGCGGAACATGACCGTGTGTCAGTTTATGCTCGGTTGGCGCGGCGTAGTCGTTCAGGCCCGCCGCTCTCGCGAGGTCCTAAGCATTGACCCCGAGGTCGTGTACGAGGCTGACACCTTCGATATCGATCTCGGAAGTCAGCCCCGCGTCCACCACAAGCCCGAGCTGTTCAAGCCGCGCGGTGACATCATCGGCGCGTACGCGGTCGCCCGAATGAAACAGGGGAACCCGATCATCGAGTGGATGTCTCGCGATGACCTCGAGCGCATTCGAAAGGTGGCGACGGCTCGCAAGTCCAGCCCGGCATGGGCGGACTGGGATGACCAGATGTTCCGGAAGTCGCCGGTCCGTCGCCTCGCGAAGCGACTCCCGCTCAATGCCGACTACTACGCCGCCCAGGCGATCGAGAACTCGCACGACGAGGGCGACTACGGCGGGGCCATCGACATTCTCGACACGCTCACCGACGGAGCGGCATCACAAGCGGTCCGGGATGGCGAGCGAGCGGCAACCATGCTCGGCGAGACGTCGACCGACACCGCAGGCGGACCGATCTCCGATGAGGAGATGGCCGCGATCATCGCGAAGGAGAACCAGGAGCACACCAATGGGTAGCCGAGGACGTATCTCGAAACCGAAGCGCAAGCGTGAGCGTCTGTCGTCGGCNNCGCGCGCTCGCGGTGGAGATCGAGAAGCTGACCGATGGCATGGTGCCGGTCGCGAGCTGGTCATGAGGAACTTCGGCCACGTCATCAACGTCCCGGCCGGCACGGCGCGGGGCAAGACCGGCGGTGCGCGATGAGCGTCATCTCCGCGATCGGCATCCTCAAACCGAACGGCGACCGTCACCGCATCCCGTGCGTGACGTTCGGCGTCTGGTGTGCGCATCCCGGCATCGACGAGACCATGTGGCGCGTCTCGCATGGACCGACCGGCAAGGCGCTGTTCTGCAACGCTGCCGATGTCGACTGGTGGACCGCGATCCGGATCGCCGAGGAGTTCCACCGCGAGTTCGGCGACACGATGCCGACGGGATCGCAGGCCAGGGCCGTGATCATCGGCGTCAAGCAGATCTCCGACGCGTTCATCGAATCCACGGACTGGACGAGTTAGCCCATGCCCGACCCGACGAAGAAACGCGCCTCGCTGCGCGAACGACTCGCGCTCGCGCACCGCGTCCGCGCGGGAACCATCGGCATCCTGTCGTGCTGCACGTGCGACTACCCGCTCACGCAACACGATACCGCCACGCGCCACGCCGAGGAGTGCCCCGCCCACGGGATGACGCTCTCCGCGATGGAGGCCTCCAACCACTGGTCGCTCGGGTGGACCAAGAGCGGAACACCATGACCGCCACTGACCTCGACCTCGACGAGTGCCACAAGCTGTGTGGCATCGTCTGGATGTGCCCATGCGGCTGCTGCCCAGGTGGCGACGACATCGCGAAGGCACGCCAGTCGCTGGGGCTGCTCGTCGCCGAGGTGGAGCGCTTGCGGGCGGAGCGAGACGAGGCGCGAGACGACCTCGCGAACACGGAACGCGGCCACGCGCCGTTCAACGGAGCGGAGACGACCAAGATGCTCGAAGCGATGGAGCGCGAGACGGCCGATGAGGTCGTCTCCGCGATCATCAACTGGCTGGAGCGACTGATCGGCGAGGGCATCGAGCGCGAGCGGCCGTATCTCATCGAGTCATTGCGCGCTGGCACGTGGAAGGAGCCGGGCAATGGCGGATAGTAAGCTGACGCTGGACGACATGCTCGGGCTCGCCAGGGAGTGCGAGCGGAGACCGCCGGGATACACAGGGCAACGCCTCGGACTTGCGGTGCTCTTATTGCTTTGCGAGTCGCAGCCATGCGGATGGCCCGAGCCGGAGACCAAGGGGCCGGGCTCGCTCTGGTGGGAACCGCTCGGGATGCTGCTGACCTCCGACGAGGCCAGGGCCATCGCGGTGATATTGCTACGCGGCGCCGATGCCGCCGAGGCGAGGTGATGTACGGGCGCAAGCGAGACGCGAACGAGCGCGCGATCATCACCGCCCTGCGCGAGGTCGGCGCGAGCGTGGAGCAACTGGACGGCACAGGAGTCCCGGACCTCCTCGTCCAGTTCCGCGGCAAGCTGTACCTCCTCGAGGTCAAGGATCCGACTCAGACCGCGAAGGCCTACCGGAGCGACGGCCCGAACCGAGAGCTGACGCCCGCGCAGGTCCGGTGGTGGACCGCATGGTCAGACCCGAAGCCGATGATCGTCTACACGCCGGAGGCCGCCCTCCGCGTCATAGGAGCAATCGAATGAAGCCGATCCTGATCGTCATCCTGTCCGCGTGCCTCGGCGACCGCACGCCGGCCCCTGCGCCCGCGGACGCGCCGCTCGTGCCCGACGCGAGCGTGTGCGAGCCCCTGGCGTGCGACTGGCGCTATTGCGAGGCCATCGACGCATGCGTGTGCCTCGAGGTCGTGGGCGCGGACTTCGTGTGCCCTACAGTCTAGGGCCGGGACACGGAAGCGCGAGGTCAACCGCTCCACAGTTGCGGCATGCACCGCCCTCTTCGATGGGCACGTGAACATACTCGATCTGCGCGCCGTCGAGGATGCGCGGGAGTCCGCCGCCGCCCTCGGCCTCGTGCATCGCCGCGAGCAGGCGCGAGGCCGCGGCGTCTAGCGCATCGCTGGCGACCACGACGCCGAGGACGTCCGCGAGTCGCTTCGCCTCGTCCACCGCGGCCTTGAGCATGGCCTCGGCGATCTTCTCGCCGGCATTCTCGGCGCTATCGCCGCCGGACACCGCCTTCCAGATGATGCCGCCAACTTTCCAGAGGAGCTCCGCCGCTACGTCGTCAATGGTCATGCCGCGAGTCTAGCCCGGCTTCTGTGACGCCTCGGCGTTTACCAGCTCGGCTAGCACCGCAGCTCGCTCGGTCCGCTCGCGCGATGTCCTGACGTGAGCGAGCTCCTGTCGCAGGCCCTCGGCGGTCGTTTGCATGTCGCTGAGGACGCCGACGAGCATCTTGAGCACGCGCCTTGTCTCCACCGCCTCATTGCGGAGCACGCGCATCCCGTCGCGAAGGTCGGCGAGCGTGTGCTCGACGTCAGCCTTCGTCATGGCATCACCCGCACCCGTTGAGGTAAGCGGCGATGATGACGCCGAGGCCCATCAGCCCGGCGAGAACGAGGGCGCCGAGCCTGATCTTGAACTCGCGCGAGGCCTTGCGATCCTCGCGGTCCTCCTGGATGTCGGCGAGCGAGCGCTCTTTGTCGACCTCGACGGTCACCGTGGTGCGCTGGGTGGCGAGCTCGATGATCTTGGCCACGAGCTGATCGTTCTTCGCCTCGAGCCGCGCAAGTCGCTCGTCGGTCGGTCGCTTGGAGCGAAGCTCTGCCAACTCGCCCTTGTCGAGCTCGCCGAGCTCGTGCTGTCCGGTCACGTCCTCGTCGACCTCGATCGGCGATGCCGTCTGTGCCCGCACGCCGGCCGGCGGGGTCTTGTGCTTGTACCTGTCGCGGTCGTCAGTCATCACACGTACCCGTTGGTAGATAGCCCGTTGCCCGCGCTCGTGCGCGTCGCTCCGCCCGAGATGAGCGCCGCGTGATTGTTGATGCACAGGAGCACGGCGGTCACGCCCGCGCGCAGGGTCGCGGCCCGCCCCACCGTCGCGGTCTGCCGCAACATGTCGAGGTCGAGGGTGGTCGCTCCGCCGCCGATGGCCGCTGCATGCGTGTTGAGGACGCCGAACGTGGTAACGAGCGCGTCGAACACGATCTTCGCTACGCCGATATCGCTATCTTGGTCGAGAATGTCGGGGTCGATCGCCACGCTCGGGATGAGCGTCGCGTGGTCATTGATCACGAACGTGATTTCGTCGAATGCGTCGTGGAAGTCGTACGCGCGCCCGATGCGAGCGGTCTGCTCGATGAGGTCCGGATCGATGGTCAGTGCGCTTCCACCACCACTGCCCGCACTGAGCCTCGTGACGTAGCCGCGCGATGCGAGCCCGTTGCCGCTCACAGATTCCTCACCCACAGGAACGAGGAGAGCTTACCCGCCGCCGAGTACACGAAGGTAAGCGTGTAGCGCGCGACCTCACCATCGGCGCCGTTCGCCGCACCGGCAGTGCTCGCCGATGCCGCGGCCTGCGATGCGAACACGCGCTTGCGGCACGAGGTCAGGTCATTGTTGCTGTCATAGGCGTGGTTGTCGTCGCGAGCGTTCTCGTGCGCGAGACCGAGCAAGCGTGTGATGCCTGTACTGGCGTCGGTGGCATCCTTCACGGTTGTGCCGCTGAGATTCACGGTCGTGGTCGGGCTGCCGATGTTCGCCCAATCGATACCAGCCTCGCCGGCCGCCGTCACATCGAGCGTGCGGCCCGCAACGGTCGGCTGGAGCGGAATCTGACCGCTGAGGTATCCAGCCACGCCCACATCCAGCCGGCCGCTCACGGTCGCGCTGACTGCGTTGCCGAGCACGCGCTGCACGTTCGCGTCATACGTCGCGTTGGAGCCCCAATCGCTCACGGTCGGCACGTCGCCGTAGAGCTGGAACTCGGCCGTGTTGGCGCTCTTGTACCGCCATCCGATGTGACCGGCGGTGCCGAGCTCCACCGCGGTGAGCTCCACGTAGTAGCCGCCGTTTCCGACCGCGGTTAGCGTGGCGGTCGTGTTTGCCCACGCGCCGCCGTTGACGCTGATTTGCGGCTGCCCGCCGGCCTCGCCGGTCTCGGGAGTTATGCCGTCGGTGGCGTCCACGAGATAGAACGGGAGTCGCCGACGTGCGGCGGTGGCCTCGGCTGCTGTGAATCTCATTAGTCGGCTCCCATCATGCGAAGTAGCGTACGGTAGTAGTGACCCGTCGCGCCGCCCGAAACCGGTGTCTCGATGCGGCTGCGGATGGTCGCGATGGCCGCGTCATCGAGGGTCTCGGCGTTGGCGCCTTCCCACATCGCGACAAGAAAGAACGTGACGCCGCCTGGATAGGCCGCGGAGCCGATGCCCTTGGGGTTATCCGTCAGCGTGGTGGCGCTGTAAACGTTCGTGATGGTCTCGAGGTCGGAATACAGCTTGGCCACCGATGCCGCGCGGTCGTATCGCATCACCATTACGTAATCGCCCGCGCCGTGAGTGGCCGCGCCGTCGACGTTGGCGCCCGCGAACGCACCGCGGATGAGCCCCGAGGTCAGAAACAACATGCGGTAGCTGTTAGCCGCCGAGGTGCTGTTGATGCCGAACGCCGCGCGATTCGTACCCAGTGGCGAGCTCGCCAGGTTGAGCATCACAAGCCAGACCTGCGAGGTGACGTCTGGGTCAGGGCCAGCGCCCGCGCCGGCGGTGATGCGCGCCGCCGCGCCGTCCGCCGCGTTGATTCCGGTGCCGGTCCATCCGGTGGCCGCCTGCGCGTACGCCAGGGTTCCCGTTGCCGTAAGGGTCAGCGAGCCAATTTGGTCGCTTAGGTTGCCGGAGCCCACGGTGCAATCCCACGAGTGATCCGGGTTGGCGATGCCGGCGCCCGTGAGCAACGTGGTCCACTCGGCTGCGCCGTTAGGCCTCCACCATCCCTTGCTGGCGTCGATGGGCACGTTACTGTCCGGGCCCCATCGGGGCGCTGCACGAGCTCGCGGCGCCGCTGTTGCCGGTGACAACGAACGGCCCTGGGCCGGGTTGGTTGCAGACAAGGCCCGCCGCCACGCCGCGCATGATGTTCCCGGTGAATGTCACCGCCGCCACGCCACCGCCGGGCGCGTAGCTGTTGGTCGTTTGCAGCGCACGCGCCCACGGCCCGCGCATCGTGTTTCCCGAGACCAGGATGGAGTCCGTGACCTGCGCGATGCCGTACACGATGAGCGCCGGATAGGCGACCGTCGGCGTTACCGCCGTCCACGTCATCGTGTTGCCCGAGACCGTGACGTCCGCGGCGGATAGCAGGCTCGCGATGCGACCATTCTCGGTGGACGTGCGGAACACGTTGCCGGTGATGGAGATGGAGCCTGGGAGGCCGGTGCCGTGCGGCGCACAGCTGATCATCGCGCCCGCGCTCGCCGCGACGTCGGTGGCCGCGAACGTGTTGCCCGAGATGGCGACCGTCTTTGACGCCTTGACCATCTCGATGGCCTGCTGTTGCACGTTGAACGTGTTACCCGATACCGTGAGCGCCTCGACGTTGTAGGCGTAGAGCTTGCCGCCATCGACGGAGTTATCCGAGAACACCGCGCGCTTCGTCTGCCCCGCGCCAAAGCTGACGCTAGTGCCGGTGTTCAGCGTCCGCCGGAACACGTTGCCGGTGACCACGATGTTGTCGATGGCGCCACCGGTGCCCTCGAGGTCGATATCCTGGTCGCCGGTCGCGAGGAACAAACTCCCGGTGATGGTGGCGTCGGACACCCCCGAATGGATGGCTACGCCCGAGCGGTCGCATGCCGCGAACGTGTTGCCGTCGACGATGAGCGAAACGCGGCGGTCCGGGTCGTACCCCACGACCTTGATACAGTCGCCGCCGAGGGTCGTGCGGTCTGCCGGTTTCGGATGCTGGAACCACACGCCGGTGACGCGCTGGCGAGCCGCCGCGCCGGTGATTTGGATGATGTGCGTTTGCTCGCTGCTGTTGGTCCATGCGGACTCGAATCGCAGGTCTGACACCAGGTTCTCGGCGCCGGTCATGCCGATGCCGCGAACATCGGAGCCGCCCGCGTTGCCCGAGAATCGGATGGTCGTACCCGGTCCGGTGCCTCGGAGCGAGCGTCCGCCGGTGAGCTCGAGCATGTCGTATCGGTCGAGGTTGCCGCCGTACGTGCGAGGGAAGGGCGTAACGACGTCATAGACGCCGGGCCCGAGCAGGGCGCACGTCTTGTTCGACAGCGCATCCTGGATGGCCTGACGGTCATCGATGCCGTCATCAGGGATTGCCGTGGTGGTGCAGTCCGCCGCACCCGTGAGCGGCACCATCATCGCCATCCGCGGCGAGGTGGCCGGCTTTGGGGTGGTGGCGCTCGAGCACGCAACCAGCAGTAGCAGCATGATGCGCATTAGCTCGCCTCCAGGTTCATCGTTGCGGCCACGAGGTCTCGCCGGGCCTTGTCGGACATCGGCGACTGACGGAGCGCCTTCGCGGCCTCGGTGACCTGCTTCGCGCGGAGCACCCACGCATCGGTCACGAACTTCTCTGCGGCGAGGTCCTCGTGTTCGGCGCGGAGCTCCACCAGCGCGCGCGTGGCCTCGTCGCGCTCCCGCACGGCACACTCGAGCGCGGACTCCAGTACGGGCACGCGCTCGCGCGCGGTCTCGTCCGCGGCCACCGCGTTGACTGCACGCTGGCGGATGTCGGCGAGCTCGCGCTCCATCGCCCGCCAAGCCACCATCAGCTCGGGCCACGTTTCGATGACCGCACGGGTCGCCGCGGCGTACTCGCGCATACGCCGCGCACGCGACAGCAGGCCAAGCTGTTCGGCCATCGCCTCGAGCATTACGCCTTGGAGTGCCGGTTGACACGGACCTTACCGCCAGTGGTGATCACCGCCTTGAGCCTGAGTCGCTTGATGGCGAGCCCGGCGAAATTGACGATCGCACCTCCGGTACCTGCGGTCTTGGCGAGCGAGAACACCGTGGCGGTCCATCCGGTGCCGTTGGTGTTCACATACGAGCTCGATGACACCGCCTGGTTGACCGGCACCCACGCTCCCACGGTGGCGTTGTCCCAGTCGGTGATGTCGGCGGTCTGCCCCATGTCATCCTTGGTTTTGGGCATGTTGCTCTGCTCGATCGTGAACGTGCCAGCGATCACACCGTCTGTCTGGATGTGGATCGAGTAGGCGGTCGCCTCGGGGACGGAGAGCGGGAACAGGTACGTGTCCACCCCGAGCGTCACGAACCCGTTTTCATCGATCGGCGTCTTCGTGCCGTCGTCCTCGTCGAGCGCGAACACATCACCACTGCCGACAGCTCTGTACTCCATTGGTCGTCTCCTAGATCCTGTACGGGTTCGCGGTCTGTCCGATCGTCACGTCAGCGGCGATCGTTGGTGATGGCATGGGCGCCTGAGCCTGTGGTGCCGGCGCGGGTGGCTGATAGGACATCTGTAGGAAGTTCGCATAGTCGGGCTGCATCGTCCCATCCAAAGGGATGTCGAACAACAGCGACAGCTGGAGTCGGCGGGCCAGCGGCACCTGCGCGGCGTTCTCGACGGCCTTGGTCACGAGCCGGGCCCGAGCGTCATTGTAGAGCGTCGGGTAGATCGTCCGCACCGCGTCCATCTCGTCGCTCATCACCACGGCGCCCTTGGCCACGCGCTCGAGCACGCCAGCCGGGTCCTCCGCCGCGGAGACGAGCCGCGAAAACGTCCGGATCTCGGACCCGCTCGGCGCCCATGGCGTCTTGGGTGCGAGTAGACCGTCAGGCGCATCCGGCTTCGGAACGCGATCGTATAGGAACTTGAGTTTGCGCTCCTGGCCCGCCGCGATCGCATCGACCAGCCCCGGATCGCTCGCGCGCACCCGTTGCCTGACCGCCTCGTGAATCGCGCCCGGCGCCATCGCGCGCGAGAGCTCGTCGGAACGCATCGCGAAGAGCTCGACCAGATCCTTGCTCGCCTGGGGCGCCCGCTCGCCCGGTTGGCGGTCGTCGAACAAGGTGTGACCGAGCACCGCCGCCGGACCACCGGACACCGCCGCGGCCTTCGCCATGCCCTTCGACGTCGCTCCGAGCATGCCATCCACGGCGGAATAGATCCGCTGCTTGACCGCCGCCGCCTTGCTCGCAACCACGGTCTCCGCGGTCTGGGGGACCTTGCCGCCGAACCGCCCGAAGGCCTTGCCGACGAGGCGAGCTTGGAGGACGGCCTTGAGCACAGGGCCCACCACGGGGATCCGGCTCACGTCAGGGACCGCCACGCCCATCAGGCTGAGGGCTTCGATCACGTCGCCGACCTTGAGGGCCCCGTCGACTGCGCCGCGTCCCGCACCGCGCACTGCCGACGTGACATCGCCGGTCTGGTTGATCGTCGCCGCCGCGCGCTCGGCGTCGGCGGTGGTGCGGATCGAGGACTCCACGCCGGACGCCTCGCTCCCGCGCTCCGCCTCGCGAAACTTAGCCGCGCGCTCCTGCGAGGACACGGGCGCCGCCGGGCCGAGGTCATCGGCGAGCCGCGCGTGGGCCTCCTCCATCCGGCCGACCGCCGCCGCCGTGTCGCTGATGTCCTCGCCGATATCATCCGTCCGTTTGCCCAGCGCCTCCGCGAGCCGGTCATCGAGGGAGCGCTCCACCTTCGCCGCAACCACGGGCTCGGAGCCGTCGGGGAAGATGCGGCGGGTCTGGGCTTCGAGGCCCTCGCGGCCTCCCTGGCGCGCGTAGAACGCGTCCTCCGCCGCCTTGCGCTCGGCCTCGCTCCCTCGCCAGTTCCACTCGCGCCCGCGGGGAAGCTTCGCGATGCCCTCGCCCTCGGGGGTCTTGGAGTAGTAGCCCGCCTTCTTCGATCGCCACGAGTCGGCGGTGTCGCGCGCGGCCTGCGAGCGCTCGAACTTCGAGACCTCGCCCTTGCCGTACTTGTCGAGCCACGACTTGATCGCAAGCTGGCTTTGCTCGATGTCGTCGATCCCGCGCACGAGCTTCGCCGCCTCGGGGTCGACCTTCGCGAGATGAGCGTTGACCGCATCCTCCACGGCGGTGGGCTTCCCGAGGGCGCGCTTCGCGTTCAACTGCGCGAGTGTCTCGCCGGCATCGATCCCGCTCTTGGTCGCCGCGAGCTGGCGCTCGAGGAGCGTCGCCGCATCCGCCGGCACCCCGGCCGTCGGGGCTCGTGCGGCGCCGGCCCACACATCCTCGCCGGCGTCGTCGAGCCCGGCGGAGCCCTTCGTCCACTTCACCTTGATCGGTGAGCCCGACTCGATCGCCGCCTGGAGTCGGTGTCTGCCGTCCTCGACGAAGTAGCCACCTCGCGGCGACACGGAGACCTGAATCGGATCCTTCTGACCGCCCTTGATTGCCCCGCGTGCCTTGTCGAGCTTGACCTTATCGACACCGCCGCCAGGGGTCTGCCGATAGCCAGCCTTCTCCAAGGCGCGTGCATCCACGGTCGTCACCGCGTCCTGCGCTGCAACGCTCTCGAAGGTCGGAAGGTCGCCGCCGACGGCGGACGTCGACTCGTCTCCCTGCATGGCCTTGCGGGTCTTGCGTGGCGCCTTCGCCTTGTCCGCGCGCGCCGCCGCGGCCTCCGCCTTGGAACCGGCCTCCGCCGCCTTCGAGCGTGCGGCGGACACCTCGGCATCGGCGATCTCGCGAGCCTTGTTAACCGCGATCTCGTCGAGCTGCGCCCGGATCGCCGGGTCCTGCGCGAGGAGCGCGCGGCGATCGCGGAGCTTCGCGCGAGCGGTGTCGACGAGTACCTTCGCGTCATCCGTCGCCGCGGTCACGGCCTGAACGGCATCGGCCCTGGCGGTGGCCACCGCCGCCCTGGTCATCTCCTGCTTCGGAAACAGCCGGCGCGCCGCCGTGAGGGCCCCGCTCCCGACCGAGAGGGCCCCGCCGGCCGCACCGCCCCAGAGGGCCCCTTGGCCCATCGCGCCCACGAAGCCGTCCGCGGAGAGCTCGCGATCGCCGAGGGCGATGTCCGAGATGTACGCGCCCGCGTTCTGCAACGCGCCCTCGGTCGCGCCCGCGCCTGCGAGCGCCGCCGCTCGCCCGAGGAAGCCAGCACCCTCGCCGGTCGCCGCGATCTTCGAGCCGAGCTTCGCGGTAAGCGCCGCCGGGGTCGAGGCGAACAACCGCTCACCGGCCGAGGCTCCGCCGAACAGGTCGCGCGAGATGGCGCCGCCGACGAGGGAGCCGGCGTCTCGCTCGGCACCCGCGATCGCGCCGCGCGCCGCGAGCGAACCGCCGGACGTGAACGCCGCCGGGGCAAGGGCGCCGATGATGTTGCCGGCGGTCGAGAGCCCGGGGTTAGCGTCCCGGTACGCCGCGAGCTCGGCGCGACCCGCATCGCCGCCGATCGCGCCGAGCGCGACATCCGAGCCGCCGAAGGTGAGGCCTCGCAGGACGCCGCCGCCGAAGGCCGCGACCTGCCCGCCCGAGTCGCCGTAGAACTCCTGATTCGCCTCCGCGGCGATGCGGTCCGTCGCCGCCGCCGTGGACTCCAGCGAGAAGCCACGATTGATCGCCTCGGCAACGGCCTCCGCCGGCACCGCAACGGCATTGCCGTTCGTGTCGATCATCGTGACCGGTCCGGGCACTAGCGGGGCGTCTCCGTCGGGAAGCTGTCGTTGCTCTGGAGGTTGGCGATCGCGTCCGCGGCGAGCTTCTGAACGATCGGGCTCTTCGCCTCCGCCGCGAGCGTGACGAGTCGCGAGTATCCGAGCTCGCGCGCCTGGTTGTTCCCGCTGCGCGCCATCATCGAGAGCGCGTCGATCTGCTTTTGCATTTCCGGACGCTGTGCCGCGCCCTCCGCGATGCTCACCTGGCGCTTCGCCGCGCCTGCTGGTCCGAGGTTGGTAAGCATGCCGGTGATGCTGCGGTTACCGAGATCGGAGCCGGCCGAGTTGGTCAGTAGCGCCTTGTACTCGGTCTCCGCCGGATCCTTGGGGAGCCCGGAGAGGGCCTTGGGCGCGTACTCGCCATCGAAGCCATGCGCCTGCATGCGCGTGTTCATGCCGCGCACGAGGTTCGATCGCGATCGGGTGATACCCGCCTTGGAATCCTTCCACCGCGTCGGGTCGGGCGTGCCCAGGAAATCCTCAATGAGGTCGAGGTCGGGGCCCGCGATCACGCCGAGCTGCTTGACGTCTTTGACCTCGAGCTTGGCCGCCGCCCAATCGGCTTTCATCTCTTGAAGCTTGTCGCTGTTGGCGCGGTCCGTGAGCCACTCGGGCCCTGACGCCATCACCTGATCCATGATCTGAACGAGCCGATCGGTCGCGACCTTCTCGTTTCGGAGCTTGTCGATGGACGCCTCCGAGCCGGTCGGGATGAACAGCGAGCCGTCCCGATTCCTGAGCGGCACCTGACGGATGCTCGTGACGTTGCCATCCTTGTCCGTGACCGGCTCAGCGGTGCCGCCGATGCCGCGCTTGAGGTACTCCTCCGCCTGCTTCGCGTCGCCCGCCTTGTTCAGCTTCGCGGCCTCGAGGAGCATCATGTCCTGATCGCGCTTCTTCTGGTACTCGAACTGCTTTCCTGCGAGCGCGAGGTGTCCGCCGGAGATTCCGATCTGCTGGCGTTGCATGGCCATCTCCTTGGCCTTCACCTCGCGGTTGTACGCCGCCTCGCCGTATCGCCCGATGATCTCCGACGCCTTGCCGTTGAGCTCGGCGGAGAGCTGCGCCGCCGCGAGCTTCGCCTTGTCGGAGCCGTACCTCGAGGCGGTAGCGTCGACTTGCATCGCCGCGCGCTTGTACTCCTCGGCCATCTTGAGTTGACCGGCCTCCACGTCGTCGGCCGCCATCTTGCGGTAATTGTCGAGGCTGTTCTGCTTGATCCCGATGCGCTTACCGAGCTGATCGCGCTCGCGCACCTGGGCATCGACGTCCTCGCGGATCGCGCCCGTGATGATGTTGAGCGCCATGTTCGGCCCGGTCTTACGCATGAGCGCATCGCCGAGCCCGGAGAGCGCGACCGAGATGCCCGCGAGCACCTTGCGACCCGTCGACAGGTTGCTCCATCGGCGGGTGTCGTCGATCTTGTACTTGGCCTCCGCGTTGACCGCGTCCTCCCGCGCCTTGGTCGCCGTCGCGATCTGCACCTGACGCTCGGCGTCCTGCGCGCGCGACTCCTCCGCGATGCGCTCCTGGTTCTCTAGGCTGCCCGCCTTGAGCGCCGCGATGTCGTCGGCCTCGCGCGCCGCCACGTCGCCGCTCGCGGCGCCGATGGCCTGTTGCATCCTGACCGTATCGAGCGCGCCCTGTTCGCTCGCGGCAATTCGCCCCTCGGGCGTGTTCGCGAACGCCTGGCGCGCGGCACCCTGCTTCGCCGCCGCGGCCTCCTGCTTCTTCTGTGCGGGCGTCGGCGTCGGGAACGGGTCGACGAGCTCGTCGACACCCGGCGGTGGAGCGCCGACCGGAGTGCCCTTGAACTCGACGGGCGGCGCCATCGCGGGCGCCGGTTGCTCGTACGGGTTCGGGACCATGCCGTTCGCGCCGATCGCCGGAAGCACGCCGCGCGGCTCAGGCACGCCGCCGGCCGGGACCTCGCCCATGGGCGCGACGATCGGGGTCGGCGACGGTCCGAGACCGAGGCCATCGGTGGGCGGACCGAGTTGTCCCGCGAGCCAGTCGGGGACCTCGATCACCTGCCCGCTCGGCGTGGTCATAGTCGTCATTGGGAAGCCCTCGCCCTGCGATCTCGTTCACTATCTCGGTGGCACGTGAGGCACCGCCGCCAGACCGGATGGGCGCCGAGGTTGGCCGGCGTGAACGCGTGCCCGCGAAGGCAGTGTGTCTTGCGCCCATTCTCGCCCACTGGCCCGATTCCTCGGCGAGCGTTCTCGCCCCTGGTCACTGGCTCCAGGTGCAGTGGGTTGCAGCATTGCGGATTCCGGCACAGGTGATCGAGTTCCAGTCCGTCCGGAATAGCGCCGACCAGTCGCTCGTAGATGAACCTGTGCATCGTCAGGTGACGGCCATTGATCTTGATCTGTCGATACCCGCCTTTACTTGGACGGGTATCGGCGATCCAGCACCCGTGATCGTACGCGATTCGGGAGAACGCCCGGTCGAGTGGGTCCATGCCTCTGCTCGCCATGGTTAGGCCGCCTTCTTCGCCTCGAGCTTGCGGAGCCGCTCGTTCAGTCGGGCCGAGCTCGCGAGCGCCGCGGACAGCGCCGCGTTGACATCGAGGGCCTTGCCTTCCGGAAGCTCGCGCACGACATCGCGACCGGCACGAGAGCGCTCCATATCCTGTGCCATGATGCCGACGCGCGAGCCCGCGCCGTGCTTCTCGTCTTTGTAGCGGTAGCGCTTCGGGCGGAGCGCATCGAGCATCTCGTCGATGTCGTCGTGGCCGTCCGAGATCTCGGTCTTGAGGCGCTCGTCCGACATCGCCGCCGCCGCGCCGATCTGACCGGCCGCGCCGATCAGCGGGCCGGCCATGCCTGGCTTGCCCATCTTCGCGGCGTACTCCGCCGACTGCGCCTGGAGTTGCGCGATCGACAACCCGGTCAACTGCGAGAGCAGGCCGAGCTGATACTGGTCGTTTTGCGCGCCCTGAGCCTGCTGGAGCTGACCCACGCCGAGGTCACCCTGACGGCCCTGCGCGCCGAGCTGGGCAAGGAGGCCCTGCGCCGCGGACTGGTCCTGTAGCGCCGCCTGCTGGCCCATGCCGGCCCCCGAGAGGCCGATCGCCGCCGACTGATTCGCCGCGTCTCGCGACGCCAGGCCGGCCATCGGACCGCGAGCCATGCGCGCCCCAGCCTGCTGACCTGCGAGCGCGTTCTGCACCTGGCGCTGCACGGCGAGCTCGCCCGCGCCTTGCTGCTGACCGCCCGCGATGCCCTGGAGCTGGCCCATCTGGCGGATCTGCTGGTCGCGAAAGTACGGATCGATCGCCGCGCCCGGCCGACCCTGCGCCGCCCCCATGCCTGGGATGATGGCCCCCTGCGCCGCTTGCACAAACGGCGAGGCGTAGAAGTTGGTAGATGGCGGACGAGGATCGGGACCCATTGGTTGCTCCTTATCTCACGAGGACCTAGCCGCGCCCATCTTGAACTCGGGCCCGAGCACGCCTCCGGAGAGTAGCAGCTCGGAGAGCTCGAACGACGCCCCGAAGTCGTCGGTGGCCTCCACGTCCTCGATGAGGAAGGAGATGGACTGGCATCGCCGGTTGAGGTGGATGCGCCGCTGATAGACCGTCGAGGCCGCCTCCGCGCCACCGTACAGGCCGGCGCCGTAGAGCCCCTCGCCGTAGAGCGCCGGGTCGAAGTTCACGTTGACGTCGAGGTCGAACGGCGCCGAGTAGCCGGCCTGGTAGTCGATGCGGTAGCGGACGCGGAGCGTGTGCGCGCTCTTGTACTCGCCGAGGAAGTTGGCGTAGAGCACCTTTTGCCAGCCCTGGAGGTACTGGATCATTTTGATCCACGCGGTCTCGATCTTCATGACGATCTGTGAGTTGTCGTCGCGATACAGACCGTCGGTCTCGGCGAACACACGGCCATCGGTGCGGAGGTAGTGGTAGACGCCATCGATCAACGTCGCGTCCAGCCCTTCGTGATTCGTGAACCGCGACCACTGCCCGCGCTCATAGTCGAAGAGCAGCGTCGAGCCCGAGTCGGTCAGGAACAGCACGTGCGGGCGGTCGGGGATGAGCGTGGCGCGCTTGTACGTCTGACCGTTGTACGCCTCGACGGGATCGCCGATCGGGATGAGCTGCCGCTGCCGCGAGAGCATGCGGATACCCTTCTCGGTGTCGAACATGATACCCGGTGGCGTCTGCACGATGGTCGTCGGCGAGGCGCATCCGGCATCGGCGGTGACGAGCTCGGGAGGCGTGAACGAGAACGACTCGGGCGCGACGCTCGGGTTCGCCTGCGGTCCGGGCCCGCCGAACACGAAGATCGCGGTCTCCTTGAGCGGGTAGATCGCGCCGTCCATTTCGGCGATCCCGGCGATCGCGCCGCCGTACGGGTCCACGCGGATCGAGAGGTCGACCGGCGCCTCGAGTCCGGTCTCATCGCGGAGCTGTTGCGAGAACCGCACGAGGTTCGGATCGCTCGGGTCTGTCCAGAATAGCCGCGACTTCGCGCCCACGATCACGTCACCGGCCCACGGGCTCGGCGCGTTCGAGAGGATGCCGCCGTTCGTGTAGAGCGGCTCGCGCTTGAGGAGGTCCGCGTCCGAGAGCGCATCCACGATCGTGATGGCGTCGACCGTCGTATCGTTCAGCGCAAAGCGGTTGTTCCCGGTGTTGTCCACCGGATCGATGCCCGTCACGCGGTAGAGCGGGATGCTGGTGTCGGTGCCGGTCTGTCCAGCGACCGAGCGCGCGACGCACACACGAACCCCGGTCTTGCGCGTGAGCCGGTAGGTCGGGACCTCGATCGAGACCTGGTCGCTGCCATCGGCGGGGACCGTGACCAGCACGCCGATCGAGGTCGGCCCCGGATGGAGCTCGCCCTGCCCGTCCACGTCCTCGTACCAGAGCTTGTAGAGGTACGTGCCCGCCGCCATGCCGCCGCCTGCGTTCTGCGGCGTGAACGCGTCCGCCGCATCGACGGGATCGCCATCAGGCTCGAAGCCCCAATCCGGGGCCGTGTGGTAGCCGGCCTCGACCCACCGGTTGCCGTCGTACTGGTGAGGTAGGCCGCCCGCGAGGTACAGGCCTCGCCCGAGTTGCGCGGACTGGTGCGAGCTCGCGTGGTCGAAGTCGACGGTGGTGAGCCGGATGCCGGCCTCGGCGAACTGGTCGCCGTCCTCGCTGTCGAGCTGGATGCGGATGCCCATCGGGATCCGGTGCTGGCGCGAGTAGACGTTGCTGCCCGAGAGCCCGATGGCCTCGACCGATGGCAGGTGATTCGTCAACGCGGTGCCGCGCCAGATCGCGCCCGTGCTCGTGCCGGGCAGGCACCGCGCCGCCGTGATCGTCTCTGTGGTGCCGATGTCGTCGGCGGAGATGCGCACGATCGCGACGTACGGGAAGAAGCGAACCGCGTGAGCCATCGCCACGTAGACATGGCCATCGGCCTGCGTGTCGATGGATCCGCCCACCGGAGCGAGCCGGGTGCCGTCATGGAACGCGCGAGAGATCAGGACGTGGCCTCGGATGATGCTCGCGTCGAGGTCGCTCACCGCGTCGTCCTGGTACGACTTGCCGACGTAGACGAGATGCTGGTGCGTGGTCGAGCCCGCCATCTCCGCGGCCCAAAACAGCGGAGCCTCATCGCTTACGCTCTCGTTGACCGCCCCGAATTCGCATGTGAGATGCTGGCACGCCTGCGAGAGCACCGCGCCGAGTTGCGCCGCGGAACGCCACGCGACCGTTAGCGTCTCGTGGTTGTGAAACCGACCAGCGATCACGCGAGAGGATGGCGTCGACTCCCATAGTACGGCGATCGAATCGGTCGCCGCTCCGTTTTTGTCCGTCGCGATGGCGATCGGCCCGGTGACTACGTCGGCCCAGGTCGCCACCGATGGGAGTCCCGTTACAGGGCTCCCGAGCACGCCGCTCGGGTGGATGTACCCAACGCGATACCCGCCGGGGACCACCCACGCGATCGCGCCGCCGCCGCCGGTCAGGTTGACGCCATCGATGAACGTCACCGGGATGGGCTCGGCGTCATAGCGAGCGTTCGTCGTCAGAAGATCGTTGGTGAGGATGGTCGGGACCGGCGTTGCGGTGGGCAGTGCCGGGTTGACCAGCGCGATCATCAGAAGGCCCGTCGACTCGATCGTGTAGAGCACCGCGAGCACGGTATCGAGCACGATGCATCGAGGCTGTGAGCCGGTCGACGAGAGCTCGACGTCAGGCAACAGGATGCGCCCGGTGCCGTCCTCGACGACGCTCATCCGGACGCCGCCGCGGGAGTCCTCCCAGGCGACCACCGAGACCCCGCTCACCGTCGCGCAATCACCGCAGGTCTGCGCGGTCCCCGTGCGCGCGATGGGGACGTCGCGAACGACCGTGCTCGAGATCTCGCCCGCATCGCTCCACGTGTCCGAGCTCGGGCGGTAGCTGTAGCAGTGGTCGTCCGAGAACAGCAACAACTCGTCATCACGGCTCGCGAGCCCGCGCGCGTTCTCGTACATGGCCCCGGCGCCGTCGATCGTGCGCGATCGCGCCTCGTACCCGAACCGCTTTGAGAGCGTGGTCTCGCGGGTGAACACCGCGTTTTGCAGGTCGAGGAGCTGCGTCGTCGGAACCGTCTTGTGGTCCGGCTTCGTGTTGAGGCCTCCTGCGAACGAGATCGGGAGCCCGGCTTTGCGGAGCGCCATGGCCTACGGCCTCGTGTACGTGATGAGAGCGTGGAGGAGCTCGTCCGCCGCGGGCGTGACGGAGTTGCCCGGCGTGAACACGAGATAGTATTGCGTGTCGGTGGTGATCGCCGCCGACAGGCCGGACTCCGTGAGTACGACGTAGCCCGGTGCGTTCGTGTTGTCGGTGTCGCCCGAGCCAAGGCCCGCTGTGGACTCGACGCCGTTCGTGCCGAGCGTTTGAAACAGGCGCCCGGTGATGGTCGCGGAGCCGTTCGTGCGCTTGCGGACGTAGATCGTCCACCCGGTGATAGTGATGCCGGACTCGAGCTCGAGCGCCCACTGAATGCGGTTGGCGGATGCCGCAAGCGTCCACCCGACCTGCGCCGAACTCGATGCGCCGAGCAGCTTCGTGTGCGTGCCGTTCGGGTCGACGGATGCGCTCGCCGGAAGGATCAGGCTGCGCGCGGTCGTGAACCGGAAGTCGGTGGCGGTGATCGGCTGCGCGATCGTGTTCGAGAACGAGAGCACGCCGGCCGTCGACGCCTGCACGAGCGCCTGAGCGCCCGGCACCGCATCCGGGAACACCACGGAGTAGCTCGCCGCGAGCGCGTCCGGGCTCTTGAGAATGACCGCGTTCGCCGGGACACTAGCGTCGCCCGCCGCGTCGTACTCGAAGAGGTTCAGGTCAGCGTGCGAGACCTTGGCGAACTGGCGGACCGCGGCCGCGGTCTCCTGGCGGAACCGATACGTGTCGGAGGCGTCGTCATAGTCCACGAGCGCGCTGACGCTCGAGTAGTCGCCGCCGATGCCGCCGACGATCGAGACGTTCAGCGTGGAACCGTCGGTGATCTTGACGTTGGTGCCCGCCGAGTTGCGGAAATAGAGATTGTTCGCGTCGCTGCTGTTGGCAAAGAGCGCCGACGAGTAGGACGCGACCGATGCCGCGGTGACGGGCGTGAAGTCCAGCGCCTTCATCCCGGTGATCGCGTAGCTCGTGCCCGCGAACGACCAGGCCACGTCGGCGTTGATCTTGAGCCCCGCGCTCGGGACCTGGACTCCAAGACCGGTCGTGTGATTGTGAATGTCGATACGCCCGAACAGCGTTGTAAAAATCGTGTCCCAGACATCGGCGTCACCGCCCTCGGTCGGCTGCACCAGTCCCATGTTCGGCGTCGGGGTCTGGCTCATCGGGCGCTCCTTGCCTCGTCACGCTTGCGCTTATTCCGAGCCGAGGTCTCGATGTTTCCGCACTTCCGACACTCCCGCCCGCCCCATGGCTTGATGCGCGTGTTCTCGGGCGTGTACTCGTGTCCGTGCGGACAGTGAGTGATCGCTCGGCGACGGTCCGGCCCAACGCCCCTGAGTTGATTCTCAGATGCGGTCACTGGCTCCAGGTGCATCGGATTTACACACGACGGATTCCGGCACAGGTGGTCGAGGTGTACACCGTCAGCAACCGGCCCGACGAGCGCCTCATACACGAGCCTGTGGGCCAACCGCGATCCGTCTGAGTTGTGCACTTGGCCGTACCCGAGCTTGCATCGCGCGCCGGTGAACACCCAGCATCCACTATCGTAGACAACTCTTGCTAGTGCTCTGTCGAGCGCAGGCTTCGCCATGGATCACCATACCTCGATTGCTGCGCCGTCCTGAACCACTCCGACGGTCGTGATCTCGATCTGTGCCGCGCTCTTATCGGTGACCGCCCATGCCCACGTGGCATCAACTACCGTCGGCGTGACGCTCGCGCCGGTCGGCACGCGCCCCAGCCCGTGGTTGATGCGGTTCGCGCCCACCGCGAGGTCGACCACGACGCTCGCGCGGTCCTTGGCGCGGTTCTCCAGCGTGCGCACCGCCGCGGCGAGTCCACCGAGCTGGCGAGGGACGTCCGCGATCTTGGTATCGCCGCCGGTCGGCACGGAGCCCGCACGGGTCGCGGGTCGCTGTGGCTTGCGGGCGGGCATCAGTACCACCCGTCGTCATCATCGAGGAGGTCCGCGTCTCGGTTCGGACCGCGCGGGTCGAGGTAGAACGGCTCGGCATCGCGCCCGTCGGACATCTCGCGGACACGCCGCATCTGCCGTTCGATCTGTTTCTCGATCGCGCCGACGTCGAGATCCTCGCGGTCGCCCTTGATCATGCGGAGCGCAAGCTGCACCACGAGCTCGCCATAGCCGTTGATCGCGTCGAAGCTATCGGTGCTCTCGGTCAGCGTCGGGCACCGCGGGACATAGAAGACGCGGATGGTCTCCGTGGTCGAGCCCGGGTCCGGGGAGAGCACGATGTTGCCGGCCTGGAGCCGGTACCGGTAGCCGTGGCCCGAGGCCGGCGCAACGTACGCGTGTCCCGCGTCGAGGTCGTGCGGGTAGAGCTTCGACCACCGATCAGTCCCGATGAGGATCTCGACCTTGCGGAGCTTGTAGAAGTCGCTCGGCACCGCGATCCCGGACGAGCCGTCGATCGACCACGCGAGCGCGATGGTCTCGGCGGTGGCGCGATCGTTGGCGAAGGTGAGCGTGGTCGCCGTCGGTCGCGACAGGATCCGGAACGTCCCGTTGTTGTCGCCGGTCGCGCTCGTGATAGTGATGCGGCTGTTGACGATCTCCGCGCGCCACGACGCACCCGCATCGGTGAGCGTGACGATGCCGGACGCCACCGCGAGCGAGTCCCCCGTGCCGGTGATGTCGCCGATGAACGAGAGGTTGTTCGAGAGCACGGTGTAGTAGTCGGCCCACTTGCCGACCATGACGTCGTACAGCTCGCGGATCGCTTCGTTGATCGCGTCGTCGAGGACGGTCGTGGTGACGTCGGCGCTGTTCTCGTAGCCGCCGCGCGTCTGGATGGCGGTGCGAAAGCCCGCGAGGGTTACCGGGTCGCCCATAGCACCTTCACTAGCTCCGCGGCATCGCGGTCAGGCATCGTCACGGCCAGGCCGGCCACGAGCGCGGCGGGCGTCAGCTCCGATGGGAAGCCGTCACGAAGCCCGCGGTTGCACGGGTTGAGGCGGTACGGTTGCGAGTGCGGGTCCAGCACGGCCTTGCCGTCGACCGTCACGAGCTCGAGCGCCTCGTGTTGGATGTAGCCGGACCACGCCGCGGCGAACCATGCGCGCGCGAGCGCGACCCCTGGGAAGTACGTCAACCGGACGTTCGAGATGACGAACGATTCCCAGATGCCGCCCGGCGCGGACGCGACGTATGCGGCGTTGGTGTCGCGATGGCTGGAGACGGAGACAACCATGATCGGTTGCTCGTCTCCGGAAATGGATACCTGAGGTCGGGCCTCAGGGTTTGGGTGGCGAACGAGCACGCGCTCGAGCGCATCGGCCCACTGGCGACCGAGCGTCGAGAGCGGTTCGCTCACCGTCAGCACGCTAGACGGTGCTCTCTCGTCCGATCACGGTGAGCCGGATGTGGTCCGTGGTCGCCGGATCGGCCACCGCGCCCTCGTCGTCCATGATCGCGATCGTGATCTTCTTCGTGGAGGTCACCCACCCACGAACCTCACCAGACAGCGCCGTACCGGCCGCCGTGTGGATCGTCACGTATGCGTCGAGGATCGTCGGCGGGCACTCCTTGAGCGTCACCACGAAGAGACCCGTCGAGGTCTGCTCGCAGGACGAGAAGAAGTTGTCCCGCGCCGAGAGCGCATAGTCCCCCGTGGTGAGCTCGGCGGTCAGCGCCGCAGCGCCCGCCCCGAGCATGCCCGAGACGAGCTCGAGCTTGTCCTGATGCATCGACTTCGCAAAGAAGGTTCCTCGTTCCATGGGTCAGCTCCTTACGAGAGGGTAACGCCGGCCATGTTGGTGACCTGCCAGGCGGAGCCGTTCCACTCGAGCTCGGCAAAATCGCCGATCACGGTGGTGGAGCCGACGACGCCGATCGCGCCGACCGCGGTATAGGCCGTGCCGAACACGCCGCTGTAGACGCCCGTGAGGGAGCCGACCGGGATGTTCGCCGCAAGCTCGCACTTGATCGAGCAGCGCTCGCCGACGCACGAGCCGTTCGGGAGGCCGCCCGTGCCGGTGCCCGCGTCGGTCCCGTCGACCGCGAGCGAGTAGACGAGGTTCATATTGAACCCGGTCAGGACGTCGGTGCCGGCCACGATGCCGCCCTTGATACCGACGCGCTTCTTCGCCGTGCAGCGCCACAGCAGGCCCGGAGTCGCCTCGAGGGTGAGCTCCTGGCCGACCGTGTTGAAGATCGCGGTGGGGGAGAGCACGAAGCCCGCGGTGTCGTCCGGGCTCGAGATGGTCAGCGTGCCGACCGGGATCGAGGCCGCGGCGACGCAGCGGATGATCTTCTTCTGGCCGGCGTACGTCGGCGCCGCGAGCGTGAAGGTGTCGGTGCCCGAGATCGAGAGCTCCGACAACACGACATCGAGCGCGAGCGCCGTGGCCGTGGTGTCGACGGTCTCGTACCCGCCGCGGGTGTTGGAGTCCTGAAACAGCTTCGCCCAGAACGCCGAGGTCGGGTCCGTGCAGAGCTCGGCGGTGCCGTCGAGGGCCTGCTGGGTGAGGCAGTTGGGATCGATGCGGTAGCTTTTTGCGTTTGCCATGGTCGTTTCTCCTTACGCCAACTGCCCGTTGACGTTGTGACCCGGGGCCTTGCACCCGAAGCCGTAGTACTCGCCGACGCGCGCCTCGTAGGCATCCGCGTTCTCGCTGACCTTGATGATCGAGCCGGCGCGCTTCTGGAGGAAGCTCGGGGCGGGTCCCGCCGAGAACATCGTCCAGGTGTCGAGCTGGAGCATCCACAGGCGCTTTGCCTGGCAGCAACGATCCGAGAAGATCGTGACCTCGTGCCCCTCGAGCATGACCTGCCAGCCGCGGTAGCCGATGTCGGCCTCCTTGCCGCCGTAGCCCATGCCCTTCATGATCACCCACTTGCCATCGAGCTGCTTCGTGAGCGTGCCGAGGGCGCGGGGGTTGGCGAACACGACATCGGGATTGCCGCCGAGGTTGTCGGCCTGCACCACCATGTCGACGAGGAGCTCGGCGACCGTCTGGCCACCGGTTCCATCGACACGGAGACCGCCGAGCATCTCGGGCTCGACGGAGCGATCGACGCCGTAGAACGACGTGGCGCCGGGGTCCGCATCGGGCACCCAATCGGCGAAGCCCGAGGCCGCACCGAGTGTGGTGTTTCCTGCGAAGTCGCCGGCCATGAACACGTAGTCGTTCACCGCGGCGGAGACGACGCCCGTGCTGATGTTCGCGGTGAACGTGATGGTGCCCGCGCGGCGCTGCACCGATGCGACGGTGAGGGAGCCAGCCTTGAGCGAACCGCTGGTGCCGTCGGTCGACGCCAGGTTGATGACATCGCCCTGACGAACCGCCCACGTGCCGGCCGGATCATCGAGCGTCATCACCGTGGTCGCGAACGAGCTGTTGCTCATCCGACCGATGGACGCTCCGCGATCGCGGAACAACCGGAAGTTGAGGTAGTTGCCCTCGGCTTCGATCGACTTGTCGAACTCGTCGAACGCCGGCTCGAACGCATCGACGTCACCCTCGGCGGTG
>CXWK01002992.1_pt6 | contig 25756 bp, 22 predicted proteins | sample 590851 | NCBI WGS metagenome assembly CXWK01 (sample SAMEA3498364, study PRJEB10139) | wastewater metagenome | biome: wastewater treatment plant; material: activated sludge | place: Denmark | collected 2014-08-01
GGCTCGGCCGTCGGTTCTTCCGCTATATCCGGCAGCGGCCCAGACAGCGCTACCTCTACCGGCGCGACCACCGATTCACTTTCCTCACCCTCAGTGACCGGCGCTACGTCTACCACCTCGAACGATGGCGCATCAGGCGCCGCCATCTCGTTTGCCTCGTTGGGCACAGACAAATCATCTGTGGCCTGAGGCGTGGCTTTGTCTGCGCCCTCGGCTACCAGTGGGTCTAAAGCCGTCTCAACGGCGGCCATCGTCGCCGCGGTTTGTGCCTTGCGGCCGCGCCGCCGCCGCGAACGCGACGACTTGACCGGGGCCGGTTGCTCGGCGACGACCGACGACTCCGGCGCTGCCGGCGCTTCCGGCAGCGGCGCTGCAAGCGCCGTCGCCACGGCCGCGGGTTTGCCACCGCCGGCCAACCCTTCCAGCCAGGCCATCACCGCGTCCGGGTCTTCGGGCATGTTGGCCAGGTCGGCCTCGGACAGTTCATCGCCGAGTGGTTCGATGGCCCCGCCCGCCTGCTCGGTCGCGGCAACGGTGGCTATCGTCGCGGGCGCACTGCCGGCATCGGGTAACGCTTCGGCCGCGGGCGACAATCGCGGCGAGGAGTCGATGGTGTCCTCTTCGGCCATCAGCTCCAGCCAGGCCAGCACGGCGTCGGGGTCTTCCGGCATCTGATTGATCAGCTCGTCGTCGCTCAGTGGCGGCGCGGGCATTGGCGCCGGCGGCGTCCTGGGCACTGAGATGCCCAGCGCCAGCTCCAGCCATTCCACCGCTGCCGGCAGATCGCGCCGCACAGGTTGCGCGCCCCTCTGCCGCAGGGAGACATCGTACTCCGCCAGCGATTGCCCCGCCGGTAGGGCCAGCGCGTCGAGGGCGCGCAAAGTGTCCTCAAGGGTCGCGGCGACGTTGCCGTTGGCCGCAACAGCGGCCGGAGTAATCGCTTCGGTTTGGGCCATCTCATCTCCTGGGGCGACGGGGTCAGCCTGCGGTTCCACCCACTCGTCCACTGTCTCGGCCGCGGCGACCAGCCACGGCGCATCGGCGGGCGAGAGTGCCTCATCCGATTCCTCCGTGGCTATTTCTGCCTCGGCGACCAGGGCCGGCTCGACCTCAGCGGCCATCTCCGCCTCGACCGGCTCAGCCCCGACCAGCCACTCGGCTTCGGTCTCGGTCTCTGTCTCGACCAGCCAGGCCTCGACAATTGCCCCGCCGGCCAACACTGCCTCGTCGGCCACCGGCTCGTTGGCCACGGCCGCCTCTTCGACAATCGGCTCCAGCGGTTGCGTCAGCGCGCCCAACGGCTCGTTGTCGATGGCCAACTCGTCCAGGAAGGCCATCGCTTCGTCAAATGAGGCCTCGACCGGCGGCGCTGCGGCGTCGGGCAGTTCCGGCGGCGCTGCCAACGTGCGGCCTTGCTCGGCGGCCATCGTCTCGACCAACACAATCGTGTCGGCGAAGTCCTCGGCGGCCACAAAGGCGTTGATGGGTGTGTTGCCCTCCAGCAGCGACAGATCGCCCAGGGCCAGCTCGTTGCCCGGGCGCAGGTCCAGCCCATCGGGCGACAGGCCCGCCTCCATCATCAGTTTGGAGGCCAGCGCCCGGTCGGCTACGCTGGGCACGTCCTCGATGGGCGCGTCCTGGCTGGCGGCCAACTCTTCGATCCAGGCCATGGCCGCGTCGAGGTCGTCGATGGGCGGCAGTTCCACGTCGGGCGGCAGCGAGTCGATCAGCGCTTCGGGCGTGATCGGCGCAACCGGGTCAATGGCGGGCAACGCTTCGTCGGGCAGGGGGGCGGCCAACTCGTCATCATCCGGGGCGGTCAACTCCCCGGCGGCGGCTTCCAGAATGATCGCCTCCGGCACACGGTCGTCGGCTGTGTCGTCCGCTGCGGGCGGTTCGTCCGCCGGCTGATCCGGCGGCGCGGCCGGCAGGTGTAGCTCGGCCTCAGCCGCCAGTGGTTCCGACGGCGTGGCCTCGATGGGCAGCAGTTCGGCTGGGAAGGTGGGCGGCAATGTGTCGTCGGTCAAGAGGCCCCCGTCGCCCTCGGCCGGCGGCGCGGTTGTGCCCGACAGGTTACGCCACTCCAGCGTCGGCAACTCCTCGATCGACTCGCGCTCGGCCATCTTGGCCAGCCAGTCGAGGCGGCTCTCGAATTCGCCGTCATCGGTCAGACGCGGATCGGCCGGTTCCTTGGGTGCTTCGCGTAGCCAGTCGGGGAGGTCGCCCGCGCCGTCATCCACCAGACCGTGGAAGGGGGATTCGGCCGCCGGCTCATTCATCTGCGGCCCGGCGCTCGGTTGTCCCGCCAGTTCCGCCAGCCACTGCAAAGCCTCTTGCAGTTCATCAGGTGGCACGTCCGGCGGCATCTCAGGATCGCGGTCGTCGGTATTGCTGTCCATACTTCTTCCTCTAGCGGCCCCTCGGGGGCACGGCCACGGCCGGGCACTTCGTTATGGTCAACTTCCGCCCGCTATTATCGGCGTTTCGACTCATTTTAGCAAGTAATGGGCCTTGAGGCGCGCCAGCAGGTCGGCGATGTCATGCTCCTCTTGGGGCATCCGGCCGAAGGGATCATGCACGATGTCGTGGCCCAAGAGGGCGTGCAGGACGTTGTGTACGCCGGCCGTCAGCACGTCCAACTGATAGCCGCCTTCCAGTACGAAGAGGATGCGCCCGGCGCACAGCGTCTCGGCGTAGCCGATCAGCTTGCGGGTGATATCGGCGTAGCCCCGCAGGCTCAGCCCGGCCGAGGCCAGGGGGTCATCCCAATGGGCGTCGAAGCCGGCCGACACGATCAGCAGGTCGGGCCGGAACGACTCCAGCCGCGGGCCGATCAGTTCGTCGAACACGCGCCCGTAGCCGTGGTCGCCGACGTAGGGCGGCAGGGGCACATTGAGTGTATGGCCCCGGCCGCGGCCGACGCCGATCTCGTGCATGCCGCCGATGCCGGGGTAGAAGTAGGGCGCGTAGAGATGAACCGAGACGAACAGCACCGAATCGTCTTCGTAGAAGATGTCCTGCGTGCCGTTGCCGTGGTGTACGTCGTAGTCGACGATGGCCACCCGTTGCGCGCCGTGGACGACCTGGGCCTGGCGCGCGGCCACGGCGGCGTTGTTGAACAGGCAGAAGCCGCTGACGCGGTCGGTCTCGGCGTGGTGGCCCGGCGGCCGGATGAGGGCGAAGCCGTTGTCGGCCGCGCCGGTCATGATCGCGTCGACCGCCGCACCGCAGCCACCGGCCGCCAGTTGGGCCAGCTCGAAGCTCTGGGCGGTCACGTAGGTATCGCCATGATCCAGCAGCCCGCCGCCGCGCAACGAGACCTGGTGGACGTATTCGATCAACTGCGGCGTATGTACGCGCCGCAACTGGTCGACCGTGGCCGCCACCGGTTCGAGTTGCCATAGCTGTGGCAATAGATCGGAGTTTTCGAGCGACCGCCACAGGGCGGCCGTGCGCCGGCTACTTTCGGGATGCTGGTACTTGGTGTGCCCATAGGCGGGCGCGAAGGTGAGCAGCGTCGTCATCGGTCACTTCATCGGGTCGAATGGCGGCCATTATACCATCCTCGCCGTGGCGCGCTGATCGACCAATGCTAATGGTTGCCCCTTTTGGCGATCATACATTAACATACGTGTAGAAACGTCGGCAGGATTGGCCGATGCGCGAACGGGGTCTGGGCCGCACGTTCTGAGAAAGATCGGTGCGCCGTGGCTGCCTGTTTCGACCAACTTGCTTGTGTGGCGACCTGGAGCGGTGTTCGCTCTACCATAAGTGGCTGTAAGGGCGGGTCTTAGATCCGCCCTTACAAGGGATTACATAACCCGTAGTGATGAGGAGGCTCGACAACCTGTTATGGATCAGATATTTCGATTTATGAGAATGGATCTGAGTAGCTTCGAGACGATTGCTGTCTGGGCCGTCTTGGGCATTGCGGTCATCGGTCTTCTATATGCCGTCTATCTACGCCGTCAGATCCTGGCCGAGGACAAGGGTACGGAGCGGATGATAGAGGTGTGGGAAGCCATTCGCCAGGGGGCCAACGCCTATCTGGGGCGGCAATTGCGTACCATCCTGCCGTTCATCGCCGTCCTCACCGTGGCCCTCTTCCTGAGCGTCTACATCGTTCCGCCGACAGAGTTCTCGCAAGAGGTCTTCGCTGGATCGAGCGATGGGCAAATTCGTCTCATCGTGGGTCTGGGCCGAGCCATTGCCTTCATCATGGGCGCGGGCTTTTCGCTGGCCGTGGGCCAGATCGGCATGCGCATGGCCGTCGAGGGCAACGTGCGCGTGGCCAACGCCGCCCGTACCAGCTTTAAGGACGCCCTGCGCATCGCCTATCGCACCGGGACGATCACCGGCATGTTGACCGACGGTCTCGGCCTGCTGGGCGGCACACTCATCTTCATGGTCTTCGCCAACGCCGCGCCCGACGCACTGCTCGGCTTCGGCTTCGGCGGCACACTTGTGGCGCTGTTCATGCGTGTCGGCGGCGGCATCTATACCAAGGCTGCCGACGTGGGCGCGGACCTGGTCGGCAAGGTCGAGCACGACATGCCCGAAGACGACCCGCGCAACGCGGCCGTCATCGCCGACCTGGTGGGCGACAACGTCGGCGACTGCGCCGGTATGGCCGCCGACATCTTCGAGTCTTACGAAGTGACCATCGTCTCCGGCCTGATTCTGGGCGTCACTCTGACCCTCATCACCGGCCACACCGAGTGGATCCTCTACCCACTGCTGGTACGCGGCGTCGGCGTGCTGGCCTCCATTGTCGGCACCTACCTGGTGCGCGGCCAGTCGGACGACAGCGGCAACGCCATGCGGGCCATCTTCCAGGGCTTCCTGACCTCGGCGGCCATCTCCGTCGTCCTGTTCGGGGCCATCGCCGTCTTCTACATGAACGACGTACCCGGCGGCTGGTGGCGGCCGTTTCTGTCCACAGCGGCCGGCGTGGCCCTGGCCATCGTCATCGACCGCCTGACCGACTACTTTACCGGCACGCACTACCGCCCGGTCAAGGAGATCCGCGACAGCACCTCCGGCGGCCCGGCGACGACCATCCTCTCCGGCCTGGCCAACGGCTATGAGTCGGCCGTCTGGTCGACCCTCGTCATCGCCGCCACCATCGTCGCCGCCATCCTCATCTTCCAGGGTGTGGAAGTGACGCCGCTTGACCCCGGTCGCTTCTCGCCCGGCGTCATCCAGTTCACCTTGATCCTCTACGGTGTCGCCATGACCGGCATCGGCATGTTGACCCTGACCGGCAACAACGTCGCCATGGACTCCTTCGGCCCCATCTCCGACAACGCCAACGGCATCGGCGAAATGGCCGACCTGGAGCCCAAGGCGCGCAGGATCATGGCCGACCTGGACGCGGTGGGCAACACCACCAAGGCCATCACCAAGGGCATTGCCATCGGCTCGGCGGTCATCGCCGCCGTGTCGCTCTTCGGATCGTTCATCACCGACGTGACCCTGGTCAACCCTGAAGCGCTGGCCAACGGCATCCGCGTCTCGGAGCCGATGGTCTTCGTCGGCGTCCTGCTCGGCGCGGCGCTACCTTGGATGTTCTCGTCTCTGGCCATCCGCGCCGTCACCCGCGCCGCGGGCCAGATGGTCGACGAGGTGCGGCGGCAGTTCCGCATCCCCGGCATCATCGAGGGCACGGTGAAGCCCGACTACGCCCGCGCCGTGACCATTTCGACCGTGGCCGCGCAACGCGACCTGATCAACCTGGCCGCGCTGGCCGTCATCACCCCCATCGCCGTCGGCCTGCTGTTGCAGGTGGAGGCGCTGGGCGGCTTTCAGGCGGGCATCATCGTCTCCGGCATGTTGCTGGCCGTGTTCATGTCCAACACCGGCGGCGCGTGGGACAACGGCAAGAAGCTCATCGAGGACGAGGAGCGCGACGTGGCCGCCAACACCGGTAAGGGGTCAGAGCGCCACAAGGCGGCCGTCGTCGGCGATACCGTCGGCGACCCGCTGAAGGACACCGCCGGCCCGGCGCTCAACCCGATGATCAAGGTCGTCAACCTGGTGAGCTTGATCATCGCGCCTATCGTCGTGCGCTACAACGAACTCAACGTCGTTGTCATCATCGTTATCCTGGCCCTGATCGGCCTGTTGGGTTGGGCTATCACCCGCTCCAAGCGGCCCGCCGATCCGATCGCCGCGCCGGCGGCGCGGCCGACGCCCTAACACGCTGGTGCGGGTCTAGCATTCAGACCTGTCAGGTCTTCCGAGACCTGACAGGTCTTTTTTGGCCGGGATGCACTCGGTCGCGTTTTGTCGTACAATCCCCCACCATGACCGATGACCTGACCAGCCTATCATTCGAGGACGCGCTGGTGGAGTTGGAGCAGACTGTGGCCCAACTAGAGTCCGGCAACCTGACGCTGGAGGCCTCGCTGTCGCTCTTCGAGCGCGGGCAACGCCTGGCCGTCCATTGCGGCCGCCTGCTCGACGAGGCCCAGTTGCGCGTCGAACAACTGACCGACGACGGTGAGATCATCCCGGTCAACCTGACCCACTGACCAAGACAAGGAACCACAGATTACACAGATTTCACAGATTCAAGAGATAAACTGTGAAATCTGTGTAATCTGTGGTCTGTTTTTCCCATGAAAGACCATGTTTAAGAGCATACGCGAATCACTGAGCCGCACCCGGCAAACCGTGTTCGGCCAGATCGCCGGCGTCCTGGGCGCGGGCGATATCACCGACGAGACATGGGAAGACCTGGAGGCGCTGCTCATCCAGGCCGACGTGGGCGTGCCGACGACCGTCTATCTGGTCGATACTCTGCGCGAGCGTGTGCGCCGCGAGGGTCTCTATCGGGCCGAGCAGCTTCTCGGCGCGCTGCGCAGTGAGTTGCGCGCCCTGCTGACCGACCCGCCCGTGTTCGAGATGGAGGAGCCGCGCCTGCTGACGGTGGTCATGATCGTCGGCGTCAACGGCTCCGGCAAGACGACGACCATCGGCAAGCTGGCCCAGCGTTACAAAGACCAGGGGCGCAAGGTCATCCTGGCCGCCGGCGACACCTTCCGCGCCGCCGCCATCGACCAGTTGCGTATCTGGGGCGAGCGGGCCGATGTGCCGGTCATTGCCGGGCAGCCCGGCGGCGACCCGGCGGCCGTGGCCTACGACGGCATCCGCGCCGCCCGCGCCCGCGGCTTCGACCTGCTGTTCGTCGATACTGCCGGCCGGCTGCACACCAAGTTCAACCTGATGAAGGAACTGGAGAAGGTCTACGCCGTCTGCCGCAAGAGCGTCCACGCCGCGCCGCACGAGGTGCTACTGGTGCTCGACGCCCCGACCGGCCAGAACGCTCTGACCCAGGCCGAGAAGTTCAAGGAGTCGGTCTACGTCAGCGGCGTCATCCTGACCAAGCTCGACAGCACGGCCAAGGGCGGCATGGTCTTCGCCATCTACCGTGAACTGGGCCTGCCCGTCCGCTTCATCGGCACCGGCGAACGGCTGCAAGACCTGGCTCCGTTTGACGCCGATCAATTCGTGGCCGGCTTGTTTGATAATTAGGAATTACGAATGAAGACGAAGAGCCTCACGCAAAGATCGCGAAGGGCGCAAAGAACGCAAAGAGAAGAATTCCTCTTGGCGTCCTTGGCGTCCTTAGCGTTCTTTGCGTGAGGTTCTTCTCTGACCCACTGACCTACTGACAACTGACAACTGACAACCAGGAACCACCATGCAAGACCTACTGGACCGCCTGACCGAAATGACCGACATCGTGACCCATCTCCGGGGGCGGCTTTGACGTCGCTAACAAGGAAGCACGAATAGCCGAATTGGAAGAGCGCAGCGCCGCGGTCGAATTCTGGAACAACCCCAGCGAGGCCCAGGGCGTCATGCGCGAGTTGAACCGCCTGCGCGAACAGGTGGGCGTCTGGCAGACCATCGGCCGCGCCCTGAGCGACGCCCACGAGCTGGCCGAACTGGGCGACGAAGCGCTGCGCGAGGAGCTGTCGGCCGAGGTGGAACGCCTGTCGGCCGAGGTGGCCGCGCTGGAGTTCCAGACGCTCATGTCCGGCGACTACGACGACGAGAACGCCATCTTGGCCATCCACGCCGGGGCGGGCGGCACGGAGGCGCAGGACTGGGCACAGATGCTGCAACGCATGTTCCTGCGCTGGGCCGAACAGCACCGCATGTCGGCCGACATCCTGGACGAGAGCGCCGGCGACGAGGCGGGCATCAAGAGCTGCACCATCGCCATCACCGGTCGTCACGCCTTCGGCTGGCTCAAGTCGGAGCGCGGCGTCCATCGCCTGGTGCGCATCTCCCCCTTCGATGCCAGCAGCCGCCGCCACACCTCCTTCGCCAAGGTCGAGGTCTGGCCCGACGTGGCCGAGGACATCGAGATCGAGATCGACGAGAAAGACCTGCGTATCGACCGCTTCCGGGCCAGCGGCGCGGGCGGCCAACACGTCCAGAAGAACGAGACGGCCGTGCGCATCACCCACCTGCCGACGGGCGTGGTCGTCTCCTGCCAGAACCAACGCTCGCTGACCCAGAACACCCAGGTGGCGATGAACGTGCTGAAGGCGCAGTTGTTCGACCTGGCGCGGCGCAAGCAGAACGCCGAGATTGCCGCGCTGAAGGGCGAAGATGTCGATACCGCCTGGGGCAACCAGATTCGCTCCTACGTCTTGCAGCCCTACAAGATGATCAAGGACCATCGCACCGGCCACGAAGTCGGCAACACGCAGGCCGTGCTCGACGGCCGCCTGGACGGTTTCATGGAAGCCTACCTGCGCGCCCAGGTGGGCGAGGGCGTGGTGGCGACGGCGGCTGATGAGATGGATGTCTAGGGCCGGATTCGTTTGACAATTCCCCCGCATTTGTTACAATACCCTCTGACTTAGCCGAAGTGGCGAAACTGGCAGACGCGCTACGTTCAGGGCGTAGTGAGGGTTCCCTCATGTGGGTTCGAATCCCACCTTCGGCACCAAAAAAGCGAATTGCCCCACGACGGCCCGGATGATCTCCGGGCCGTTTTGTTTTTGAGAAAATCGGCACAATCGCTATAATGAACTGTAATTTGACGCCGCACACAGTTGAGGGATTCCCATTATGGCCGTTCTGCTGATCGTCGTTGTCATATTCCTGGTACTGCTCGTCGGGATGCTGCTTGCCTTCCTGTTTTCCCGCGCCGACCATACCGTCACCAACACCCGCGTGGCTATGGCCGCCGAGGAAAAAGCCTATAACCCCGGCGTGACGATGGGCCACAAGATCAAGGTTCAGGCGGACTATGATGAGCAATTGAAACAGGCCCGCCGGGTGGCCGCCACACGGGCCGCCGCGCTGCCGCGCGGCGCGAACAATCGCATCGGCCGCGCCGGCGAGTCGCTCATGTCCCCCGCCAGCCAGGCGCTGCAGGACGACCCGCAGACGGCCGTCCGCATCGCCCACTTCCACGGCTGGGATGGCGCGCGCATAGGCCCGCCCAGCACGGCGGTCGTCGCGCCCGTCGCCGCCGCGGCCGGCCCGGCGGCGGCCGCGGCCCCGCCGGCCGCGGTTGGCATCGCGCCGCCGCAGTTGATCGCCATCACCGACAGCATGTCGCCCGAAGAGGTTCGCAAGGCGCGCGTGGCCAACGCCAAGGCCGAGTCGGCCTACAACAAGGCGCTGAAGGCCGCCGCGGCTGGCGGTGGCGCGCCGGTGGCCCCGGCCGCCGCCGGCGCTGTGGCCGCGCCGGCCGCCACTGCCGCCGGGCTGCCGGCCGCGTCCGGCATCGCCCCGCCCAAGCTCATCGCCATCACGCCCGACATGGCCCCGGAGGACGTGCGCAAAGCGCGCGTGGCCAACGCCAAGGCCGAGTCGGCCTATAACAAGGCTCTGAAGGCCGCCGGCGTCGGCGCGGGCACGGTCGCCGGCGTCGAGACCGTGGTCAACGCCGAGATGCCCGGCCCGGCCACGGCCGTGGCCCACCCGGCGGCGGCTGCCCCGGCCGCGGCGGGCGTAGCGCCGCCGAATCTGATCACCATCACGCCCGATATGTCGCCCGAAGACGTGCGCAAGGCGCGCGTGGCCAATGCCAAGGCCGAGTCGGCCTACAACAAGGCCCTCAAAGCCGCCGGGGTCGATCCGGCGGCGGTGCGGGGCGGGCCGGCTGTGGTGGCGACGGCGATGGACGCGCCGCCCACCGCGCCCACTCCCACCGCGCCCGCCGCGCCGGTCGGCACGGCCCCTTCGACCGCCTCGGCTCCGGCCGCGCCGCCGGCGGCCGTGGCCGGCATTCCCGCGCCGCAACTGATCGAGATCACCGACGGCATGTCGCCCGAAGAAGTGCGCCGCGCCCGCGTCGAGAATGCCAAGGCGCAGTCGGCCTATAACAAGGCGTTGAAGGCCGCCGGCATCGACCCGGCGACGATGAAGTAGCCGCCGCACATACCTTTCGCCTCATAAGTCCCGATCGCCGCCTGCTTGGCGATCGGGACTTTCTTTTCCGCCCGCCGCCCCTTTGCCCATGAGCCAGCCATCCGCCACTCGCCCGCGTCGGAAACGACTGCTGTGCGCCGCGGCGGTGGCCGCACTGGCGGTGGCCGGGGTCTACCTTGCCGCGCGGCTGCTCGGTCTGGTCGGCGACGCGGCCGACCCTCAGAGCGACCGCTTCCGTCAATGGTGGCAGGGGGACGAGGCCACGCGGCAGGCGCTGCTGACCGTTCAGCGCGAGCGCTGCCCCGGCGCGCCGTTCGTGCTGCCGTCCGACGGCTTCATCGGCCTGCTCTACGGCGATCCGCGCGGCCCGTACTCGGCCGCCGCGCCCCATCAGGGCATCGACATCTTCAGCCCCGGCGCGGCCGGAGTCACGCCGGTCTACGCCGCCGCCGACGGCTATATCAGCCGCGAAGCGTCGTGGCGCAGCGCCCTCATCCTGCGCGTGCCCGATGACCCGCTGCAACCCGGCCGCGCCATTTGGCTCTACTACGCCCACATGGCCGACCGCGACGGCAACAGCTTCATCGAACCGGCCTTCCCGCCCGGCGCGAGCGAGGTGTTTGTGCCCCAGGGGACGCTACTGGGCTACACCGGCGACTACAACGGCGACTCGCTGCGCGACATCTGGGTGCATCTGCACTTCTCCATTGTGCTGGACGATGGCCGGGGTGGTTACACCAACGAGCTTGAGTTCGCCAACACGCTCGATCCGTCGCCCTATCTGGGCATGGCCCTGAACCACGCCTGCGCCGACGCCACGCCCGGCTGCACGCCCGAACCCACCTGCGCCCCCTAAGCGCCATCCACCACCCACCGCGCTGAGTGCCCATCCTCAGATGCGCGCTCGCTGGTTCCCGTCTGCATCTGAGGATGCGGACTCCGCGGGCCCACCTACCTGCCACCCGCCACCCATCTCTCCTCTGCTCCCCTGCTCCCTTTCTCCCCTTCCCCCCTTCTCCCCTTCTCCCCCGAATATATCCATATCTGTACCCCCTCTCTGTATCGGCTAACCATCGGCCGCGCCTTCTCTGGGCGTACACTACCATCACCTCGGACCACGCGGTGGCGCTCGGTGCAGGCAGCAGCGGGCGGCTAAGAATGGCCTAACCGCCACCCGGAGCGGCCGGGCGGCGCGACAACGCAGCGTGTAAGACAAGCAAGGAGAAGCGACGAATGACAGAGCAGGTGACCAAGACCGTAGTTGTGAAGCGAGACGTGGCCAGCGTCTACAACGCGTGGGCCAATTTCGAGACCTTCCCGTACTTCATGAAGTACGTGGAGAAAGTGGAGAAGCTCGGCCCGCGCCTCAGCCATTGGGAAGTGAAAGGCCCGCTGGGCACGACGATGGACTGGAACGCCGAGACGACGCGCAGCGACCCCAATCAGCGCATCGCCTGGAACACCAAGGACCACGCCGGCACGATTACGACCAGTGGTGAGGTGATCTTCACCGAACTGCCGCAGGACGAAACGCAGATCGCCGTAACCATGAACTACAGCGTCCCGGCCGGCAAGCTGGGCGAGGCCATCGCCCAGTTGTTCAGTGACCCGGAGAAGCGGCTGGAGGAAGACCTCCGCAACTTCAAGAGCTATATTGAGAACGGCCGCCAGACCGCGATTAGCTAAGGCGAACCATGTCCGGCGTCGGGTGGCCCATGCGCCCGGCCGGCAACAGACACGGAGTGTGACCATGACTATGCATACCGATGACAAGATGAACCGGACGGCGACCGAGACGGCCGTTGACAAGGCCCAGGAAGTGGCCGGTCAGGCCGGGCACAAGGTTTCCGAGACGGCCTCGGCCGTGAAGGAACAGGCCAAGCGCACCGTCTCCCAGGTCGGCGAACAGGCCAAGACGACCGTCGATTCGCGGCTGGGCGACGTGGCCCAGGAGTTGGGTTCGGTGGCCGAAGCTGTGCGCCAAACCAGCGAGGAACTGGGCAGCCAGGACCAGGCCGGCATCGCTCGCTACGGCACGCGCATCGCCGACCAGATCGAAGGCGTGTCAAGCTATCTGAATCAGCGCGGTGTCGAGGAAGTCCTGACGGATGTCGAGGGGCTGGCCCGCCGCCAGCCGGCGCTGTTCCTGGGTGGCGCGTTCATGCTCGGTTTGCTAGTCGGCCGCTTTGTGCGCAGTTCCAGCCAGAGCATGAGCTACCAGGGCGGTGACTATCGCGGCTACCAGGACTACCCCAGCGGCGGCTACCAGGGCGGCGGCTATCAGAGCGGCTCCGGTCGTTCCGGCTATAGCGGCTCCGGCTACGAGTACAATCAGGGCGCGACCTCCGGCAGCGGCCGGCGGACGACGACCCCACAGACCGGGCGGCCGTCGGTCGAAATGGGCGCCGAGACGGGCGCCAACGAGCCGAAGTATCGCCAGGGCCCGTCGGTCTATAACACCTCCAACCAGGAGGAGTTCGGCGACAACCCCACCGCTTATCCCACCGGCCTGGCCGAAGAGTAGACCCGGCCAATCCGGAATGGAGGATCGCATGGAGTATCAAACGAACACCCAGCCAGAGGCGAGCTTGGGCGATCTGTTCTCGCGACTGTCGGAACAGGCCAGCGCGCTCATCCGCCAGGAGATTCAACTGGCGCAGACGGAGATGACGCGCAAGGCCACCAAGGCCGGCCGCAATGCCGCGTTCATCGCTTTGGGCGGCCTCATCGCCCTGGGCGCTTTCTTCAGCGTGATCGCCGCGCTGATTCTGGTGCTGGCTCAGGTGATGGAAGCCTGGCTGGCGGCGCTCATCGTCGCCGTTGTGCTGGCCATCGCCGCGGCGCTGATCATCCAGTATGGCCTCAGCAAGCTGAAGCAGATTGACCCGGCGCCACGCCGAACCATCGAAACGATGAGGGAGAATAAGGAATGGCTAACGCAACAGATCTGACCTACCGGAGCGGTGAGTACCCTCTGGCGCTCTCAGACTCGGATGACCCGGAAGTCATCCGCCGGCAGATCGAGTTTACGCGAGCGCAGATGACGCACACGATCACTGAGATAGGCGAGCGCCTGTCGCCCGACTATCTCATCGACAAGGCCAAGACCTCGGTTCGCGAGGCCACGGTCGGGAGAATTAAGGATATGAGCTACGAAGCGAATCGGAAGGTGGAAGGGATGTCGAACAGCATGGGCGACACGGTGCGGGCCAACCCGCTGCCCGTGGCCCTGATTGGTCTGGGCCTGGGTTGGCTGTTCATGTCGGAGCGCGGCAAGCGCCAGCAGTATGACAATCGCGGCATGTATCGCACGACCGGCTATCGCTACTACGAGACGGACGACGGCCCCGGGGCGATGCACCAGGCCCGCCACCGTATCGAGGACGCCGCCGACGCCGTGCAGGACAGGGCGGCCGACATCCAGGGTCGCGTCAGCGGTACGGCCCAGCGCATGGGCGAGACCGTCAGTGAGACCGCCCAGCAAACCGGCGAGGCCGTCCGCGACACGGCCCACCGCGCCGGCGAGGCCGTTCGCGAGACCGCCTATCGCGTCGGTGAGAGCGTCGGCCAGCGGGCCGAAATGGTGCAGGAGCGCGCTGGCGATATGACCATGCAGGCGCGCCAAGAGGCCGAGCGGCTGGCCGCCGAGGCGCGCTGGCGCGCTGAGGTGGGCATGGAGCGCACCCGGCAGACGTTCTGGGAGACGATGGAGCAGAACCCGCTGACGTTGGGGGCCATCGTCCTCATCGCCGGCGCGGCCGTCGGCGCGGCCATCCCCAGCACGGAGTACGAGAATCGCCTCATGGGCGAGACCCGCGATCGGTTGATGGACGAGGCCAAAACGCGCGCCCAGGATACGGTCGGCAAGGTGCAGACCGTCCTTCAGGAGGCGCAGCAGGCGGCCGTGACCGAAGTCAAGAACGTGGCCGAGCGCGAGAACTTGCCCATCGGCCAGAGTGGCACGTCCGGAGGCAGTGGCAGCATGGGCAGCACCGGCAGCACCGGCAGCACCAGTGGCAGCCGCAGCGGTGGCACTGGCAGCCCAAGTGGTACGGGCAGCACCAGTGGCAGCCGCAGCGGTGGCACTGGCAGCACCAGCGGCACCGGCAGCACTTCCGGCACTGGCAGCACCGGCAGCACCAGTGGCAGCCGCAGCGGTGGCATGGGCAGCACCAGTGGCACGGGCAGCACCAGCGGCACGGGCAGCACGGGCAGCACCGGAACCGGCGGCAGCACCCGCAGTGGGTCGGGCAACGCCTAGAGCCAGGCCTGAAACCACCATTTGGTGTAATGTAGGGGCGGGTCTCAGACCCGCCCCTACGATAATGCAAGATATCGAGTTGGGAGGGCACAGCATATGCCGCGCGTGAATCGGACAATGCGACAAATCATGGACTGGCGGGCCGCGGTCATCGCCGGGCTGCTGGCGGGGCTATTGGCCCTGTTTTTGCGTGTCCTGTTGTGGGTTGCGGTCACCGGCGGCAGCATGTGGGCGCCGTTCTACCAGTCGGCGGCCATCCTGTTGGGGCCGGAGAGTCTGGCCCCGGTTGACGCGCCGCAGATGGGCACCGTCATCACTGGCGCTCTAGTGCATTTGGTCCTGGCCCTGGTCTACAGCCTGCTATTGGCTTTCATCATTCACCGCTGGGGGTTGGTTATCGGCATCGTTGGCGGCGCGCTGTTTGGCCTGGCTATCTACCTCATCAACTACTATACCTTTACGTATCTCTTCCCGTGGTTCTTCCCGTTGCGGAGCTGGTTGGTGCTGGCCACCCACGTCTTCTTCGGCGCCACGGCCGGTGGCATCTATGAGGCGCTGGAACGCGACATCTACGTCCTCGAAGAGGGGACCGCCGAGGGCACGCTTTCCGCCAGAAGTGGCACCTTCCAATAGCACGAGAGCACATTCATGACACGCAGACGCAGTTTCAACGGGGGCCGGCTCCTGATGGCCCTGGCCCTGGCCGCCTTCGCCCTGTTTTCTTACTTCGGGTCGCGGGAATTCAACCCCGTCCTGCAAGAGGATCAGTACGTCGGCATCACCCCCGAACAGGAGATCGCCCTGGGCCTTCAGGCCGCGCCGGAGATGGCCGCCCAATTCGGCGGCGTCCATCCCGATGAGCGCGCCCAGGGTTTCCTGGACGAAGTCTGCCGCGGGCTCATCGCCAACAGCGACGCCGGCGACGCCGAATGGCCCTATGAGTGTTCGTTGCTGGTCGATGACCAGACGATCAACGCCTTCGCCCTGCCCGGCGGCCAGGTGTTCCTGACCGTCGGCCTCTACAATGAGCTTCTGTCGGAAGGCCAACTGGCCGGTGTGCTGGCCCACGAGATCGGCCACGCCGTCGCCCGCCACTCGGCGCAGCAGATCGCCCGCGAGCAGTTGACGCAAGGGCTGACCGGCGCGGTCATTGTGGCCTCCTACGACCCGCAGAACCCCAACAGCATGGCCACCAGCCAGATCGCCGCCGTCGTCGGCCAATTGCTGACCATGCGCTATAGCCGTGAGCACGAGCTTCAGGCCGACCGGCTGGGCGTGCGCTTCATGGCCCAGGCCGGCTATGACCCGCGCGCCCTCATTGACGTCATGCACGTTCTGGCCGAAAGCGGCGGCGCGGCCCCGCCGGAGTTCTTCAGCACCCATCCCAACCCCGAGAACCGCATCGCCGCCATTGAAGAGGCCATCGCCCAGGAGTTCCCCAACGGCGTGCCGGACGGGTTGATCGAGTGATCATCGACAGGAGTCATAGGCAATGAGTAGTGTTATCGAAATAGTCGGCGAGACATTTCACGAATGGAGCGAGGACAAGGTATCGCGTCTGTCGGCCGCCCTGGCCTACTACACGGTGTTTTCGATTCCGCCGCTGATGGTCGTAGCCATTGGCATCGCCAGCGTCTTCACCGACCGGGCGACCATCGAGGAACAGGTGGTCAGTCAGGCGGGCAGCCTGATGGGCCAACAGGGAGGCGAGGCCATTCGCACCATCCTGCAATCGGCCGAGCAGCCCGGCAACGGCGAACTGTTGCCGACGCTGTTGGGCGTGGCCCTGCTGCTCTTCGGCGCGTCGGGCGTCTTCACCCAATTGCAGGACGCCATGAACACAATCTTCGGCGTCAAGCCCAACCCCAAGCGGGGCGTCATCGGTCTCATCAAGGACCGCTTCCTGTCCTTCACGATGGTGCTGACCATCGGCTTCATCCTGCTCGTGTCGCTGGTTCTCAGTACTGTGCTGGCCAGTCTGGGCAATGTCATCGGTGGCTTGGTGTCGGAGGCCGAAATCCTGCTGTTGATCATCAACTTCGTCATCTCCTTCGGCATCTTCACGTTGCTCTTTGCCCTCATCTTCAAGACGATTCCCGACGTCGAGATGAGTTGGCGCGACGTGCTCGTCGGCGCGGCCATCACCGCCCTGCTGTTCAAGATCGGCGAATACGCGCTCGGCTTCTACTTTGAGCGCAGCGACCCGACATCGGCCTTTGGCGCGGCCGGGTCGATCATCCTGCTACTGCTGTGGGTCTACTACTCGGCCCAGATCATCTTCCTGGGCGCGGAGTTCACGGAGGTCTACGCCCGGCGCATCGGCTCCGGCATCCGCCCGGATGAGGACGCAGTGCCCCTGACCCACGAGGCCCGCGCCCAACAGGGCATCACCCGCGAAGAAGAGGTGAAGCGACAGGCGCAAGCCTAGCGCAGTCCAAACCGGCCATAGCCATACCGGACATTCCGCGCCCCGGCCGACCCGCCATTTTACCTACACTCATTTTTCCGCCTTCTGTTATCCTCTCTCTCAGGCACGACGCTTGGACCATCTCGTTTCACGTCGCGCCCACATGCTCCCCGGCGGAGAAACGGAATGCTTGCTGCTGACGATACGCGGGACAGCCGTCCACTGGATGACCCGTCAGACGTGTTGGGGCTATTGCAGGAACTGGGCGTCATCGCCAACAGTTCCCTGTCAATCGGCACGGCGCTGCATATGTCGCTGAGCGCCATCGGCCGCCACACCGGCTGGCCGATTGGGCGCGTTGCCTTGAGCGATGCCGACACGGCCCTCACCGGCGAACCGGCCGTCCTGTGGCGCAAGGGCGTGTGGCCCGATCTTCCGCCGGCCGAGAGTTGGCCAAACGCGCCGGCGACCGCTGATGATGTGTCGGTCGTCGTGGCCGAACTGACGCTCGAAGGCGACCTGTCGGCGCTGCGCGGCTACGTCAGTTGCCCGGTCTTCAGTGGCCGGGAGCGGGTCGCTACTTTGGCGTTCCTGACGCTGGAGCCGCCTCAGATCGATTCGCAAATGCGCCGGGTTTTGGCCCACGCGGCGACGCTGCTGGGCCTGGTCATCGAGCGCGGCCGCGTCCAGGCCGGCCTGCGCGAGAGCGAGCGCCGCTTCCGGGCCATCTTCGATCAGTCCTACCAGTTCATGGGCCTGATGGAGCCCGACGGCACGCTGATCGAAGTCAATCAGACCGCGGTGCAATTTGCCGGGCTGACCTTCAAAGACGTGGTCGGGCAACCGTTCTGGGATACCTACTGGTGGCAGATCTCCGGCGAAACGCAGGAACAACTGAAGGCCGCCATCGCGCGCGCCGCGAGCGGCGAACTGGTGCGCTACGACGTTGAGGTGCAGGGCGCGGGCGGCCGCGTCATCACCATCGACTTCTCCATCAAGCCCATCCGCGACCTCAACGGCCAGGTGGTGCTGCTCATCCCCGAAGGGCGCGACATCACCGACCTGCGCCACACGCTGGAGAGCCTGCAACGCACCGAGGCTCGTCTGGCCGAAGCCCAGCAGATCGCTCGCATGGGCCATTGGGACTACGACGTGGCCCACCAGGAGGCGTTCTGGTCCGACTCGCTATATGCCGTCTTTGGCCTGGAGCGCGATCAGGTGACCGACCCGGGCCAGGAGTTCCTGGGGCGGGTGCATCCCGACGACGTAGACAGCCTGCGGCGGCACATGGAGCGCGCCTACATCGAGCGCAGTAGCTATGAAGTGTTGTATCGCATCGTCCATCCCGGCGGCGCGGTGCGCACGGTCTATGGCGCGGGCAATGCGATGGCCGACGAAAACGGCGAGGTCGTCCGTATGTCGGGCATCGTCCAGGACATCAGCCGCCGCCATGAACTGGAACAGTCACTGGCCCGTTCTGTCGAGCGGCTATCGAGCCTCAACAGCGTCGGCCAGGCGGTGGCCGCCACCTTTGACTTGCAGCAAATCTATCGCGAGGTGCTGGCCGCCGCCCGTCAATCGCTGGGGGCCGAGCTTGTCATCCTGTTCGAGCACGAGCAGGGCCAATTGCGTGTACGGGCCACAGACTATGATAGCAACTTGAGTATCCAAGACCTGAATGTACCGACCAACGCCAGCGTCGTCGGCGAGGTGTGGACGACGGGGCGCGCGGTGTGGGTGTATGGCGACGAGTGTCGCCGTCGCCGCTCTGACCAGTTGGTACGGTTGATCGGCTTCGAGCCGCGGGCTATGATTGCCGTGCCGGTGCGCTGGCAGGATCAGATCGTCGGTGTGTTGCAGGCCACGCACGTGCGCGACGATGCCTTTGTTGAGGACGACCTCGACACCCTCCAGGCTGTGGGCACGTGGACGGCCATCGCCATCGGCAAGGCTCGCCAGCACGCGGCACTGGAGCGGCGCGTGCGCGAGAGTGAGGCCATCGCCCAGGTCAGCCGCGCCCTGAGCGAGACGCTGGAACCGAAGAGCATCCTCGACCTCATCGCCGCGACGGCGCAGCAAGTTGTCCTGCGGACGAACTGGTCGGTCATCCACCTGCTACGCGGCCGGCCCGAGCGCCTTCACCCCGCGTCCGCCGCCGGCAACGCCCCGCCGGCTGAGGCCTACGTCATCAACCCCGGTGAGGGCATCGCCAACCTGGCTCTGGCCGCCGGTCATCTCATCAATGTCGGCGACGTGCAGCACGACCCGCGCGCCAGTCACTTCGCCAAGGCTGTCGGTGTGCGCTCCATGCTCGTGGCCCCCATTCAGAGCCGCAACCGGGTCATCGGCACGATCACCAGTGTCTCGCACCAGCCGCGGGCGTTCGACGACGAGGACGAGCGCCTGCTGACGATTCTGGCCTCCCAGGCGGCGATGGCCATCGAGAACGCGCAACTGTTCGATTCGCAGCGGCGCGCGCGCGCCGTCGCCGAACTCCAGCGCGAGCGGCTGCGCGAGTTGACACAGCGCATCGTCTCCGCGCAAGAGGAGGAGCGGTTGCGCATCTCGCGCGAGCTGCACGACGAGGCGGGCCAGGCGCTGACCTCGCTCAAGATCAGCCTCGACCTGATCCGCGTCGGCCTGCCGCCGGAGCAGGAAGCCCTGCGCGCCCGGCTGGCCGACGTGGCTGGGCTGGCCGACGAGACAATGGAGACGCTGCGCACGCTGGCCCACGACCTGCGGCCGCCCGGTCTGGATACTTTCGGCTTGAACGTGGCTTTGGAGGGTCTTTGCTACGATCACGGTGCGCGCACTGAGCTGGCCGTCCACTACAACGGCCTGGAACTCCCCGAATTGCCGACGGCCGGCGCTTTGTCCATCTATCGCCTGGTGCAGGAGGCCCTGACCAACATCGTCAAACATGCCGAGGCCACCGAAGCGCGGGTCACGCTCGCGCGCGCCGATGGGCAACTGCGGCTCGAAGTCGCCGACAACGGCCAGGGCTTTATGCCCGAAGCGGAGGCCAAGAACCCGCGCCGGCGCGGCGGCATCGGCCTGGTCAGTATGCGCGAGCGGGCCGAGTTGTTGGGCGGCACACTTGAGATCGAGACATCTCCCGGACAAGGGACACGCCTGCTCGCGTTGATCCCGCTTGAACGAGAGGAGAGTGGAGAACAACAATGATCCGTGTCGTCATCGCCGATGACCATCACCTGGTACGGCAGGGGCTACGCGCCCTATTGGAGAACAGTCGCGAGGTCGAAGTCGTGGGAGAGGCGGCCACCGGCTATGAGGCGGTCGAGCTGGTCGAGAAGCTCCAGCCCAACGTCGTCGTTATGGACCTGTCAATGCCCCGGCTCGACGGCGTTCAGGCGGCCACGCGCATTCTGGAACTGAAGTCGCCGACCGAAGTCGTGGTCGTCTCCATGCACGCCGACACGGCCATCGTGCAAAACCTGGTGCGGCGCGGCGTCAAGGGCTATCTGCTGAAGGACGCGCTGGCGACGGAGTTGATGTTCGCCATTCGTTCGGCCAGCGCGGGCAAGCTCTATCTCAGCCCGACGATTTCCGAGGCGGTCATGAACATGCTCATGACCCCCTCCGGCGAAGATGTGGTCGTCGAGTTGACCCCCCGCGAGCGCGAGGTGCTGCAACTGGTGGCCGAGGGGCACACGAATACCGCCATTGCCAACATCCTTAGCATCAGCGTTAAGACCGTTGAGAAGCACCGCGCCAACCTCATGAACAAGATGGAGGCCGATGACCTGGCGACGCTGATTCGCGTCGCCATCAAGCGGCGTCTCATCTTTATGGACGCCTAGGCGGCCGTGCCGGTGTGGTTGCCGAGCCGCCCACGCGACCGGAGCAGGGGGGTGTCCATGATTTGGCCGTCTATCAGGCCGAATCTGGGCCAAAGGTAGGGTATTTCCCCATACAATTTACCCAGCGGTTGGGGCGATAATATGGACAAATGGTGTACCCAGCTGGGTTCAAAGATGAACCGCGAGCCAACAATAACATCGCTGCCTACACCGCGGAAGATACAATGAGCGCCATCCGTATCCTGATCGCCGATGACCACGCCCTCGTCCGCGAGAGCATCCGAGCTATTCTAGCCAATCAGGTGGATATGGAGATCGTCGCCACCGCCGGCGACGGCAACGAAGCCGTTGCTCTGGCCATGATCCACCAGCCCGACGTGGTGGTAATGGATATCTCCATGCCCAGCATGGATGGCCTCCATGCGACGGAGCTGATACATCGCGCCCAGGAAGGCACAAACATCGTCATCCTGTCCATGCATGTCAACGCCGCGCTGGTGCAGCAGGCATTGCGCATGGGCGCGCGCGGCTACGTCCTCAAGCGTCGGGCCGCCGATGAGTTGCCCCAGGCCATCCGCGCCACCGTTCAGGGCCAACTGTTCCTCAGCCCGGCCATTCCGCCCTCCTATCTACCGCGCTAGACCAACGGCCTTTATTCACTTTCTTGGCTGCTCGCGCCATCTCCCAGAGGTGGCGCTTTTTCTTTGGCGAGCGCCAACGGCCCAACGCCGACGATAGACGACAAACGACAGACGACAGGCCACCGACCGCCGAGCCCTGACCCACTGACCTACTGAGCTACGGCCCCACTACCCCCTGCTCCCAGCCAAAGTAGCCCTTCTCTCAGAAGAAATAGGGGTATCCGATACCTAATGGTGGGGGAGTTACCCATATCGAAGGCACACAAACTACGGCAGAATATGGGTATAAGCAAGTCACTACCAAGCCACTACCTACTGATTACAGAAAGTCTTCTGAGAAAAGAGACTCAGAAAAAGGAGCGCCTCATGATTCGTGTCCTGATTGCCGACGATTCTGGTCTGATCTGCGATGCCATGCGCACAATCCTGGATCGCGAAGAAGGCATCTACGTCGTGGGTTGCGCGCGCACACTCGAAGAGACGGAGTTCTTGTTGCCGCACGCCAATCTGCTTCTGGTCGGCCCGGCGCTGGAAGGCGAGAGCATTCTCGACCTGGTGCGCCACGTCCACACCAAGCAGTCTGAGACCCGCATTCTGGTCGTCGGCGTTCGCAACCAGCCGGAGATGATCACCCAATACATTGAGGCCGGAGCGATGGGCTACGTATTGCGCCAGGAGTCGATGTCGACCCTGGTGGAGAAGATCCGCGCCGCGCACGCCGGTCAGCCGCTGGTCGCGCCGGATGTTACCCTGCACCTGATGCGCCGGCTGGCGCAGTTGGCTCAGCAGCCGTTTCTCGGCGCGTGGGATCTGGACGGTATGTCCGGCCTGCACGAGCTGACCTCGCGCGAGCGCGAAGTGCTCAGCCTGATTGGCGCCGGTTACTCCAACCGTGAGATCGCCGACGAGCTGGTCATCGGCTGGGGGACGGTCAAGAACCACGTCCACAGCATTCTGAAGAAGCTGGAGACGAGCAGCCGGCACGAAGCGGCCGCCATCTATCGTGTGCACGCGCGACAGAGCAACCAACTGGCGCTGGCCGCCTAGCGAATAGCCATTTCTATCGGGGTATTGCAGCACCGAGCCGGGCAACTCGGGAACGGAGGGGCTTCCAACGATTGACGGAAGCCCCTCTTGTCGCGCCCGGCAACGGTCGGTCATGTTGACACTGGCCAAAACCAATGTGGGAGCCACACGGTCGGGAGAGCCCCTCGCGACCAGACCCACGCCAAGTTCTAACCATTAGTGAGGATTCTATGCATTCATTTGTGCTGAGCGGCGGCGGCAGCCGCGGCGCTCTACAGGTGGGCGCGCTACAGGCGCTGCTCGAAGAGGGTATGCGGCCCGACATGGTCATCGGCACCTCGATCGGGGCCATCAACGCCGTCTGGTTCGCCGCCGACCCAACGCTACAGGGCATCGAGACGTTGAAGAAGCTCTATGCCGATATCATGGTCGATGACTTCTTTCCCGGCGGCAACAAGTTCGCCGCGCTGAACCTGGTGTTGCAGATGCCGCACCTGTTCGCTAATGACCGTTTCCGCCAACTGCTGGAGGAGCACTTGCCGGTGAAGACGTTCGGCGAGTTGGCCCTGCCCTGTTTCGTCGTCGCCACCGACATGGACAGCGGCGAGAACCGCGTCTTTGGTGACCACCCCGACGACCGCATCATCGACGGCTTGATGAGCAGCACGGCCATGACCCCGCTGCACCCGTCGTGGGCAGTGGACGGCCGCGTCTACGCCGACGGCGGCCTGGGGGCCATGCTGCCCGTGCGCGAAGCGGTNNGCCGAAGAGCGGCGTTCGGCCGTGGATACCCTGACCCACGTCGTTGACCTGCTGCTCCATTCGCAGGTCAAGAGCCAGGTCGAGGCGGTCAGGCGCCTGCCCCACGTCTCGCTGGACGTGATCGACCTGAACACCGAGCAGTACCAGAACATGCGCTTCGGCGACAATCTGGCCGAGAGCGTGGCCTATGGCTATCAACTGATGGGTGAGCACCTGACCCAGGTTAAGCCGGAGCACGAAGTGTTGCCCCGGTGGGCGGAGCGGCGCTGGTGGCGCAAGCAGTCGCCGGGCAATGGGGTTGTCATCGACGGCATGACGGTCGTCGCCTTGCCGCCCGCCGCTCGCCGTAGCCTGCCCCGCCGCGCCCTCCAGACGACCCAACTCTACCACCACGCGGCCGTGGCGCTGGCCAGGCAAGGTCCGGCGCTGGCCCTGAGCCTGCCCCGCAGTCTGCCCGTCGTCGGGCCGGTCGTGCGCGGCGGCGAGGCGGTCTGGAACCGGCTGCCAGTCTGTCGTGCAATGGTTCCGTTGCGGCGCGTTCGCTCTTTCGCCCGCCCGCCGGCCGTGGCGCCGTCCGGCGATACGCTGCGCCAATCGGCCTAGTTCCGCAGTCTGGCCCAATGATAAGGCCCGCGCCACCCGGCGCGGGCCTTTTACGTTCCACCGGTCAGAGATATCACTCTAGCCGATGACGTCCAGCCCGCCCATGTACGGCCGCAGCGCCTCTGGCACAGCGATCCGCCCGTCTGGCAATTGATTGTTCTCCATCAGGGCGATCATCACCCGCGGCAGGGCCAGGCCGCTGGCGTTGAGGGTGTGGGCGAACCGCGGCCGCCCGCCATCGGCCGGTCGATAGCGCACGTTGGCCCGCCGCGCCTGGAACGCCTCGCAATTGCTGGCCGAGCTGACTTCCAGCCACTCCTGGCAGCCCGCGGCCCACACCTCCACGTCGAACTTCTTGGCCGCGGCGAAGCCCAGGTCGCCGGTGACGATCTCCACCAGCCGATAGGGCAGGCCCAGCGCGGCGCAGATGTCGGTGGCGTGCTCCACGATCAGCTTCAGGTGGTCGTAGCTGGTCTCCGGCGTGGTGAACTTGTACATCTCCACCTTGTCGAACTGATGGCCGCGCTTGATGCCGCGCACGTCGCGCCCGGCGCTCATCTTCTCGCGCCGAAAGCAGGGCGTATAGGCCACGTAGTTGAGCGGCAACTCCGCCTCGTCGAGTATCTCATCGCGGTGGAGGTTGGTCAGGGCGATCTCGGCCGTGCCCAGCCACATGAAATCCTCCTCCGCGTCGCGGTATATGTTGTCGGCGAACTTCGGCAACTGCCCCGCGCCGACGAACATGGCCGAGCGTACCATGAACGGCGGATAGATTTCCGTGTAGCCGTGGACGTTGACGTGGTGATCGAGCATGAACTGGATGACCGCCCGTTGCAGCCGCGCCCCCTGGCCGCGCAGCACGTAGAAGCGCGAGCCGCTCAGCCGCACGCCGCGCTCGAAGTCGATGATGCCCAGCGCCGGGCCGAGGTCCCAATGGGCCTGCGGCTCGAAGTCGAACTCCGGCAGCGGCCCGCCCTGCGGTGGGTGGGCGATGTTGTGGCTGTCGTCGGGGCCGTTGGGTACGCTTGCGTGCGGCAGGTTGGGAACCCACAGCATCTTCTCGTCCACCAGCGCCTCGGCNNNNGCCGCGCCCTCGGCCCGGCTCAGGTCGCCCTCCAGCTTTCGCAGCGTGCCCATGTGCGCCCCGATCTGCTTCGAGCTTTCGTTGCGCTGCCGCCGCAGCTCTTCCACTTCGCCGATGATCTCCCGCCGCCGCGCGTCGGCGGCCAGGATTTCGTCGATGATGGGGGCGCTGTTGTCACTGAGCCGGGCGATCTGCGCCTTTACCCACTCCGGCTTCTCGCGGATCAAGTTTATGTCAATCATGTGTCATCACTCCTCACCAAACAAAAGCCCCCTTCGCCATTTCCAGGACGAAGGGGGCTCGTGGTGCCACCTGGTTTCGCCGCGACGTGGGGCCGCGGCCTCTTGTGCGCGTTAACGGGCGCGTCCGGCTTCCCTTACACCGCGCTGCGGCTTGCGGGGAGCGACTCGGGAGGGGATTTCCGCCGGCTCTGGGGTTGGCTCGCACCGGCCGCCAACTCTCTGCAATCCCTGTCCGGCGTACTCGTCTCCGTCGTTGTCGTTGTTCGATTCAGTTAGCGAGCATTATAGCGCCCACCGGCAGCGCCGTCAACGGGCGAAGAAATAGAACACGGATGCCGCGGATTTACACGGATTTGCGCGGATAAGAAACAGGATTCCTATCTGCGTAAATCCGCGTGAATCCGTGTCATCCGTGTTCTAATCCCCTCAGCGCCACGGCAATCTGCGCCGCGACGCGGCCGTTGTTGCGTAGCAGGGCGCTGTTGGCGGTCATGCTGCGGCCGTCGGT
>CXWK01001240.1_pt1 | contig 25742 bp, 25 predicted proteins | sample 590851 | NCBI WGS metagenome assembly CXWK01 (sample SAMEA3498364, study PRJEB10139) | wastewater metagenome | biome: wastewater treatment plant; material: activated sludge | place: Denmark | collected 2014-08-01
GCCGAATAGAGCAGGACCCGCCACGTGGGCCGGCTGCGCAGCCCGCGCCAGCCCATCTGGGCCGAGGCGTGGCCCACCGGGAACCCGACGGCGCTGGTGGCACCCACCAGGGCGTCCTTCTCGTCGAGCTCGAGGGTGATGCCGGCGAGCAGGTGGTACGCCCCCACCAGCACGAGGGCGATGCCGGCGGCGAGGATGCCGCCGTTCACCAGGACCGGGTCGCCGTCCTTGGTCGCCGCCCACAGGGCGATGCACCCGACCCCGAACGCGAGGTAGATCGCCCCGGGGATGCGGCGGCGGTTGTTGTTCGGGAACGTGTACGGACCGACGAAGGCCGAGACGTCGAGATCCGCGGGGAGCTCGTCGCCCTCCCGGTGCCTGGTGAGGTCGTTGCCGTCGTCATCGACGTGTTCGTCGGGCATCGCACCCGACGGTACCGGCGGGGGCCTCATGTGGGCCAAGCGGCCCGCAAGCGCTGCCAGGTGACGCTCAGCGCCTCGGGCAGCACCCTGGCCTCGGCGATCGTGGTCACGAAGTTCGTGTCGCCGAACCAGCGCGGCAGGCAGTGCACGTGCAGGTGGTCGGGCACCCCCGCACCGGCGGCGTGCCCGAGGTTCAGCCCGACGTTGACCCCTTGCGGCTGATAGGCGGCCTTCACGGCCCGCACACCCGCGGTGACCGCAGCCCACAGCTCGGCCGACTCGTCGGCGGTGAGGTCCTCGAGGTCGGCCACCGCCCGCTTCGGCAGCAGCATCAGGTGCCCGCAGTTGTAGGGGTACGCGTTCAAGATGGCAAAGGTGTGCTCGCCGCGCCAGAGGATGTAGGTGACCTCGTCGGGCTCCCCGCTGCACAGGATCTGCTCGAACAGGGACCCGTGCTCGCCGGACGACCCGTCGACCCCGGCGAGTGCGCCGTTGAGGTAGTCGCTGCGCCACCCCGCCCAGTATCGGTCGAGGGCCGGCCGGTCAGGCACGGGCGAGCACGTCGGCAGCCAGGCGCTCGACGAACTCGTCGACCACGATGCCCCGCTCGACCTCGCCACCACGGGGGTTGACGCCCAGGGTGCCGTGCTCGACGTCGTCGTCGCCGACCACCAGCACGTAGGGCAGCTTCTCCATCTTGGCCTTGCGGATGCGCGCGCCGAGCTTCTCGTCGGCGCTCACGAGGTCGGCCCGGAAGCCCTCCGCCACGAATCGGTCGACCAGCCGCGCCGCATAGCTCTCGTGGTCGTCACGCACGGGCAGCACACGTACCTGCACGGGAGCGAGCCACACGGGGAACGCGCCGGCGAAGTGCTCGAGCAACACACCGAAGAACCGCTCGACCGACCCGAACAGGGCGCGGTGCACCATGATCGGGCGGTGGCGCTGGTTGTCGCCGCCGACGTACTCGAGGTCGAACCGCTGTGGGAGCTGGAAGTCGACCTGGATGGTGGACAGCTGCCACTGGCGACCGATGGCGTCCTTCACGTCCACGTCGATCTTGGGGCCGTAGAAGGCGCCGCCACCCTCGTCGACCTCGTAGTCGAGCCCCGAACGGGTGATGGCGACCCGGAGCGCGTCGGTGGCGCGTTCCCAGTCGTCGTCGGAGCCGACCGACTTCTCCGCGGGACGGGTGGACAACTTGGCCTGGAATTCGTCGAAGCCGAAGGCCCGCAAGACCGAGAGCACGAAGTCGAGCAGGCTCGACACCTCGTCGACCACCTGGTCGGGCGTGGCGAAGATGTGGCTGTCGTCCTGGGTGAACCCCCGGATGCGGAACAGGCCGTGCAGCGTGCCCGAGCGTTCGTACCGGTACACCGTGCCGAGCTCGAAGAGACGGAGGGGCAGCTCGCGGTACGAGCGCTGCCTGCTCTTGTAGATGAGCACGTGGAACGGGCAGTTCATGGGCTTCGGGTAGTAGGTGGCGCCCTCGTCCAGCTCCATGGGCGGATACATGCCGTCGGCGTAGAAGTCCAGGTGCCCACTGGTCTCCCAGAGCACCGACTTGGCCACGTGGGGCGAATAGGCGAACTGGTACCCGCCCCGCTCGTGACGCTCGCGGCTGTAGTCCTCCATCAGCTTGCGGACGATCGCGCCCCGGGGGTGCCAGACGGCCAGGCCCGCCCCGAGCTCCTCGGGGAACGACAGCAGGTCGAGCTCCTGGGCCAGGCGGCGGTGGTCGCGCTTCTCCGCCTCCTCGAGCATCGTGAGGTGCTCCTCGAGCTTGGCCCTCGACTCCCAGGCGGTGCCGTAGATGCGCTGGAGCATCGGGTTGCGCTCGTCGCCACGCCAGTAGGCGCCGGCGACCCGCGTGAGCCGGAAGTGCCCGAGGTGGTTCCCCGTGTCGGGCACGTGCGGGCCGCGGCACAGGTCGATGAAGCGGGGCGGGTTCTCGTAGGTGCGCACCAGCCCGGACTCGGTGGCCGACATGGGGTCGTCGGCCGCTCCCCGGATGATCTCGCACTTGTACTTGTGGTGGGCGAAGAGCTCCAGCGCCTGGGCATCGGGGATCTCGTCGCGCACGAAGGGCTGGCACTCCGCGATGATCTCGCGCATCCTGGCGTCGAGACGCTCGAGGTCCTCGGGGGTGAACGTGGCACCGTCGGCCAACTCGAAGTCGTAGTAGAAGCCGTTCTCGATGGGTGGGCCGATGGCGAAGGTGGCGCCCGGGAACAGGTCGAGGACCGCCTGGGCGAGGACGTGGGCGGTGGAGTGCCGGAGCGTGTACCGGCCACGCTCGCTGTCCGCGGTGACGATCGCCACCGTGTCGCCGTCGGCCAGGGGCGTGGCGAGGTCGCGCTCCGCGCCGTTGATCTCGGCGATCACCGCGGCCTTGGCCAGACCACGCCCGATGCTCGCGGCCAGGTCGCCCGCGGTGGCCCCCACGTCGAGTGGACGCGTGGAGCCGTCCGGCAACTGGACACTGATCTGCTCGCTCATGCTTCCTGCTCCCGGCAACGACGTCGAGACAACCTACCGGGGGCCCGGCGTCGGTCGAACCCGATTTCCGACTCAGGCCGGGCGGAGCACCGACGCCGACGAACGACGATCGGCGGGCGGCCGGCCCTCCGGCGTCGAGGACCCGTTGGCCGAGATGCCCTCGCTGGTGATGACCCCGGCCGTCCTCGCGGGCATCGTCTCGTCCTTCTTGGTCGCGTACTGGTCGACGTAGTCCTGGCCGGACAGGTTGCGGATCTCGTACATGACCTCGTCGATCATCTGACGCAGGGCGAGCCGCTCGCCGCCGGGGGACTGATAACGGGCCGGGTCGACAGGTGCACCGAAATGCACCCAGACCGGCATGAAGGGCTTCGGGAACGTGGCGTCGGGCGGCTGCACCTCACGGGTGCCCACGAGGCCGACGGGGACGATGGGGGCACCGGTGCGCATGGCCAGGCGCGCGGGGCCGGTGTGGCCCTTGTGGAGCACGCCGTCACGCGACCGGGTCCCCTCGGGGTAGATCCCGAAGAACTCACCGGCCTCCAGCACCCGCGCCGCGGCGTTCAGGGCGCGCTCGCTCGAGCTGCCGCCGGACCGGTCGATGGGGATCATGCCCATGGCGGGAAACAGGTACTTGGTCTTCCAGTCGTCCATGTACTCGGCCTTGCCCACGTAGGTGATCCGGCGGGGCAGCACCAACGGGAGGAAGAACGAATCGAGCACCGACGTGTGGTTGGGGCAGAAGATGGCCGGACCGGTGGCAGGGACACGGTCGAGGCCGGTGGTGTGGACGCGCCAGTTGAACTTGAACACCGGGGTCATCACGGCACGGGCGACGTGGTAGAGCCGCCCCGCTTCTCGTGCCACGTGCCCCTCCCCTCGTGCCGTCACCCTGACGCCGGTCACGTTACCGCGGGGCGGTTCGGCCAGGTCCCACCCTTCGTCCCTGCCCCACCACCGCCGCCTCAGTCGTACAGGATCACCCCGAGGAGGGCGGCTGCGCTCGCAACACCGTGGCCGGCCGCAGCGGCGGCATCGATGGCGGCGGCGGCCGCGGGGGTGTCGAGGTCGTCGTCGAGGGCGAGGCGGACCTCGTCGAGCGCGCCGTCGCCGCTGCCGGCATCGGCCCACCGTCCGAGGCGCTCCGTGGCGGCGGGCATGAGGCCGTCGGTCCACTCCCAAGAATCGCGGTAGTGGTGACCCACGACGGCCAGTCGGACGGCGCGGGCGTCGTGGGCCTCGAGCAGGTCGTGGACGAAGACCAGGTTGCCGAGCGACTTCGACATCTTCTCGCCGTCCATCTGCACCATCGCCTGGTGCATCCAGTGACGCACGAAGGTCTGGCCCGTGGCTGCCTCGGACTGCGCCGCCTCGCACTCGTGGTGCGGGAAGATCAGGTCGGCCCCCCCGCCGTGCAGGTCGATGGTCGTGTCGAGCTCGCGCAACGCCAGCGCCGAGCACTCGATGTGCCAGCCGGGCCGACCCGGGCCCCACAGCGACTCCCACGAGGGCTCGTCGGGGGCCGACGGCTGCCAGAGCACGAAGTCCAGGGGGTCACGCTTGTTCGGGTCGTCCGGGCTCCCGCCGCGCTCGGCGGCCAGCGCCAGCATCTCCCCACGGGAGAGGTGGCTCACCTGGCCGAACCGCGGGAACGAGCCCACGTCGAAGTAGACGGCGCCGCCCGCCTCGTAGGCGTAGCCCTGGTCGAGCACCATGCCGATGAAGCCGCGGATGTCGGCGATGGCCGAGGTGGCACGCGGCTCACTCCAACTGGGGAGGATGCCGAGCGCGTCCATGTCGGCGTCGAAGCGGGCCATCTCGGCCGCGGCCAGGTCCAGGTAGTGCACCCCCACCTCGCGCGCCTTGCGCAACATGTCGTCGTCCACGTCGGTGACGTTGCGCACACAGCGGGTCTCGTGCCCGCGGTCACGCAACCGGCGCTGCAGGACGTCGTAGGTGAGGTACACGGCCGCGTGGCCAAGGTGCGAGGCATCGTAGGGCGTGATGCCGCAGGTGTACATGGTGACGACCTGGCCCGGCTCGAACGGCACGATCGCGCGTCGGGCCGTGTCGTACAGCCGCATGGCGGTCACCGCTCGCGCTCGGCGGGCCCGACCGACGAGATCACTCGTCGATGCCGGTGAACTTCACCGCGGCGCGGGTCTTGTACCGCACGTTGAGCTGCAGCAGCACGGCCGCGAAGGCCTCGATCGGCGCCGCGTTCGACAGTTCGCCCGCGTCGAGTGGACGCATGTCGACCAGCTTGCGGACGATCTCGGAGGCGGTCTCGGTGGCCGACGGGTGGTCGGAGCAGATGAGCACGTCGCTCTCGACCGGGTGGTCGAGGTCGCCCAGCTCCTTGGCCGGCACGTGATGGAACCCCGCGGCCACCAGCGACTTGGGCACCGCCGCCTGGACGCTGGCCGCGACCGAGCCGCGGGGCGGCACGAGCGGCTGGAACTCGTGGCCGACCTTCGCGAGCGCGTTGGCCATGGAGATGACCACCTTGCCCCGCAACTGGCGCGACACGGACGAGGCCGTCGATGCCGCCGCGTCCCAGGGCGTGGCGATCACCACGACCTCGGCGCCGGCTGCGCCTTCGTTGTCGGCTGATCCGATGGACAGGCCACGGTCGGGCCACCGCTCGAGGAGGCGATCGCGCTCCTCCATGGCCCGGTACTGCGAACGTGAACCGATGATGACATCGAACCCGCCCGACGCCAGCCGGGCCGCCATCGCCCGACCGGCCGGACCGGTTCCTCCCAGCACTCCGATCTGCACGCCGAAACCCTATCTCTGGCTCTCCGCCTTACGGCTCATCGCGGTCGACAAGGCCCGGGAACCTGGTTTCCGATCGCCGGGTCGGCCGCCCCCCTCCTACGGGGCCCTGTCGCCGTAACCTCGGAGCGGCCGCGACGATCGGAGTCATCTGTGGGAGTCCTCGAAGGCAAGCGCATCCTGATAACCGGCGTGCTCACCGACGCCTCCCTGGCGTTCGGGGTGGCACGGCTCGCCCAGGAGGAAGGCGCCGACGTCGTCCTCACCGGGGCCGGACGGGGGCTCCGGCTCACGCGACGCACGGCCCGCAAGCTCCCTACCGAGCCCGAGGTGCTCGAGTTCGATGCTGGCGACGCGACCCATCCCACCGCGTTGCGGGACGCGCTCGCCGAGCGGTGGGGCACCGTCGACGGCGCACTGCACGCCATCGGCTTCGCGCCCGAGGCCTGCCTCGGCGGCCACTTCATGGACGCCCCGTGGGCCGACGTCGCTGTCGCACTGCAGATCTCGGCGTACTCGCTCAAGTCGCTGGCCGAAGCCGTGGCTCCCTTGATGACTGACGGCGGTTCCATCGTGGGCCTCGACTTCGACGCCCGGGTGGCGTGGCCCGCCTACGACTGGATGGGGGTGGCCAAGGCCGCGCTCGAGTCCACCGCCCGGTACCTCGCCCGCGACCTCGGTGGTCGACAGGTCCGGGTCAACCTCGTCGCCGCCGGACCGGTGAAGACGCTCGCGGCCCGGTCCATTCCCGGATTCGCGCACTTCGAGGACGTCTGGGACGCACGAGCGCCCCTCGGGTGGGACGTGACCGACAGCGAGCCGGTCGCGAGGGCGTGCGTTGCGCTGCTCTCCGACTGGTTCCCGTCCACCACCGGCGAGATGATCCACGTGGACGGCGGCTTTCACGCCGTCGGGGCGTGACGGGTCGCGCGGGCTCCTCGCGAGCAGCCGCGCGCTACCGGGGTGCGCCGAGGGTGATCGCCACGTCTCGATGGAGGCGGCCGAAGTTGTAGTAGGCGGCGCAGGCGCCCTCGGACGAGACCATGCAGGTGCCGATCGGGGTCTCGGGGGTGCAGGCCGTGCCGAAGACCTTGCACTCCCACGGCTTGATGACGCCCTTGAGGACCTCACCGCACTGGCAGGCCTTGGGGTCGGCAACCCGGACGCCCGGGACCGGGTACCTGGCCTCGGCGTCCCATGGCGCGAACTCCGGGCGAAGGGCGAGCGCGCTCTCGGAGATGAACCCGAGCCCGCGCCACTCGAAGTGGGGGCGCAGCGAGAAGACCTCGGCCAGCACGGCGAGCGCCCGGGGGTTGCCCTCGTCGCGCACCACCCGGGTGTACTGGTTCTCGACCTCGCAGCGGCCCTCCCTGATCTGCGCCAGCAACATGGCGATCGCGGCCAGCACGTCGAGCGGTTCGAAGCCGGCGGTGACGAACGGCTTCCCGTGGACCTCGGGCACGAACCGGTACGGGCGGTTGCCGATCACCGTGGACACGTGCCCCGGTCCGAGGAACCCGTCGAGGCGCAGGTCGGGCGACTGCAGGATGGCCCGGATCGGGGGAACGATGGTGACGTGGTTGGAGAACACCGAGAAGTTCATGATCCGCTCGTCACGGGCGCGCAGGAGGGTGAGCGCGGTCGAGGGGGCGGTCGTCTCGAATCCGACGGCGAGGAAGACGACCTCCCGGTCGGGGCGCTCGGAGGCGATCCGGAGCGCGTCGAGCGGCGAGTACACCATCCGGACGTCCGCCCCGCGCGCCTTGGCTTCGAGCAGGTTGCCGCGCGCGCCGGGCACCCGCATCATGTCGCCGAAGGTCGTGAAGATGACGCCTGGCGTCTCCGCCAGGGCGATGGCGTCGTCGATGCGACCCATCGGGATCACGCAGACCGGGCAGCCCGGGCCGTGGACGAGCGAGACGGTGTCCGGCAGGACCGCCTCGATCCCGTGCCGGTAGATGGTGTGGGTGTGACCGCCGCAGATCTCCATGAACCGGTGGTCGCCATCCGCCGCGAGGTCGGCGATGACGTCGAGGACCCGTCGGGCGGCGACGGGGTCGCGGTACTCGCCCACGAATCTCACGTGATCGTCGATTCGGCCACGGACGGGGCCGCGTCGTCATCGTTCTGCCCGATGGACCCGAGCGCTTCGAGCGCGCGGGCCGCATCCGCCTCGTCGATCCGTGAGAGCGCGAAGCCCACGTGGATCAGCACCCAGTCCCCCACGCGCAGGTCGTCCCCGAGCAGGCCCACATGGATGTCGCGGCGGACGCCGGCGACGTCGATCCTGGCGAGCGGGGCGTTCGACGGACGCAGCTCGACGATCTGGCCGGGGATCCCGAGGCACATGCTCAGTTCCTTTCGTTCGGTGTGCGCCCGAGGGAGCGGGCGGACGGGGCCATCACGACGGGCGTCATGACTAGCACGGGAGGACTGCGCCCGTCGCCACGCGGTCGACCGAGGCGGCAATGGCCGCCTGGCCGATGCTGATGCCCCCGTCGTTCGGGGGCACCTGTCGATGGAGGAGGACCTCGAGTCCGGCAGCCGCGAGGTCCGACGCCACCACCTCGGTGAGCCGGGCGTTCTGGAACACTCCCCCGGTGAGGGCGACGGTGTCGAGGCCCCGCGATCCGGCCAGCGTGACGGCGAGGGACGCGGCGGCGCGACCCAGCCCCTCGTGGAACCCGGCCGCCACCGTCTCGGGAGGCGTTCCGCGGTCACGTTCGGTGATCACCGTGGCGATCAGCGCCCCCGGGTCGAGCACCGGCAGCGTCCCCCCACCCATGATCTCGGCCGCGTAGCGGGGAGCGGCCGCACGGGGCACGATCCGGGCCAGCGCCTCGAGCTCGATAGCGGCCTGACCCTCGTAGCTGACGATCGACCGGAGCCCCAGGAGCGCAGCCACTGCGTCGAAGAGCCGACCCATGCTCGTCGTCACCGGCGTCCGCGCCGAGCGCACGAGATCGTGCACCGCCCGACCCCTGGGATCGAGGCGGTTCGCCTCCGCGACCGCCGCGTCCGGCCCCAGGGCGCGGTCGACCCACGAGACGGCCATGCGCCAAGGCTCGCGGATCGCCGCGGCCCCGCCTGGCAGCGCCACCGGCGCAAGGTGCGCGACACGCTCGCAGCCGGTGAGGTCGGCGGCCAGGAACTCGCCGCCCCAGAGCGCCCCTCCGTGCCCGTATCCCAGACCATCGAAGGCAAGGCCGAGCACGAGGTCACGGCGCCGGTGATCGACGAGGCAGGACGCCACGTGCGCGTGGTGATGCTGGACACCCAACGTGGGCAGCGCGGTGTCGAGCGCCCACTTGGTGCTCAGGTAGTCGGGGTGCAGGTCGTGGGCGACGACCTCTGGCATCACCCCGAGCAGGGCACAGAGGTGCTCGATGGCCTGTACGTGGGACGCGAAGGCGCGGGGGTGGGCGAGGTCGCCGAGATGGTGGCTCGTCACGATGTCGGATCCGCGGGCCACCGACACCGTGCTCTTCAGCTCGGCGCCGACCGCCAGCACCCGACGACGGGCGGGACGGAGCAGCGAGAACGGCTCGGGGGCGTAGCCGCGGGAGCGCCGCAACACCTGGGTCCGGCCGCCCGTCGACCGCGCCACCGAGTCGTCGCACCGTACGTGGATGGCACGATCATGGGTCAACACCCCGTCGGTCAACGGTTCGAGCCTCGTGAAGACATCGGGGTCGGTGTGGGCGATGGGCTCGTCGCCGACGTTGCCGCTGGTCATCACGAGGGGGCGGTCGACGGCCCGCAGCAGCAGGTGGTGCAGGGCCGTGTAGGGCAGCAGGAGCCCCAGTTCGGGCATCGCCGGTGCGACCCGCGACGCGATGGTCCGTGGGCCGGCGTCCCTGCGGGGGGCCAGGACGATGGGCCGCCGGGCCGATCGAAGGGCACGCTCCGCGTCGGCGTCGAGCCCGCAAAGCGAGCGTGCCGCCGCGAGGTCGGGCACCATCACCGCGAAGGCCTTGTCGTCACGGTGCTTCCGGCGACGGAGCTCCTCGACGGCGGCTTCGTCGGTGGCGTCGACGGCCAGGTGGAAGCCGCCGATGCCCTTCACCGCCACGATCCGCCCGGCCCGGAGGGCTTCGGACGCCGCGTCGAGGGCGTCCCCCTTCGCCGCGAGCGGCCGGCCGGACGGGGTGCAGTACACCAGCGCCGGCCCGCAGTCGGCACACGCGTTCGGCTGGGCGTGGAACCGACGGTCGAGCGGGTCGTCGTACTCCCGACGGCACGGGTCGCACATGGCGAACCCCGCCATCGTCGTGGCTGCCCGGTCGTAGGGCACCGCTCGCACGATCGTGTATCGCGGCCCGCAGTTCGTGCAGTTCGTGAACGGGTACCGGTACCGGCGGTCGGCGGGATCGTCGACCTCGGCGAGACAGGCCGCGCAGGTGGCCGTGTCGATCCCCACCGGCGCCTCGGGATCGCCGTCGGCTGCGCTCTCGAGGATCGAGAAGCCGACGAGAGCCGCCTCGGACGCGACCTCGGTGACCTCGGTGACCGCAAGGTGCTCGACGCGTGCGCGCGGGGGCTGCTCCTCGATCAGCCGGCGGCACAGCTCCGCGATGCGGTCGGGTCGGCCCTCCACCTCGATCAGGACCCCCGCCGTGTCGTTGCGGACACTGCCGTTGAGACCGAGGGCGACGGCGAGGCGGTAGACGAAGGGTCGGAACCCCACGCCCTGCACCGTGCCCGTGACGCGGAGGCGGGTGCGCTGCGGGGGGTCGAAGGGGCTCAACAGATTCTCGGCAGCGGATCGCCGACCAGCATGTCGACGATCCGTGTCCCGCCGAACGACGTCCTCAGCACGACGAGGCCGTCCGGTGCCTCCCGGACCTCGCCGATGGCGGCGCTGCGCGCGCCCAGGGGATGGGCCCGCATCGCCACCAACGCCGCGTCGGCCTGATCGGCGGGAACGACGGCCACCAGCTTGCCCTCGTTGGCCACATAGAGCGGGTCGATACCCAACAGGTCACAGGCGCCGTTCACCGCCGGGTCGATCGGCAGGGCGTCCTCCTCGAGCACCACCGCCAGGCGGGCATCCCGCGCCAGCTCGTTGCAGACCGTGCCGAGCCCCCCGCGTGTCGGGTCGCGGAGCCAACGGACGTCCGGCGCGGCCGCCAGGAGTGCCTCGACGAGGCCGTTGAGGGGTGCGGTGTCCGAGCGGACGTCGGCCTCCAGAGCCAGGTCGCCACGGGCCAGCATGACCGCCATCCCGTGGTCGCCGATCGTGCCCGACACGAGCACCCGATCACCGGGCCGGACCCCCGACGGGCCGAGCTCACGCCCGGGGGGGACCACCCCGACGCCGGCGGTGGCGATGTAGAGGCCGTCGGCGGCACCGGCGCCGACGACCTTGGTGTCGCCGGTCACCACCGCGACACCGGCGGCCCGGGACGCGGTGGCCATGTCGTCGGCGATGTCGCGGAGCTCGTCGACCGGGAACCCCTCCTCGAGCACGAAGGCCGCCGAGATCCAGCGAGGTTGCGCGCCCACCATCGACAGGTCGTTCACGGTGCCGTGCACCGCGAGGTGCCCGATGGAGCCCCCGGGGAAGCGGAGCGGGTCGACCACGAAGGAGTCGGTGCTGAACGCCAACCGCTCGCCCGAGGGGAGGGTCAGCAGGGCAGCGTCCGCGAGCGGGACCGGCTCCGCCTGGCCGAACGCCTCGATGAAGACGGCGTCGACGAGCGCGGCCGAGGCCTTGCCGCCCGCGCCGTGGGCGAGGGTGATCACCTCATCGGTGAATCGCGGGCGTCGACGACGGAACGCCTCGACGCGCTCGAGGACCGCCTCCTCCCGATCGGCGTCTTCGACCATCAGCTCGCCGCCGCGACCAGCGCCTGCACGCGGGACCACAGCTCGATTGCCAGCGCCGCCTGTGCCTCCTGGACCCGGTGCACGCTGTCCGAGCGAACCGACACGCAGTGCGCCACATCGGGCGAGCGCGAGCAACGTCCACCGCCTCCACCAACCATGGCCACCGTCGCAAGCCCGCGGCGCCGCGCCTCCCCGAAGGCGGGGAGCAGGTTCCGGGAGTCCCCGCTGGTCGAGATGCCCAGGGCGGCGTCCTCGGCCTTCGCGTAGGCGCTGATCTGGCGCGAGAAGACGACATCGACGCCGACGTCGTTGGCGAGCGCGGTCAGGACGGCACCGTCCTGCGCCAGGCAACGGGCCGAGACGGGGGTGCCGACGGGCGGCTCGGCGAAGAGCGAGGCCATCGAGGCCGCGGCGCTGGCGCTGCCACCGTTCCCGAAGGTGAACAGGGTGCCGCCGCCCAGGAGCCTCGCGGCCAGCTCCCGCGCGATCACGTCGAGCTGCTCGTCGGCCGCCGCGATCGCCTCGCCCTGGAGGCGCAGGCTCTCGGCCCACTTGGTCGCCGCCGAGCGCGCCAGGTCGGCCAGCAGGGGGGCGCCGTCGGTCGCGGCACCGTCCAGGAACGGGTACAGGAAGCCGGTGGCCTCGATCGTGTCCTCTCGCCTGCCTGGGGCCCCACCGAGGAGGCCCGGGTGCTCGAGGCAGACGTGGGTGAGCTCCCAGAGCACGTGGTACACGAGGACCAGATGACCGGAGTGCCCCGCGAGCGGGCCCGCTTCCTCCACCCACAAGACGTGGTCGGCGGCCCCTGGCGCGGGGCGGTGGCCGGCACCGATCCACACGGTCTCGACACCCATGGCGGACGCCCGGCCCATCAGGTCGATCACCGACGGCTCGGTTGCGCCCGAGACGGCGAGGACCACGTCGCCCCGGGCAGCAGCGCGGCGCCCCGGGCCGATGATGTCGATGGCGTCGACGGCGAGCGCCGGGAGTGCGGGCTTGCCCACCATGGCCGGATGCACGAACTCGACGGCCACGTGCCCGGCATGCGACGGCCAGGGCGGGGATGTGCTCCAGAGCGTTGCCCCTTCAGAGAACCGGCGGGCCAACGCCAGCGCGGCGTCGACGAGGTGCTCGACGAGGTCGTCGTGCTGGGTCGAGCCGGAGATGCCCACCTCAGCCCTGGAGGTACTTCGGGTTGGCCACCCGGAGCTTGTCCTGAACGGTCTCCCAGACGGCGGCCTTGACCTCGTCGTAGCGGTCGTCGAGCCGCCCGTCCCGGATCGCGGCCGCCAAGGCCGACTCATCGGCGAAGCCGAGTCGGGCGAGCCGAGCCGCGTGCGCATCGGTCGGGGCCGATCCGGCCGCGAGCTCGCGCTCGACGGTTCGCAGCGCGTTGATGGCGACCCGCGTGTGGAATTGCACGCGCCCCTCGGTGGCGCCGAGCACGTCGTCCTCGAGGAATTCCCGGACGGCCTCGACGAGGTTCTCGGCACTCGGCAGGTCGTGGGGCGCGGTCATGGCAACATCAGGAGCACGTCGTGCTCGTTCTCGCAGACCCGGCGCCCGATGGCGGCCAGCTCCACCGAGCGGGACACGCCGGTGAGGTGCGACGCCGCCTGGATGATGCACATGATCCCCCACTTCACGGTCCCGAGGACCTCCCACCAACGCACGACCTCGGGATCCACTCCGCCGGTGAGGCCGGCCGCCTCGGCGTAGGCGTCGAAGAGGTCGCGGTAGGGGCCGAGACCGCCGACCGGGTGCGGCGAGCCGAAGCGCCACGCCTTCACACACAGCCACCCCAGGTCCTCCATGGGGTCGCCCAGGTGGGCGAGCTCCCAGTCGAGCACGGCCGACAGCCCATCGGGCCCGACGATGAGGTTGCCGTTGCGGAAGTCGCCGTGCACGACCGTGGTGGCCCGGCGTGGCGGTCGATTGGCCTCGAGCCACCGGAACGCGAGCTCGAAGGCGGGGTGCGGTTGGCCCAGCGCGTCCAGGATCTCGCGGAACTGCGCGACCTGGTCGCGCTCCTCGAGGCCACGCGCCGCTTCGAGCGGTATCCGGTGGATTCCGGCGAGCGCGCGTCCGCACTGCGCGGCCAACGCACGTCGCGCTTCGGCGAACTCGGGCTCGCGGAGGATTCGGCGCGGGATGGTCTCGCCCTCGAGGCGCTCGACGATCACGAAGGGGGCACCGAGGGGCCCGGCCCGTCGCTCCGAGCCGGCGGCGATGACGGCGGGCACCGGCACGCCCTGTGCGGCGGCCGCGCGCAGCAGGGCCGCCTCCATCGCGGTGCCGCCGCCGGTGCTGATGGCCCCGCCCGGCCGCTCGCGCTGCAGCACCAAGGACCGTTCAGCTCCGTCGGGGAGCAACGCGTCGAAGGCGAAGGTCTCGCGCGACGCTCCCCCCGACAGGCGATGCAGGCCCCGGACACGCACACCGGGTAGCCCGAGGGCCCCGCTGAGCACCGCCTCGAGTGACGCCTCGAGGTCGACCTCAGCAGGCGGCGTCAACGGTGGGCGTCGGGTTCACGGCCGCGCCACCACCCGGATGGATCTCGAAGTGCAGGTGGTTGATGCCGTTGGCGTTCCCGGTGGCGCCGACGTAGCCGATGACGGTGCCGGCGACCACGTGACCCGATGCCGCGTAGCCGCTCAGGTGGGTGCCGAAGTACATGTTGCCGTTGTCACCGTAGAGGAAGAAGGACAGGCCGCCGAGGCTGACCCCGCGGTGGGACACGTTCCCGGCCACCGGAGCGAGGATGGGGGTTCCGGCCGAGGCCATCATGTCGACACCCTCGTGACGGCGGCCACCCGATCGGGGCGCCCCCCAGGAGTCGATGAACGTCGAGCCCGGCACCGGGCAGACGAAACCGCCTGCGCCGGCCGGCGGTGCAGCCGGCCCGGCTGCGGGTGCCGGGCCGGCTCCGGCCGGCGAGCCTGGAGGCGGCGAGTCTGACGATGGCGCCGAGGAGGCGGCGGCCGCGGCGGCCGCGGCTGCCGCGGCCGCCTCCGCTTCCTGCTCGGCCTCGATCCGCCGCTGCCGCTCGGCTTCGATGCGACGTCGCTCTGCCGCGATGCGCTCTCGCTCGACCTCCTCCACCCGGGCCACGTCGGCCTGCAGGCGACGGTTCCTGGCCTCGAGGTCGCCGACCGCCGTGCGCTGAGCGGCGCGGAGAGCGTCCAGCTCGGCCACGGCGGCCTCGAGGTCGGCGCGTCGCGCGGCGTACCGGTCGATGGCGTCGGTGTCCCCACCGGTCACGAACGCGGCCAGGGCGTTGCCCAGCAGCTGGCCGTCGATGTCCACCTCGCCGGGGACGACGGCCGGGGGCTCGCCCGCCCGCAGGTACTGGTCGACGGCGATCGCCTGCACCCGGGCCTCCAGTTCATCCAGGCCGGTCGCGGCCACCTCGCGCCGGTGCTCGACCTCGGCGACGCGCTGTTCGATCCGGCCCAGCTCACCTTGCGCATCCTCGAGCTCGCGGATCGCCTGCTCGGCGCGCTCGCGGGCCTCGGAGACGTCCGAGGCCGACGCGACGGCAGTCGCTCCGGCCGACATCGAGGCGACCACCAGGAGACAACACACGAAGCGCACCCGTTCGAGGGTAGCCAACCAGCTCGGCCCGGAGGCCGATCCCGGACGCCGGACAGGCCTCAGGCCCGGTCCCTGTCGGACTCGTCGCGGATGTCGCCCACCAACTGCTCGACCAGGTCCTCGAGCGTCACCAGCCCGGTCGTGGCCCGACCCGCGCCCTGGGCGATGCCCAGGTGGCGGTGGCGACGGCGCATCTCCTCGAGCGCCTCGCCGATGGGCCGATCCTCGTCGATCGCCACGATCTCGGTGCGCACCAGGCCCTCGGGAAGGGGCCGTTCGCGAGCGTCCGGGCGGAGGCGCAACAGGTCCTTGGCGTGGATGAAGCCGAGCACCTCGTCGAGGCCATCGCCGACGACCGGCAGGCGACTGTGGCCGCTCCGCACGATCACCTGCTCGATCTCGCCCACGGTGGCCGATCGGGGCACGTGCACGACCCGGTCGCGCGGCACCATCACCGACGACACCGGCGCGGTCCCGAAGCCGAGGGCGCTGGTGAGGAGCTCGTGCTGCTCGTGGGCGATCAGTCCCTCCTCGCGCGAGGCGGTGAGCATGGTCGCGAACTCGGCGGCCGAGTGCAGGTCCGTGAGCGTGTCCTTGGGCTCCACCCGGAGGAGCCACATGCCTGCGTTGGCGAGGGCGTTCAGCGTCCAGATGACCGGCCGCAGCACGGTGGTCAGCGCGCGGGTCGGGATGGCGAGGAGGCGCAAGGCCCGCTCGGGGGCGGCAAGGGTCAGGTTCTTCGGCACCATCTCGCCGATGACCATGTGGGCGAGCACCACGATGGCCAGCCCCACGGTGAAGCCGATGGCGCGCACGACGCTCTCGGGGAGCGCCACGATGCTGTCGAGCGCCGACTCGATGGCGTGCGACACCGCAGGCTCGGCGACGTAGCCGATGAGCAGCGACGCCACCGTCACCCCCAGTTGGGCGCCCGCCAGCTGCGTCGAGAGCTCATCGACCAGACCGATACCGACGCCCGCGGCGCGGCTGCCCTCCGCGTGTTGCTGTACGAGCTTGGTGCGTCGTGCCGCGATGAGGGCGAACTCGACCGCCACGAACCAGCCGTTCAGCACCAGCAGGGACAGCGTCAGGAGGAGCGCGGTCGTGTTCACGGGGGAGCACCGCCGTCGCCGCCCCCCGGCGCGGCCGGCGGGGTCAGCCGCACCCGGTCGATCCGACGGCGGTCCATCTCGACGACCTCGAGCTCCCAACCGTCGTGGGCGACCCACTCGCCGGCGACCGGCAGGCGGCCGAGGCGGTCCAGCACGAACCCGGCCAGCGTCTCGTACTCGCCGCTCGGCACGACGAAGCCGCAGGCCTCCGCCACCTCGTCGGGGTGGAGGGTGCCCGCCAGCACGAACGCACCGGACGGCTGTTCCACCGAAAGCGCTGCCGGCTCGGGGTCGTACTCGTCGTCGATCTCGCCGATGATCTCCTCGATGAGATCCTCCATGGTGACGATGCCGGCGGTGCCGCCGTACTCGTCGACCACCACGGCGAGATGGCTACCGGCCTCGCGGAGCTCGACCAGCAGCGAGGCGAGCGGGCGGCTCTCGGGCACGACGAATGCCTCGGTCATGACGGCGCGCACCGAGGTGCTCGCCCGGTCGGCCGGCGCGATCTCGTAGACCGACTTCGCGTGGACCACACCACGCACGTCGTCGAGGTCGGTGCCGTAGACGAGGAATCGCGAGTGGCCCGTCTCGAGGGAGCGCTGCACCAGATCGGCCAGGGTCGCGTCGACCTCGAGGGCCTCGAGCGACGTGCGGGGCACCAGGGCATCGTCCGCCGTCTTCTCCCCGAACCGGATCGACCGCGTCAGCAGGTCGACGGCGCGGGGCTCGAGGGTCCCCCCCGCCCCGGACGAGCGGAACAGAAGCTCCAACTCGGCGAGCGACCGGACCGAAGAGAGCTCCTCGCGAGGCTCGACGCCGAGGCGACGGACCGCCCAGTTCGCCGCGCGCTCGGAGACCGAGATCACGGGCCCGAACACGACGGCATAGAGCCGGAACGGGCCGGCCAGCCGCAGCGCCGAGGGCGTGGGCCGGGCGATCACCACGTTCTTCGGTATCAGCTCGCCCACCACCATCTGGAACACCGTCGCCAGAGCCAGGGCGAGCACCACCGAGACCTGCTTCGACTGTGCCCCGAGCAGAGGCTCGAGCAACGGGTCGAGAACGGTGGCGACGGTGGGCTCGGCCACGAACCCGAGCACCAGCGACACCACGGTGATGCCCAACTGGGCCCCGGACAGGTGGAACGACAGCCGCTTGAGCACCGACAGGGTGGTGCGGGCCCGTCGGGAGCCCTCGCCGGCCAGGTGCTCGATGCGACTCCGGTCGACGGCGACGAGGGCGAACTCTGACGCGACGAAGAAGGCCGTGGCGAGTATGAGGAGGAGGACGGCCAGAAGGCCGAGGGCGGTGGTGATGGGGGGACGTCCAAGGGTGCGGGTCGCCTGAACGCTACCGGCGTGAGCGGTAGCCTGATCCCCCCTATGGACGACTCCCCGTCGGTGCTGGTGCTCCGCGACGTCGGGCTGACCGTCGGGGACCGCGAGGTGCTGCACCGGGTGAACTGGCGGGTCCGAGCGACTGAGCGCTGGGTGGTTCTCGGGCGCAACGGCTCGGGCAAGACGTCGTTGCTCCGGGTCGCCTCGCTCTACCTTCACCCCTCGACCGGCGAGGTGGAGGTGCTGGGTGAGCGCCTCGGGCGCACCGATGTGCGCCGGCTCCGCACCCGTGTCGGCCTGGCCAGCGCCGCCATGGCCGACCTGTTGCGCCCCGGGCTCACCGCGGCCGAGGTCGTGATGACCGCGAAGCACGCCGCCCTCGAGCCCTGGTGGCACGCCTACGACGACGAAGACGGCGCCCGGGCCCTGGAGCTCCTCGGCCGGCTCGGCTGCGCCCACCTCGCCACCCAACGCTTCGGCACCCTCTCCTCGGGCGAGCGCCAGCGCGTGCAGTTGGCTCGCACGTTGATGAGCCGACCCGGCCTACTGCTCCTCGACGAGCCCACCGCCGGGCTCGACCTCGGCGGTCGCGAGGACCTGGTGAGCCGGCTCGGCGACCTTGCCGCGGACCCCACCACTCCCCCGGTGGTCCTGGTCACCCACCACGTCGAGGAGATCCCGCCGTCGTTCGGGCACGCCCTGTTGCTCGACGGAGGCCGGGTGCACGCAGCGGGGCCGATCAACGACGTGCTGACGGGTGCGCAGCTCTCGACGTGTTTCGGCCTGCCCCTCGAGCTCGAGCGTCGCGGTCCACGCTGGACCGCTCGGGCAGCCGCAGGGGAGGCTTGGGCGCCGTGACCGTCGCCCACCCCTACGACCGGATCCCGAGCGGGCGGCTCCGGCGGGTGTTCGTGCCCTGCCTCGCCCTCACGGTGGCGGTCGGTGGCGCCCTGCTGCTCCTCGACCCGGGCGGCAAGGGCATCGTCGGCCTGGAGGTGGCCGGGAGCGTGGCCGCCGCCAACGAGGTCATCGGTTCGTGGGACCGGCGCGACGTCATCCACGCCGCCTTCGGGACCGGCCTCGACTATCTCTTCATCCTGGCCTATGCGAACAGCGTCGCGCTGGCCTGCATCTGGGGGCGGCGGGTGTTCGGTCACCGGTGGCTCATCGCCCTGGGTGGCCTGCTCGCGTGGGCCGCTTGGCTGGGTGGCCTGCTCGACGCTGTCGAGAACGTCGCCCTCCTCGACATGATCCGTGGCCCGGTGAGCTCACCGTGGCCGCAGGTGGCGGCGTGGTGTGCCTACCTGAAGTTCGTCCTCGTCTACGCCGGGGTGGCCTACGCCCTTGCCGCCGTCTGCACCCGCCTGGCCCGCCGCGCCCCCTGAGATCCCGGCTGCACGAACGCTCGCCCCGCGGCGGGAGCGCCCGCCCGGTCGGGAGCGACGGGGAGCGGCACACCGGGTCGGGTCACGACCCGAGGCCGAGCGCCGCCACCAGGCGGGGGCGCGAGTGCTCCACCTCGTCGTGGAGCATGCGCTCGAGGACGGGTCCCCACAGGCCCCCGCCGTACTGGAGGCGCATGGTCAGGCGGGCGCCGCTCGACGTTGGATCGACGGCTGCATCGAGCACCCACGGCGCGTGTGACCGAGCGTCGACCTCACGACGCTCGAAGAGGGCGCGCCGGGGGGCATCGTGGACGGTGCGGACCATCCGGAGGCGCTTCGCCCTCGACACCGGCCCCAGCCTCCCACGCAGGTCGATGAGCCAGGCCGGCCCTGGCTCGCCGTCGACCGTCGGCGCATGCTCGGCCCGGGCGACGATGTCGAGCCAGTCGGGGTAGCGATCGAGCGACCCCACCCAGGTGAACAGCTCGTCGGGAGCGCATGCCACCTCGAGCGACTCGGTCACGTCCATGCCCATGGCATCCATTCCACCGCGGTCGAAGCGCGAAATTGTGCCGGGAGCGGCCGGAATACCCGACGGTGGGCGACCCCGGGCGACTCAGCGCGTGGGATCGGCGCCGTTGTCCAGCGCGTCGACCACCTGGAGCAGGGGGGTCGGGTTGACTGCCGGGCCGCCGTGCGGGTGGATCTCGAAGTGCACATGCGACGGCGTCGTGGCGGCGTTGCCGGTGTTGCCGACGTAGCCCAGGAGGTGGCCGGCTTCCACCGGCAGGCCGGCGCGGATTCCGGGCGCGTAACCCCGGAGGTGGGCGTAGTAGTAGGTGGTGCCGCTCTCGCCGGCCACCCAGAGCGTGGTGCCGCCGAGGCTGTTCGTGCCGACCTTGCTGACGACGCCGCGCTCCGTCGACAAGAGGTTCGTCCCCGCCGGGGCGAAGATGTCGACACCCTGGTGCCGGCGACCGCCGGACCGCGGGGCCCCGAAGGTGTCGGTGAAGTTGTGCGGGTCGGCGACGGGGAACACCAGGCCCGTGACGAAGATCTCGCTCCCCGCCTCGAACGCGGCGAGCTGTACCCGAGCGTCGCGGGCCCCGGCCAGGAGCACCTCCTCGTAGCTCTCGGTCTGGGCGAGGTCGTCACCGATCGCGCGACGGTGGTCGGCGAGCTCGACCAGTGCGGCCGAGGTCTCGCGGCGGGCGGCACGGTAGTCGTCGACCGACCGGTCGTCGGCGGCGAGCACGCTCTCCATGAGGGCGGCGTTGCGCCCGAGATCGTTCGGGTCGTCGGCCCCCAGGCCCGCTGCGAGCCCGGTGGAGTTGCCCCGCACGTAGGCCGCGACCGCCCGATCGGCCAGTGAGTCACGAGCGACCTGGACGCGCTTGACAGACTGACGCTCCTCGTCGGTGAGGTCGGTGATCCGGACCTCCGTCTCGGCGATCTCGTGACGGAGCTCCTCGATCCTCGCCGCCCCGCGGTCCACCAGGGCTTCTGCACGGGCGAGTCGATCCTGGGCCTGACGCAGGTCACCCTCGATGGCCACGTTCGGAAGGTGCGGGGCGGCGTCGGTCGCCGCAGGCGGCGTCTCGAGTGCCGGTGCGGGGGACTGTGCGCCTGGGGTGTCGCCACCCGAGGCCGGATCGTCGACCGGCTCCGCCGGAGGCCTCGTGGACGGGTCTGATCGGCGTTCCGCCAGGGCCGGCGGTGCCACGAGGACCACGATGCCGACCGCGAGCAGGAACGCCCTCGCGGGGCGTCGGTGCATTGCCATCCTTATCGGCAGGATCCCCCGAGACCTGAGCGCCCGGTCGAAGCCGGGCGACCCTCAGCGCCGAGGCTGGATGGCGAGCACGACCCCGTCGCCGACAACCACCCAGGCCCATTCGGCGGCGAACTCGTTGCTCACGCCCCGGGTGCTGGCCGCGTCCAGGGTGGCGTCCTCGAGGCGCCAGCGCAGTCCCTCGGCCCGAACGCGACGGGCGGGCCCGTGCACCGGTAGGAGCGTCAGCAGGTCACCGGGCTCACCGTGGAACGACCGGGGGCGCGAGCGCACCACGACGACCCGACCTGCGCTCGACCGGGCGTCGACATCGAGCGCTGCGTAGGCGGGCGAGGCCAGGAGCAGGAGGTTCGCCAGGGCGTGGTCGGCACGGCCACCGGCGAGCCCGATGACGAGCATGCTCGACGCCCCCAGACCGGCCGCAGCGTCCAGGGCCAGCTCGAGGTCGGTCTCGTCCTTGTCCGACGCGTGGGCGCGCACCTCGGTCCCCTCGGAGCGGGCCGCCGCCAGGGTGCCGGGTGCCACGGAGTCGAGGTCGCCCACCACCAGGTCGACGTCGAGGCCGAGGGCGCGGGCGTGGTCGAGGCCCGAGTCGGCGGCGACCACCCATTCCCAGGGCGGCTCGCCGGCGAGGTCGGCCGCCACGGGCGCGTCACCGCCGGCGACGACCAACACCCGGCCCCCGGCTGCGGTCAAGTCCCGATGCCGGCGAGGCGGGCGATCGTTCGCAGCATCACCTCGTCGGCGCCGCCGCCGATCGACCAGAGACGGCTGTCACGGAAGTAGCGCGAGGTCCAGGAATCCTCCATGTAGCCGATCCCCCCGTGGAACTGGAGGCAGGTGTCGGCCACCTTGCGCACGAGGCGCGAGGCGACCAGCTTGGCGATGGTGGCGAACCGGGTGGTGTCCTCACCGCGCAGGTACGCCTCGGCACAGGCGTAGTTGTAGTGGCGGAGCATGTCGATCTCGGCCACCAGCTCGGCCAGCTCGAACTGGATGTGCTGGTTCTCGATGAGCGGCTTGCCGAAGACCTCCCGCTCACGCAGGTAGGCGAGGGTGCGATCGAGGGCGCACTCGGTCGACCCGACGGTCAGGTAGTTGGCGATCATGCGCTCGTTCTGGAACTGGGCCATCTGCTGCTGGAAACCACGGCCCTCCTGGCCGATGACGTTCGTCACCGGAAGGCGCATGTCCTCGAAGCGGAGCTCGGCCGTGTCGGACGACCAGTTGCCCAGCTTCTTGAGGTTCCGGGTGACCGAGAACCCGGGCGTGTCCGTCGGCACGACGATCTGGGACATCCCCTGGTAGCCGCCCTCGTCCGAGGTGCGGGCGAGCACGCACATCCAGTCGGCCTGCACCCCGTTGGTGATGTACAGCTTGGCGCCGTTGATCACCCACTCGTCGCCGTCGCGCACGGCCCGGGTGCGCAGGTTGGCCACGTCCGAGCCGGCGTCGGGCTCGGTGACCGCGATGGAGGCGACCGCCTCCCCACTGAGCGCCGGGGCCAGGAAGCGTCGCTTGAGGTCGTCGCTGCCGAACTCGGCCAGCGAGGGCGTGGCCATGTCGGTCTGCACGGCGATGGCCATCGGAACGCCACCACAACGGATGCGGCCGAGCTCCTCGCCGAAGATCACCGTGTAGCTGTGATCGGCCCCCTGGCCGCCGTATTCGGGGTCGTACTCGAGCCCCAGCAGGCCGAGAGCGCCGAGCTTGGGGAAGAGCTCGTGGGCCGGGAACATGCCGTGCGCCTCCCACTCGTCGACGTACGGGTTGATCTCGCGTTCGACGACGTCGCGCACCGTCTTGCGGAACATCTCATGGTCTTCATCGAACTGCACGGCTGCTCCTCAGCGGAACGCGGGGATGCCGGTGATGGCCTGCCCGAGCACCAGGGTGTGGATCTCGTTCGTGCCTTCATAGGTGAAGACCGACTCGAGGTTGTTCATGTGACGGATCACGGGGTAGTCGAGCGTGATGCCGTTGGCACCGAGCACGCTACGCGCCTCACGGGCGACATCGAGCGCCTGGCGGACGTTGTCGAACTTCCCGAAGCTCACCTGCGCAGCCGTGAGGTCACCGGCGTCCTTGCGACGACCCAGGTGCAGGGCGACGAGCGCGGCCCGATTGACCGAGACCAGCATCTCGACCAGCTTGCGCTGCGTGAGCTGGAACCCGGCGATGGGCCGGCCGAACTGCAGGCGCCCACCGGCGTAGTCGAGCGCCGCCTCGTAACAGGCTCTCGCCGCGCCGACCGCGCCGAACAGGATGCCGAAACGGGCCTCGTTCAGGCACGAGAGCGGGCCGCGCATGCTGCTCACCCCCGGCAGCACCGCATCGGCGGGCAACCGGACGTCTTCGAGCACCAACTCGGACGTGACCGACGCGCGCAGTGACAGCTTCCGGTGGACGTCGTTGGTGGTGAAGCCGGCCGAATCGGTGGGCACGACGAAGCCCCGGACACCGTCCTCGGTGCCGGCCCAGACCACCGCGACGTCGGCGATGCCACCGTTGGTGATCCACATCTTGGTGCCGTTGAGCACCCAGTCGGGCCCGTCGCGACGGGCCGAGGTACGCATGCTCGAGGGATCGCTCCCCGAGTCGGGCTCGGTCAGGCCGAAGCAGCCGATGGCCTCACCCGTGGCCATTCGTGGCAGCCACTCCTGTCGCTGTTCGTCGCTGCCGAAGGCATGGATGGGGAACATCGCGAGCGACCCCTGCACCGACACGAAGCTGCGAAACCCACTGTCACCCGCCTCGAGCTCGAGGCACGCCAGGCCGTAGCTGACGGCATTGGTGCCCGCGCAGCCGTACCCGTCGAGGTGCATGCCGAGGAGCCCGAGCGAGCCCATCTCGCGGACCAGTTCACGGGGGAACACGCCGGCCTCGAACCAGTCGCCGACCTCGGGTGTCACCTTGTCGCGCACGAACTTCCGGACCGTGTCCCGGATCTGGCGCTCCTCCTCGTCGAGCAGGGCGCCGATCCCGAGGAAGTCGAGGGGGTCGTCGGCCGGTCGCTGGCTCATGCTCCCAGTGTGGCGCCAACCGCCGCGCCGTCCAATCGGGCGCCGCAGCACTCCCCGAGCAAGCAGGCAGACTGTGTCGCAATGCCCGTCACGCCACTCGAGCCGAACGACCCGCAGCGCCTGGGCGACTACGTCCTCTCGGGTCGGCTCGGCGCGGGCGGCATGGGGGTCGTCTACTTCGCAACGGCCCCCGATGGCGCACTCGTCGCGGTCAAGCTCGTACGGGCCGACCTGGCCCACGATCTCACGTTCCGCGAACGGTTCCGGCGGGAGGTCGAGGCGCTCCGCCGGATATCGGGCCCTCGGGTCGCCCGGCTCCTGGCTGCCGACACCGAAGCGCTCCAGCCCTACCTCGTGGTGGAGTACGTGGACGGCCCCACGCTCGCCGAGAGCGTCGCCGCGAGCGGCCCGGTGGCCGGCAATCGGCTCCGCGCCCTGGCGGCCGCCCTCGCCGAGGCGATCGTGGTCATCCACGAAGCCGGGGTGATCCACCGCGACCTCAAGCCGAGCAACGTGATCCTGGCCGCCGACCAGCCCAAGCTCGTCGATTTCGGCATTGCCGCCGCTGCAGGCTCGGTGCCCCTGACCATGGCGGGGACGGTCATCGGGTCCGCCGGCTGGATGGCGCCCGAGCAGGCCGCCGGCCAGGTCTCGACCCCCGCGGTCGACGTCTTCACCTGGGCGTCGCTGGTCACCTACGCCGGCACCGGCCGCCCGCCGTTCGGCACCGGCAGCCCCGAGGCCGTCACCAGCCGCATCCTGAACGGTGCGCCCGACCTCGACGGCCTGCCCCAGGAGGTGCGTCCGTTCGTCGAGGCCGCCTTCCTCCGCGACCCCGCTCGGCGACCGTCGGCCCGAGCGGTGCTCGAAGGCATCGTCGGGCGCGAAGGGGCGAGCACCGACCAACTGGTCGAGGAGACCACCCACCTCATCGAGAACACCTGGGTGATGCCCGCGGGCGGATGGCCCGCGCCGCCCGGGCCGCCACTGTCGACAGCTCCCCCGCCTTCGGTCGCCGCTCCCCGTCGGCGGCCGGTCTGGCCCGTCGCGCTCGTGGTCGGGCTGGTCTGCCTCCTCGGCGGCATCGCGGTCGCCCTGGTCCTCGCAGACCGTGGGGGGGACGCCACGGCCACCGATCCCGTGACCGGCGGGGTGGACACCACCGCGCCGCCCACGACCCTCCCGCCGACGACGGTGCCGACCACGACCACCACCGAGCCGCTGCCGCCGCCCATCGACGTCACGGTCCAGATGACCATCGGGCGCAACGACCTGCTGGACTTCCTCGACCAGATCTTCGGCTCACCGGTGCCGGACACCGGGTCGGACTGTGCCGAGCCTGCCACGCTCGTGAGCCTCGAGGACGGCGAGGGCCACCAAGTCGTCCCACCGACGGCGTTCCCCGCGGGCGAGTCGGTCCAGGGGGGCATCCTCGAGGACTGCCGCTACGAACTGGCGTTTCCGGGGGTGGCCGGCGCCGATCAGTACCTCGTCGTCGTGAGCGACGAAGCCGACCTCGAACTGGGTCGCGCCGACCTCAGCGCCTCCGAGCTCGAAGCCAGCCAGGGCGTCATCGACCTGAACGAGCTCTTCGACGTCAACAGCCTCTTCGACACGCCGTAGCGCACACGATCCGGCTGCACACGCGGAAAGGGGCGGGCCCGAAGGCCCGCCCCTTCCCGGACTGCAGGTGACTCAGCTGCCGATCGAGCCGCCGACGCTGCTGAACTTGCTCGAAGCGTTCTTGCCGAGGATGGTCACGGCCGCGATGCAGACGACGGCGATGAGGGCCACCAGGAGGGCGTACTCCACCAGGGAGGCGCCACGCTCGGAATCGCTGAAGCGGGCCCGCATCCAGTTGGCGAGGAACTCGTAGGAAAGGATCATTGTTCTTGTCTCCGTTTGTTTTTTCGGCACGGCCCCGGGAGGGAGTCGCGTTCTGACAAGAACTTGTATCGGCGGCCCCCG
>CXWK01000358.1_pt1 | contig 25724 bp, 20 predicted proteins | sample 590851 | NCBI WGS metagenome assembly CXWK01 (sample SAMEA3498364, study PRJEB10139) | wastewater metagenome | biome: wastewater treatment plant; material: activated sludge | place: Denmark | collected 2014-08-01
GACAGGGACCGCCCCGTCCCGACTCGGCGCATCGAGTCCCCGGTCAGCGCACCCGATGCGCCGGCTTCGTCAGGGAGGCCCGGCGCACGCCGCTGCGAACCGGCCGGCGGCCTCGCAGAGGCTCGGGTAGAAGGCGTCGTCGGCCTCGCCGCTGCGGTCGAGCCGGAACACGCTGACCCAACCGTCGAACCACTCGAAGCAGAACGGCGGTCGGGTGGCCGCCAGCCACGCCACGAACTCGGCGTGCAGCACCCGGTCGACGAGCGCCCGGTCGACGCCTCGCGGCACCCGGGCCCGGTAGGGCCGGCCCACACCAGCCAGATCAGCCTTCTGGTACTCACCCGGCCGGAAGGGCACGTCGGACATCCGATGGCCACCGTAGGCGTGGAGGTCACCGTGGGTGGGGCCCTGGATCTCGACCGTCGGGAGGAGGCCCAGTCTTGGTGCCGGGGCCCGCACCACGTCGAACACGTCGTGGTGCACCTCCTTGTCCCATATCTCGACCCGCGCGATCGTCCCGTCGATTCCCCCCGGCAGCACGCCCGTTCCTCCCCGCCAGCGCCAGCCGTAGTCCGACGCCCGCTTCTGCAACTGGTGCGCGTCGGCCACCTGGCACGACCGGGGCAGGAGCTCGTCGACGATGCCGACGACGGGCGTGGCCAATCGGTTCGCCTCGATGAACCCGCCCAGCACCTCTTCGGCCGGGGGGCGGCGTGGCCTGGGGGACCGATCGAAGAAACCCATTGGCCAACGGTACTGCCCGACCGCCACCGGCGGCCCCCAGCTACAATGGTGGGTCCCGCGGGTGTAGTTCAGAGGCAGAACATCAGCTTCCCAAGCTGAGAACGCGAGTTCGATTCTCGTCACCCGCTCCACCGTCTGGCCGGGTTGTCTCTACTGCCGTAAGGGATCTGGCCCATCGCTCGCTGATCATCGTTGAGCATCGTCAAGCGTCGTTCTTCAAAGTTCCGCGGACTGAACGCGGACTATGACTACCGCCTCGAGCAGCGACCTGCGAACTCGCCCTGGGCTGCCCGCTGGCGTCCACAAGCGTCCGCCGAGCCCGGGATTTCGGGGGTCTGCGTCCACAGCCGTCTACCGAGATTGGATGTCATCCATGCCCTTGGCTGTCAGATCGGCTGTCAATCCTGCAGTGCCAGGAGTATCGCCGCCGAGATCGCAGAGGAAGGTCCAGAAGAGCCCCGAGTCACCGCCGGGCCTCACTCCAGGAAGATGGTGACTCCAGAGACGAGCAGTACCTCGATGACGCCGCCCTCGTGTACAGCGACGGCCAAGCGTTGACCTACGTCATGTCGGCGCGCCCCGTTGTCCCCGAGCACGCACACGACAAGACCGGCCAGCGACGATCGGCCTACTCGGCGCGGCCACGATCGCAAAGCCTTGCCGCTGAGTGAGGCTGTGAGGCTGTGCGCCTGATGCGCTCGTCCAGTTGGATGACCCAGAGCGGCCCCCACTCACCCCTACGCTGGGCGGCGATGGCCCGCAGGAAGTCGGACCCACATCAGGAACCGGTGGCTGCAGAGCGGCAGCCCGACCGGGTGCCGGCCCGGAGCCTGCGGCCGTTGGGCCCCCTCGACCGGCGGTCCGACGGCGCTCCCCTCGGGAGCTGCGCCCGTTGCGGTGGCCTGAAGTGGTGGGACAACCGCTCCGCCAAGCGGGCCGGCCAGTCCCCCGCCGACACCCCGGACTTCCGTTGCGTCGGGTGCCGGGCGGCCCACTGGGACCACGACCCCCCGAATCCTGCGGGGATGAGCACGACCGTGCTGCCCGCTCAGCCGGCGCCGAACGGTGGGAGCGGCCGGCGGTGCACTGCGGTGAAGGCGAACGGGGACCGCTGTGGTGGCGGGGCCATGGCGGGCAGCGACCTCTGCGGGCCGCACGCCGGGGCATCGCCGTCGAATCGCTGCCAGGGCGTCACGAAGGCGGGCAGGCCGTGCGGCGCAGGAGCACCGAAGGGCGAGCGGTTCTGCCCCGCTCATGGGTCGCAGGAATCGTGACGGCCGAACCAGCGAAACGAAGACCGGGAGAGCTCAGACCGTGACCGCCGCCGAGTTCCCTCCTCTCCTGTCCTCCGCAGATGCGGCCGAGATCCTGGGATGCAAGGTCAAAGACCTGGATCACTGGCGGCGGACCGTCCTGCCGGGCGACCCGAGGAAGGCGGCCGCCCAGTCCGACGACGAGTACCGGCCCGACGAGGTCATCGCTATCGCCATCGGGCTCTGGCTCAAGAGGACCCGACCCGAAGAGGCTGAGCGCACCGCTGCACGGTTCGTGTCCGACCCACCTGAAGGGGAGTACTGGTGCGTCCTGAAGAGCACCCGCAAGCTCGAGATCCTCGCCGGCGAGGCGAGAGCAGGAATCGACCACCCGATCGGGGTGCGCTCGGCGATCTTCTACCCCGACAGCTACTACGACGCCCTGCGACAGCACGGTTCAGGCTCGGCCCCCTGAACCCAGACGGGCTCCCGAAGGGGGGACGGCGAAGGGTCGTTCCCGCATGGCGTTGCCGTCGATGGCCCATCGGGCGACGTGTACGTCGCCGGTACCGCCGACACCAGAGTGCACCGGTTCACCGCCACCGGCCGCTACCTCACCCTGTAGGCGACACCCGTCCCCTGTCGCCGTCGAGTCCACCTCCGGGAGCGTCTGCGTGCCCGCCGGCGCCGATATCCGCAACAACTCGCCCACCACCTCGAGCGGGTGACCACGATCCTCCAGCCTGTTCGGGCTAGTGGTGCCCTGTTGGTATCTCGTTGGCGGCCGTGATGTCGATCCAGCGGCGGCGAGTCCGTCCGTCGGGTGGCGGGTTACCAACTGGGGTGCTGGTATCCGGCGTTGTCTACCAACTCCGGTGCGCCCGCACACGGGTCGCCTCGCCGTGCCCGGGACCCGTTGGTTGGGCCACCTGGGTCGTGGACGGGACAGGGCGCCGCCGTGCCGGCCTGCTCACCCGCCACTCACCTCACCGGGGTCTGGGCCGAGGTCGATGGCCATGCGGCAGTGGTCGCTCGGGCCCCACTCATCGACACCGTTGAGCGCCGTGGCGGTCACTGGGCAATGCAGGGCTCGTCACCTCTGGGTCGGCCGTCGCCGGGGGTGGAAGCGGTGTCTGCCGGCGCATACGTCGCCGAAGGGTCTTACGGCCCTGTGCCTCCACTCCCACGAGCGCGACGCTCGGTGTGCCGGCTGGAGAAGCGGCAAGTCACGAGGCGAGAGACGGGGGCGATGTCAGGCAATCCGCAGGGGCCGGGTTGGGAGCAGGGCTCCGACGGCAAGTGGTACGCGCCCGGGGTGCTCGGTGCCGTTGGCTGGTGGCGGGCGAACGATGACCGTTGGTATCAGGGGCGGCGAGTTCGAGGCCGCCTGGACCGAAGCCGCCCGACAACTGGTGAACGGCGATGAATGACACCGCTCCCGCTCCCGGCTGGTGGAAGGCGCCCGACGGAATGTGGCACCCACCAGCAGAAGCGCCCGAGCCTCCAGCGCAGCAGCAGCGGCCGACGGCGCCGCTCACGGAAGCCTCGGCAGCCCCCTTCTCGCAGGGAGACCCCCCGAAGGCTCGCACCCACGGTCCACAGTGCCCCCCGGTGCCTCCGGGCGTGGAGTGGTGCCAGACCTGCGGGGAACGAGTTCGCTGGCTCGCCGGAACCCCGCAGCCGCAGAACGCTCCCGCTGTGGTCAGCGTGTCAGGCCAGGTGGGCTTGTCGGGCGCCGCCTTTCCTGCTTCGGTCACCGCCCCCTGCCCGCGCTGCCAGCAGGCGTGCTCGGTGTCCGCCGCAGCCGGGGAGTTCGGTTGCCCGCATTGTCACGCCGGCGCACGGTTCGTCCGCTGTCCCCGATGCTCGGTGGTCGTGGTCGGGGACACGGCGTGGTCGAGTTGGCGCTGCCTGACGTGTGGGGCCCATCACCTGCACCGGGTTGACTCGACACCGGCGGTCACCGCAGCCGAGCACTGGAAGACCTCCGGGGGCAAGGCCCGGGCCGGGGTCCGCGACCCGACCTTGCAGAACCCCGAGGTCCGCGCTCGCCTCCAGCAACAGATCGCCACCCACCGCCTCCAGCGAGAGGGCCAATGCCTGTTGTGTGGCTACAGCGGCTCGATGGCGATCTGCCATCGATCACGAGCCTTGTACGCGAACCCCTGGGTGTGGGTCCCACTGGCATTTGTGGGCGTCGGGCTCATCTTCATCCTCGCCATGATCCTGTTCAGCCCGACCAAGGACTTCTGCGTGTGCCCAGCGTGCGAAGCCGCGATCGTGTTCAAGTAGATGAGCGCCCCGATGGACTTCCACACACCTCGAAGCGCCCACACGCCGACCGGGCTTCAGGCGGCCGGGCCGACAGCGCAGTCGACGGCCACCCTCACCCGCCAACCACCGCACCGGGGACACCGGGCATGCGGTTCGAGTCCTGACGGGGGGTGGTCCAGGCATGGCTTCAGTCGACTTTGATGATGTGCGCTATCTCGGTGGGCATCCTGGGCTGAAGCGCTTCGTGAGAGGCTCACTCCACATCTCACGGAGCAGTCTGGTGTTGCGATCGCAGACGATCGACACCGGCGCGCTGGCCATTCCCGCCACCTTCGTGAAGACGGCGCACCTCGTCGTACCCGGTGAGGCAGACCAGTGGATGAGCCGACTCGACACCCATAGCCCGCCACCGCAGGGCCCTCTGCTGGTCTTGGAGGGCTACGCCGGTGAGACCGTGGTCTTCGAGATCGTCGCAGAGTCGTTCTCGTCGGTCCGCGGTGAGCTCGCACTCGTCCTCCCGGGCCTCACCAGCAGCGGGGCTCGAGGTCAGCAATCCCCAACAGCCTCTCCCCCCGCACCCGGCTCGACGCCCCGCATGGAGCGCTACGACCTCGCCAAGTGGAGCGACGCTCAACGCCGAGCCCTCACGTCCCAACTCGTCCAGCACGGCGTGCCCCACGGGTGGGACCGAGACACGCTCAACGTCGCCGCCAGCGACAAGACACTGGTCGACACGATCACCGCCGAGGTCGGCACCCCGACGGGGCGGACAGTGCGGGCCGCCCCGACCAAGGCGACCGGTGGCCCCAATCGGCGATCTGCGGGAGCTCCGATGTCGGAGCGCATCGACGTTCTCGAGCGCCTCGTCGCTCTCCGCGACGCTGGAGCCCTCACCCCCGAAGAGTTCGAGGCGGCCCGAACCGCCGCCGCCCGACAGCTGGTGGACGGCCAATGAGCGCCGGTAGTGGTTCCCGGTTCGTCGGAACGGTTCTGTCTGTGAACGGAGAAGCCTGAGATGTCACAACACCGGTTCCAGAGGGTCCGTCTCTTGACACCTCTCGGCGGGGAAACGGGCTACCGCGGCGGACAGATGGGATCCCTCGAGATGTCCGACGAGGGTGTGGCCTTCTCGGCGGACTCCTCAGGACCGACAATCTCGATCCCGTGGCCAACCGTCACCTCGGCCGAGGCGATGGGTCCACGCACGGCCCGCCAGCACGCTGCCGACACAGCAATCGACTTTGAGGGCCTCGAGGCGAACTTCTGGACCGCTGTCCTCTACGACAGCTCGTTCCTGTTCTTGAGTGGGCGTGGCGGTCCGGTAGCCGCCTTTCAGCTCCTCGCCACTACAGCCCCATGGCTCCAGGTTTGCCTCGCGCCTTATGTCCCGCACATGCAGGACACCGAGGCTCCCGCCCCGCAGGCCCAGATTCTGGAGTCCGACTCGAGCGTCAACACCAGCAGTCAACCCCCTGTCCCCTACGACCTCAACGGCTGGAGTGACGACCGGCGCCAAGCACTCGTGACCGAGCTAGTGGACAAGGGGATCGCACACGGCTGGACCGGCGCGACCCTCAACGTGTCACCGGACGCCAAAGCGACTGTCGACGCCATGACCAGCCAGGTTCCACCCCCACCATCGCCACCAGAGCCGGCCGTCCCCGTCACCTCGACCACGGGCAACGAACCAGCCGGCGGGCTCACCCAGATGTCAGACCGCCTCGACGTTCTCGAGCGTCTGATCGCCGCAAGAGACGCCGGGGGGCTCACCCTCGAAGAGTTCGACGCTGCCCGCATCAAAGTAGCCAGGGAGTTGGTGAACGGTGATGAATGATTCGGCTCCCGCCCCTGGTTGGTGGAAGGCATCCGACGGCATCTGGCACCCACCGTCAGAACGACCATCGAAGGTCGACCATCAGGTGGGAGACGCCGCTCCTGCAGCCGGGTGGGAGAAGGGCGCTGACGGCCTGTGGCACCCACCACCCGAAGCGGGCGCCGTGCCGGCAGCGAGGAGGCCAGCACCCCCGACCCGACCAGAAACCGTCTCCGCAAACAATGCGGGCACATCGGCGCCACCTTCGTCAGCCAGCGGCCGATCAAGTCGCACTGCCCCCATCCCCACAGTCGGGTCGTCGACTGGACGGGCAGGATCAACACCGACCGCCTACGCCACGGGGTCGGCCGCAAGTTCATCAGGTCTGTCAACGACGGCACTGGCGTGGATGGTGGTGGGGGCGGTCGCCCTGATCATCGTGATCGCCCTCGCTGCAGCGGGATCGTCGTCCACGAACTCCACGAACAACGCTGCGACGAGCGGCCAACAGGACGAGGGGACCGCTGCAGCTGGCGCGCCTGCCGATCCACAGCCCGAACCGGCACCGCCATCGGGGGGCGCTCAACAGCCGGGCGACCTCGGTGGAGACGAGTTCATGGACGGACTGGCGGAGTCGTGCTTCGGGGGGGCGTTGAGCGATTGCGACTACCTCTACCGTGTGAGCGCGGTGGGTTCCGACTACGAGGCGTACGCAGCGACGTGCGGGGGCCGCGATCTTGATGCGACCAACCCGGGCGGTTGCGAACCTCCTTCGGACATCGAGGTCGAGCCGCCCTCGGCACCTTCTCAGCAGCCACCCGTAACCGAGCGGGAATGGAGGGGCTTCTGCGCCTACATCGATCCGCTCAACCAAATGCTTAGCCAGGCCGTGGGTACGTTCACGGCCGAAGAATGCCGAATCCAATATGGCGGTTGGCTCTCTCCAGGTCCCCCTTTCTGAGGCCAAGAGGGGAACGCAGACGTTGCGAAGGTGGTCGACCTCACCGCCGAGTAGCGAGGCTGGCCTATTCAGCTCAGCTCGCGCCTCAGAACAGGCGTTGCTGGGAGACGTTGGCCGGAGCCACGCCGAGGTACCGGTCGAGCTCGGCGAGCGAACGGGCGACCTCGGCCACCAGCAGCCGTGGGATCAGCAGCTCGGATTCCACCTCGCCGCCGGCGACATCGGCCAGGACCACGAACTCCGAGTTGAAGACCCGTCGGTGGCGGACCTCCAACCGCAGGCCCCGCTCCTTGCGGAGCCGGCAGTGGACCCGGTCGGGCCGCAGCGGGGCGTTGTCGAGCAGGGCGTCAGCGTCTGCGAGCCATTGGTCGAGTGACATGTGAACCTCATCGAACCTGGCGTTCGCACCGTGCCCTTGGAGGCCGGTTGCGGGATCGTCAGCGGGCCAGGACCCTCGGATCGCTCTGGATGAGTAGCAGGGACAATCTAGGCGGCTACAACACGAACGCCACCTGAGTTGTGGGCTCGAGGGCGACCATCAGACGTCCGACTGCCCTTCCTCGCAGGCCGACTGCGCTGGTCTGCTCGGGACGATGCGCTGCACGACAGGGGGCGGGCCGATCAATTGGCCCGCTCAACCAAGGACGGTGCCGAAGCCCAGATCAGTCTCGACGCTCCGCCCGCACCATCATCGAGAGCCTACGCAAGTTGGCCGTTCACCTGATTCAGGCCACAGGCACGGACAACCTTTCACCGCCCACAGGGGTGGACCTGTTGCTGTGACCTCCAGTTCTCGCCGCCAGCGGCAGATGAAGGCGGCTTCGTTTCTGGCCCTGCGACCAATCGAGCGGTCACGCTTGCACCGCCCTGAAGTGGCTTACGCCGTCCCCATCGCTTTCAGCGCCGCCGTCTTCGGGTCGCCGTAGAAGATTGGGTCGACGTGCTCCATGATGTCGGCGTCGACATCGAGGAAGTTGCGCTTGTTCTCAATCGGGATGAGAGCACGCTTCGCGCCGTTGTCCATGGCGACCTGGAGTGCCTCGACCAGCGAGCGCAGAGGCTTGATGTTGCCCTGGATGCTCATGTCGCCGAGCACCATCAGCGCCGGAGCCAGCGGAGTCGAGCGGAGAGCCGACAAGGCTGCGGCAAAGAAGCCGACGCCGATCTCGGTTTCGACCCGGTTGGCGAGTAGGTCGATCACCTCGACGTGCAGGTCGGACGTGTCGAGATCGCGTCCGACACCGAGCTCGCCCTTGTGCGCTTGCATGTAGGCGAAGGCGCGCTGGATCGATTCCTTGACCACACCGGTCACGCCGCCGGCCGCCTTCAACTTCCCCGTACCTGACGACACCGACACCTCGATGCGGAAGAGGCCGACCGTTCCGTCAGAGGTGATGCCTGCCGTGTAGGCCGATCCCGGCGCCAGCGGGTCGAGCGCGATCAGGTCCCGTCCACCCTGCTCGGGCACGCCGACGAAGCGCTCTTCGCCGGTCGAGCTGAGCAGGTAGCTGAACGAGGTCTCGTAGTACTCGAACGAGCCCATCTTCTTGAGCTGTTCCTTCACCCGCCGCCGGCCCTCGATGGCGAACTCGAGGATCTCGGCCAGATCCTCCTCCGACGGATCGCCGTTGGGGTGAACGATCTTGACCAGGCCAGAGACTGTGCGGCGGACGGCCTTGCGGTCACGGGCGTTGAGGTGCGATCCGAGCGAGAAGTGCCGGTCGATGATCTCGGTGAAGTTGTGCTTCCGGAGCTCACGGAGCGCCTCGGCGAGGTAGTCGACCACGAACCCGTAGTGGTCGGTGAACATCGCCGTCTGCATCTTCGGCACCTCCCACCCGGGCAGGTAGAAGTGCAGTCGGTCGATGAACGCCATGTCGTCGCGGATGATGTCGGGCATCGGCTCGAAGAGGTGGCCGGACTGCACCAGGACCTCGATGGGCTGGTTGGTGTTGCCGAACATCGCGATGCTGGCGTCGCCCGAGGCCGCCTCGGTCCCCCGCTGGTACGAGCCCGACTCGCAGTAGGTCTTCATCGTGGTGATGACCTCTTTGGGCATCTTCTGCAGGTCGGCCACCTCGTCGAAGCCCACGACGTCCCAGATCTGCACCATGCCCTTCTGGCCACCCGATCGCATGTGGCCGAACAGGTTGGCCACAGTGGTGGGGCCGGTCAGGAGCGAGGCATACGGCGACACCTCCTGGATCACGTAGCTCTTGCCCGTTCCCCGCGGGCCCAGCTCGACGAGATTGAAGTTGCGCTCGGCGAGCGGGACGAGGCGGGTGAGGAACAGGTACTTCAGCCGGCGCGTCATTCCCGCGGGCTCGTAGCCGAGCGACCGCATCATGAAGTCGAGCCACTCGTCGGTGGTGAACGACGCCCTCGCCGCCCGATAGTCGTCGAGGTTGAACGTGGCGATCTGGATCGGCTCGAGCCGGGTGATCCAGAACGACCGCTTGCCCTTCGACTCGTCGTCGTACTCGTGCTTCATGTCCAGCTGGGCCCACACACCCCCCGTGAGCAGTCGCTCGTAGTCGCGTGCGTACTGTCGGGGGATGTGGATGAAGTTGTCGCCGAAGTTCGAGGCTTCGGCCCAGGGCTCGGAGTCGACGATGCGCACCTTCACCTTGTCGATGAAGCTGTGGTGCCCCTGGTCGATGACGCGGTGCTGGGCCTTCATGGACTCGTCGGGCCGGATGTAGTTCTCGGCCAGCGTGTCGTTCACGACCTTCAGGCCCATCTCGATAGCTACGGGGTCCCTGGAGGCGCAGTACTTCCCGAGCAGGAACTCGAGCACGAAGACGGGAACGTTGGCCCCCACCTTCACCTTGCGCACAAGGTCCTTGCGCACGACCTTCCCCGCGAACACCTCGGTGACCTTGTCGTCGAGGCTGTCGCTCGTCGGTGTCGAGACGCTGTCGGTCATCAGAACACTCCTAGCTGGACGAGAATGTCCTCCGGCGATCGATACAGGACGGCATCGGTCGCCGGATCGAGGATGACGATGCGCGCCGATTCCACGCGGTCGTCGTCCAACCGGAAACCAAGCGTCGCCTCAGCCCCTGCAGTCAGCGCCACTGCTCCGGTAGACAACAGCTCGCCCTCGATGGCCATGCCGACGGCGCCGACCTGTTGGCCATCGTGTTCGAGGATGGGCAGGACCGGTAGATCCGTGCCGAGCAGCGACGCGTAAGAAAGCTTCACGCTGAACATGCGGTTGGTGATCACCGCAGGTACATCGGCAACCGCCAGGTCGGCCGACCCGTGGGACTCCGGCGCGACACTCGACGATCGGAACGTGATGACGGGGATCACCATCTCCTGAAGGGTCGGCCCTCCGTGGTGGAAGCTGAGATCGCCGCCGGACTTGAAGACGCCGGTGCCGGCGGGGAACACGAAGTCCAGGTCGAGATCGTTCCCCAAGTCGCGTGCGCCCACTCGTACGCAGGCCGATGGAGTTGCTCCTCCACGCCCGATCCAGCAGCGACGGTGCAGCTCGACCTGTTCGCCGCCCGGCGCGTCGATCTTCATCGAGTCGTCTCGGTCTTCGGACGCGTAGAGGTGGCCATGGTCCGAGGAGATCACCGCACGCTCGATCCCGACGGCGGCCAGCTTCCGCGCGGCTCGCGCGAGGTTGTCGATCACGGTGTCCATCACCGATCGGGCCAGCGATGATCCCCCTTCACCGAACAGGTCGATCTCCTGAGATCGCACGACGACCAGATCGGCATCGCCGATCTTCTTGGCCAGCTTCGCCTTCGACAGCTGCACGAGATCCTCGAGCGCCAGGTCCACGGAGGACGGCACTCGGGCCGCCATGTGCTTCTTCCGCGCCTTGAGGTCGGCCAAGAAGGTCCCGTCGACGGCGGCGCCCAGCTTGCCGCCCTCCACCGTGAGGTCGTAGCTCTCCAGCGCACCGGGCATGAGTGCCGCCATGCCGGTCGTGGTGATGCTGGGCAGCACCCCGGTGGCTGCGCTGATGGTCGTCTCGCCGTAGTCGCTCAGGCGCTCGGCCAGCTCGACACCCATCTCATAACGCATCGCGTCGACCAGGAAGTACGCCACCCTCCCTCGGTCCGGCCGCACAAGGTCGTCGAACACCGAGGTCTGGTGGCGCACGCCTTCCACCGACCAGCCGTTCTGCACCATCGCCTTGGCAAACCCCTGGGCCATCGTGTCGAGCACGCTGTCGTACCGATGCCGAACTGATGAGACGGCCCGCTCATCAGCCTCGTCGTCCAGCTTGGGCAGCCATGATTCGAGCTTGCGATGAGCGCGGTCGAGTCGGTGCCAGTCCTGCTCGTACCGCTCGATCCATCCAGCCGAGCTCGTCGGCGCAGCAGCCAGACCGTCCGCAACGCTCTCGGCGGCCTCGCCCAGGACCGCAGAGAGGCGGACCGCCTCCCACTGCGCCTGGCGTTCGACGTCATGGGCCAGCCAGAAGCTTCCGCGACGCGTCTCGGCGACGTCGAGTACCTCCGCGAAACGACCCTCGTGGATCAGCGACGCGCACTGGCCGAGGAGGGCTTGCTCCTCGAATCGGAACGTGTCGACCGAGCCGAGCAGCAGAGCGTCCACCGACGCAGCGTTCAGCCCGAGCTCGCGTTCTGCTTGATCGGCGATCGCTGGGTAAGTGTCCCCGTGCTCCTTGCGCAACAGGCCGGCGATGGCGCGCACACGCTGCTCGACCTCGGTGGTGCATGCCGGCAGGTTCCCGAGCGCCTCAGGAGGGTCAGTCCGGAGGTCCGATCGGAACTCCGACCCGAGAACGAACCGCATTGTGATCGATCGCCATTTGGCGAGGTCTTCATCGCCCAGCGAGATTCCGAGGCGGGCCGTGACGAGCTTGGCGAGCTCCCCGGGCGCCCCCTTCTCGACAATCACGCCGTCGACATCGGGCGCAGCGAGCCAGTTCGCGATCTGGGCCTCACTCGTGGCGCCACTGAGGATCGCCTTCAAGACAGAGGGCGAACGATCACCGTCGTCGCCGGCCGCCTGCGCGATGTCCGCGTATGTGAGGTTCTCTCGTCCGAGCAGCTCGTCGATTACCCCGTCGGTGAAGCGTTGCCGCAGGGCGTTGCGGGCCAGCCGGCGGAGTTGCGGCTCCCAACGGTAGCCGGCGAGCTCCAGCTCCATGAGCGGCGAGGCTTCCGTTCGATCGAGACCGGGTAGATAGATGACCAGCCGACTCGGATCGTCGCCGTCGACCAATGGCCCCACGCGCGATCGGAGCGCGTACACCGATCCATCGAACCGGGCGAAGGCCATGCTGGCGCCCCCGAGGCTGACGTTCGTCAACCCGTCGGCCTCCTCGCTCATCTCCAGTTCCGCGATGAACGACTCGAACTCGCGACGGGGGTCGAACCAGACCACGACCTGCCGGTCGTCTACGTGCCCTCCGAGCTGCTCGGCGACGTAGTCGTGGAGGAGGTGGCTCATGTGGCGGGTGATCCTGGGGGGAGGACGGTGTGGTGGGTGATGAGTTGGTCGATCGGGGTGGTGGGCGTGGTGCGAGGATGCCACTTGTCGGGGTTGTCGGGGTCTTGGACCCAGAACTCGTCTTCGAGGTGGTGAGCGATGGCGAGGCTGCGGTCCTCGGCGCACTTGGGGATGACACGTTCGGGCCAGAGGTGCATGGCGAGCTGCGCCCAGTCGTAGTCACCGGCGGCGAGCTTGTCCCAGTGCCCCTTGAGCTCTTTGGACCAGGCCCGGTGATGCGCGAACAGCTTCCACAGAGGGGCGAGGACGATCACGACGCCATCGTTGAGGTCCGGGGCCCACAATGGCGCCACCGCCACGAGTTCGTCGCGGAGCTCGCGTAGCTCGTCGACGAGCCGTTCTTGGCTGTCGATCGCCTTGCGCTGGATCGCCGACGGGTTGGGTCCGGCTTCTTGGGTGAGCTCGACGAGGCGTCGTTGCTCGACGCCGAGTTTGGGGTCGACGATGTCGTTGAGCATCTGGAACAGCGAGTCCGCGGTGGCCCGGTGGGCGTAGAGCCACACGGTGTAGCTGCCGGAATTGGTGCCGATCGGCCACAGGATCGGTGCTTTACGTCGCGACTTGGAGTGGGTCTTCAGGTGATGATCGAAGAACCCTTTGCTCAGCCAGGCCTTGATCTCACCGGACCGGACCCCGAGAGCCTCACCGACGTCGACCCACCATGCGTCGGCGTCATCACCGAACACGACATCGAACACGGCCCGCACGCGGGTCGTCAGGTCGAGGGGGTGGCCCGGGTCGTCGACCAGCACCGGTGCGACTTCGATCGGATACTCCGGAGGGACCTGTCCAAGGGGGACTGCACCATCGCCGGACAACATCGCCGGCGAGCACGCCGGCAGCGGCTCGAACGGATCAGGCTCGGCCGGCCAGACTCGCTCACCGGTCGCAACACGAAGATCAAAACGGCCGACAGCCACACCCACCGCCCAAGACACAAGCCCCGCAGCCAGCCCGGCCGGATCGGCGTCCACGACGTCGCCCTCGCCGTCATCGTCGCGAGGCTCATCGACCTCTAGATCGGATTCGCCTGCATTCTCCACCGTCCCAAACCCAACAGTGAGCGCCACTCGATCGTCCTCTGAGATGCCGTAGAGTTCGAAACACAACTCGTCGATCTGTACTTGGACTCGACGTAACTCCACAGCGACATCGTCCACCCGGTTCGCCCACTCCGCGACCCGCAGCGCGAACGTCTCGCTGGTGACCTGCAATGCCGCTGGAATCACGAATGCGTGCGAAGTCTCAACTGCTGAATCGAGACTCCGTCGGATCGACCAACCGCGATGCGCTAGCCGGGAGATGGCAAGGCGGCGCTCTTCATCTTGACCAAGAGCGGGGTACGGCAAGTCATTTAGCACGCCCACGACAAACTCGGGATGCCCCGTGCGTCCGACACGAGTCTTGAACATGAGGTCAACGGCCGACGAACTAAGAACACCGAGCGTGGCAAGCAAGTCATTGGTCGATGTGAAGGCCGCCGGGCCCCGCACGCTGAAGACACTGCCAGCTGGCATAGCCTGAGGCGAAAACTCCGCACCCCTAAGGGGCCACGTAATTCCTGGCCTGCCATAGCTCTCATGTCCATTTAGGACAGCGGTCCAGTGCGGTGACCATCCATTCCGTTCACGAACTGCAGCGACAAACGCCTTGAGCTCGCGGCCATCCTCTGACCAACGAATCGCCGTGGATACATCCTGGAAGAACTTCACGCTGCGTCCGCCCTTGACGAACGTTCGGTACAGGTCACCCTCCGCGTCAGGTAGTGGTGGTGGGATCTCGGCCTGGAGCCGGACAAAGCGGAAGTCGTCCATGGTCTTTCCACCGTGCCGCGCAATGCCACCGACAATGCGAAAGCTATCGAAAGAATCGAAGGTTCGATAAATGGATTCCGGATACCAATACGCGAATGGGCTTGAAGGTATCCGTCGAAGGCTTGAGCTTTGAACAGTGAAACGACCCGGCGCATCCCGTCCTACTCTGTCGCGCAAATCTCTGGCCTTCGAATCGTCTGCGCTATCAACGACTCGCAGGAACACCGTCATGTGTGGTCCCGACAAAGAGCGCTCGACCCTACGGTTACACGCCTCAACGACCTCGTAGAGCGCGCCGGCTCGGATCGTCCTCGGGACGTAGCGATCACGCTCACCTACTCCGCTCCAACGCGTACGCCGCCACCTCGACCATGGCACCGTCGAGCACACCCTGTCCCAGGTCGGCAAAAACGAGCGGCGGCGCTGTGTCGAGGATGATCTCTTCGCGCCACTTCTGGAAGCTGGAGAGGAAGAAGCCCGTTCGGGAGGTGATGGCGCCGAGCACGCCATGGGGGACGAGGAGTTCGATGCCGCGTTCGACGAATGCTGCATACACGTCGTTCTTGGTGCGCGGGTAGGCCTTGTCGAACGTCGTCTTCGCCTTGAGGCTGCCGGCGCCGAAGGGAGGGTTCATGAGGACGACGTCGAAGTGCTCACGAAGGAGCTCGAGCAGGGCGACGCCGTGCGCAGAATCGTCGGCGAACAGCCGGCGGCGGGCATTCTGTTCGCCGGAGGCAGCCGAGACGAAGGCGGCAAGCGCGTCGAAGAGGCGCTGTTCGGCTTCAGCGAAGAAGGCGTCGTCATCGATCCCGGTCAGATCCAGCTCGCCCTGTTCGGTGTCTTGGAACCCGGGGAGCGTTTGGGGTCGTAGCCGCTGGGCGACGAACTCGGCGCGTGCCCTTGCGATCTCACTCTCGAGGTCGGTCTCGGCCCGGACGAGAAAGCCCATCTCGCCGGCCAACGAAAGGCTGGCCACGATCTGGCGGAAGAGGCTTCCCAACAGGGGCGGCTGGAGCTGGTTGGCGAACTCGCTAATCATCTCACCGTCGCCTGGCATCGGCTCGGCAACCACCACACCGGTCTTGCGGATTGGTGGGCGGTCGATGGAGGCAACGCCGGCATCGCGCCACGACCGCTGGGCCCGAAGCCACAAGGCGAGGGCGGCGATCTGCGCGGCCCGGGGGTCGATGTCGATGCCGTGAAGGTTGTGTTCGAGGATCAGCGCCGGAATCGCCCGGTTGAGGTCCTCCGCGGTCGAGTACTCCTCCCGGAGTGGACGAGCGGAGTACGAGTTCGACTGCAGGCCGTGCTCCCATGCCTCCCGATACATGCGCTCGAGCAGGTCGAAGGCATACAAAAGGAAGTGCCCCGAACCGCAGGCGGGATCCAGGATGCGGAACGCTCTTGGGTCTTTGAGCGCCCGCGGGGGACGTTCATCCTCGAGCTCGACGAAGTACTCGCAATCGTCGAGGAGGTTGGTGTCATCGGCCATCTCGGCCCATGTTCGGGCGAGGGTGTTGTCGACCAGGAACTGCACGACATACCGGGGAGTGAAGAACTGGTTGCGGACGGCGAGCTCCCGGCTGTTGCGGGGCGCTTGGCTCTCGTCACGCATCTGCTGGCGCTCGTCCTTGCTGTTGAAGAACTGGTAGAACCAGCCGATCGTCTCGTCGTTGTCCCAGACGGGCGCGAGATCGTCACCGTTGAGCCCGTTGATCAGCGCCTCGAACGGGTTGTGGCGTGGCCAGAGCAGGCTCGATGCATCGCGCCGGTCGAACAACACCTTGACCTCGGTCGAGAGCTCATCGAACAGGGCCTCGAGGTAGAGCCGGTATCCGCCGTGCTCCGGCAGTCGTTCGACGCCCGGGGCCAGACCGACGAACTCTCGGTAGCCGGCCGAGTCCGCGCCGGCACTCACGCATTGCTGCAGCAGCCCCCGTGCCTCGAGCATCTTGAGTGCGACATATCGGTTCAGTGCCGTGAAGGCGGCCTCGCGGACAAACCGCGCGACCGCCTCAGCCGCGGAGAGGCCCGACGACTCGTAGTACCCGATGGCGGTCACGAGCTTGGTTCGGATGACCCGCTGTGCTGCGTCGAGGTGCGCGCCCGGGTGGTCGGCTACCTCCCCGTTCGATCGGATATCGAACGTCCCTTCGAGCTGTTCCCGGAACTCCTGCTCGAGGAGGCGGCGCGCTGCTTGTGCGGCCGAACTAATGGCGTTGCGCTGTTGTTTGTCCATGGCAGCTACCCGACGATGACTTTCTTGCCGTCGGCGATGAGCCGCTCGCACTCGTCGCGCAGGCCGTCGAGTGCAGCATCGAGTTGTTCGGTGTTCTCGACACCCGCTTGGAAGAAGGGCTGCACGCTCACAGTCGCGACCCTGTCACCCTCGACCACGCTGTGGACCTGCCGGATTGCGTCCCGCAGTCGGGCAAGACACGCCTCGCGGTCAGATCGCAACTGCGGGAGGTTGGCGTAGCCCGCAGGCTGATCCTCTGCGTGCCTGCGGAGCGGCCCCGAGATCTCTTGTTTCACGTCGTCGCCCAGGTTCTCCCACCCTGGCGTTGTGACAAGTTCGGCCAGCGCCTCGATGTAGGCGTCGACCTTCGCACTGAGTTCCTGGCCGTAGCGACGATCATGCTCGTCCTCGATCAGCGCGCGAAAGGAATCGATGTCGTTCAGATCGCGGAAGAACGTCTCCCGGGCGAGCAGATCGGTCAGGTCGGCCGCCGCCGTTCGCACGCGATCGTCGAGGTCGGGCTCGTCCTGGAGGAATGGCCACTGGGTGCGCAAGGCCCGCCGAGCAGCTTCGAGCTCACCGAGGACCGTCGGTGTCAGCACCTGGTTCAACTCGCCGGCACGTTTGATGCCGTCCTTGACCGTCTGGAACGACGAGTTGAATTCGCCGACGGCGGATTCCTCGGTCCCCCGCACGATGGCCTTGATCCGATCAAGTGCCTCGACGAGCATCGCCGAGCCGGGAAGCTGGTTGGCCGTGAGGAGCCCGTGGGCCGTCGTCACCTCATCTTCCCGAGTTGCCAGTTCGGAGCGCAGCTCGTCCACTACGGCGGGCTGGCTGATCTCACGGACTTCGCGCCCGAAGGTGTCCTTGAACCTGCTGGCCGCCTTGGCGACTTCGGCGAAGTCGATCCCTTTCTTCGGCGCACAGGAAGCGTTGCGGAAGTTGACGTTGTTGGTCAGCGCTTCCTTGGCGGCAACTCCACGCCGGGAATCGATGGTGGCCGACCCGTGCTTCATCTCGATCTTGGCTGCGGCCAGGAGCACCGCAACGAGCAAGCGCGTGACCTCGAAGTCCCATCCGTAAGGGTCGCGGGCGAAGTGCTCGGACAACGACTTACCGGTGGCCTTCGTGCCGTACTCGCTGTCGTTCTCGATCTTCGAGTACAGCTCGCGCAGTGGCGACGCGTCGGCGTCGAACACCGTCTGGCCGTCCTGATCGCGAAGCAGTCCGAGCGATGAGAACACCAGGGGAAGGCCTTGCAGGTTGTCGGCCTTGAGAAGCTCCTCGAGCCCGCGCTTGGCCTCGTTGGACTTGGCGGCACCTTCGCTGAAGCGAGTGAACACGTCGGGCAGCACCTGGCCGAGAACGACCGCCACCGCCTTGCCCACGTCGGGAGAGCTCGAACCCGGGGATCGATCGTTCCCCCGGAAGTACGCCGTACCGTCGAGCACCGCGGCGCGGAGGAGGCGCTGCAGCTCGGCGGTGTGCCGTCGCTCCCGGGCCCGCTCTTCGGACACAAGTGACGCTTCATCGGTCGTCCGGGCATCACGCGCCTTGCGCGACAACATGTCTTTCGATCTGTGCAACTCGACGGTCTCGCGGTCGATGGCCTCGGTGAGCGGCACGATCCAGAACACCGTGTCGTCATCCGTCTGACTCCTGGCCCGCATCTCCTCGACGGTGTCGTCGAACTCCTTGCCGTCCTCGGCAAAGGTCAGGTGAAAGAGCAGGTCACCCTTCTCCTCGTCGCGCCCGTCGATCATCAGACCGGCCTTGAACGGCCTGACATCGAGCAGGGTGTGCTGCGGCTGAGGCTTCCAGAAGCCGGTGACGATCTCGCGGTGCAACCGCTTCGTGTCTGCGGGGCGGGGGCTGGTGCCGTTGCGCTGCCGTTCCCAGTCGTCCTCGGCGGGCGTGGGGATGCGATAGCCGTCGTCGCCCTGCCGGACGAGTTGCGCATCCTCGAGGACGCGCAACGCCTCGCTGACCGCTGGAAGCGGCGACGGCGCTCCCACCGCAGGCTGGAGGCAGGCGGCGATGTTCTCCGCCGTCCGATGCACGCTCTGCACGAACTGAAGCAGGCAGATCACCTTGGCGACAGCCTGTGCCTGAGGGTGGTCCACCTGCGCGGGGATCTTGTGGATCTTGGCTCGGACCTCACCGGCGATGTTCGACTCGACGAGGTCGTAGATCTGGTCCAGCCTCGCGAGTTGGCCCACCTCCTGTTCGGCCAGGCCCACATCGGGATGGATCAGCAACTGCTGAGCCAGCTTGATGATCGTGCGGTTGGCGCCCCCGACGTGCTTGGTGGCGCCGCCCTGCGTCCGGAGTCCAGAGACGACCTGGATGATCAGATCCACCTGATAGGGCAGGAGTGGGTACAGGTCGACGAATCCCTCGCGGCTCAGCTCGGGCAGCGAGATGTCCGCGCTCAGCCGTGTGTGGGCGGCCAGCTGACCGCGGTGTTGCTCGTACAGCGCACCCAGCTCAGCCTCGGCGCCGGCGTTCTTGGCGAGCACTCGTTTGCTCGTGACCTCCGAGATGTCCGACGGCTCAAGGTGGGGCTTCTCCTTGAATCGATCCATGAGGCGAGCGAGCTCGATGCGCTTGTCGTCGAGCCCTCCGACCATCTCGTTGAGTTTCTCCTGGGAAGTCACGATCAGCCACTGCTTGCCCCGACCGTGCACACCGAACTGCTGCACGATGGCCTGCAGATCGAGCATCTTCTGCACGTCGCGGGCCACGAACTGGCCGACCTCGTCGACCACGAAGACGACGGTGTGCCCGGGCTTGCGTCGCGCGATGAGCTCGTTGATCCGCTTGGCGAGCAGACCAGCATTGATGTCAGCTTTACCCTTGTGGGCGTCGGCCCACGAGTCCTGGTCGGCGCGGATCTCGGGCTCGAGCGCATGCATGGCCGCACTGGCCTCGCCCATCGCGAAGGCGACCGACTTCTTGCGGGTGTCCCACTCCTTGCCTTTCGTGACCGTCCTGAACGCTTCCTTGAACTCTTCGAGCCGTCCGTCGTCCTCGAGGCCGATCTCCAGCTCGGCGAGATCCAGATCGGTGGGGTACCCGAGACTTCCGAGGAACAGCCGGTACATGATCTCGGTGAGCATTTGGTTACCGCTCCGGATGCCTCGGTCGGTCGAGACGTCGAAGATCACCGCGTGCGTCGGAATGGCTTCGGCGATGTTGCCCAGCAGCAGTCGGATCTTGTCGTTGGTGCGCTTCCCGAACCGCTCAGCGGCTGGTGTGCCGGCGATCATGCGGTTCTCGAGGGCCAGCCCAAGCATCTTGGCGAAGCTGGACTTACCAGAGCCGAAGAAGCCCGAGACCCACACCCCCACGCCATCGTGAGGCTTGTTGGGAGTGGACGCGAACGTGTCGAGAATGTCGGCGTAGTGGCGGGCGATCGCCTCGGTGGTGACGTACTCGTCGATCTCGAAGCGGATGACCTCCTCGTCGTTCTGATCGACCTTGATGACCTCCTCGATGGGTCGGGAGATGTCGTTCGCGAAGAGCGTCTTGATCGGGGAAGCCATCGGTGTGCCTCTCAGAAGATCTTGGGTCGGTAGTTGTGTTCGGCGTCGAGCACACCCATGAATCGCAGGCCGGCCGCGCCGTCGAGGGTGCCCGGGTAGAACAGAACCGCCGGCGCCGCGACTCGTCCCTTCAGCTGCTCGAGCAGAGAGAAGGTGCGGTAGACGGGGTAGAGGGCGCCGGCACGGTTGATCAGCACGACATCACGCAACGGATCGGGATCCGTGGGCATCCGATCGGCAACGAGATCGACGAGAGAGACGTCGTCGTCCGCGAGCGTTGCGTGGATCGTCTCGATCAACGCACCCGTCCCTTGACGCCGTTCTACCTCGAACCACTCCTCGAGGGGCTCGAGCGCCTCCATCGCCGCCGTGAGGCATTCGGCCAGCGAGATGCGGGTGACGCGCTTGCCCTTCTGCTGCAGGCGGGTCTGCAGCATTGCGATCTCGCGCCGGAGCTCGAACTCGTCTTCCGGCGCGTACCGGAACAGGGCGTAGGGCATGTCGTGGTACGCACTCAGGGCCGGACGAGGATCCGGCGACGCGAGAATCGGCTCGAGCGTGCCCTTGAGCCGTTCGGTCAGATCGCTCACGAGACCATCTCCGTCGCATACTCGAGCGTCGAGTCACACGGCAGCGAGAGCTGGGCCAGGCTGCCGGCCGCCTGGTAGTCAACCTTCTGGAATTGGTGGAGGCGGAGCAGCTCGCCCTCGAGCTCGGCGGCAGTCATCAGGTACATGCGCCACTCCGGGCTGTCGATAGCACGACGCGGGCTCCGATTCTCTTGCTCGAGGACGGCGTGCAGCAGGTAGAGCAGGCTTCGTTCCGGCAGGTGATAGCTGGTGAACTCCTTGACTGTCGCTCCGACGAGCAGTCCGAAGTCGGCGCTGATCTTGAGCAGGCCGGCGGCGACGCGATGGAGCGTGGCCGGCGTCCAGTCGTGCTCGGTCTGCCCGCCCCGTGCCTTCAACGTTCGGAGGTACTCGTCCACAGCTTCGGTCTGCACCCTGAATGCGCCATCCGCGTACTCGGGGAACACCCAGTTGATGAGGAAGTCGCGGAGCAGGAACTCGTCCCTCGTGATGTGCCAAAGCAGGAGCGGCTTCCATTCGTCCATCGCCAAGCCGCCCTTCGCAAGGACCGTCAGCGGGCGATCACGACCGCTGGGATCGAGCCGCCGGCTGAGGACCCACGCCACATCACGCAACCAGGTAGCGCTTGTAGCGCCGATGTAGTTCTCGTCTCGCAGGCGGTCGAGGTTGGCCTTCTTGTCCTCCTCGAAGTCCCAGCGGGCCAGCACCTCGTAGGTCTCGGGGATCATCGCCCCCTTGATGATCGTGAAGGACGACACCACCTTCGTCCGCTCTGCCACAGCCATCACGCGGGGTCCCACGGCTGGTACGGCACCGCCAGGCTGCCCTGCTCCCCACGAGCGAAGGCGATGGCGAGCATCGTCAGGTCATCGTCAGAGCCGGAGAACTCACCAGGAACCTGAACGGCGCGCTGCTCGGCCGAGCGCCGGAGGCGGCTCTCCCGCTCGACGTGCTCCTCCGATGCAAGGCCCAGACGCTGCAACTCCATTGAGAGATCGGCTGAACACGACTCGAGCTCGATGAAGAACGGCGCCCATCCGACGGCATCCTCCCGCCAGCTCTCCAGCCGAAGCTCCAGCTCGTCCTCGACATCGGCCGGCATGTTCCAGAGCGTCACGGATCCCGGCGGGTCGTAGACCTCGCGACAACGATCGGCGGCGACAGCGAACACCGCCCTGGCCTGGGCGAAGTGATGGGTCCGCGGAAACCCCCGGCTGACGACCGACGACCCCAGCGACCCAAGCTGCCCCTGTGTGTTCCACCACTTGGCCAGATCCATTTCGCCGACCCGCCCGACCGCGAGCCGGAGCTTGAAGAGCAGATCGACGTCAACTCCACGCCCGGCCATCAATCGCCGTCTGCCTGCCGGTGCCTCGACGAGTTCACGGCACCAGCCACGCGTTCACGTCGAGGCTCGCTCCATCGACCGCGGAGCCATTGGCCAGACGGAACGCGAAGGTCGCTGAGGCGGTCGCTGCTTCGTTTGACTGACTGAACATCACCACCGAGGTACCCCCGCACTGTGACCGGAGCCTACATCGGCCTTCGTCCCAGGCCGCTGGGCCTGTCTCGCACCTCCTCACCATGGTTTGCGAAGCGGTAGATAGGAAGTTCCACCTTGGCATGGCTGAAGGCTGTCCCATGAACCGCCCCGCGTCTGGTGGAGGCTCCAACCTGTGAGAAGGATGGAGCAATGCCAAAGAACGGGAAGTACCCCGATGAGCTGCGCGAGCGCGCGGTGCGGCTGGTTCTCGACCATGGCCATGAGTACGGGAGGAGTTCGCTGGTGTCCTCCCACTCCACAGCGGAGAGCCCGAACGCAGGTTGACCCTGCCGGTCTTGGAGTTCACGCGGTGCGCTGAAGCTGGGGCGTTTCAGTCGATGGCGCGACTTCGCCGTCGTCGTCGGCACGATATGGTCGAACTTGGTCAGGGGGAGGAGGCAGACGTCTCGCTGCCGGTCCCCGGTGTCGTCCCGCCACTCGATGAGCCTGGCGACTGCCGCCAAGCCGATCAGCATGTTGCTCTTGAAGCGGTCGGTTGGGGGGCGGCTTCCTGCGCCTGGGTCAGTTCGTTGTGCGACCACGAGGTCACCGAGCGCGAGCTCCATGATGGCCGCCCGCTGTATCCTCGCGGTGCTCAGCCACCAACCTCGGCGAGGGGCGGCTTCTGGGTGTCGCCAGGGAAAGCTTGCGTCATCGTTGATGTCGGAGGCAGACCAGTCGTCTGGGTGATCTCTCCACCTCTCTCGGCGGGCTGTGAAGCGCCCCGGGTCTGGTGGAGGCGTGTGCTAGCTTGTACCTTGAGCGACGGCGGAGGCGGGGGGCGACCATTGGGTGACTACAGCAGGCCGGCGCGGGCGACTGGAACGGTGATGGTGCCTCCGATATTGGGCCACGGCGTCGCGACTCAGGGACGTGGTACCTCCGCTCCAGCCCAGACTGGGATCAGGAGACAGCGTCGTGGGAGTCGTGCGCGGGGGATGACCTCCAACCCGTGACGGGGGACTGGGACGGCGACGGTCGTACCGACATCGGGCTTCGCCGGGAATCGACGGGCGCCTTCTACCTCAGGACGCGAGCCGCACGCGCTGGCTCGGCCGATATCGAACCAGCCTCTCCTCAGGATCCCTCCGGGACCTCTGGTTCAGCCTTGGCGCAACAGCTCGCTCTCGTTGTCCTGGGCCGTTGAGCGTAAACAAACGACGAGGTCAGCTGGGACTAGAGTGACTGGACTGGGCAAGCGAGTCAAGGACCTTAAGGAAGATAACCCGGTCCTCGTAGTCATCGGTTGCGTCGTTGCCGCCTGTGCCGCGATCCTCACACTGATTGCTTTCTACAGCGTTGTGTTGGCACCTGCCTACAACCACTTCTGGGGTCACGATCGACCAGAACGCGTGGCAGCCATCGAAGATCTGAGATTGGCCCAATCCCGGAGCTTCGTGCGGTCACTGCTCGGCGAGCCGTTCGCGACCGACCGCTTCGACACTGACCTTGGTGCAATCCGCCTTGATAGCTTCGACGTTGAGGCCTACGTAGTAACCACTGCCTCGGTTGTAGACGATGGACAGGTTGTAGGACTAGCGGTAGCGACCTGTGAAAGCGATCCGCCTGCACTCAGTCTCGGGACACCCTACGGGCTAGTCGATCTCGGCACAACGCGCATGTCAGACGTCGAAGCAACACCTACTGACGTTGAGTACAGCCAAGGCGGCACTGCGGGGGGTCAGGTCGTTCTAGACCATTATTACGGCGACGTGCATGTTCGCGACTGGACGAGTCTATATTGGGGTCAGTTCTACCGTTGTCTTCCGGACGGAATGACGCCGTTCGATCGATTGCCAGACCAACCCGCAAGTCTTGGAATGTGGGCACCTGAACAGTACACCTCTGACCTCGACCGGTTCCGCAGTGCGACACCGATTACAGCAGTTGGCCTCGTCAACTATCAGTATGAAGCTGCAGTAGCTGGCTCTCTGATGTGGTCGGCTGAAATAGCACTCAGAAGAGCACCTTGATAAGCCAGCGGTTGGCGCGGACTGCTCTGTGACAGCGCCTTGCGTTTCTCCGCTTAGCCACGGCGTTTCTCCGCTTAGCCACGGCGTTTCTCCGCTTAGCCACGGCGTTTCTCCGCTTAGCCACGGCGTTTCTCCGCTTAGCCACGATCTTTCGTAGCGGGTCTGGTCTGGACTCGCGAAAAGCCCTCCGAACTGGGAAAATGCGTGTCGCTGAACGCACATTCGAACCCGAAGTTGGAGGGCTTTCACCATGGAATCTATCAGGCTGTCGCCGCCACGCACAGTGACCGGGAACGCGGAGGGGCTGGTGTCGCGCGGTGGGCTGGTGTGGCTGGCCGAGACCGCGGACCTGACCGGTCTGTCGGCGGGGTAGGGCGACGCGTTCGACACGTTGGCGTGGCGATCGCACCGGCCGGGCCGCACCATGGCCCACATGGTCCTCGCCCTCGCCGACGGCGCCACCTGCCTGTCGGACCTGGCGGTGCTACGCGACCAGCCGGCCCTCGCCGGACCGGTCGCGTCGGAGGCGACGGCGTGGCGGACCTTCAACGGTGTCGGACCGGCCGAACTGCGGGGCCTCGCCGCCGCTCGGGCCGCGGCCCGGGAACGGGGTTGGGCGGCCGGTGCCGGTAGGTCCCCGGTACAGTTCCTTGCCATGGCAAAGACCAAGACGCGGGCGATGTCCGACGACCACAAGGCCGCCCTCGCCGAGGGCCGCACCCAGGGCAGGGCGGTGCGCGCCTACCTCGAGGCGCTCGAGTCGAACCGGCCCAAGCGGGGCCGCAAGCGCACCCCGGAATCGATCGCCAAGCGGCTCGCCGCCGTCGAAGCACAGATCGACGATGCCGACCCGCTCAAGCGGCTGCAGTTCGCCCAGGAACGCATCGACCTGCAGACCGAGCTCGACAACCTCGAAGCACCGGTCGACCTCGCCGGCATCGAAGCGGCGTTCACCGCCGCAGCGAAGGGCTACGGCGAGCGCAAGGGCATCTCCTACGCCGCTTGGCGGGAGGTCGGCGTGCCCGCTTCCACCCTCAAGGCGGCCGGGATTACCCGGGGGTAGCTGACCACCTCCTCTGCGGTTCAGGGGTGCGACGAGCGGGGGTCCTATGCCCGGAGGCGGGACATGCGCAGCTCGACACCGGTGAGCATCCCGGTGGCGGTCAGCGGCTTACCCGTCGATTCGGGCCTCCAGACCCAGGCGTCGAGGCGGGCGATCCCCGCCGCCCTTGCCGCCTCCCGGATCTCGGCTCTGAAGGCGAGGGCGTGGTCCGCTGACCGCTGTGCTCGTAGACCCGCTGGACCCCGTCCTCGGCGACGAACTCCGCGACGGCGAGGGCGGCCTCGAGGCTCGGCGGCCCATCAGTCACCGGGATGGGTCCCGGTTCGGTCCCGGCTTCAACCACGAATGTGGCCGTGTACCGCTGGGGCGTCGAACCTTGTCGTGCGGTTACGCCCTGACAACCTCCTTTT
>CXWK01037877.1_pt4 | contig 25706 bp, 27 predicted proteins | sample 590851 | NCBI WGS metagenome assembly CXWK01 (sample SAMEA3498364, study PRJEB10139) | wastewater metagenome | biome: wastewater treatment plant; material: activated sludge | place: Denmark | collected 2014-08-01
TTCAAGAACAACAAAGTAAATTTTGGCGAAGCTGGATTTTTCCGCACAGCTTACTCAAAAGAATTACTAGAAAAATTAAGAGAGCCTATAAAAAATAAATCACTTCAATCTTGGGATAGACTAGGAATCATTCGGGATCTTTTTGCGCTTTCAGAAGCAGGCATACTTCCAATGACTGATGCTTTGGAATTTCTGTCTGCGTATAAAAATGAAGACAATTATACTGTGCTAGTAGAGATAGCAACCGGTCTTTCTAAACTTTCAAAAATTCTAGCAGGCACCGATCTTTCACCACAACTCGACAAGTTTACTAGAAATTTATTTTCACCCCTCGCCGAAAAATTAACTTGGAACAAAAAACCAAACGAAAACTACAGTGATGCCCTCCTCCGCCCACTAGCCTTATCTATGGCCGGTGAATCAGGAGATGAAGCAGTGATAAGAGAGGCAAAAAATAAATTTAATAGCCTCATGCGAGGCGCACATGTAGAGCCAGATATTCGAGGCACTGTGTATAGACTAGCCGTGATGAATGGTGGAATTAAAGAATATAACTTCCTAATCAATAAATACAAATCAGAACCCCTGCATGAAGAGAAAAATAGGATAGGTAGCGCTTTGGGATCTTTTAAAGACAAGAAAATTTTGAAACAAGTTTGTGAATTTGCATTATCAAAAGATGTTCGTGTGCAAGATGTTGTAGGAATTATCTCAGTAGTGGGTGCAAATCCAAATGGTCGCGAAATTTGGCTCTCCTTTATTATGAAAAATTGGAAAATACTCGTTTCCCAGTATGGTGATGGTGGGCACACCCTGTCTCGCATAGTAAAAGCTATCAGTAGTAGCGCCAAAGAAAAGCATTTTAAAACTTTCAAAAAGTTCTTCACTATTCACGATGCTCCGGGTGCCAAGCGTTCCATCGAGCAAGTACTCGAACGACTCGAAGGAAATATTCTCTGGTTAAAGCGAGATAAGAAAATTATAGAGAAATTTCTTAAACAAATTTAATTTATTTCCATTCAAAATTTCCACCAAAGTGTCCCCAAACACAAGTGTCAGCAAATTTAACTTTATCTAATTTAAGAAATTCACGAATGCCTTTTGGACTCAAATCATAACCTACTATTTTTTCTTCCACTCCGTCCACCACGGCAACAGCCATAACGGGCTCAGATTTACCGATAGCGTAAGCAAGCTTTGTATATACTGTGTTTGCTTTACGCGCTTCCAAGAGCTCGGTAGCTATCTTGCGGGCCATATAGGCGCCAGATCGATCAACTTTAGTATAATCTTTACCCGAAAACGACCCTCCACCGATAGGCACTTCTGGGCCATAATTATCCACAATTAGCTTTCTACCTGAAAGCCCCGTATCAGAATCAAAACCCCCCATCACCCACTCACCGGCTGGATTTATCAAATATTCTTTTGCTTCAATCAAACTTTTTACTAATTTTAAAAGTTCTTCGTTTTTTGTATTTTGAAAACTAGCTACTATTGTTGTAACTTTTCCATCTTCAGTGGTTACTTGTACTTTTCCATCATAGGGATAAACTTTATAAATATTTTTACATAAGTCTCGCGCTAATACATATTCTAGTGGTAANNNGTTGCTCCGCCTGTATCTACTCCGCGAGCAATTTCAGTACTCTGTAAAGCAATATTAGAAATAACCCGCCCTTTTTCAAAGTTCGGGCAGGCTTTTCTTACAATTTCTTCAATGTTTATTTTTGCATTCGAAGTAACTTCACCATTTATAGTAACTAAGTCATGCCCGCCCATCACTTCGATGGCTACCCGGCTTTCTTTATCATCTGCCAAATACGCATCCAAAATACTATCTGCAATAAAATCGCAAATCTTATCTGGATGTTTTGGACTCACGAACTCGGCAGTTTTAGTCCCACTTGTCATAGAAATAAATATATACTATTTATGCTTTCGATGCATCTACTTTCGTCGCGACTATAAAATCATTTTCAGAAAGTCCGCCGATGGCGTGAGTGGTTAGCTCGAGGGTGACCTTGTTGTAATTTATTTTTATATCTGGGTGATGGCCTTCGGCTTCGGCAATCTCGGCTACATTGTTTACAAAATTTACCGCCCCGATAAAGTCTTTAAATTTATATTCTTTTGAAATCTTTGCGCCCATGCCAAATTTTTTCAAATTATCACCAGCTTCTTCGAACAAACTCCAGCCTTCCACTTGCCCCATGAGCTTGGTCACTTCTTCATGCGTAAGTGGTGGCACTCCCCCTTCACATGGCACACATTTTTTGTTTAATAAATCATTCATATTGTTTAGGTACGTAATTAATTACGTAATAGATTACGTAATATTTTCACGCAACTTTGAAATCTGATAAATACTAAATACTAAGACGATGGCCGCGACCCATTGTGATAATGTTAGCACTGTACCGTTTACCGCAAAATCTAACATTATAGCCACAAACGGAAATGTGAGTTCTAGAATTGTAGAAATATGTACTGGGGTCTTAGAAAGACCTTTGTAGTAAACCAAAAGTGCCACCATACCAGTAGATACTGCAATAATGGCCAGCCAGCCGAATTGCGTTCCTGATGGAATCGCCAAGCTTCCATCTTGACCGTGACCATACAAGAGCACAAANNGGCAAAGCTAAAATTAAAGTAAAAATAAATCTGTAAAAAGTACTTACTTTCGAATCAATATTCGTCAAAAGCATTTTAGAAAAAGTAGTAGAACTTCCCCAAGCAAAAGCCGCACCGAGGGCATAGAGCGCAGCAATCATTGTTCCCTCACCCGTATCTAGATTTACATGNNGCAGCACCTAGAGCATACAGAGCAGCTATCATTGTTCCCTCACCCGTATCTAGATTTACATGACCATTTGCAAATGTCACAAAGTAAGCCGACACAATAGCGAGCAGTGCCCACTTGATATATCGGGTATCAAATTTTTCTTTCAAGAAAATCGTGGCAGTAGAAATGGCAAAAATCGGCTGTAACTTTTGTAGTAAAAACACTACGGAGATAGATATATAATGCACTTTGCCGAGGGCTGTAGTAAACCAAAGCGTACCGAGTAGTCCAGAAAGTCCTGCGACTAGTACTATCAGCCACCATTCTCTTTTTGTAGGTTTAGTATTTACTACATATTTCCAAATAAACGGAGTGAGAATAAGTAAACCGATAAGGTGTTCAAAAAAAATAATCGTTATAGGTGGAAGTGTGTAAAGATGCTGACGAATCAGTCCGTCAAAAGCCCAGAGTAATGCCGCGATAATAATCAAAATTGGTCCAGTAGTTTTCATATCTATAATTCTAGCATTTCTGTATGTTTATTTACACATTTCTAAATCTTTTTGTATTTGTTCTATCAGTTCTTCGCGTGTAGTAAATTCTTTATAATCTCGCAAGAATTTATGAACCGTGAGAATAAGTATTTTCCCATAAGCATCCCCACTATAATCCAGTAGGTACGCTTCTGCTGTATACTTTTCATCTTCTATATCTTTAATAACGATTGCTGCTTTGTAATTTGTACCTTCCAAAATAGCGGTGCCAGAATAAATTCCAGATGGAGGTAGCTCGTCCCTGGTATCTAAGTTCATAGTCGGAAAACCTAAGGTACGACCATAATGATCACCCTCTATTACAACGCCTGTGATCTTGTGCTCCATTACGTAATTGTTACTTAGAAAGTTTTACCCCAAGTTCCTTTAGTTGCTTTTCAGAAACTGTCGATGGAGAATCCATCATCAGGTCTTTACCTTCACCAGTTTTTGGGAATGTGATAACTTCGCGGATATTAGGCTCATTTTCTAGTAGCATCAATAGGCGGTCAAAACCCCAAGCAATACCTCCGTGTGAAGGAGCACCAGAAGCCAGCGCGTGAAGCATATGACCAAAATTCTTTTCAATTGTTTCCATCGGGTAACCCATGATTTCAAAAACTTTCTTCAAGGCTTCCGGCTCGTGGTTTCGGATACTTCCACCACCTATTTCATACCCATTCAAAATTACATCGTACTGAGTAGTTAAAATGTCTCCGATATCTTTCTTATTCATCAGCATTTCCATATGTTCATTTTGCGGACGAGAAAATGGATTGTGAGTAAATGTCCACTCACCTTCGGCTTGTGGGTTGTCAGATTTATCGGTACGTTCAAAGAAAGGAAAATCTATAACCCAGCCAAAAGCCAGTAAGTCTTTGTCTTCTTTATCTTTTCGAAAGTCTGGTCTATCACTGCCATATTTCTCCATTGCTTCTTTGTAAGTAATTCTAGGAAAAGGTTTTTCCTGTATTTTTTTCTCTGGATATAAAGTCTCTACGATTTTTATAAGTAAAGCTTCGTTTAGCGCCATCACCTCTTCCCGTTCCACAAAACTCATTTCCATATCGAGTTGAGTAAATTCTGGCTGACGGTCCCCTCTGGTATCTTCATCACGCATACATTTTGCGATTTGAAAATATTTTTCCATTCCACCCACCATTAAAAGTTGCTTGTATTGTTGTGGAGACTGCGGGAGAGCATAAAAAGTTCCAGGCCAAATTCTGGATGGAACAATATAATCGCGCGCACCTTCTGGTGTAGACTTAGTTAAAATCGGAGTTTCGATTTCGGTGAAATTTTCTTTGTCTAAATAATCTCGAATAAATTTTATTACCTTATGTCGATTACGAATATTTTTTTGCATTCGAGATCTACGTAAATCTAAATATCGGTATTTCAATCTGTGCTCTTCTCCTACTTCGTGTCCGTCGGTTGTAACATCAAAATTTGGAGTTTCAGCTTTATTTATTACTTCAATATTAATAACTTCAATTTCTACGCCTCCGCCCGCTTGCGCATTTTTATCAGTTCGAGCTTTTACTAGGCCAGTAACTTTTAGTACCCATTCTGGACGAATTTCTTTAGCTTTAGTAATAGCATTTTCATGCATTGGTAAAGTCACACATTGTACTTTCCCACTCATATCGCGCATATCAAAGAAAACCATCTTGCCCTGATCACGACGCACATCTACCCATCCGGCAATAGTGACTTCTTTCCCCACATTTTCCGCCAAATCTTTTACATAAATTCTTCCTTTCATAGTGAAAATATTTTAACATAAACAAAAGAAAATGGCGACCGCTCCCCGAAGGGAACGGCCGCCGTTCTTGATTGAGATGCCTTTCGGCTTCTCTGAGTGTTCTCTACTGGGCGTAGATGCCGTGTGCTCCGCCGCCCACTGAAGCCATCGGATACTGGATGCTCTGCGCCACGATGTACTTGTCAGGCAAAACGATTGCCTGCTTGCACTGTGTACACAGGAATTGCTTTCCCTTCTTCTTGATGGGACGATCCTGTGCGCGCGGGCACCCGCACGGCTGATCCTTCACCTGCTTGGGCGGAGTCAGAGTCGTCGCACCATTCACTTCGGATGCCACAGAAAACCAACGCCAGAAGCCGGCATAAATGTCATCACTCATTTCACTCTCCTGATTTTATTTGCTCTTTTCACAGAGCGGTTGAAAGAACTACTCCTAACGAAAAACACCAGCCCTTTTTCTCGAGAGCTGGTGTTTGGGTTGTAAGTTTTTTTGTTCTAGAGATTTTTACAGCGCAAATATCAGCCCTCGAGGGGTCTTAATAAACTTAATAATCCAGAGATATTTATTTGCTTGTAAATTGTTCACAAAATTAATATACCACTTACTGAAAATAAAGCAATGTTAATAAACATCCACTCCTATTTTCTTGCGGACTTCGGCCATCTTGGCTTCCGCTACTGCTTTTGCTTTTTCACCTCCTTCTTTTAAAATAGCCAGTGCCTTTGGTAGATTATTCTCAAATTCTTTTCGGCGTTCACGTAATGGGGCGATGAATTTTTCAAGATCTTCTATTAAAAGTTCTTTTAGCTCCTTATACTTCCCTGCTTTTTCTTCGTAAATATTTTTTAATTCATCTTCAGGTCGGAAAAGTTTATGGATGGCGAAAACATTAGCAGGTAGTTCCCCGCTAGAATCCGTAACTATACTCATCACCGCCTTTTTTATTTCTTCGTATTCAGCGAAAAGTGGAATAGTGTTACCGTAGCTCTTGCTCATTTTACGCCCATCAGTACCCGGAACTATCGCTACTTCTTTCATGATCATGGCTTCCGGAATTTTAAAAGTGTCTGTATATATTCTATTAAATTTTTCTGCGACGTCTCGCGCTATCTCTACGTGCTGTTTTTGATCAGCACCCACTGGTACAACATCTGGACTATAGAGGAGAATATCCGCGGCCATCAACATCGGATAATTGAAAGTACCGACATCTATTTCTTTGTTCTTTGCCTCAGCATCCTTGAAAGCATGAGCNNAAAGTACCGACATCTATTTCTTTGTTCTTGGCTTCGGCGTCCTTGAAAGCATGCGCCCGCATGAGGTACGGCATAGTAGTGATGGTATCAAAAATCCATGTGAGCTCAGTGTGTGCTGAAATATCAGACTGCTTGAAAAGTGTAACTTTCTTTGGATCTAAGCCAATAGCTAAATAATCGAGCAACACGTCCAATATATTCTCCTTCATTTTCTCCGGATCCTGCAGGGAATGCAGAGCGTGATAATCCGCAATCATAATAAAACACTCGTGAGTTTCAGATAGGTCTACGAATTGCTTTAAGGCACCAAAATAGTTACCTATATGAAGCTTTCCGGAAGACTGGATTCCTGACAATAATACCTTTTTTGACATAGTCATATATTATCATATTTCTCCACATGTTTACCACAGTTTGGCGCACTATTGCCACTTTGACAAATTTTTCACTGTGCTAGAATGACTCCATGATAAAAACAGCCAAGACCAATTTACGCATTCCTCCACAGAGCATAAATTCCGAACAAGCAGTCTTGGGCTCCATCATGCTCCGCAAGGACGCCATGCACGAAGTAGAAGACGTACTAATACCAGATTCTTTCTACGTAGAAAAACATAAAATAATTTTTAACTCCATGCTCGAGCTCGCCCAAAAAAACGAGCCCATCGACATGCTCTCACTTTCCACAAAACTTAGTGAGAAGAAAGCTTTAGAGCAAGTGGGTGGAAATAAATATCTCGCCGAGATTGTAAACGGAGTTCCCTCTTCCACTAACGTCAAACACTATGCAGACATTGTCCAAAAAAAATATGTTTTGCGTAGTCTCATCGAAGCAGCTGACTATGTGTCTGAACTCGCTTTCGAAGAAGGCGACGACCACATGGATGACATCTTGGATATGGCCGAGAAAAAAATATTTCAAGTAGTCTCTTCCCCTAAAAATCAAAAGTTCGTAAACTTGAAAGACGCCTTGCCTGAAGCTTATGAACGTCTAGAAAAACTTCATGAGAACAAAGGCATGCTCCGTGGACTGCCGACTGGATTCAAAGACCTCGACAATTTGCTTTCTGGTTTGCAAGCGCAAGATTTGATTATTCTCGCTGCCCGACCATCCATGGGTAAGACCACGCTCGCTCTAGACATCGCTCGTATGACTGCGGTGGATCATGGTAAATCTGTTTTAATTTTTTCTCTAGAAATGTCTTCACAACAACTCGTGGACCGTATGCTTTCTGCGCAATCCCGCGTGAATGCTTGGAATCTACGTACTGGAAATTTGTCTTCCGATAAAGATTTTTCTCACCTTCGTGATTCATTGGACAAACTTTCTAAGGCGAAAATGTATATAGACGATCAAGCTGGAAATTCTATTGTTCGCATGAAAGCACTCGCCCGCAGACTTAAGGCTGAAAAAGGTTTGGACCTTGTTGTTGTGGATTAGCTACAGCTCATGACTACTTCGAAAAATTATGATTCCATGGTGAATCAAGTTACAGAAATTTCTAGATCGCTCAAAAGTTTAGCAAAAGAAATCGACGTGCCAGTTCTCGCCCTTTCCCAGCTAAACCGTTCTGTGGAAACTCGTGGTGGTAAGCCTCGCCTTTCTGACCTTCGTGACTCTGGATCCATCGAGCAGGATGCCGACGTGGTCATGTTCCTCCACAGCGAAGACCGTGGCAAAGAAGAATCCGATAAAACAAATATCACCGAGCTCCTTATTGAAAAGCATCGAAATGGACCAGTCGGAAAAGTGGAATTGTACTTCGATTTGAAAACTACTACTTTCCTAAACCTTGAAAAAAGTAGCCTCAGTGAATTTGCTCCTAGAAAAATTGGCAATGAATTGGACGAGTTTTAGTATGTTAGAATAGTTCGATGGATATCATAGACAGACTAACCGAAATATTCAAAGAATTCCCCGGTATCGGTGAACGCCAAGCCAGGCGTTTTGTGTATTTTTTGATGTCTCGTAATGGTGGTTACAATGAAAACTTGTCAAAGATGATTCTCGAATTAAAAAAGGAAGTCCTGCAATGCAAAGAGTGCTTTAGATTTTTCTTGGTTCAAGGTACCCAGAGCAATGTTTGCGATATCTGCTCAAATCAAAATACAGACTATTCTACCCTGATGGTTGTCGAAAAAGATTCTGATTTTGAAAGTGTCCGAAAAAGTAGAGCTTACTCTGGTAAATATTTTATTCTTGGCGGACTGGTGCCTATAGTAGAAAAAACTACCAAAAGCCGAGTGCGAATCGAAGAACTCAAAAAAACCATTTCAGCTATAGCTGAAATTAAAGAAGTAATACTCGCTTTCTCCCTGAGCCCACAAGGTGACCATACTGATCAATATGTTCGTGAACAATTAAAAGAAGTCGCCGAAAAACAAAAAGTGAAAATCTCCTCCCTCGGCCGTGGCCTCTCCACCGGCACCGAGCTAGAATATTCTGACAACGACACTCTCAAAAATGCATTAAAGAATAGGCAATAAAAATTAGAGAAACTTTCTTCTAAAGAATCTATAAGAAAAGAAAGTAATAAGTATAGATATAATTAAATAAAAAAATACTGCCCCCTCGCCTCCCAGACTATTAGGTTTAGTAATAAAAAATAAAAGATTGTAAACGACTGTGCCAACACCTAATGAAACTAAAATCATTACAAATTTTTTAAACTGATTAGACATAGATAAATTATAACACAAAATAAAAATCCGCCACAAGCGGGTTTTTATTTAATTCCAGTTATTTTTACCTTAAAGAAAGGTTGGCGGTGGCCGTTGCGGCGTAGGTAGCGAGACTTTTGCTTATATTTGATAACCATAACTTTTCGAGAACGGCCGATTTCTACGATTTCAGCATTTACTTTAGCTTCAGAAATATAAGGAGTACCGATAGTAGTATCCTTGTCATTTGCCACGAGCAAAACCTTATCAAAGACCACTTTGTCCCCTTTTGCGTATTCGGTTCCTTTTGTCTTCAATTTTTCAATAGAAAGCACCTCTCCCTCGGAGACCTTGTATTGCTTTCCACCTGTTTGTATTACTGCAAATTCCATGAGTTTCATATTAGCCTAAATTCTGTTATAATGCAAGGCACCTATGATGAATTCAAAAATAATAGAGAGGTATTTCTTCTTTGGGCTATTACTAGTAACTTTTATTTTTAGTTTCTTTATTTTCCAGCCATTCTGGGCAGTATTGGCACTCGGGATTTCATTTTCAGTAGTTCTTCACCCACTACACCAGTGGCTCACTGACCGAAAAGTATCTGGCACCCTTTCTTCGGTTTTGATAGTCTTACTTTTTGCTATCGTACTGTGTGGACCTCTTTTAGGTATTGGCGCTCTCGTATTTAACCAAAGTAAAGACATCTATCAATCAGTAGTCAGCGACAAAAACTCTATTCCCCTGCTCGATTCTATAAATGATGGCATAAATGGTGTATTACCAGCCGGAGTTGAATTTGATATTCACGAAAAATCTGCGGACTTTGTGTCCTATGTATCTGGGAATATTGCTAACATTTTTACCACCACGGCTTCTGCTTTCTTCTCATTTATCTTAATGCTTCTCATTATGTTTTACTTCTTACGTGACGGTTCGCACTGGAAAAAAGTCATCATTGTGCTCTCACCACTTGGCGATGCTGATGATAAAAAAATAATCGACCGATTAGAAATTGCCATCAAGAGTGTCATCCTTGGCAACCTACTCATTTCATGTATCCAAGGCGTGCTATTAGGATTTGGTCTTTGGATATTTGGTATTCCAAACCCAGCAGTTTGGGGAGTTGTAGCCGCCATCACATCACTCATCCCAACTATCGGAACTGCACTTGTTTCTGTGCCTGCAGTTTTATTTTTGCTTGCTACTGGATCAACATCGGCTGCTATTGGCCTCGTGATCTGGTCATCAGTCATGGTGGGTATGATTGATAATCTATTATCTCCGATGATCATCGGTAAAAGTACAAAAATATCTCCCCTTCTTATTCTGTTTGCTGTACTTGGTGGAGTTTCACTTTTGGGTCCAATCGGAATTTTGATCGGGCCACTGACCATCAGCCTGCTCTACACTTTGATTTCAATTTACCGAAACGAGTTTAAACAAAATGCACAAATTACACCTGTATAACACCCTCTCACGGGAGAAAGAAGAGTTTGTCCCTATCGATGACGGTAAAGTCCGGATGTATTCGTGTGGACCCACTGTTTACAATCATGCTCATATCGGGAACTTAAGAGCATATGTTTTTGCCGATACTCTAGAGCGTGTTTTAAAGTATTCTGGCTATGAAGTAAAACGTGTGATGAATATCACCGACATCGGGCATCTCTCTAGCGATGCAGATTCTGGAGATGACAAGATGACCAAGGGGCTCCTACGCGAAGGCAAGGAACTGAATTTAAAAAATATGCGCGAGCTTGCAGAATTTTATACAGAAAGATTTAAGGAGGATTTGGTTAAGTTAAATACGAAAGTTCCTAAGGACTTCTATTTCGCCAGCGACTACGTAAAAGAAGACGTAGAACTAATACAAAGACTCGAAGAAAAAAATTTCACCTACAAAACTAGCGATGGAATTTATTTCAATACATCGATGATGCCTGACTATGGGATACTCTGGGGTAATAAAAAAAACGTAGAAGCAGGACAAACTCGAGTCGGAGAAAATCCAGAAAAAAAAGATCCAAAAGATTTTGCGTTGTGGAAATTTAATCCAAACATTGGTTTTCCATCTCCTTGGGGTCAAGGCTTCCCTGGTTGGCACATAGAGTGTTCGGCTATGGGTATAAAATTTCTTGGTGAACAGTTTGATATTCATACTGGAGGCATCGACCTCATCCCTACTCACCATACAAACGAGATCGCTCAATCAGAATGCGCGACCGACAAAAAACCTTTTGTAAATTTTTGGTTGCATAGTGACCACATAGATATCAGCGGTGAAAGAATGGCCAAATCTACTGGAAATGTGTTCAATTTAAAAGATATTGAGGAAAGACAAATAAACCCTATTGCCTACAGGTTTTGGCTATTAATGGGCCATTATCGAACTAAATTAAACTTCAACTGGGATGCCCTAGAAGGTGCAGAAACGGCCCTAAAACGGCTTTATGGGCTCTATACAGCACTTGGTAGTGATATAGGCGAAGTTCATGAAGTTTATAAGCTTAAGTTCACTGAATTCCTCACGGATGACCTAGATACCCCGCGGGCACTGACCCTGCTGTGGGATGTGATTAAAGATGGCAATATGTCTGATGCTGACAAACGCGCCACGATTTTAGATTTTGATAAAGTACTAGGTCTTGGCTTTATTGATTTTAAAGAAGAAAAAATTAATGTTCCAGAAGAAGTTTTACAGATAGTTAAAGAACGTGAAGAAGCTCGATCAACTAAAGACTTCACCAAGTCAGACGAACTTCGCACAAAAATAAACGAACTAGGTTATGAAGTTAAGGATACTAGTGATGGACAGAAAGTATTAAAAATGTAAAATCAAAACTATGGTAAAAATAATGATAAATTCAAATACAAAAGAAGCAGAAGTAGTTTTTGTATCCGCACCTTATGAAAAAACTGCATCCAGCCACAAGGGTACAGTAGCTGGACCTTCGGCGGTTATCGAACAACTCAACCACCAGATAGAATTCTTTGATCGAAAGTCTAAAAAAGATGTAAGTGAGCTCATAAAAATCGGACACGAGGATTTAGGAGAAGATTTGAACAAGCTCTCCCCTGTCGAGAATGCATTTAAGATACAAAATGCTTGTGCAGAATTAATAAAAAAAGATAAATTCGTTTTCATGCTTGGTGGTGAACACGCAGTATCTATCGGTCACTTCCGTGCATTATCTAAAAAATATAATCCAAAAGATGTGACCATTCTTCATATCGACGCACATTGTGACCTGAGAAATGATGATAGTGATTACAATGACGAAGCACCTTCAGACCTCGCTCACTCTACAGTCATGCGCCGAGCGAGCGAGCTAGGCTTCCCTCTCGTCCAAGTCGGCATCCGCACATATTCCGAAGATGAATACAAATATTTCAGTAATAAAAAAAATAACGTAACAGTGTTCGAATGGGGCACTGGTTTTAAAATTCCATCTATTAGTAAAATTGTTGGTAGTATTAAAACAAAATATTTATACATCAGTATCGACGTGGATGGTTTTGATCCTGCGCATATGCCCGGCACTGGTACTGTAGTCCAAGGTGGACTGGAATGGTGGTATGGAGTTTCACTTTTGGAACTTGCTATAGCGAAAAAAGAACTCGTCGGTGCAGACATCGTAGAAGTCTCTCCTCTTCCAGACTCACAACTGACCGAATACGGCGCAGCTCAACTGGCCTACACTATGATCGGAGCGAAGTACGCGAAAAGATTAAAGTAATTTGTTCACGATAAATCGCAGACAAAACTACTGAGTTCCAAAATATAATAGAAAAACTAAAAGCGTAGTTTGTAAATTCTCTGTTTTGTAATACCAAAAGTGCAATTGTATGGCTCGCTATACCTGCTAAATAGATAGCACTATTTTCACTTTCTGGATTAGTCCAAGATTTTTTAATCGTTGGGAAATAAGCTAAAGTATCCGCCAATATCGCAAATAAAATTGAAACCCCTAGATTGTGAGTCACAATATAGCAAACTAAGGCCAAAAGAGAAAACAAACCACAAACCAAATCAAATTTTTTCAATTCCCAATATCCATTTTTTACTACTAGTGCCGTAATGATAAAAGAAAGAGAAGCAAACCCAGACATAAATAAAGCCAGTGTGGCTAAACCAGATTGTGCTTTAATTTGGAAAAATACTCCGATAAATGGAGACAACATCCAAATAGACTGAGAGATTAAATTTGGTCTAGTCGTACCGTAAATAATACTTTTTAAATACCCAAGTATCCCCAGCAAGCTGATAAAAACTGAAAGATAAATAAATTCAGTTGGGATCATTTTATATTCCCTCTTTCTTTAAGTCTTCGATAAGTTCTTTAGATTTTTTAGAGAGTTTCGTAGGAAGTTTTATGTTTAGTTTGATTAGTAAATCACCTCTTTTAGTTTTACTAACTGGTACACCTTTACCTCGAACTCGCAGAACTTCGTTTATAGACACCCCTTCTGGAATTGTAACTTCTATTTCTCCGTCGAGTGTTTCGATAGCGTGCTTGGTACCCAAAAGCGCATCTGAGAGTTTCAAATTTAAATTCATCACTAGGTCATGCCCATCACGCTTAAATACCGGATGTGGAGCTACGTTTATTTTTATATACAGGTCTCCAGCTGTACCTTTTGCTATGGCTTCACCCATACTTGTCATGCGGATCATCTCCCCATCACGAATCCCCGCAGGGATAACGATAGATATTTCTTCTTCGCGACGTAGCACACCTTTGCCCTTACATTTTTCACAAGCTTCTTTTGGTACTTCACCAGAACCATGACACTCATCGCAAAGTTTGGTGCTAGAAATAGTTCCGAGGAATGACCTCTTTGCTTCATGGATTTTTCCTTGACCATTACATTTTTTACAAGTAATCACACCAGTTCCTTCCTTGGCGCCAGAACCATGACAAGTTAAACACGCAGAAGTTTTCGTAATTAAAATTTTTCTACTGATACCAAAAATGGAATCAGAAAATGATATTGCTATCTCGGTAGAGATATCCCGTCCTCGTCGCGCCTGTGCTCGGCCTCCTCCTGTAAAAAAGTCACTAAATATATCGTTCAAATTTCCAAAATCAAAATCCTGTCCGCCGTTCTGAAAACCTGAAAAGTCGAAGCCCTCAAAGCCTCCGCCTTGATATTGTCCACCTCTGCCCATATTTGCATACTGTGGGCCAAATTGGTCGTATTTTGAGCGTTTTTGGTCGTCTGAAAGGGTTTGGTAAGCTTCATTTACTTCCTTGAATTTTGCCTCATCCCCCTCCTTTTTGTCAGGGTGATATTTGTGCGCCAGCTTGTAGAAGGCCTTTTTGATCTCCTCCTTGCTCGCGGTTTTATTTACTCCTAGTGTTTCGTAGTAATCTTTGGACATACAAATATACTAACATAAAAAACTATAAAATCTAGTTAGGCTTTTGAATTATTCTAAAAGTTTTTTGAGTACGTCTTCCGGAACTTCTTTTACATTTTGAGTTGTTAGTGGTGGTTCAGATACGTCAGCCAAATTTCTTACTTCTTCACTTTTTTCTAAAACTTTTTCCGTTCTTTCTAAAATTAAATCTTTCAGTTTATTCATATCTTCCGCAGTAGCCGCGCGGTCATTACTGTTTAATATAGGGACTTTATTACTCTCTTCATTCAATTCTTTTAATGATATCGGCTTAGGCGCTGGATTGATAAAGGTGGCAGGTTGCACTACTTGTTTCGGTGGAACAGGTGGTGGAGTAGTTATTCTACTCAGAGCTTCTTTTAAGCCTTTATTTTCTACCGGCGGACGAATAGCATCCACCCTCTTTACTAGCGTAGGGTTTGTTTTTATTTCTGGTTGGAGAATTTTTTTAACCGAATTTACTATTCCAGAGTTAGGATTTTTATCTACCGGCTTCTGACTTTCAGGGACTTTATCTATTTTTATTTCGCCAGATTTTATTTTAGCGATACATTCTTTACAGTATGCCGGTCTACCCTTTTCTGGTTTGAAGGGTACAGTTTTTTCTAGCCCGCACGACGAACAAATGATTGGGAATTTTTCAAGCATCCCTCCACCCGCAGTCGGACTACTAGTAATACCAATATCTCCCAAAGACATTCCACTCCAATCATTTATTTCTTTTTCTACAGCTTCGCGAGTTTTACAATAAAGTTCTCGTGAAGTACGAATCACTTCTTGTTCTACTTCAAGATTTCCGGACTTGACCATTTGAGGTAAAGTTCTCGCCGAGAAAGGCCGAGAGGTGACCCCATCAATCATAAGCTTCAAATATATTTTATAATTCGGTAAGTTCACTATGTCTTGAGGAGTAAACTCTGGTTCAAATTCACTTTCCAAAAATTCCGCATCATCAGAACCTACTCGGAAAATAATTATAGTACCTACGTTTCCGAATATCGCATCACGCACGGCCGAACTTTTATCAGAAATGAGCTGAGCGGTGTATTGGTGCGCCACAGTTAGGTTCAAGCGGTATTTTCGAGCCTCAGACAAAATACTAGCAAAGGCGTCAGTAACGAAGTTTTGGAATTCGTCCACATATAAATAAAAATCTTTTCGAACATCTTCTGGTATACGCACGCGCTCCATAGCTGCGAGCTGAATTTTAGTAATGATCATACCTCCGAGAAGTGCCGAGTTATCTTCACCTATACGACCCTTGGAAACGTTCACTAGAAAAATCTTTCCTTCATTCATCATATCGAAAACATTTATCGTACTCTTGGACTGGCCAACGACATTTCGAATGATGCTCGTAGAAAGAAACTGCCCCACTTTGTTTTGGATCGGAGCGATGGCTTCATTTCGGAATTTTTCATTCCAAGCTTCATACTCGTGCACCCAGAAAGCCTTGATCACTGGGTCCTTCAAATTACCGATTATTTTCGCACGGTATTCTTTGTCTACTAGCATTCTCGGAATTCCGAGAAGTGTAGTCCCCGGAGTATCGAGAAGTGCGAGAATACAATTGTTCAAAATGTATTCCATTCTGGCGCTCCAAGCATTCGCCCAAATTTTCGTAAATATTCCCATGAGTCCCGAAGCCACGAGGTGCTTGTACTGCGGGTCCACCAATTCGAGAACATTGAACCCAATATGATAGTCAGTATCCGCTGGATTGAAATAAATAACGTCTTTCATACGGTGTTGTGGTATAGCAGACAGAACTCCTTCCACATTTTCTCCGTGCGGGTCAACCAAACAAACACCCTCACCGTTTTGGATGTTTTGGATGATCATATTGAACATCAGTACGGATTTACCTGTACCAGATTTTCCGAGTAGATACACGTGCTGACGCCTATCCTTTCGCTTGATACCAAAAAGAGTATTTTTGTCTCGATAAGTAGTAACGCCGAGATATGTAAGTTCTTTATTAAAAGGCACCTCAGGGATTTCTGACATAAACATATTGTAGCAAATATAATAATTATATAAAAGAGAAACCGCCCGCAAGATGAACCGCGAACGGTACTCTTGCGGGCGGTGATGCCTACGCTTCTGCTTCCCTTGGAGCGACGGGGAGAAATTGCTTGACCTCCTCGAGGAAGCGACGGCCGTCCCCGAATTTCGCTTTCGTGAGAAAGTTCGATCCGCGAACTCGGCAAATGTCCGAAAGAAAGATAGTCAGACGACCATTTGCCTGACGCTCCTGTGCCCATTCGAGGGCTTTAGGCATCTGCTCGCTGTCCAGATCGCCGATGATAGCGAGGTCGACAGCCTCGGGCTTGAGGCTACGGACCCTGCTGAATTCTTTGCAGACATGGACGACGACTGGAAAATTGGCGTCGAGCGCCAACTTGACGATGGTTTGCCACTCTGGATCAGCCTCCAGAACCACAACGAGAAAAATTCCTTCTGGGATCATACAGCTCCTAGGTTTGTTATTGGGTTGAACTTCAAGAACTTTTACTTAAGCCAAATACTACAATTTTAAGGCTTTTTGTCAACCCAGTAAAGGCTTTTTTAAAGCTTGACTTTTGACTTTTTTTATGCTATACTTCTAACAGTTAATTCCCTTCCGTATGGTCGGGTGGCTCGCAAGAGCAACGAGGGTTTATCTTCCGCCTCACGTTATTAAACAGGAAGATGTTCTTACAAACAGAGGTGGTCGTATGACCAATACGCAAAGTCGTAGCATCATGAATGGTCCCAACAAGGAAAGACTCAGGGACGCGGTCTTCGAACCCCAGAAAAGGATTGGGGTTACCTTCACTCTAGAAGGAGGTGGGCTGATTGATGGCATTGTGAAGAACTTCAGCTCGGATTACCAGCGCGACGGGGAATCCTGGATTCTCGAGTTGCATGACTCCTCGGCGAGGCTCGGTCCCATGTGGCTGAAGTGCAGGTACAACTCTCGCACTCGCAAGGGTGAGGTTGTGTACGAAATCGAGAGCAAAACTGAATCGATTCCTCTCGAAGACCTCTTGGATCCCCCCAGCGTCCGCAACTAGCGACAACACATCGTCGCCGAAGCCGCTCCCAATAATCGGGAGCGGCTTTTACTTTTTAATTATTCAGTTTCTCCTCCACCAATTTCTATTTTGAAATCATTAGTATCTTCTGCTTTTGGATTGGATTTCATATACCAAACCCCAAAACCTACTAGAACTAATAATACCAACACTATCAAAATCGTATTTGTATTTGCTCCACTGTTATTATTTTCCATATTTAATAAATTAGTTTAATAATCACTACTCTGTTTAAAATAGCTTATAAAATAAGCCGTTCCAAAGTCACTTTGATTACTTGACATTGGGGTGTGGGTATGCTATACTATATGTGAATGTGGTACCCTTCGGTGCCCATATAGGAATAAAAACCTATGAATGTGCGTAACTCGTTCTTCGACAAAAACTTCATTTTTTTGCCCATCGGCCCGGCCGCGGCCTCGATCCTCGATCTGCGCCTCTGAGCACACCGGCGCGTCCGAGGCTGGCCTGAACTGCGCGTAAAGCAGGATTGGGCCAGCAGTCGTAAGTGAAGCAGAAATTGACGGCGATACGCCGGGTCCCATGCTCCTAAGCGCCGGACCCCATTACGATCGCCCGCATACTGTTTCATCTGTAGTGTCGGCTACGAGAAGNNGCTGGCATGTTATACTTTTAATCAAATCGCTCCTGTCCTCACCACCTTCGGGTTGTGCGGACTAGTGGTAAGATAAAAAATAAAATAATCTACCATCATCATAAACGCTCGGGATCTTCGGACCCGAGCGCTTACAATTCTACTTCTTGGGTTTCTTAATTTTTTTCTTCGGCACTGGCAAAACTTTTGCAATATCTAAAAGAATTTCGGGTAAATGCCGTAAAGTTCCGAGCATACTTTCTTCCACCACATAGTATTTTTTTGATCCCGGATACGCTTCATCTTTATCACAAATATTTTCAAGCTCCGCGGATTCTGGCAGAATTTTTACATACAACTGATCATCACAAATCAGCCCCACTACTCTACCGCCTGCCCGGATGGGCCCTTCGGACGGGTCTGCATANNAGGACGGGTCTGCATACAGCGCATATTCCCCAAACATCGCCCGAGTCGAAAAGCGTTTGTCTCCAAGTTTTTCAAGTATGAACTCTACCGTTTCTTTCTGGGTCGACATAAGCAAAATAATAACACAAAAGCCCCTCTCGGGGCTTTTGTTTATTTCTCTCCCAAATCCGACGCTTGTAATGGACTCACCACAGCTGGCGGGGTCATGTCGATAGCGCCGAATTGCTTTTCGTAAGTTTCGATTTGCTTTGCCAACCACTGAGAAATACTTTTCATTGTAGTCGGAGTAGTCATGAAGGAATGCAAATCATTTCCAGAAGTCAGCACGAAGGAAAATCCTTCCTTGCCGTGCGAACCGATAGCTCCGTCTATAAACTTTTTTGGTAATTTATTTAAGTCTAATGTTTTTGGATCAATCATAATTATTTTGCTTCGTTAGCTTGGTCTTCGGGACCTTTTTCTTTGAACTCAGCATCTTTTACTTCAGCTGGTTGCTCTTCGGGTGCACTTGCTGGTGGGGTTTCGCTTCCCGCCTTTTGAATAGCTTCACCGATCTTCGACATTTCAGCAGAAAGTTCTTCGGTAGCTTTCTTGATAGCCTCAGCATCAGTACCATCCTTCAGTCCTCGAAGTGCTGTAATCTTGGCATTTACTCCGTCCTTCAAATCTTGTGGAAGTTTTGCTTCGTTATCTTTGATAGCTTTTTCGGCAGTGTAGATAGTCATCTCCGCAGTATTTTTTACATCCACTGTCTCCTTCTTTTTCTTGTCTTCTTCGGCATGAAGCTCGGCATCGGCTTGCATTTTCTTGATCTCATCTTCTTTTAATCCGGAACTCGCTTCGATTTTTATAGACTGGCTCTTGCCACTCGCTTTATCTTTTGCAGTCACATTCAAAATTCCATTTGCATCCACATCAAAAGAAACTTCGATCTGTGGCATACCTCGTGGTGCTGGTGGAACTCCGTCTAGAATAAATCGCCCGAGGGATTTGTTGTCACTCGCCATCGGTCGCTCACCTTGAGTGATGTGTATTTCCACACTGGTCTGATTGTCAGCTGCGGTCGAGAATACTTGTGATTTATTTGCTGGAATCGTAGTATTTTTTTCGATAAGTTTTGTAGCCACTCCACCTAGAGTTTCGATACCAAGTGAAAGCGGTATAACGTCGAGTAGTAAAACATCGCGAACATCTCCTTGCAATACTCCTGCTTGAACCGCAGCTCCGAGTGCTACTACTTCATCAGGATTGATAGAAAGGTTTGGAGTCTTACCAAATACTTTCTTCACTTCATCCACTATCTTTGGCATTCGAGTTTGACCTCCTACCATTATGATTTCATTCATATCTTCCATCTTGAATCCGGAAGCACTCATAGCTCTTTTTGTAATTTCAATTGAACGAGCTATGTATTCATCAGCGATAGATTCCAGTTGTGCTCGAGTCATTTTCAGTAGAAGGTGTTGTGGACCTTCAGCAGTAGAAGTAATGAACGGAATATTTATTTCTGTTTCTACTGCAGTTGAAAGCTCGATCTTGGCTTTTTCTGCAGCTTCGTCTAGTCTTTGTAATGCAAGTTTATCAGAACGCACATCTACACCAGAAGTCTTTTTAAATTCTTCAGCAATCCAAGCGATAATCTTGTGGTCGATATCTCGTCCGCCCAGATGGCTGTCCCCATCGGTAGATTTTACTTCGATCACATCGTCACCAATTTCTAGAACTGAAACGTCGAATGTTCCACCACCAAAGTCGTACACTACTATCTTTTCATTTTTCTTTTTGTTGAATCCATAAGCCAGTGCCGCCGCTGTCGGTTCATTTATAATTCTTTTTACATCAAGGCCAGCAATTGCTCCGGCATCCTTTGTAGCCTTTCTTTGCGCATCGTTAAAGTATGCAGGCACAGTGATCACAGCTTCGGTTACTTTTTCACCAGTCTTTGCTTCCACATCTGCTTTTATTTTTGAAAGTATCATCGCTGAAACTTCCTCGGGTCGCATCCATTTGTCACCGATTTTTACTTCCACTCCTCCGTTTGCACCTTTTTGAATTTTAAATGAAGCATTCTTTAAATCTTTTTGTACTTCAGGATCTTCAAAGTTGTGACCCATGAAGCGCTTGATACCATAAATAGTATTTTCAGGGTTGGTAACTGCTTGTCTTTTTGCAAGTAGTCCCACAAGTCTATCCCCATTTTTTGCAATCGAAACTACTGAAGGAGTCGTACGATTTCCTTCTACGTTTTCAATAATTTTTGGTGCTCCACCTTCGATAAATGCCACCGCTGAATTTGTTGTACCCAAATCTATACCTATTGTTTTTGCCATATGTTTATATTTTTATTTTTATAATGTTTATAATCTATATTTCTATTCTATATTAAAGAAAAAGAATTAGCAAGCTTTTCGTGGTCGCGAAATCCTTGCTAATTCTTAATATATATTATATTATTGGGGTATGTCAACCCCGTAGTAGATTTTGGCATCGCACTTATGGTGCAGGAATAATCCTAATGCCAAAATTCACTACGGGTTCAAGAAAATATGCGTAAAAAAGATTATTCTGGAAAAATCATTAAAATACTTAGCCACAAACCAGCCACCTCTATCCCTGAAATTCACGAGGGCTTTGAAGACGAGAACCGGTACTCCGTAACTAGGTCTTTAAAAGGCCTAGAAGAAGCAGGACTCATCGAAAACCTCTCTTCAGCACATCATGACTATGCTAGATTGACCAAAGAAGGCAAGAAGAAAGTTTACAGCCTCGAGCTCGAAAATAATACTGGCCTAGTTCCCCAAACTTGGGATGGATTTTGGCGAATCATATTACTCGACCTACCAGAAGCTAGAAAAAGCGAGCGCGAAAGCCTGCGATACCTACTTAAAAAAGCAAATTTCGTCTGTCTGAAAAATTCTGCTTGGATTTCCCCCTACCCTTACGAACACCTGTTTATGAATATCAAAAAAGACCTTGGTTTAACTAGCGAAATGATTATTTTTACTACAAACAATATAGACGAAATCTCTCAAAAAATATTCTTCGATAGTTTTAATAAATAAGTTTGCCTCATGCCTGGGTATTTTGTATAATATCTAGATGTTACGATCAATTTTAGGTGTTTTCACTGTAGGTATTCTGGCTATTTTATTCTACCAATCAGTTTTCGCTTTTACTCCAGATTCCACCCCAGACACTATACCTCCTTATGGAACAAACGGAGATGTAAATGACATAATTGTTGATGGTAATACTCTGTATGTCGGAGGACAATTCACTCATGTAGGTGTACCAGCATCCAGTGTTGCGCTGGTTTCTAAAAGCACTAATGAGCTCGCCCTTCAACTTCCTTATGTAGACGCAAGTATATCCACAGCTATATCTGATAATGCTGGGGGTTGGTATATCGGGGGAGGATTTGAAAAAGTTGGAGGAGAAGATATATCCTATGTCGCTCATATACTTTCGGATGGCACAGTAGATACTGGCTTTGATTTAGAGATAGATAGTGGTGTTAGTGCTCTTGCGCTTGACGGTACTACTTTGTACGTAGGTGGTGAATTTAATAATGTTAATGGCGCCACTACTCGTAACAATCTGGCTGCATTTGATACCACCACCGGGACTGCAACAGCTTTTAATCCAGATGTAGATGGCGGTATTAATGCATTAATTCTTGACGGGACTACTCTATATATTGGGGGTGGTTTTGGCACAGTAAATGGTGCTACTACGCGTAATAGTCTAGCTGCGCTTGATACTACTACGGGAATAGCAACAGCTTTTGATCCGAATTTAGACGATAATGTTACTGCCCTGATAGTTGATGGCACCACTCTGTACGTGGGTGGAATATTTAATGATGTCAATGGTGGAACTACTCGCAATGGGTTGGCCGCTTTCAATACTGCCACGGGAATAGCAACAGCTTTTGATCCTAATATGGATGTTACTGCTAGTGTATCCTCCATTCTTATCAACGGCACCACTTTGTATGTTGGTGGTAATTTTACCACAGTTAACGGTGGAACCCTCCGTAATAATCTTGCTGCATTTGATACTGGAACGGGGTTAGCCACTCCATTTAATCCGAACATAGATGCCGGAGTCTATACCCTACTACTTGATGGTACTACTCTGTACGTTGGTGGTGAATTTAATAATGTTAATGGCGGAACTGATCGCAATTATATAGCTGCTTTTGATACCACAACTGGAATAGCGACAGCGTTTGATCCATCATTTTCAGGAGATATTTTCGATTTAGTTAACGCCGGAAGCAACATTTTAGCGGTGGGTAGTTTTAATCTAATTAATACTGTTTCTCGTAATCGGCTTGCGGCATTTGATCTTACTACAGGCCTTCTTACCGCTTTTGATCCAAATTTGGAAGGTGGTAGTAATCCTGTTACTCTGCTTCTAGATGGCACTACACTATATGTAGGTAGTAACTTTACCACAGTCAATGGTGCAACTACACGTAATGGTCTGGCCGCGTTTGATACTACTACGGGAGTAGCTACGGCGTTTAATCCAAATATTAGTGGTACCGCACATTCTCTCCTTCTTGACGGCACCACTCTGTATGTAGGTGGTGGTTTTAGCACAGTCAACGGTGCCACTACACGTAATGGTCTTGCAGCTTTTAATACTACGACGGGAGTAGCTACGGCGTTTAATCCAGATATAGGTGGAGGTGGTAGTCCGACCTCTCTAGCCCTCGATGATACTACTTTATATGTCGGTGGAAATTTTACCACAGTTAACGGTGGGACTACTCGTAACAAACTAGCTGCGTTTGATACTACTACTGGAATAGCGACAGCGTTTGATCCGAATTTGGATAGTTTTGTTGAAGCTCTTATTCTCGACGGTACTACACTGTATGTTGGTGGTGGTTTTACCACAGTCAACGGTGCCACTACGCGCAATGGTCTTGCAGCTTTTGATACCACAACTGGAATAGCGACAGCGTTTGATCCGGATGTAGATGGTAGTGTTTATGATCTAATTCTCGACGATACTACACTGTATGTTGGTGGTAGTTTTACAAACGTAAATGGTGGCACAGTTCGTAATAGTCTCGCTGTTTTTGATACTGGGACAGGAGTTGTAACAACATTTAATCCAAACATTAGCGACTATGTTTACAGTCTTTTTCTAACAGATACAAATCTGTATGCCGGTGGAGGAATATATGCAGCTAATAACGGTAGCATCCCCCTTAGAGGTTTAGCAATATTCAACGGCACCACTCCAACCCCAACTCCATCTTCAGGTGGTTCTAGTAGCTCCGGCTCAAGACCAAGAAATCGTGTTGTAGCTGTAGCTCCAACAGTGCCATCACCTACTCCTACTGCCTGCCCTGCTTACTTAAATAGTTATATTAAAAAAGGTGCGGTAAATATAGAAGATGATGTAAAGAAACTTCAAACCTTCTTGAATCAAGTATTACAAACAAATCTAGTGGTCAGTGGCACATATGACAACCCTACTTTTGATGCTGTAGTAAAATTCCAAGAACTTCATAGCACTGAAGTCTTAGCTCCATGGAAACTCACTAAAGGTAGTGGCTGGGTTTATATTACAACTACGAAAAAAATAAATTCTGAGTATTGTAGGTTGAATCCTGTTTCCTAAATAAAATTGCTCAGCATCGAAATATTTTGTATAATATCTAGATGTTTAGATCAATTTTAAGTGTTTTCACTGTAGGTATTCTGGCAATTTTATTCTACCAATCAGTCTTTGCTTTTACTCCGGAATCTTCAGTGCCGGATACTACTCCAGCGTATGGAGTAAATGGAACCATTGAGACTATGGTTCTCGATAGTGAGATACTTTATGTCGGAGGACAGTTTACTCACGCAGGTTTGCCTGCGCAAAATATTGCGCACGTTTCAAAGACTACCAGTGAGATATCTATTCAGTTCCCATACACAGATGCAAAAGTAGAAGTTGCTATTTCTGATGGCAATAGTGGTTGGTATATAGGAGGAGAATTTACTGAAGTTGAAGGAGAAAACATAGCTTATCTTGCACACATACTTTCTGACGGTACAGTAGATACTGATTTTGATCTAGGATTAGATGGTGAAGTCTATGATCTCGTTCTTAATGGCACTACTTTGTATGTTGCAGGAAATTTCCTTAACGTAAATGGTGCTACTGCCCGCCCTTATCTGACCTCTTTTGATACTACTACGGGTTTAGCTACAGCTTTAAATTTGGGTGTAAATGCTCCTGTTCAAACTCTTCTACTGGATGGAACAACTATGTATTTTGGTGGAAATTTTACCGTAATAGGTATTCAGCCATATGCTCATCTTGGCGCGTTTGATACCACGACAAATCTTCATATAGGGTTTTTCCCAGATTTAAATAATACTGTTTACAGTCTTGCCCTAGACGGCACTACCTTGTATGCTGGCGGAGCATTTACTCAAGTAAACAATGATTCTGTTGATAGAAATTACCTTGCAGCTTTTAATACTGGAACAGGAATAGCTACAGCTTTTGATCCAGATATGAATAATGGTGTTTTAAAAATACTTCTCGACGGCACCACCTTGTATGCTGGAGGTGATTTTACTATGGTCAATGGCGCTACCGTGCGCAATGGTGTTGCAGCTTTTAATACTGGAACAGGAATAGCTACAGCTTTTGATCCAGATATAAATAGTGCTGTTTACGATATGGTTCGTGACGGTACTACTTTGTATACTGGTGGAGAATTTACTATGGTAAACGGAGCTACTACTCGCAATCATGTGGCTGCGTTTGATACTACTACTGGTATAGCCACAGCGTTTGATCCGTCACCATCAGGGGGACTTGCGGGAGGAGTCTACGGTTTACTTGATGATGGAAGTAATATGTTACTACTCGGAGAATTTGGTTTTATTAACACTACTCCCCGTAATAATCTTGCTGCGTTTAATATTACAACTGGGGACGTTACATCATTTAACCCAAATGTAGATAATACTGTATACGATTTGATTCTCGATAATACTACCTTGTATGCGGGTGGAGGGTTTACTACAGTAAACGGTGCTACCACTCGTAATGGTATCGCTGCATTTAATACAACTACGGGTATAGCCACGGCGTTTAATCCAAACATAAACAGTAACGCCTACACTCTTGCTCTTGCCCTAGACGGCACTACTTTGTATGCTGGTGGAGATTTTGACACAG
>CXWK01013345.1_pt5 | contig 25691 bp, 28 predicted proteins | sample 590851 | NCBI WGS metagenome assembly CXWK01 (sample SAMEA3498364, study PRJEB10139) | wastewater metagenome | biome: wastewater treatment plant; material: activated sludge | place: Denmark | collected 2014-08-01
GAATGACAAAATATGCTTTTTTTGAGGGTGCTATTGTACCGATAGAGCAGGCCACGGTCAGCGTCATGACGCACGCCCTGCACTACGGCACGGCCTGTTTTGGCGGGATTCGCGGCTATTGGAATGAGAAGCACCAGAACCTGTATGTCTTCCGCATTCGCGACCATTTCGAGCGCTTCTTGATGTCCACGCGGCTGCTGCTGATGAAGTTGCCTTTCACGCCTGACGATTTGGTGAATATCACGCTCGACCTGGCGCGGCGCGAGGCGATGCATCACGACATTTATATCCGGCCCCTGGCCTACAAGGCGGAGAAGATCATCGGCGTGCGTCTGCACGATCTGCGCGACGAGGTGACGATTTACGCGGTGCCTTTCGGCCGCTATATCGAATCGGAAGAAGGCGCTCGCGTTTGTACTTCGTCTTGGCGACGCGTGGATGACACGGCGATTCCAGCGCGCGGCAAACTGGCCGGCGCGTATGTCAACTCGGCGTTCATCAAGAGCGAGGCCATGATGAACGGCTTTGACGAGGCCATTGTGCTCAACCCCGACGGCCATGTGTCAGAAGGCAGCGCGGAGAACATTTTCATCATCCGCAACCGCACCTTGATCACACCCCCTGTCAGCGACAACATCCTGGAGGGCATCACACGGCGCACGTTGATGGATCTGGCTACGGCTCAACTGGGCCTGCAGGTGGTCGAGCGCAGCATTGACCGCACTGAACTGTATGTGGCCGATGAGGCTTTCTTCTGCGGCACCGGCGTCCAGGTGGCGGCCATTGCCTCCGTGGATCGGCGTCCGATCGGCGCGGGCAAGATGGGACCGATCACAACCGAACTGCGTGACCTCTATTTCGAGGTTGTGCGCGGCAACGTGCCACAGTATTGCGACTGGTGTACACCGGTCTTTTGAGGCGGCATGAGCTTTAAGTCTGCCTCTACACCCGATGCGTGGCGCGGGGTGCTCGCCTGTGTTGGGGTCATGCTCCTGGCCGTTCTGCTGCTGCGCTGGATGACTGCACTCCCCATCTCGGGGTGGGTCTTTCTACTGGGATTGCTGGGCCTGGCGTGCCTACCCGTTCTGGCCTACCTGGGTTACCGGACGTGGAGTACCCTGTCGTTGGAATACTGGGTGGAGCGCGACGCAGTGACAGTTGCCTGGGGCTCTTTGCGAGAAGTCATCCCGCTGGGGACCATTCTGCGTATTCAGCGCGGTGGATTTGCCGCGGTGAAGGGGCGTTGGTGGGAATGGCCGAACCCGTATCTGGTGCGCGGGGATGTCAGCGCGGTGGGCCATATTATCAGTCTGGCAACGGGGCCGGCCGCAAAGCAGGTCGTTCTCTTCATTGAACAGCATGACAAAGAACACACCTACACCGTCGGTTATGCCTTGTCGCCTGCCGCGCCCGAGGCTTTCATCCAGGCGATTCAAGAACGCTATGAACTGGGACCCAATCGCTTGCGCAGCGTGGGGCGCGAGGCGCCCGGCATCTGGCAGTGGGACATCTGGCGGGATCGCATCGGTTTGGGCATCGTGGCGGTGACATTGATTCTAAACCTGGCGCTCTTTGGCTATTTGTGCATCCGTTTTCCCAGCCTGCCGGCCAGTCTCCCGCTGCACTTCGACGCGCTGGGCCAGCCAGATCGTTTTGGCGCGCCGGCATCCCTATTTGTGCTACCCCTCATCGGACTTGGGGCTTTGATCGTGAACGGCGTGTGGGGCGGTTTTCTCTACCCGCGTCAACGCCCTGGCGCGTATCTGCTCTGGGCCGGCGCTTTGTCTGTTCAGTTTCTTGTTGGTTTTGCCCTGGTGAATCTTGTTCGTTAGGGGGCCAGGAACGACTGGAGCCTGCGTAAGAAATGGTGACACAATCCGCCATGTCGCATCAATTGTCTGAAAATACTATCGCGCATGGTGCGCCGGCCAACGGCCCCGCGCCGCTGTTGACGATCGTTGTCCCGGCGTACAATGAAGAATCGCGCCTGCCGGCTTCGCTGCTCAAGATTGACGATTTCCTGCGTCAACAACCCTACACAGCCGAAGTGTTGGTGGTCGAAAACGGCAGCCGTGACGACACGAGTGGTGTGGTCAATCGCTTTCGCGCCGATCATCCCTACGTGCGCCTGCTTCATTCGGCCAAAGGGAAGGGCACAGCTGTGCGCGAGGGCATGTTGGCGGCTGCCGGGGAACATGCTCTGATCTGTGATGCTGACCTGGCCATGCCGATCGGCGAAACCGCCAAGCTCCTCAAGGCCGTGCAGAACGGTTTTGACGTCGCGATCGCCTCACGCGAAGGCGACGGCGCGGTGCGTTACAATGAGCCATACTATCGCCATCTCATGGGGCGCGTGTTCAACGCTATCGTGCGCAGCCTGGCCATTCCTGGCTTGCAAGACACACAGTGCGGATTCAAGATGTTCAACCGCACTGTCGCGCGCGATGTCTTCACCCGCCAAACCATGGGGGGATGGGCTTTCGATGTAGAAGTATTGGCGATTGCCTTACGCCGCGGTTACAAAGTGGCCGAGGTGCCGATTCATTGGTACTTCATGACCGAAAGCAAGATCAATCCCCTGCGCGACACGATTTCGATGGTGCGCGAGGTGTTCAAGGTGCGCCAAAATGTGCGCCGCGGACTGTACGATTAGCTCATCATTGTTCTCCGATCAATACACCTCTCAGACCTGGGATGCCTTACCAACTTCCGAGGCATCACCTTCTTCCACCGAGGCCGATTACGCTTATGATTGAGGTCAAAGACCTAACCAAGATATACCGCGTCAACCAAAAAGATCCCGGCGTGAGAGGGGCGGTCAAAGCCCTTTTTCGACCGCAGCACCAGGATAAGATCGCGGTGGATCATATCAGCTTCCGCGTGGCCCCAGGCGAAGTAGTCGGTTACATTGGCGTCAACGGCGCGGGCAAATCCACAACCATCAAGATGTTAACCGGCATCCTGGCCGCGACGAGCGGCGAAGTGCGTGTGCTTGGGCGTGATCCGCATCGCCAGCGTGTGGCTAATGCGCGCGACATCGGCGTTGTTTTTGGGCAGCGCAGCCAATTGTGGTGGGACCTGGCGCTGATCGAATCGCTCAACCTGATTGGTCAGATCTACCGCGTAGAACCTGCCCGTTTCCAGCAGCGCCTGGCGCAGTTCTCTGACATCCTCGAGCTCAAGTCTCTGCTTCAGGTGCCGATCCGCAACATGTCCCTGGGTCAGAAGATGCGGGCAGAGCTGGCCGCCACACTGATCCATGACCCCCAGATCGTTTACCTCGACGAGCCGACCATCGGTCTGGACTTGATCGTCAAAGAGCGTATCCGCGAGTTCATCCGGCAACAGAATCGGGAAAACGGCGCCACGGTGATATTGACCACGCATGACCTGGGCGACATTGAGCAATTGTGCCAGCGCGTCATTATCATTGATAACGGTAAGCTGATCTATGACGGGCCGCTGAGCACGATCAGGGATCGCTTTGGCAAGTTCCGGGCAATTACGTTTGAGATGGCTGCTGACGTGGGGCCGCTGGTCATGCCACCGGGAACCGAGGTGATGCCCGCGCCGGCTGAGGACGTGACGGATGCGCGCAGGCTGGTGTTGCGCTTCGACCGTACGCACACCACCGCCAGTCAGGTGGCCGCGGCCATCATGAATCAGGCCGAGGTGATAGATTTTTCCCTGGCAGAGCCAGATTTGTCCAGCATCATCAAGCAGATTTACAACGGCGCGTTGGACTGACCTGCCCATGCTCAAATCCACCTGGCAGTCTCTGAAATCAACATGGAAGGTTTACGGCGCCTTAGCCGCCATGGAACCGAAGCTCTTCCTGGCTTATCGCATCTGGGTCTGGATGGAGTTCATCGTGCAAATCGTCGCCATGACGACGTTTGTCTACTTCTGGCGTGCGGTGTATCAAAATACCAGTACGCTCAGCGGCCTTAGTCTGACGCAAACCCTCAACGGCACGCGCCTCATCTTTGCCATGGGCTATNNACGCTCAGCGGCCTTAGTCTGACGCAAACCCTCAACTACGTACTCCTGGCGCAGATTCTGGCGCCTGTCATTGGCACGCGCCTCATCTTTGCCATGGGCTATGGCATGCGTGAAGGCATGATCGGCATCGAGCTGCTGCGCCCTGTGGACTTTCAGGCGCGCTACTATGTTGAAGCGCTGACCGATGTCGTGGTAGCATCCATTACCAAGGTGCCCCTGGTGCTGCTGGCCGTGCTCCTCTTTGGGCTGCACCTGCCAGCCGACATGCTGACCTGGGGCGCATTTGCCGTGTCGCTCTTCCTCGGTTTTACGGTGATCTTCTTTTTTGACTGGATTCTGGCGTGCCTGGCCTTCTACACGACAGAAGTGTGGGGATGGAGTGTGCTGCGCTATGGCTTTGGTCTCTTTTTCAGCGGCGCGCTGGTGCCGCTCGACATGATGCCAGACTGGTTGCGCACGCTGACCAGTGCGCTCCCCTTTGTCCAGTCGCTCTACGTGCCTGTATCGCTGCTCAGCGGCATCACGCCTGTCAGTGAGGCGCCGCGGCTGTGGCTGGTGCAGCTCGTCTGGCTGGTGTGCATGGCGCTTGCTTCACGCCTGGTCTTTCGTCGCGCCGTACGCGCCGTCACGGTGCAGGGAGGATGAGCCGATGCTGAATTCAACGCGCAGAATCTTGGCTGGAGAGTCGTTGGTGGGAGAAATGGGGCGGTATGTGCGGCTGTACGGATTGTTTCTGAAGCAGCGGCTGAAGATCCTGCTGGAGTACCGCGTAAATTTCTTGATTGGCGCTTCGTCCACGGTGTCGGAGCAAGCGGCCGGCCTGCTCATGGTGTGGGTGGTGATGCGCCAGATTCCCAACCTGGTGGGGTGGAGTTTTTACGAAATTCTGCTCATCTACGGTCTCGTGGTGCTGGCAAAGTCTATCAACCATATGTTTGCAGATAACCTGTGGACCATCGGGCACGACTATATTCGCAGCGGTGGTTTTGACCGCTTCTTGGTGCGACCGATCAATCCTCTCTTCCATCTGCTGGCTGATCGCTTTTGTCACGATGGCGTCGGCAATTTCATCGTAGGCCTGGCGCTGACCGTGACGGCGCTGCGCACACTGGAAATTGCGTTGACGCCGCTCACTGCGCTTTACCTGGTGGTTGTGGTGCTCAGCGGCGGCGCCATTTTCATCGCCTTGAACCTCATCACCTGCACGAGCGCTTTTTGGATTGTTGAATCGGTGCCGGTGACGCGCATGGTGTTCGAGTTGCACGAGTTTGCTAAGTTCCCGTTAACCATCTACCAGCGCGGCATCGGTCTGCTGCTAACCTGGTTGATTCCATATGGTTTTGCTTCGTACTACCCGGCCTCGTATCTGCTTGGCCGAGACCCCAGCCTCATCGCCTGGATCAGTCCATTGGTGGCCGCCGTCCTACTCGTCATCGCCTATCGGGTCTGGCTGTTCGGATTGAGCCACTACGCGGGTACGGGATCGTAACGGCAGCTTCTCCAATGCTTCGCTTGTGGTCGTCCTAAGCTTCGAAACGGCCGTTGACAGGTCCGTAAGTGCATTTGCAGGATTGACGAACCTCCTCAATCGTTTTATACTTCCTCTGTCAACCTGGCGCGCACACCAACCACCCGAGGGGGATCATGCCCAAAGCAGCAGATATTGGCGGCAAACGCCTGATCAGCCTGGCGCCAGACGCCTGGGCGCAGTGGGTCACGCAGCGCAGCGATGTCGTGGCACGCGAAGTGGTCACGAGCGAGTTTCAGTGGATCAACCGTGCGAGCGATGTATTGATGCGCTGCTTCAGTCCTGAACACGGCGAGTTCCTACAATTGACGGAACTGCAGATACGGTACAAGCCGCGCCTGCCCCGGCGCATGCGCGCCTACGCCGGGCTGGCAGAAGAGGCGTTCGATCTGCCGGTTTTTCCGGTCCTAATCAACATCTTGCCGTCGAAACGCGGCAGCCAGGTGGCTGAGCGCTACGAATCCGAATTCATGGGATTGCATGCGCGGCAGGATTACCGGGTCATCAACCTGTGGACGGTTGATGCCAACATGGTCTTGCAGCGTCCCTTGCCCACGCTGCTGCCGTTTGCCCCCGTGCTCAAGGGAGGCGACCAACAGCCGGTTGTCGTCCGCGCGTTGGACATGTTACGTCAGGATGAGAAACTGAGCGACCTCGAACCACTGCTGGCTTTCTTCGCCAGTTTCGTGTTCGACATCCCAGTAGTGCAGCAGATCATGAGGTGGGATATGAGCGTCTTGCGCGAGTCGCCCTGGTATCAGGAAATCCTGGAGCAGGGTTTGGCCGAAGGTATGGAAAAAGGCATAGAAAAAGGTATGGAAAAAGGCATGCAGCAAGGCATTCGGCAGGGGATGCAGCAAGGCATGCAGCAAGGCATGCAGCAGGGGATGCAGCAGGGGGCCTTGCGCCAACTACTGCGCTTGTTGCGGGCGCGTTTCCAAATCACGCCGCCGACCATCCAAATCAGGTTACAGCAGCTCGATACGGATCAACTTGAACAGCTCGTAGATGTTGCGTTGGCCGTCGGGTCACTGGATGAGTTCATGCTGCAGATACCAGCAATGCCCGGTAATGGCAAGCACTAGGTGCAAGGCTACTGGGTGGCAGCTACGTTGATATTTACGGAAGACCCGCCTCCCTGCTGCGGGAAGGCGATGAGTTGAACCGTGGTGTTGCCCTTAAGCCAGCCCGCAATCGGCGTTACGCTCGTAGCTTCCGCGCCGGACAGCAGGGTCCAACCATCGCTGCCGAAGAAGTCACGGTAGAACTTGATGACCTCTTCTGGCTTCATCTGCGTTTTGAAAGCCGCGCCGCCGGCAACGCTGGCGCACTCGCTCGCATCCTGCGGCAGCGGAAAAATCAGGCTGTTATTCGCACACTTGAGCAAATCAGGTATGACTTGTGCGGCCGCGGCTGGTGCAGCCTTTGTTGGCGCAGGGGTAGCAGATGCCGTGCAGCCCAGCAGGAGAAGAGAAAGAATCAGGGCGGCCAGGGCCGCATTGGATTTATACATAACGTTCCTCGCCAGGTGGATTTCACCTTTTACATTTTTTACGTTGTTTCGTGATGGATCACTCGATCGTTGACAGGTAGGTTGCGCAACGCCAACGGTGTTGATGCTGGCGAGCGCATGGGCGATGCGGAGCACACACATCCTTGCCCTTATGGCCGCACGGGTCTTCACTACAGCATTACGTCTGGCGGTCGAGCAAGCCCAGAGCCAGATCGCGCAGAAGATCGCCGGCCGGCAGTACAAGATCGGCTTCGTGCAAAGCCTGTAAAGCGGCCATGCTGTAGGTTTCGACCAACGACGCCGCGTAGGGACGCGCGCCGGCGGCCGCCAGCCGATCCAACACCGCAGGCACCTCGTCAGCCGTGAAGCGCGCGTGCGCATAGAGTTCACGCAAGGCAGCACCCTGTGTGCCATTGAGCGCGTAGAGCAAGGGCAGCGATTTCTTGCGCGCCAGAATGTCGCTGGCTGCTGACTTGCCGGTCATCTGTTCATCGCCCCAAATGCCCAGGATGTCATCCTGAATTTGAAAAGCCAGCCCAAGCGATTCGCCAAATTGCCGCAAGGCTGCCAACTGCGCCGGTTGTGCGCCGCCCAGGCTGGCGCCTATTTCCACACTGGCTGCCAGCAGCGCCGCAGTCTTGCCGCGAATCATCAGCAGGTATTCGTCTGTCGTCACGTTGGCGCGAGTTTCGAAATCCATGTCCAGGTGCTGGCCTTCGGTGAGGGCAATGCAGGCGTGCACGAAACGCTGCATGGCGTCAATGACCTGGTCTGGCGCCGCGGCCGGCGCCAGATCAAGCAGCGTGCGGAATGCGTGGGCAAAGAGGGCATCGCCCACGTTAATGGCCTGCGGTTGGCCCCACAGCGCCCACACGGTAGGGCGATGGCGCCGCGTAGGGCTGTTGTCCTCCACGTCATCGTGCACCAGCGAGAAATTGTGCAGCATCTCCAGCGCCGCGGCGGCAGGCAGAACTGTCGCCGGATCGCCTCCAACGGCTGCGCAGCTCAACAAGCAGAGCAGAGGGCGTATGCCTTTGCCCGTTTTGGCCTGCGCAGGGCGGAACTCCTCATCTAGCCAGCCCAGGTGATAGCGCATCATGGCATAGTGCGTCCCCTCGGCCAGTTGCGGCGACGCCAACGCCTGGCGCATCGTCTGTTCGACGCGTGGAAGGTAGGCGGCGGCAAAGTTAGACAAAGCGGAAAAAGAAAGCATAAGATTTCGCTTCTCCTAGCAAAGACGGGCGTCCCGGCCGTTGCTTATACACGGCAGTCGCATCCTCTCAAACCACGCGCTGTAATCGGCCTGGCTGGCGTAGATCGTCAACGCTGCCGGCCCCGCTGCAGAACATGCCGATGCGAATTTCTTCAACCAGGGTGTCAATCGTGTCCAGGACGGCCTCGGTTGAGACATCCGCCGCTTTGAGGAATGGGCCAGCCAGGCCTACGGCATCTGCGCCCAGGGCCACGCACTTGAGCACATCCAGCCCTGTGCGAATGCCGCCGCTGGCGATGAGAGGTACACCCAGTCGCGCGGCATGACATTCGGCCAGGGCCACGGCGGTAGGCAAGCCCCAATCCGCAAAGGCGCGAGCCAAGCGGCGCAGGCGATCGGTGGGCGCCCGATAAAGCTCCACCTGACTCCAGGAGGTGCCACCCGCGCCCGCTACGTCAATCGCGGCGACGCCGGCTTCAACCAGGCGGCGCGCCAGGTCGCCGCCGATGCCCCAGCCGACCTCTTTGGCAATCACCGGCACTGATAGTTGACGGCAAACCTGTGCAATTTTTGCCAGCAAGCCTGACCAATCCCAGTTTCCATCGGCCTGCAGCGCCTCTTGCAGCGGGTTCAGGTGCAAAATGAGCGCATCGGCTTCGATCATTTCCACCGCGCGGCGGCAGTGCTCCACCGTATAACCGTAATTGAGCTGCACCGCGCCCAGGTTCGCCAGCAGCAGGATATCCGGCGCCACATGACGCACCTGAAATGTCCAGGCTGTCTCCGGCGCCTCGATGGCCGTGCGCTGAGAACCGAGGCCCATGGCCAGGCCGCGGGCCTGCGCAGCCTCAGCCAGGCGCTGATTGATCTGATAAGCGCGATCCGTACCGCCGGTCATGGACGAAATCAGGATCGGCGCGGTCAAGCGTTTGCCCAAGAGCTGATGCTGCGGATCAACGGCGTCCAAATTGAGTTCCGGCAGCGCCTTGTGGTGAAAGCGGTAAGCTTCAAGCCCAGTGGTCAGGTTGGGAAAATTGACATCCTCTTCCAGGTTGATACGAATGTGATCGGCCTTGCGCTCCTTATGGGGTTGGCCGTGTTCTACCTGCATGGCGTGTCTGCGTCCTTCCGTAACTTTACTGCTGATCTGGTGTTCAAGACGTGTGGTGATCATAGTTCGTCACCATCTTACCAAGCGGCTATGGGCTTGTCAAGTGCCTGAATTGACAGTGCCTATCAACCCTGCTAGAATAGTTCAAAGCTCAAATCGAGAAGTCCCTGGTGCACCATCAAGTCATCATGGGCATGCACGGCATACAAGAACTCATTAGAAGGAAGGAATTTTCACGTGAACGACACTTATGAACGAATCAAGGCTATCATTGTGGAACAACTCGGGGTGGACGCGGAGCGCGTCACCATGGAAGCTAGTTTCCGTAAGGACCTTGAGGCCGACTCGCTCGACTTGGTTGAGTTGATCATGGCCTTCGAAGAGGAATTCGGCGGCGAGATCACCGACGAAGAAGCCCAGAAAATCACGACTGTGGGCGAAGCCGTTAAGTTTATGGACGAACACCCCCAGTAAGGACTGCGCACAGCAGGGCAGACCGGGATTGCCTGGCAATCTCCGGTTTTTTATGCCCCTTCTCCAACGCCTGACAAAGGCCCGCTGACAACGGGAAGTGGCTTGCTCTGGGCTCTCACGCCTGGGACAGCGCCGCCGGCCAACCAGTCAAGCGGGTTTTTGTTTGTGATCGGCTGACCATGGCAGGCATCTCTGCAATCATCCTGGCCGGCGGTGAAAGCCGGCGCATGGGCGCGAACAAGGCGCTGCTTTCATTAGATGGCCAGCCGCTCATTGCCCGCACGGCCGCTTCTTTGCGTTTGCTCGCGGATGAGCTCATTGTCGTTACCAACACTCCGGAGACATACCACTTTCTAGTGTCCGATTTTCATGCGACATTGACACCCGATGCCTTCCCCACACGCAGCGCCCTGGTGGGACTTTACTCTGGAATGCAGGCAGCCCGCGGCGACCTGGCGCTGGCTGTGGCATGCGATATGCCCTTTCTCAACCCCGCGCTGCTCCGCTTTATGCTGTCCCTGGCGCAGACGGGATACGATGTGGTGGCGCCGCAGGTGGACAACCAGTGGGAACCGCTCCATGCGGTCTACCGGCCAGCCACCTGTACACCAGCTGTGGAGCGCCATCTACTGGCCGGCGACAGACGCATGATCTCGTTTTACCCAGAGGTCCAGGTGCGCCTGGTGACGGCTGCGGAGGTGACTGAGTTTGACCCGGATCGCCTCTCGTTTGTCAATGTCAACACGCCCGAGGAGTGGGAGCAATGGCGAATGTTTTTGAGCGCGTCAAAGCCTTGACCCGGCTCATTCCCCGTGGGCGTGCGGTCACCTACGGGCAAGTGGCGGCCTGGATGGGAGAACCACGCGCCGCGCGCACGGTGGGGTGGGCGCTGCACGGCCTGACCCACGACGAGGCCGCCCGCGTCGTGCCCTGGCAGCGGGTGGTGGGCAAGGCTGGCCCGCACCATGCCCGTGTCACCACCACCTGCGAAACGCACAGCGCCGGACTCCAGCGCCAGCTCCTGGAGGAAGAAGGTGTGGAGTTTGACCTGTATGATCGCATTGACCTGACCCGGTTAGGCTGGGATGGGCCTGAATGGCCGGTCATTGAACAAATCTTGAAGACGCCGGGCGATTGAAGCCGCAGCAAGCGGCGTAAAGTCGGTCTGCGCTAACTGGCGGTCGCAGGTTGCGCCAATGGCGCCAGCCTTGCGCCGCAACTCACTGTATTACGGATATAGATCGCCCAGATTACGTTATGAAGGAGATGACGATTCCATGCGCGAAATTACGATTGCCGTGGTGCAATTCCAGCCGACGTTGAATGAACCGGATGAGAACATCCGTCGCATGTCCGATTTCATCAACAAAATCTGCACCGAACAGCCGGTAGACCTGGTGGTCTTTCCAGAGCTGACGACGACCGGCCACGAGTGTGGCCTCCGCTTCACGGACTACGCGGAAACCGTGCCTGGCCCTACCGTCAGCCGCCTGGCAAAGGATGCCTCTCAATACAACACGCACCTCGTCTTCGGCATGGTGTCCAAGGCCAAAGTCGAGAGTGTCCTCTACAACACGGCCGTGGTCATCGGGCCGGACGGCGAACTGATCGGCAGCTATGGCAAGGTTCACCTCAAGGGTGAAGAGCGACTGGCCTTCCGTAATGGCTTCCGCTTCCCCGTCTTTGAAACGGAATGGGGCAACCTCGGCGTGCTGGTGGGTTGGGACATGGCCTTCCCCGAAGCGGCGCGCAGCCTGGCCCTGGATGGCGCGGATGTGGTGGCCGTATGCGCCAACTGGGAAGTGCCGCACCAGGACGAATGGCGCGCCTACTGCGTGGCCCGCGCGTGTGAGAATTCGGTTTTCATTGCGGCCGCCAATCGGGTAGGCGAAGAACCGAGCTACCAATTCTTCGGCGATTCGATGGTGCTCAGCCCGCGCGGTGAACGCTACACCGGCCTGGAAGACAACGCTGAAGGTTACGGCATTGCGCGCATCAACCTTGACCTGGTGCGCCAGGCCCGCGAAGAGCATCAACTCTTCCAATGCCGTCAGCCGCTGGCGTACCGGAACGTGGTGCGGAAGTATTAACGTAAAAGCGCAAAGTGCAGAGTGCAAAGCGCGGATGGCGCCTTGCGGAATGAGCAGTTCAGAATTCATCGTTCAGAGTTGAGAGATGCGAATCATTGATTTACGTTCGGATACGGTGACGCGACCGACGCCGGCGATGCGCGCGGCGATGGCGGCCGCCGAGGTGGGCGACGATGTGCTGGGCGATGACCCGACCGTGCAGCAGTTGGAGGCCATTGCCGCCGCGCGGCTGGGCAAAGAAGCAGCCCTCTTTGTCGCCAGCGGCCACATGGGCAACCTGGTGGCGCTGTTGACGCATGGCGGCCGCGGGGATGAGATCATCGTCGGCGACCAGGCCCACATCTTCTACTACGAACAGGGCAGCGCCGCCGTCGTGGGCGGTCTGCACCCGCGTACGGTGCCCAATCAGCCCGATGGCACGCTCGATCTCAATCACATCGAAGCGGCCATTCGCGGCGATGATGTGCATTTTCCGCGCACGCGCCTGATCTGTCTGGAAAATACGCACAACCGCTGCGGCGGCGCCGTGCTCGACCCGGCTTATCTCCAGGCGGTGGGCGCGCTGGCGCGGAGCTATAATCTCAAGCTGCATGTGGATGGCGCCCGACTATTCAACGCCGCGGTCGCGTTGGGCGTGGATGTCAAGGAGTTGGCCGCGGATGCCGATTCAGTCTCTTTCTGCCTCTCTAAAGGACTGGCCGCGCCGATTGGCTCGCTCCTGTGCGGCTCGCGGCCCTTCATCCAGCAGGCGCGCCGCAATCGCAAGCTGCTGGGCGGCGGCATGCGTCAGGTTGGCGTGATCGCCGCGGCGGGCATCATTGCCCTGGAGCAGATGGTCGAGCGGCTGGCGGAAGATCATGATCACGCGCAACGCCTGGCCGTTGGCCTCAACCAAATTCCGGGCCTGCAGGCTGATCCAGCCCGCACCCGCACCAATATCGTTATGTTCGAGCTGGTGCGCCCTGACCTGACCCCGGCGCAGCTGGCGGCCGCGCTGGACGCGGTGGGCGTACGCCTGTTTCCCGCAGGGGGCCGACGGCTGCGCGCCGTCACCCATTATGAAATTAGTGCCAACGATATTGGCGAGGCGTTGCAGCGCATTGCCCGCGTGATGGCCTGACGTGAGGGTTTCGCACCCGACTAGCTCATCCGTCTTGGGCTTAAAAATTTGACGAAAGCCGCGCCGCATGGTAAGATGCTCCGTCAGGTTGAACACAGTTCAGCTCGACAAGGGGGCGTGGTGTAGCGGTTAACATGTCGGCCTGTCAAGCCGAAGACCGCGGGTTCAAATCCCGTCGCTCCCGCTCCAAAGACTCTTGCAGGTTTCTCCGCAAGAGTCTTTTGTTTTCTACAACATGAGGCTACCCAAATGAACAAGACGTGGTGGAAAGAAAGCGTCGTCTACCAGATTTATCCGCGTAGTTTCTGTGACAGCAACGGCGACGGCATCGGCGACCTGCGCGGGATTATCAGTAAGCTCGATTATCTGCAGACGCTTGGCGTTGATGTGGTTTGGTTGTCGCCCGTTTACAAATCGCCCAACGACGACAACGGCTACGACATCAGCGACTACCAGAACATCATGGATGAATTCGGCACCCTGGCCGACTGGGAGGAGATGCTGGCCGGGATGCATCAGCGCGGCATCAAACTGGTGATGGACCTGGTCGTCAACCATACGTCGGACGAACACCCCTGGTTTGTCGAGTCCCGCAAGTCCGTGGACAACCCCTACCGCGACTATTACATCTGGCGTCGCGGCAAGGACGGCCGTGAACCGAACAACTGGGTGTCCCACTTCAGCGGCTCTGCCTGGCAATACGACGCCGCAACCGGTGAATACTATCTGCACCTCTTCTCCAAGAAGCAGCCAGACCTGAACTGGGAGAACCCCGCGGTGCGCAGGGATGTGTTCGCCATGATGCGTTGGTGGTTGGACAAGGGCATTGATGGCTTCCGCATGGATGTGATCAATATGATCTCGAAGGCGCCGGGCCTGCCGGATGCGCCGGCCGTCAGCCGTGACCGCTATCAGTACGGCAGCCAGTATTTCCTCCACGGCCCGCGGCTGCTGGAGTTCCTGGATGAGATGAAGCAGGAAGTGCTGTCCCATTACGACATCCTCACCGTGGGCGAGACGCCGGGGGCAAGCCCGGAGCGAGCGAGTGAGATCACGAACGAGGAGACCGGCGCGCTCAGCATGGTCTTCCAGTTCGAGCACATGGGTCTTGACGAGAACCCGGCTGGTTCGGGGAAGTGGGACCTTAAGCCGTGGAATCTCCTGGACTTGAAACGCGTCATGAGCCGCTGGCAGAAGGGCCTGGAAGGTCGCGGCTGGAACAGCCTCTATCTCTCCAATCACGATCAGCCGCGTTCGCTTTCGCGCTTCGGCGACGACCGTCGCTGCCGGGTCGAGTCGGCCAAGCTGCTCGCCACCTTCCTGCACATGCAGCAGGGTACGCCCTACATCTACCAAGGCGAAGAAATCGGCATGACCAACGTCGCGTTCGAGACGATCGCCGACTACCGGGATATCGAAACGCTCAACATGTACCAGGAATATGTCGTGAACGAGGGCCATGACCCGCAGGCCGTCTTGGCGTTGATCCACGCCAAAGGCCGCGACAATGCCCGCACCCCGTTCCAATGGGACGATCACGCGCATGCCGGCTTCACCACTGGCACACCCTGGATCAAAGTCAACCCCAACTACACCGAGATCAACGCCAAGCAAGCCCTGGCAGATCCCGACTCTATCTTCTACTACTACCAGCAATTGATCCGGCTGCGCAAGGCGCACCCGATCATCGTCTACGGCGCGTACGACCTGATCCTGGAGGCCCATCCGCAGATTTATGCCTTCACNNAACGGAGGCCCATCCGCAGATTTATGCCTTCACGCGCACCTGGCATGACGACCGGCTGCTGGTCGTGCTGAACTTCAGCGCGCACACGCCAGTCTTTGCACTGCCGAGCGATATCTCCTTTGGTGAACAGGATTTGCTCATCAGCAACTATGCAGTTGATACGGCCGAAGACATCCATCAACTGACGCTGCGGCCCTATGACGCGCGCGTCTATTGGCTGCGATAAGGTGATCTTCTGGTCAGCCCGGAGGGCGCCATCATGACCGCCGACCTGTATGAACCCTATCTGATCGCCCTGGATGTCCTGCTCGAACGGCTGGGGCGCGACCAGGCCTCAGCGGCCGACGCCCTGGTTTATCAACAGCGCCTGCAAGAAAACATCGAGCGAACGCGCCGTTACGGCGACAACGAGAATCGCCGCAGCGAGCGTTCCGAGATCATCGAGCTGCTGAACCGCCTGTCCAACGAGGCGCTGGGCGTAGACTTCAACACGCTGGTGCGGCAGGCCCGGCCGAAGCCTGAACAGGATGGCGATCGGGCGCCGCCGCGCAAGCCCTTCGAGCCGGAGACCGTGCTAATTCGCGGCGGCCCGTTCCCCATGGGCAGCGATGACCCGACCCTGCCGGCGTGGGAGCGACCGCAGCACACGGTTGACCTGCATGACTTCCGCATTGGCAGGTACCCGGTGACCAACCGAGAGTACGCTGCGTTCATCAAGGACAACAAGGCTCAGCCCGCGCCCCAGGGGTGGTTCAACCGCGAGCCGCCGCCTGATCGCCTCGATCACCCTGTCGTCAACGTGAGCTGGTATGACGCCCTGGCCTTCTGCGCGTGGTTGAGTGCGCAGACTGGCCGTGGCTACACGTTACCAAGTGAAGCGGAGTGGGAGAAGGCTGGCTGTAACAGCTTCAGCCGTTCTGCGGGCCAGGGTACGGCTGAAGTCGCGACAACCAACAGGTATCCGTGGGGCGATACCCTGGACGCCGCGCGCGTAAACGCCGGGAGCAGCGGTACAACGCCGGTGATGGCCTATCCGGCCGGGGCCAGCGCGTATGGCGTCGAGGATCTGCTGGGTAATGTGCAGGAGTGGACGCGCAGCCTGTGGGGCAGCCAGCCGGCGCAGCCCGATTTTGGCTACCCTTACCGGCCCGACGATGGCCGGGAAATCACGGCGCCGGATCATCTGCCCGCCCAGGCTCGCCTGGTGCACCGCGGCGGCTCGTTCAAGTCGCAGCTTGCCGACCTGCGCAGCAGTGCGCGCGGCAACGCCCTGCCGGACAGCAAGATCGCCTGGCGCGGGTTGCGCGTGGCGATGCATGACGCATAGCATCTGCGCTCGACCAACAACGCCCGATCGTGGAAGGAACTGGGCTACGAAATGGAAGGCCCTGGCGGGCCTGGGAGCCCCAATAGGGGCTTGCATCTTGTAGCCGGATGGCCTCTGGCCTCCGGCGGGGTTGGTCGGCGAACTACCATTCGATGGCTTCTTCCATGCGTTGAAGTTGCCGATCATACACACCCTGTGTAAAATACGCACAGTGCGTATATTCCAAATCAGGAGGCGGATGACGATGACCTTGACGATCTCGCGGACCGACCTGGCGCGACGCACGCGTGAGGCCATCGAGCAGGCGCGCCGCGGCCAGGCTGTTTTTATCGAGAGCTATGGCGCCGAGCAGGTCGCGATGGTGGATGCGCTGGACTACCATCTCCTGCGTGCGGTGGCAGGCTATCGCAGCCAGCCACCAGCGCCCGTGAGCAATCCTGAGATGGCCCCGCGCGGTCTGACTGAGGCAACTGTGCAGGAGCGAGTGGCTGCCGCGGGGGGTGATACGCAAGAAGCCTGGGATGTGATCATGGTCGCGTATCTCGATGGCGACATCAGCCTGGGACGGGCGGCCGCGCTGTTGGGAACCCAGCGCTTCGACCTGCTGATGCGCTTCAGTCGGCTGGGCCTGCCAACGCGCCTGGGGCCGCTGAGCATCAACGAAGCCCGTGCGGAATACGAGGTCATGCAGGGCGGAGATCGAGCCTGAATCATGCCGATGGCCATCCTGGACACGACGGTTTTGAGCAACTTCGCGCACGTTCAGAGGCCGGACCTGCTTCACGTGACGCTAGGAAACGACGCGGCTACCACGACGGTCGTGCTGACCGAGCTCAGGTCGGGCGAGGACTTGGGCCTGGTGCCGCGTTGTGATTGGCGGTGGCTGCGTGTGGCGGCGTTGACCAGTGCGGAGCAGCGTCTGGCGCCAGCTACGGCGCTCAACTGGATGCCGGGGAGTCCGCATGCCTTCCCGTGGCCCGCAGCCGCACTTGGACTTTTCTCAGCGACGACTTTGCGGCCCGCCGGCTGGCGCAGCGAGAGGGCGTCCCGGTTTCTGTAACCATCGGTGTGCTGCGACAACTCGTGGCATCGCAGCAATTGACCCCGGACGAGGCCAACCGCTATTTGGCCATCATGATCAACCACGGCTACCGAGCGCCCATCAAATCGCTGCGCGAGCTATAACGATCGTGCGACGGAACACGACACCTTGACACACATGGTATACTCAGAATAGAATGACCGTACAGCCGGGTCAACGGCTGCGAAGTTTGGCGCGGCTTTAGCGTGGCGACGGAGGTGTGATCGTATGGTCAAAATCATGACGGCCGCAGGGATGGCGCAAAGCGAGCGGGCGCAAGATCAGAGCCTGGCGCAACTCATCCAGCGCGGAATCCTCTTGCCCGTGATTGCCGGCGAGGCGCTGGATGACCTGGTTTTTGGGGGCCACGACCGGCTGGTTGCCAGCTACGCCGCCCACGTGGGTATCCCATGCCCGATCCGGGCAAGCTGCACAAGGTGGCAAAGTACCAGAGCCTGACCACCAGCTGGAAGGATCGCAAGCTCAAGGAAGATTACTTGGACCAGGTGGCAAGTTACCTCCTCGAAGTGGCCAAGCAGGGACGCATGGATGTCGAGCTGATGGAAGAGTTGCTGGCTGAGGCATCCAATCTCACCGTCTCCCAGTTCGCCGGTCGCCTGGGCTATCCGCGGCTCGACCGCGGCGCGGACGACCCGCTGCTGATCCTGGCCAACCTGCCGCTGCCCATCTACCTGACTACCAGCCCATACACCTTTATCGAGGAGGCGCTGCGTCGCGCAGGGAGGGAGCCGAAGAGCGAGGTGTGCCGCTGGCACCCGGGGCTGGACAACGTGCCGTCGGTCTTCGCCGCGAGCGGGCAAACCCCAATCTATCAGCCCAGCCGGCACGAGCCCCTGGTTTATCACCTCTTCGGGCTGGATGCCTACCCAGACTCGCTGGTGCTGACCGAAGACGACCACCTGGACTTCCTGACGGCCGTTTCCCAGGGCCGGGGCAAGGATCAGGGCGTGGACCCCGTGCACGACGTGGTCAAGGGCGCGTTGCAGTCGTCGGCACTCCTGCTGCTGGGCTTCAGTCTCGCCACTTGGGCCTTCCGCGCCCTCTACCGCGGGCTCATCAAGCCCATGCCCACCGTGACCCTTTACGAGCGCTACTGTTGCGTCCAACTGATACCCAGTGAGCAGGAGAAACGTTACCTGGAAGACTATCTGCGCAAGGACGCCCGCTTCGATAAGGTCTACTGGGAGAAAATCGAAACCTTCTGCCAACGCGAGCTACAACAATGAATACAATCCTTGAACCCACCACCAACCCGTATGTCGGCCCACGTACCTTCTCGCAGGAGCAGCGCCATCTCTTCTTCGGCCGCGAGCGTGAGGGCCGCGACCTGTTGGCGCGGGTTCTGTCCGAGCGGCTGGTGCTCTTCTACGCCCAGTCCGGCGCGGGGAAAAGCTCGCTGATCAATACCCGGCTGATCCCCGGATTGCGGGAGATTGGCTACGCTGTCCTGCCAGTGGGCCGCGTGGGCGGCGAGGTTCTGGCAGGGGTGGAGGGGATAGACAACGTCTATCTCTTCAACCTGATGCTCAGCATCGCGCAGACCGAAACGGATCCCGGCCGCTTCGCCGGGCTCACGCTGTCCCGCTTCCTGGCGCGGTTGAGCAGCGAAGACGGCCAACACTACGCCTACGGCGAGGCCGCTGTCCCACCGCCGGGAGCATCGGCAAATGGGGCGGCGCCGGTTCAGCCGTACGTGCTGATCATAGACCAATTCGAGGAACTGATCACAGGCCACCCAGGGCGGTGGACGGAGCGCGCCGAGTTCTTTCGCCAGCTCAACGGGGCCATGCTGGACGACCCCAACCTGTGGGTGGTGCTGGCGCTGCGCGAGGACTACATCGCGCCGATCGAACCTTATGCGCCCCTGCTGGCAGACCGGATGCGCGCCCGCTTCTATATGGAGCGCATGGGCGTCGACGCGGCGCTGGAGGCGATCCGTAGTCCCGGGGAGCTGGGTGGTCGGCCCTTTGCGCCGGGTATCGCCGAGACACTCAGAAACGACCTGTGTCAGGTGCGGGTGCCAGGGCAGGCCGAGACGGTGACCGGCCAGTACGTCGAGCCAGTGCAGCTCCAGGTGGTCTGCTACCAGTTGTGGGAGAACATCACGGGCCGTCCGCCCGGGCCGATCAGCGCTGATAATCTCGCTGAGGCAGGCGATGTGAACCAGGCGTTGAGCCGGTTCTACGAGACGACGCTGCAGGACGTCCTGGCTGGTTCGGCCGCGATCGGCGTCAGCGAGCAGCAACTGCGAACTTGGTTCGATGAGGAATTGATCACCGAGGCCGGCACGCGCGGGCTGGTGTGCCAGGATGAAGAGGAGACCGGTGGCCTACCCAACGCGATGGTACGCAGCCTGCAAAGCCATTGGCTTGTGCGCTCGGAGATACGCTCTGGCACTACCTGGATCGAGCTGGTGCATGACCGGTTCGTGGAGCCAATCCGGACGAGCAACGCGGTGTGGTTTCCTGCACACTTGAGCGCGTTGCAGCGCCAGGCCGCGCTGTGGGATGAGCAGGGCCGTTCCTCGGGCCTACTGTTGCGCGAGGCGGCGCTGGCCGAGGCCGAGGCGTGGGCGGCCGGTCACTCGGACGAACTGGGGCACTACGAACGAGAGTTCCTGGTCGCCTGTCGCGAAGCGCACGAAGCCGCAGAGCGCGAACGGCGCCAGAGTCGGCGCATGCGCCTGCTGGCGATAGTAGCAGTAACAGTAGCAGTAGTAGCTGTCATCGCTGCCGTCTTTGGCGTGACCGGGCAACACCAAGCGAGGAAAGCCGAGGAGAGTGCTGTGGCTCAAGCTGCGCGTGCCCTGAACGCAGAAGCCACAGCCAATGCTGAACGGGCCATTGCGATGGGCAATGCCAACCTGGCCGCCACTCGGGAGGTCGAGGCGCGCGCGGCTAGGGCTACAGCAGTGGCTGAAAAGCAGCGAGCTGACGAGAAGGCCGCCGAGGCGGAAAGCGAGAAGGAAAGGGCGGTGCGGCAATCGCGTCGCGCCAAGGCCCGGCGAACTTGCAGCCAGTTCCCAGGTCGAGCTTGCCAAGTCGATCTACGACCCATCATTGGCGCTATTGCTGGCACGCCGAGCTGTCTCCATTACGTGGCCAGCGGATGGGTACGTGGCTCCGTCCGCCGATAGCGCCCTCCAGGCTGCGATCATGCGCGCTCAACGATCGGGGTGGCGCATGAACCTGCCGCGTTATCGTCACGCCGCCAGCGTCCTGTCGGCAGCCTACAGACCGGATGGCAAACAGATCGTCACCGCCAGTGCCGACCAGACCGCCCGCATTTGGGACGCAGAGACGGGACTGGAAGTGCACCAACTCACTGGACACACCAACGGCGTTTTGTCAGCGGCCTACAGTCCAAATGGCAAGCAGATCGTAACCGCCAGCGACGACCAGAGCGTACGCATCTGGGACGCAGCCACGGGGCAGGAAATGCGCCAACTCATTGGCCATACCGGCAGCGTCAGGTCGGCGGCCTACAGTCCGAATGGCGAACAGATCGTCACCGCCAGTGATGATATGACGGCCCGCATCTGGGACGCAGCCACGGGACAGGAAGTGCGCCAACTCATTGGCCATACCGGCAGTGTCTGGTCGGCAGCCTACAGTCCGGATGGCAAACAGATCGTAACCGCCAGTGCCGACCAGACCGCCCGCATCTGGGACGCAGCGACAGGAAAAGAAGTGCGTCAATTCAGCGGTCACACCGAGGGTGTCTTGTCAGTGGCTTACAGCCCAGATGGCCAGCAAATCGTTACCGCCAGTGCCGACCAGACCGCCCGCATCTGGGACGCAGCCACGGGGCGGGCAATGCGCCAATTCAGCGGCCACTCTGAGGGTATTTTGTCGGCAGTCTACAGCCCGAATGGCAAGGAGATCGTAACCACTAGCGCCGACGGAACTGCTCGTATCTGGGACGCAATGACTGGGCACGAAGTGCGTCAACTCAGTGGCCACACCAAAAGCGTCAGGTCGGCGGCCTACAGTCCGGACAGCAAGTTCATCGTCACCGCCAGTGATGACATGGCCGCTCGCATCTGGGACGCAGCGACAGGAAAGGAGGTGCGCCCACTCACTGGCCATACCGCGAGCGTCAGATCGGCGGCTTACAGTCCGGATGGCAAATTCATCGTTACCGGCAGTGACGACAAGACTGCCTTCATCTGGAATGCGGCCACTGGAAAAAAAGTTAGCCAACTCAGCGGTCATGCTGCCAGGGTTTGGTCGGCGGCGTACAGCCCGAACGGCAAGCAGATCGTTACCGCCAGCGACGACAAGACTGCCCGCATCTGGGACGTAGCTACAAGGCAGGAAGTGCGCCAGCTGCGTGGCCACACCGAGGGTGTCTTGTCAGCGGCCTACAGTCCGGACGGTAAGCAGATTGTCACCGCAAGTTATGACCAGACTGCTCGCATCTGGGATGCAGCCACGGGACAAAAAGTGGGCCAGATCAGCGGCCACACCGGCAGTGTCTGGTCGGCGGCCTATAGTCCTGACAGTCAACACATTGTAACCGCAAGCTATGACCATACGGCTCGTATCTGGAATGTGTCCCCGGACCAGGAAGTGCGCCAGCTCCGCGGCCACAGCGACGGCGTCTTATCGGCGACCTACAGCCCGGATGGCAAACAGATTGTCACCAGCAGTACGGACGGGACCGCGCGTATTTGGGACGCGGCCATGGAGAAGGCAGTGCACCAACTCTCCGGCCATACCGCCGGTGTCTGGTCGGCAGCATGCAGCCCGGACTGCAAGTTCATCGTCACCGCTAGCGACGACCAAACCGCCCGCATCTGGGATGCGACGACAGGAAAGGAAGTGCGCCAGCTCAGCGGTCACACCGCAAGTGTCTTGTCGGCGGCGTACAGCCCGGGCGGCAAGCAGATCGTCACGGCCAGTGATGACCAGACCATTCGCATCTGGGATGCAGTCACGGGGTTAGAGGTGCGCCAACTGCGCGGCCACACCGCCAGCGTCAGGTCGGCGGCGTACAGCCCGGACGGCAAGCAGATCGTCACCGCCAGTGATGACCAGACCATTCGCATCTGGGATGCAGTCACGGGGTTAGAGGTGCGCCAGCTGCGCGGCCACACCGCCAGCATCAGGTCGGCGGCGTACAGCCCGGACGGCAAGAAGATCGTCACCGCCAGTGATGACAAAACCGCCCGCCTATGGATTGCCAGCATTGACGACCTATTGACAGAAGCAGGCCGCCTGATCCAACGCGACCCGCCATTGTTGACGCCGGAGGAGCGGCGGGAGTATGGGTTGGAGTAAGTGGCAGCCGACCGTCAAGCGCCCGTCTGACCGTGGAATGGACAGACTACCAGGCTCTCCGGGACCCTATCATCCGCGCCGCATTAGCCCCGGAGGGGCTTGCATCTCGTAGCCGGATGGCCTCCGGCCTCCGGCGGGGTTGGTCGGCGAACGGCATCTGCGCTCAACCAACGCCGCCCGACCGTGGAACGGATCGGGCTACGAGGTGGAAGGCCCTGACTGGCCTGGGAGCCCCTATCGGGGCTTGTATCTTGTAGCCGGATGGCCTCCGGCCTCCGGCGGTGTCAGTCGGCGGATGGCCTCCGGCCTCCGGCGGTGTCAGTCGGCGGATGGCCTCCGGCCTCCGGCGGTGTCAGTCGGCGGACGGCCTCTCACCCCCAGCGGTGTCGGTCGGCGGGCGTGCAGCCCCGGCGGGGCTTGCATCTCGTAGCCGGATGGCCTCCGGCCTCCGGCGGGGTTGGTGGGCAAACGACATTTGCGCTCGACCAACATCGCCCGACACCAGTAGGCGTGCGGTCCAGGACGCGCTCAGGGGCGGGCACGCCATCATCGTTTTGCACCTTCATATCAACCGGGGTACAATTGCTCCGTGGGGTGACCCAACGAGACGAACGAGGCCAGACGATGAACTTTCAGCGCCCAAGCCACATCCCTAAACACGCCGATCTCTGCCTCAAGGCCATCTCCGAAGCTGGCCTGGGCGATAAGATATCGCTGGGCGGCGCCTTCGGCCTGCTGCATTACCTCGATTATCGGCCAACGTATGACGTCGGCGCATGGTGGGTTTTTTCGGCGACGGCTGAGGAACAACGCCTGGTAGTCGCTGTGGTCAAGCAGGCGCTTGCGCCTCTCGGCCAGGTTCGCGTGCGTGGGGAGACGTTGTCAGCATCGAATTGGTAGAGGACAAAAACAAGGTCTTCAGCTTCCAAATCGCCCATCGGTCGGCCCAACTGCAGCCGTCAACGCCGCTCCCCTGGGCCAATTCGCTGCTGGACAGCTTCGACGACTTGATTGCGAGCAAGATGGTGGCGCTTGTTGAAGGTGGAGCGCCGCGCGACTTTCGAGATATCTATGCGACCTGCCGTGCTGGATTAACGACTCCGAGCCAATGTTGGGCGCTTTGGCGGCAGCGCCAGATGCTTTCAGGTAGCGACACAGACGCCACGCGCGCCAGGCTGGCGCTGCAAATTCACTTGGAACGCATCGCCCTGCTGCGGCCATTGACCCAAATCGCAAATCTGCCAGACCGAAGCGATGCGGAGCAGTTGCGGCATTGGTTCGCCGAGGAGTTTGTTGATGACGTTGGAGATTGATGGGACCTTATACCCTGACGTTGATCCTCCCATGGCGCTAGACACCCTGGGCGATCAGGTTGATTTCCTGGCTCGTTTGTGCGCCGCCGACTTTGGCCTTCTTCCAGAGCCAGAGGCCATGCAAGAGCTTCGACAGCCAGCCTGGCGCGCAGCCGTTGACGCTTGCAGACTGTTGACCTCACCCACCTACCACCTCCTGCGCCGCTGGCAGGGACTTTCTCCCCTTCCCTATCTGGGCCAACAGCCTGCCTATATCCGCAGCGATCCCAACCTGGCCTACGTCTGAATCTCAAGATCGTCATGTAAGGCTGCCGGGTGACAGGCCATGCGGGTCTGGCGTTCAGCGCGCAGGGGCGGCCACCTCGTACGTCATTCCCGTGAGATGAAGAACCTATCCACATGACCAGTCTCCAACTCCCCTCACGACGGGGGAGTTTTTTTGTCGTCGGGTTTAACATGGGACAAACATACGCGGAGGCTCAAGATGAACTCGACAGTTGCCGTTGCCAGACCTGTCCTCAATTTTCGGACGCTGATCGCCTGGCCAGTCATGCTCTTTGTCTCCATGCTCCCCGACATTCTGTTTCAGGAACTAACGGGGCACCTGCCTGACTGGCTGTTTGGGGCAAAACTCGTTCTGATCTGCACACTGTTGGTGGGCAGTCTGTTCTGGGAAAACCTGCGTTCGCTGCGCTTGTTCTTTGGCGTCCTGTTGACCCTGTTCGCTCTGGAGTGGGGAGTGACGCGGTTCTTCGATGGGCTGAGCTATCGCAGTTGGCTCGCCGCCGCCAGCCCCTTCGTTCAGCAGGTCGGCCTTGTTCAGATCACGCGTATCACGACCGCCATCTTGATGACCCTGGCGATGCTGGCTGTGTTTCGCCGTTTCGACCGCTTTTTCCTGGTGAAAGGCCGCCTGGATGCTCCGGCGCAGCCCATTCCCCTCATTCTGACCAGACCGCCATCCTGGCGCATCCTGGGGCCGGCCATCGCCGGCGCGATGTGCCTGGGGCTGCTCGTGTTCGTCTTTGCCTTTGGCCGACCGCCTGCGCTGGCCTCGCTGGCGCAGGCGCTGACTTCGGCGAGCTCAGTCGAACCGCCGCTGCTGACCTTTGTGCTGCTTTTTGCGGCCAGCAATGCCTTCGGAGAAGAAATGCTCTACCGCGCGCCCTGGCTGGCTGCGCTGGAAGGCCCGGTTGGCCCAGCGCACGCGCTGTTGATGACGGCTGCCTATTTTGGGATTTCCCATTACTACGGCGTCCCCTACGGCGCACTTGGCATGGTCATGGCCTTCATTCCCGGCTGGCTGAATGGCAAGGCCATGTTGGAGACACGCGGGTTCTTTTGGGCCTGGTTCATTCACTTCTGGATGGATGTCGTGATTTTCTTCTTCATGGCGCTGGGCGCGGTGTCCCCTAGCGGCTGATGAATCAAGTCAAGTGAGGAACAACCATGAATACCCTTTCCAAGCGGATTTTGTTCTTTTTCGCCGGGCTGCTGGCTTTCGTCATCAGCCTGCTTCTGTGCCTACCGGTGATCCTGCTGCCGCCCGCGACCGCTGTGCCTGCCTGGGCCTGGATCCCGTTGGCTGCCGCCGACCTGGCGCTGCTCGTGCTCTTCTTCCGCCTTCAGCCCGCCTGGAAGGGCGCCGCAGCCTCGCTGGCGGGTCTGCTCCTGGTGGGGGTCTTGGCGGTCGGCGCGTCGCAGGCTTTCGCCAAGACTCCGGCCATCACCGATGCGCAGGGCAAGCCGCTGCCCGGCAGCATCGCCACGCTGGAGCAGGTCACGCTCAACGGCAGCCGGCAGTGGGTGTTTTTGGCAAATGAAACCTGGGCCACTTGGCAATGAAAAACAGGGCCAGCAAGGTCACCC
>CXWK01000180.1_pt1 | contig 25585 bp, 30 predicted proteins | sample 590851 | NCBI WGS metagenome assembly CXWK01 (sample SAMEA3498364, study PRJEB10139) | wastewater metagenome | biome: wastewater treatment plant; material: activated sludge | place: Denmark | collected 2014-08-01
CAGGCGGGCGTTGGACTCGACGGTGCTCGATGACGCGGTGGCCCGCCAGGGCACGATCGACATGTTGGTCACCCAGATCCGGCGGGTCCGCAAGGTCGTCCCCGAACTCGCCGAGGTGTGGGTCCGCGAACACAACCTCGAGGGGGGCCGCCCGCCGTGCGATTGGGACGACCCGACCGATCGGGACCGGCTGGTGTCCGAACTGGTCGATGACGCCAACGAACTGGTCTGGGCCGCGCAGGACTTGGACCTGGGCGACAAGCAGGCCGAAGCGGTGGCCCTGTTGGCGTTGGTCGCGGGCCAAGACGTGGAACCGGGCGACGGTCCCGGGAAGTGGCGGATCGCCCGGCGGACCGCCCCGGACCGGGTGATCTCGACGGTCGACCCCGAAGCCCGCCACGCCCACAAGACCCGCCGGGCATACCGCGACGGCTACAAAGCCCACGTCGCCGCGGAGCCCGACACCGGCCTCGTCACCTCCTGTGATGTCGGGCCGGGCAACACCGGCGACGCCGAAGCCGCCCCCGACCTCGTCGCCGATGAGCCCGCGGGGACCGAAGTCCTCGGCGACTCCGCCTATGGCGCCGGCGGGTTCCGCGCCCATCTCGAAGACCAGAAGATGACCGCGGTGATCAAACCCCCACCGTTGCGGCCCGCGGTTGCGGGCGGGTTCACCCTCGACGACTTCAACATCGACCTCGAAGCAGGCACCGTCACGTGCCCCGAAGAGATCACCGTGACCATCACCAAAGCGGGAGCCGCCCGCTTCGGCGCCCACTGCCACACCTGCCCGGTCCGTAAACGATGCACCAAAGCCAAAGGCGGGCGGGTCATCACCCTGCACCCCCACCACGACCTGTTGGCCGCCGCCCGGGTCCTCGCCCGAACCGACGGGTTCGACGCCGTCTACCGCCGGCACCGGCCCATGATCGAACGCACCATCGCCTGGCTCGTCGCCAACAACAACCGACGGCTCCGCTACCGCGGGATCGAACGCAACCAGCTCGGCTGGTCGCACCGCTGCGCCGCGGTGAACCTCAAACGCCTCCTCGCGCTCGGCCTCACCTTCGACAACGGCTGGACCACCACCGCACCCGCCTGATCGGCCCCGATCCGGGCGCGAACGCACCCAGACCGGCCAACAGCCAGGCACCCACAACCTCCCGGGCCACGCCACACCGATCTGACCCAGATTCACGAACTCCGACCAGGCACCGAACCCCGCCGCCAGCGCATCAAGTCAGAAAGCGCTGTTGCTCAGCAGCCTCCTAGAGCCGGGGCCCAGCTGATGGGTCAGAGAAAGGCGCCGGCGGGTTCGTGTCGCTGGGGGTGCGGGGGTTGGGCGGGGCGGATGTTGCCGGCGGCAACGGCGGCGGTCAGGTCGACGCGGGCGCCGCTGGTTGCGGCGCGGAGGACGGCGAGGCGTTCGAGTACGGCGATCTCGGCGAGGGTCCATCCGTCGGTGTCCGAGACGAGTTCCGCGAGGTGGCTGACGGCGTCGTGGCGGGCGGCGATGACGGTGAGGGCGGCTCGTCGTGCGTTGTCGGCGGACGACGTGACCAGCAGAACCTGAGCGTCGGCTCACTGCGACTGCGCGAGGCTGGCGATCCACACGATGACACCCAGCACGAACAAGCAGGCGAAGGCGACGATGATCCAACGGATGACGTTCACCGTGTCGCTCAGTTCCCGGACGGTCGTGTTGAGGCGGTCAAGGCTTCGGACGATCTCGCGCTCGCTGTCGCTCAACTGAGCCAGGCGCTGCTCACCCCTGCTCTGTGTCTTGGTGGCCACGGCACCTTCAGCAGCACGCGGATGTTGCGCCAGGAGCGCTCGCTCACGCTACGTCAGATCCTTGGACGGTGCCCCAGACGCCCGCCTCTGCTCGGCGGTAGCAATCTCATCCGCCACCCTGCGCTGGTACTCCCGACGCTTCGTCTCGCTTCGATTGGTCATCGTGGCGGTTACCGATCGGGAACCGTGGGCTTGCGTCGGAAATCGTCTGTCGCACCTGCGCTGCGGAAAGGGTCTGATCGGCGAGGACACGGGCCGCCACGGCTTCCACCAGACGCCACACCAGCGGGTGCCAGAGCAGGGACCGTGCACGGAACCGCAGCCACTGGGTGAACGCTGCAAGCTCCTCGTCGTTCGGTGCAACATACAACCCAAGGTCGGTGATCAGCCTCTGGTCGTAGTCGCTGCCTGCGACGTTCTCGTGCCCGGTGTGGATCTCTTCGGCGAGCGTCCCCGCCCACAGGGTCATGATCCTGTTCTCGATCAGGTGACGTGTGCGGCCGTCGACCTCGACATCGGGGCGGATGTTCGGGAACGAAGGGTGGGTGGCCATACCCAGAGCGTTATCGTCGGGCACGATCGTGATTGCGGGAGTCGCCAGTCGGAGGTAGTTGGCGATCACGGCGTGGCCCGCCTCGTGGAAGGCGGTGGCTTCCAGCTCGGAGGTCTCATGTGTGAGTCCGGCGTCGCCGGTTGCGACGTGCTCGTTGCCCATGTTCGTCGGGTCATTCATGGCGGCGTCCCGGTAGCCGGGTTCGTCGACACCGTACTGGCGCCGCACCGCCCGAGCACGCTCGGAAGCGCTGCTGAGCGTCCAGATGGCTACATCGAAGTGACAAGGGACCAAATCCATGGGCTGGCGACCGCACCGCCACAGGCACCTGCCAGCTCCGCCCCGACGCCTGATTCCACACCGTCGAAGGCGGTCTCGACGGCCAGTGGCCGACGGCCGTTTCCGCAGGTCACGGCCACAGACGAGTTCTCGGCACCCTCAGGATTCGTCGAGGGGCCCCGCAGGGCGACGCTCAGACGCGTTCGGCGCTGATCGCTAGCTCGCCTTCGTCCGCGAACAGGATCGCACTGATCGCGTTGTCGGAGCCGCTCAGGTCGACGTGATCGGGCTCTAGGTTTTCGCAACCGTCGATGGACCCGGTGTCGAATCGGTAGGTTTCGGTTGCGAGTGAAGCCCCCTCGAAGGCAAAGGACACGGTGCAGTCGAGTTCGACAAAGGTCAGATCGATCCCTTGCGTTCCGTCAGGGAGTTCGGAGGGATCCAACGGGCTCCACACCTCGACGTTCACGGTGATCGGGTCGAGGCCAGCAATGCCCGTTCCAATACCCGTGAACTCGCCGGCGCTTATGGGGTTGAGCCCAGTTGGCGGCGTTGTCGTTGTCGTTGATGTCGACGTTGTGGTGGTGGAAGGCGCCGTCGAGGCGCTCGTCGTTGCCGGTGCCGGTGCCGGTTCCGCTGACGGGCTCGGGCTCGGGCTCGGGCTCGGGCCGGCATCGTCGGGTCCGAAGAGCAAGGCCCCACCGATCGCGCCGGCCACGAGTAGGAACACGCCGAAGATGCCGCTGATCAACACGGTTCGACGCCGCTTCGGAGGCAGGGCAGCCGGGGCGGGCGGTGGTGCTAGTTGCTCGGTCGCGATCGGTCTGGGCGAGGGGACGGGGCCGACGGGCACGGTTGCGTCACCCGCCCCGAGCTCCCTCAGCACGCCGGCCAGGGCGTCGCCCATCTCCCTTGCCGACCGGAACCTTGCGGTCGGCTCCTTCTCCATGGCGTGTTCGATCTCCGCGCACACCCGATCGGGGATCCGGTTGCCCCGAAGGTCGGGCACGGTCGTGTTGAGCACCCTTTGGACCACGGCCCCGGGACCGTCGTCGGGCAACTGGAAAGCGGGGCGGCCGGCGATGAGCGTGAAAAGGGTGGATCCGAGGGAGTAGATGTCGGCGGCCGGGGTCGGCCGCGCTCCCTTGAGGACCTCGGGGGGTGCGTGGGCCACGGTCAGACCGACGCGCGTTGCCCCGCCAGTGGTGCCCCGGGTGATCAACGAGGACACCCCGAAGTCGGTCAGCTTGATCTCGTCGCGCCGGGACCTGAGCAGGTTCTCGGGCTTCACGTCGCCGTGGATCACTCCGGAGTCGTGCGCCGCCTGGAGGGCGCCGCAGATCGTTTCCCCAAGCTTGAACACTTCGGTCCACAGCATGGGCCCCTGGCGATTGAGTGTGTCGGCCAGGGACCCGCCCTCCATGAGTTCCATCAGCAGGTAAGGCGAGCCGTCCGACGTGAGGCCGGCGTCGAAGATGGTGACGATGCCGGGGTGACTGCTGAGCGCACCCATGGCCTTGCACTCGCGCTCGAACCGGGCGTAGGCGCGATCGTCGACCACGTCGGTGAGGATCTTGACCGCGACGGTTTGGTTCAGCTTTGGACGTTTGGCTTGGTAGACGACGCTCTGGCCCCCTCCGGCGAGACGTGTCAGGGGTCCGAGCCCGTCGATCCCGAAGTCGTTCGTCACTGTGGCAGCAGGATCCGAATCAGAATCCGGTGCGGTGACCGCGGGAGTAGGTGGCCTGATGGGCTTTCCGCAGGAGCCGCAGAAGGAGGCGCCAGCCTCGTTCTCATGGCCGTTTTCGCACCGAACGATGTCCGCCATTGATCTCTCCTCGTCGCTGAGCGTGTGACCGTAACATGGTGATAGATTGCTCCTTGGAGCCGTTGTGGGCCAGAGCACTCCTTGATCCTCCGTGATGTCGGCGACTGGGCGCCATGGGTGTTAACCCCACCTCATGAGGTCGCGCAGTGGGTGACCAAGCCGCTGTGGGAAGATGAGTCCTCGGCGGCAGGGCCAGAGATCGAGGGTTACTCGGAACTGGAGCCGGTAGCGCACGGGTGGCTTCGCCGTCGTGTGCCTCGCCGATCAGGACCGCTTCGATCGTCCCGTCGCGGTCAATGTGCTGGCGGTGACCAACGTCGATGAGCAGATCAGTCGTCGATTCGACGCAGAGTGCCGGGCTCTGGGCAACATATCCTGGCATCCCCATGTCGTGGCCGTCTATGAGTCGGGGACCACGACCGACGGGCGTCCATTTCTGGCGATGGAGTACCTGGAGGCCGGGTCCGTCGCTGATTCGCTGCGGGACGGCCCGATGCCATGGGAAGCGGTCGTGGTCATCGGCATCGAGGTCGCCGGCGCCCTTGGGGGCGGCGCATGAGCGGAGGACGCTCCATCGCGACATCAAGCCCGAGAACCTGCTGATCGGTGCGTTCGGTGAGGCCAAACTGGGCGACTTCGGGATCGCCGCCGTCGCCGGTGATCCACGAACCGCCACGGGACGCACGACCTTCTCGATCCACCACGTGGCCCCCGAGGTGCTCGGTGGGAACCTGCCCCAGGTCCGCTCGGACCTGTAGAGCCTCGCGTCGACGCTCTACACCCTCATTGCCGGGGTGTCGCCCTTCGCCTGCGAGCCCGGCATGCATCAGCTGGCGCTGATGAGGCGGGCCGCGGAGGCTCCCGTTCCTTGCTTGGTCGACGTGCCGACCGGTCTTGCCGACCTCCTCGTGCTCACCATGGCAAAGGACCCGGCGGATCGGCCTGCCACCACCGAGGAGTTCGGGCATGCACTCCAGAAGGTGCAGCGTGCGAGCGGCCAACCGGTCACGAAGCTGCGGCTGGCACGAACCCCACGGCCGAAACGGCTCCTGGATCCAAACGACACCGGAGGCGCCGAGGCCACCCCCGACGACCGGGCAACCACGGACGGCGACCCGCCGCTGCAGAGGGGTGATGCCCGCCCGACCGTCAACCTGCGGCAACGCCGTCTCATTGGCGGGGACCCGCGTCCGACGGTCGATCACAGTGGAGCGTCAGACCCCAGCGACTCCGTTCTCGACGACGATCACGATCTCACCGACGACGACGACGAACCCTCGGGGTCCGACGGCGAGGAGGCCGGAGCGGAGCCCGCCAACCGGCACCCTGGTGCGCCACACGAGCAGAGCTGGCGGGACCGCGTGGGCCAGCGGGGGCCCAGGCCGGATCTCGAGCCCAGGCACGACCCGGAGTCTTCGTCACCCAATCAGCATCCGGGCACGCCCCACGCCGGGAGCAGCCGAACCCGCGTGGGTGACAAGCGTGCGCCCAAAGCCCCCTCGGAAGCTCCACCGAACGGGGATCAACAACGGTCGCCGGACCCACCATCAGCGGACTCGCCAGCACCGAGGCGAGGACCTTGCCTCAAGCAGGTGGAAGCCACGGCCCCCATCAGCCAGCCCCAGAGTCGGCGTTGTGATCCTAAGGGCCGTCGGTCTGGTCCTGGTCCTTGCGCTGGTCGCCTACGCTGCCAACTGGTTGCTCGGGCGGGACAACGAGCCGAACAGACTCGTCGCATCCATCGACATCGAGTTCCCCTATAGGGTTGCCGCAGCGGGCGATGCAGTCTGGATCGCTAGTCCCCGTGGGACGGTTTCTCGGATCGATCCGGCGAGCAATCAGGTCGTCGCAAGCGTCCCGGAGAGCAATGTGGTGGTCGCGAGACTCGATTCGAACGGTAGTCCGCTGGCCGGGGTCGCTGCCATCGACGAGGCGGTCTGGGTCACCGAAACCGTTGGGACGGCTTCTCGGATCGATCCCTCGACCAACCGAGTCGTCGCGACGGTCGAGCTCGGCGGAGTCCATTCAGGCGTTGCCCTCACCGAGGATGCGGTCTGGGTCACCAACAGTGAAGACGACATCGTCTTTCGGATCGACCCGACCGTGAACGAGGTCATCGCGACGGTCGGTGTCGGAGACTTTCCATCAGCGGTGGCTGCCGATGAGGAGGATGGGGTCTGGGTCACCAACGCGTTGGATGACTCTGTATCCCGCATTGATCCCGGGCCGTCCTGAATGGTGGGCTCCGATGGACAGGCGTCCGTCGCGAACTTTGTGAAATAGTGCGTGTCCGTGTCGACTGCGAGGATATGGCTCGAAGAGGTCGAGGAATCGGCGTATGAGATCGACGAGAGCGGTGAGCTGACGTTCGGTCGCCAACCGCGACAGTCCCTGGATCCTGCGCCCCGCCCCGTGCGGATGGTGGTGGACCCGGACAACCTGCAGTTGCACCGCGATCTCGGCCGGGTGTCGTTCCGCGACGGTGGCTGGTGGCTGGCCAACACCGGTTCCCGCGTCGTCCTCAAGCTGCGCAAGCCGGATCGCGACGAGGACATGATCGTTGAGCCGGAGCTCGGCACCGACCTCCCGAACGGAGTCTCGACGCTCGGCTTCGTCGCCGGCCGCGCCCACTACGCCATCTGCATCGAGATCTCCGACCTCCCGCGTTCGGCGGAGGATGCGGCGGACCTCACGCCGCCATCCGGCGTCACCACGGTGAAGCCGGGCGACCGGGTGGTGTTGACCGTGGCGCAGCGGCGGGTTCTCGTGCTGATGTGCGAGCCCTGCCTGCGTGCTACGGGCGGTCAGGTGTGGTCGGTGCCCGGCAACCAGGAGCTGGCAGATCGGCTCGGCATCAAAGAAGGCACCATCGAGCGTCACGTCGGCGACCTGTACGAACGGTTCAGCGCCGACAACGTTCCCGGTCTGCTACGGGTCTCGGGCCAGCCGGTCTCCGAGCGGCGGCGCAAGCTGGTCGAGTTCGCCGTTCGAGCGGGCCATGTCACCCGGTTCGACCTCGCCGATACCTGAAGCGGAAGCGGGCCGGACCTCGCGGCGGGGAAGGCGGGTTAGCCCCAATACCGCGGGATCGGTTCATCCCTCATCGTGACAAGCGACCACTCGGTCACAGAAACCGATCGAGATGCCGCACGCACCTCGATGCTCAATAGGAGGGCACAATGTCAGCAACGACCTTGTCTCGAACCCGACGTTTCGTCGTCGGGCTGCTCGCACTGGGGATCATCGCCTCAGGGCTATTCATCACCTCGCCGGCAGCGTCGGCGGCCGCGGGTAACGCCACGCTCAACCCGGGGGAGACGCTCGAACGAGAGCAGTCGATCCGTTCGGCGAACGGCTACGAGTTCGTGATGCAGACCGACGGCAACGCCGTGATCTACAAGCCGACGCCGACCGGTCGCACCGCGATCTGGGCGACGAACACGTCGGGACGCTCGGGCACCTGGCTGGCCATGCAGGGCGATGGCAACCTGGTCCTGTACGACCACGGCCAGCCGTACTGGGCGAGTGGCATGAAGGGGGCGGGCTCTTATCTGGTGATGCAGGACGACGGGAACCTGGTGATGTACCGCCCGAGCGACAGCGGTCGGACCGCGGTGTGGGCCAGCGACACCGGCCAGACGACGACGCCTCCACCGCCCTCGGGTGGCTGCGGCTCCCTCGAGATGTGGCTGCTCCGGGATCCCGCGCGGTCGACCACCGACATGCGCCTCAGGGTCAGGGAGGTCACGAGCGCCTGCACCGTGACCGAACGGATCTACCGGGCCGGGTCGGGCAACGGTGGCAAGGCCGACTGCACCACCAACAACTGGTTGCCCGCCGGCGACTGGGTGATCGGTAACAACCGGGGCGGCGACGTGCGCGGCTTCTACCAGAACGGTGTCGGCACTCTGGCAGGTCGGAGCCACTTCGACCTCACGATGGTGAGCACCCCGTTGTCGTGCTCGCGGCCCCGCCAGGCGCCCGGAACGTTCGCGGTGCACTCGGACGCAGGGGTCAGGGTCCCGAGCGCTCAGTCGTCGGCGAACTACACGTCGAACGGTTGCGTGAAGCTGTCTGGCACCGATCTCACCGACCTCTACAACCACTGGGCGGGCCGGTCCTCCCTCGGGGAGGGAACGATCAAGCTCCACGTGGTCAACACGTCGGCACTGCCGGCCGTGTCGGGCTGGCGGGTGCTGTCCAGCGGCGCCTTCTGACCTCGCCCTGATCCGACAGATGGTCGCGGGCCGGCTCACCTTCTGGTGGGCCGGCCCGGGCCATCGCGATTGCTCGGTCCGGCGGGGCGGCGTTTGCGCCGATCTCGCCGCCAACACGTCCTTCGGTCCGAACTCGGCTCGGGTGGCGTTCTTGACCAACTACGAGGGTGGCAACTGGGTCGAGGTCTGTGTCGCGAACCGCTACACCGGGTCGTGCCCGAGCACTCCGCCGCAGTACTGCTGACCGGATCGGAAGGTCGCTCGATCTTGTCTTGAATCCCTCGAGGGCGCCGACAGCGTCGCCTCGGAGTGGAAGTACGTCCCGGTGAGGCGCACGGCGCTCTTCCTCGAGGAGTCGCTCTACCGCGGCACGCAGTGGGCTGTGTTCGAGCCGAACGAGGCGCCGCCCTGGGCTCAGATCAGGCTCAATGTCGACGCCTTCCTCCACGGCCTCTTCGCCCTGGGAGCGTTCGCCGGGACGACGCCGAGCGAGGCGTACTTCGTGAAATGCGGCGCCGAGACCACCACACACGACGACATCAACCACGGGATCGTGAACATCCTCGTCGGGTTCGCGCCCCTCAAGCCCGACGAGTTCGTGGTGATCTCACTCCAGCAGATCGCCGGCCAAACCAGCGCAGGGCCCGTCTGAGAGGCCGGGACTCAGCCTCGAGCCGCTCGTTGCGCTGGCGGAGGTTCTCGAGCGCGACCTCCTCGGCCGACCACCGGGGCTTGCGGGTCTTCGGGGCCAGCCCCTCCATCGCCGCGGCGTCGCGGGCCTTGCGCCACTCCGCGATGTGCGAGGAGTACAGGCCCTCGCGTCGCACCAGGCCGCCACGCTCGGGGCTGTGGTCGGGTAGCGACTCGTACTCGGCCAAGATCCGCGCCTTGTACTCAGCGGTGTACGTCCGGCGCTTCGCCCGCGCAGCCGGGTCCGGCTCTTCCACCGCCTCATCATGGGCGCGCGTCATCAAAGATGTTGTTGTCCTCGTCATGGGTGTAGGTGATCCGTTCTCGCCCTGTAGGGATGGTCAGCTGCTACAGGTGTCTCACCTCAGCCTGACAGACAGGGGTGCGACCACGGCCGACTCAAGGCCCGCCTGCGCCCGATGCGCGGCCTCAAGACCGACCGGACCGCCAGGATCATCGTCGCCGGTCACGCCATGATGCAGAACACCCGCCGCGGCCACTACGAACTTGGCGTCCAGGCCGAGCCGCGCCTACGGGTCGCAGCGGCGTTCGAGGAACTCAGCCAGGCGATCTGATCACCCCGCAACCGGGACGTCGAGCGGACGCGCCGAGCGGCCGACAACGCAACAGACCCCTCCGATCCACCAATGCAGCAGAGCCTCTGAGGTCCGATCGTGGCGGACGGCTAGTGGCGGACGGCTACTCGTCCTTGCGCTAGATTCGTTGCACCAGTAGGATATTGCCTCGCTCGCGACTTGCGAAATGGCAAGGGGTATCATAGGCGATGAAGTCGCTGGCGATGCCGATTCCAATTTTCTGGAGCGTACACCGAGATTAGTGGGTACTTGAGGTGCCAAATGGAGCCGAGAAGGCGCGACCGACCCACTTCCATCGTGATGTGTCAACGGCTGGCGCGAACCGAAGCCCGTCCTGCGCCGACCGCTGACGCGGCCTTGGACAACGAGATCGCTAATCGACTGAGTCGTCGATGACGCCCGTGGACGTGCTGACTGACGCCGCCGAGGCGACGGTCAACTTGTCTCGTACTAAGGGCTGGGTTACGGACGTCGAACAGACCCTCTCGCTTGTGGCACAGCAGTTGCTGTCCCACCTTGAAGCAGGGGATAGGGCGGGCTTCTTGGTGCCTTCGATGTTCGAGTTGGACGGAAAGCGCGAAATCGGCGCTGTCCTGCTTCTTGAGCGCCGCGCCATCTTCGCGTGGGTGACTGGTTTGATTCGGACGAAAAGCCATGCGGAGGTGGTTTCGTATGACTCGATTCGAGAGGTCAGCCAGACCACTCGTAGCATCTCCACGAAGCACCGCCCTGGTGAGGAGGAACTGCTTGTCAGCGCGGCCAAGACTTGGAGACTGCTCATGACCAACGACGACTACTGCCCGAAGAACATAGTCCCGATGGTGCGTGGCATCCTGAATGGTTCGATCTCCGCCGTGCTGGGCGAACAGCAAGGTGATCAGTGATATCTGCAGTCACCCGTGGCCTCGGCGTTCGCGGCCGCAGATGATCTTTCGGCATCCACAGGCCGTTCCAAGCGGCCGGTCGATCAGGACCGTTCGGCGTTCTCGGAGTTCGGGCTCCTGGTCGCGTAGGGCCAGCTATTGTGCAGCATCACCGACTCCTGATAGCAATGGAGCAGTGGATCTGCATCGACGAACTGAGGGCCCGTGACCCGTCAGCGAGAGCAGCACCCAGGCATGGTTGCCGTCGGGATGGTGCTGTATGGAATCCTTCTTGCCTTCACGTGGGCCAACGACCTCGGCCCTTGGGCGCTTACGCTCTTACCGTTGGTAGCGATTCTCTTGCTCCACCTCTACAGAGGTGGAGACTTGTCGACGTCACCCTCTGAGGTATGGGAGAACGTCAAGTACGACCTAATGCCCGGCCGGTACGGGTCAGGTCGCGAATGAGCGCCGGACACGGGTCTTTGGCCGGAGGTTGAGCGGTCAGATCGTAACGCAATGGCGCCGTAGGGACACCGACGAGTCGGTAGGCAAGTGGAACTAGGACAAGTCAAGTCGACCGAAACGCGAAGGGTAGTTGGGGATGAAGGCAGGCAGATTCATGAATGGCCGACGCAGAGTGGCCTCGATCGCAGTTGCTTCACTCATTGGCGGCTTGGTCATTGGATGCGCAGAGGATGGAGGTCTCACTGCTGATTCGACCTGCGAGGAGTACCTAGCGGCGGACAACGAAACCCGAGCTCGTGCGGTCCGCACTATCGGCGTGGAGGAGGGCATAGCAGGTGCAGGCAATCCATTGGCCTTTGCGAATACGGACTTCAACTGCGGCCTCAGCCCAAGCCGGTCTCTGGTTGATGCTATCGCAAGTCGGTGACCGGCGATAGTCTTCGCGGAAGGAGTGGGAGTGCGGTAGTGGGTGCCGGAGGGTTGGCTGTGTCCGTGACCAGCGAGAAGGCCAGCGGGCTCTGATACTCCTATGTCAGTTTGGCGAGGTCGGCGATGAGGATCGGGTAGAGGCGTCGGGCGAGGTATCGCTTGGGGCATCGAACGATTTCTCGGTGTGAGAGCCCTTCGTCCTCGCGTCGTTGTGCGTAGGCGCGGGTCTCGGGGTCGTGGCTGAGTCGGACCCGCGCGATGGTCCAGAGGGCGTTGTTGGCTTGGCGGTCACCGGACTGGTTGAGGCGGTGCCGGTTGGTCTTGCCCGATGACGCCTTGACCGGACTGGCTCCGCACAGGGCGGCGAATCCGGCTTCGGTGCGGATGCGTTCGGGGTTGTCGCCCGCGGCGATGAGGAGCTTGGCGGCGACATCGCGAGACACACCTTGTTCAGCGACGAGGCCCGGCGCCGCGACGGCGGTCAACTCGTCGAGTTCGCCGTTGTGGGTGTTGATCTCAGCGGTGAGGTCCAACCACCGGCGGGCGAGCGCTCTGATCGCCCGGCGGGTCACCGTGACGGGATCATGACCGGCGCCGGGCCGCCACCCCGCGGCGCGCCGCGCCCGCTTGAGCGGGGTGAGGCCACCCAGCTCGGCCCGGGTCGCTTCGGGCGCGGTGAGGGCCAGGGCGGTCATCTGGTTGGCGGCCTGGGTGCGGGCCTTGATCGCTGAGCGTTTCACCACGTGCAGAGCACGGATCGACTCGACGATCCCGTCGTGTGACTTGGGCACCGCGGTCGCTTCGCCGGCGAGGACGGCGCGGGCTGCGCCCTCGGCGTCCGCGGGGTCGGACTTGCCGTGGCGGCGGCGATGCTGACGGTTCGCGCGTCCCACCTCGATCACATTCAGGCCCGCGGCGGTGAGGAAACGGGCGAGCCCGGCACCGTAGGAGCCGGTGCCTTCGATCCCGACGGCGCGGACCACGCCGAGGGTCCGGGCCCAGTCGAGGAGATCGCCGTAGCCGGTCTCATCGGCGGTGACCTCCACAGTGTCGAGGCGGCGGCCGAGCTCGTCGAGCGCGACCGCGGTGTGGGTGTCGGCGTGGGTGTCGACACCGACGGTGACCTTGACGGTGACGGTGACGGTGGCGTATTCGTCTGGCATGGTGGTGGGGCTCCTGATCCTTGAGGGGTTGGAAGCACCCACCGGCCGCGACGGCGGACAGAACAGCTATGGCGTCAGGCGAGACTCCTATGAGGTCACTTCGCCGGACCGGCCGGTGCACACCCAGCTCCCCGGCCTGATCGACGGATCAGTGCGAAGGCACCCGAAGGGCCCGGTTGCGTTGCGGGTCAGACCAAACCGGGGAGCTGAGCACCACCAACATGACTAGCTGTTGCGTTGTTGGATCGGGTGACGCGAGCGGGCGAGCTGATCGCCGCCGCAGTGGTCAGATCGCCTCGGTGAGTTCGTCGAACGCCGCTGCGACCCGTAGGCGCGGCTCGGCCTGGACGCCGAGTTCGTCGTGGCCGCGGCGGATGTTCTGCATCATGGCGTGACCGGCGACGATGATCCTGGCGGTCCGGTCGGTCTTGAGGCCGCGCATTGGCCGCAGCCTCGCCTTGAGTCGGCCGTGGTCGCACTCGACCCGGTTGTTGGCGTACTGCTTGGTGTTGTGGAATGCGTTCGGCAACCGCTCCTCGATGACGGTCTCGATCGCCAGGGCCAGGTCCGTCACCACCTCGTCGGGGCGGCCGTGGGCGGTGATCGCCCGACCGAAGAACCGGCGGGCCGCGGCGGGCCGAGACGTACACGTCGATGACCTGGCCGTTGTCGTCGACGGCCCGGTACACGTACCGCCACCGGCCAGCCACCTTCACATAGGTCTCGTCCACGAACCACCGGGCCCCAACGGCGTGGCGGCACGGGCGGGCTAAAGTCGACCAACATCGGTGTGAAGCGTTGAACCCACCGGAACAACGTCACGTGGTCAACCTCGATCCCCCGCTCGGCGAGGAGCTCCTCAAGGTCCCGGTACGACATCCCGAACCGCAGATACCAGCGCACCGCCAGCATGATGACCTCCGGCGGGAACCGGAACCCAGAGAACGCGGAACGGTCATTATCGACCGGTGGGCAGGAACGACGGCGGCGCATCGGCAGGGTCTCGGCGCACTCGGGCTGGCCGCCAACGCAACAGCGCCCGTCGCTCCGCGTAGGCCCGGGAGTCGTGGCTGAGGCGGACTCTGCCCGGAGGATCTCAGCCAGGAACCAAGGACTCAAGTGGGGCCCGGGCGCTTCTTCGCACAGGGGCGGGTGACCAGGCTCAGCGATAGCCCGATGCCAAGCATGACCAGAATCGTCACGCTCACGATCGGCAGGACGGGAACGTCCCACCCGCGGGCAGGGACCTCGATTCTGACCTCGTTGATGGTCGCTTCACCGTTTCGATCAAGTCCGAATGCGGTCACGGTGTGGGCTCCCGCTGGTGTGCGGGGAGGAATCGCTACGGTTGCGTCTAGCTTTCCTGTTCCGTCGGCGTAGGCGACGTGCAGTACGTGTAGGTCCGAAGTCAGTGATACCTCGACGGGTGATAGTGGGTCGTAGCCCTCGCCAGCGAGACGGAAGGCTTGCCCGGGGCGCAGGGACGGGCGGTCCTCGGCCGCTGCCAGGCGGGTCGGGCTTTGGTCCAAGTCCACGGTAGGTGGGATGGTGCGGGGGGGTGCCGAGCGGTGGACCGGGCCGGTTGGTGCGCTGTCGCTGATGGACCAGCGCACAAGCGCCCGGGTCAGCGCCGAGTAGCCGAGGTCGTTGGGGTGGAAGAGCTCTTGGACAGCGCCTCGTCCGAGCGATACGTCGGCGGTTGAGGGATGCCGGACGTAGGCGCCGTCGCCGTCGCAGACCGTGTGGCCCGGTAAGAATGCGTCCTCGGTAGTGGGGACGAAGCTGATCGGGACCCCTGCCCGCCTGGCGAGCGCGGCCGCCCCCTCCACGACGCCGTTGAGGCGAGTAATCAGCGCGCTGCCGAAGTCGAGTTCATCCTGGTTCATGCCCGAGACCGTCGCCCCGCACGGCCGGTCGGCGCCCGGGAATAGGCGCGGGTAGGCGAGCACGATGATTCGGGCGTGTCCGCCCCGATCGCTCACGGCCGAGGGGGCGTTGAGGACGGCGTCGATGTCCCGATATGCCTCGGCCAATTGGTCGGGTAGCGGTCGGAAGCGTTGGTCGAGGAACTCGTCAGTCGGCTCGCCCCCGATCGACCCACGGCAGGACGCGCCGAACTTGAGGCAGGCTTTGATGATTGTTTCGAAACCGGCGTCGTTGCCCCCCATGGTGAGCACGACCAGATCGACCGACTCGTCGCGCTGCTGCTCGTGCAGTTGATTGATCTGGGCCTCGAGGTCGTAGTCGAAGTTCGGACTTGAAATGTGCGCGGACACCGCCCCCGAACAGGCGAGGTTGAGCTCATCAGGGATCGTGAATTGTTCGGCGAGGTAGGTGTTACGGGAACGATGGCAGCGATTATCGACGTCGTCGGTCCCCGGCCGATAGGGGCCGGCGCCCTCCCCGGAGGAGAATGAATCGCCGAGGATGGCGATGCGTTCGGGGTCTCGCAGGATGGGCCCGGCGTCGTCTCTCGATGACGCGTCGACGATTGTGATCTGACCGCCGTCGCGGACCTCGGCTCGGAGGTTGGAGGCGGTGACCAGCACCTCGAAGTTGATGATGGACCTCCCGGCGGTGTTGTTCACCAGTGACACGCCCGGGCGGAACGCCCAGGTCACGGTCGAGGTGTCGCCGACGTCGAGGTTGCCTAGCGCCCGTGTCGGCGCGGTCGTTACGACCGTTCCTCCCAGGTCGATGCTGGCCCGCACGTCGCGGGCGAGGATCTCGCCGGTGTTGGCCACGTCCGCGGTGATGGTTACCTGCCCTCCTTCCCCAGGGCCGGCCTCGGCGACCGCCTCATCGGGATGGCTCAGCGAAAGCTGGAGAGCGGGGAGCGACAGGTCGTCGAAGATGTCTCGCAGGGCGTCGGTATCAGAAGCGTCGATATATGTGCCGCCGGTAGCGTCGGCGATGCAGGTGAGTTCGTTCACAGCGTCTTCGCTCACCGCGAGGCCGACGGCGAGGATCTGGATGTCGAGGCCGCCCGCGGCGATCTGTTCGGCGGCAACACAGGGGTCTTCACAGGTACTCTCACCATCGGAGACCAAGACAATGGTCGCTCTGTTGTCCCCCGCGCCCTCGAGGTCGGCCGCAGCCGCGGTCAGCGCCTCAGCGGTGGGTGTGTCGCCGTCAGGAGTAAGGGTCCGGACGGTGGCGTCCATGCGACTCGGGTCGCGCTCATCGATGCCAATGTCGAGGTCGCCGTCGTTGCAGTCAGACGCGCTCGGATCCGGGTACGTGCGTAACCCGATGCGGGTTGCGGGTTCGATCTGGGCGAGGAACTCGATCAGCGCCGCCCGAGAGCCTTCGATCTTGATACCCCCATCGGAGTCCTCTTCCGACATCGAACCCGACGTGTCGACAACCAACATGACCGTCGGGACCACCGAGCCGGCGGTCGCGGGGTCTTGCGCTTCCAACCCACCGGGAGCGAGCATCGATCCCAAACCGGCGAGGATGAGCGCGGCGGCCACAGGCCAACGAAGGGGTGGACGCCTCACCCCGAAATGCACCCGTCAACTCGCCGAGCCGGCAATAAGGGCGTCGATCGCATCGGGGGCCCCGACGAAACGCGCGGACCCGAGCGCCGCGGTCACGTCTGCGCAGCAGTCGTCACCACCTGGAAACGTGACGAGGATCTGAACCCGCAACACGCCAGCCAGGTCAGCCGCGACTTCCTTGGACTCCCCGAAGCGGATGGTCTCGTCGACAACCGGTGTCCCATCCGCGACGATCACGTACCGCACCGACGCGTTCTGTTCCGATTCGTCGATCTGACCCAGGGTCGCCTCGATCCGGGCGACGCGGCCGTTCAGGAGATAGTCGGCCACGGCCCCGTCGCGATCTGCAGAGCACAGGACCGAGGATGGGTACGGGTCGCCGCCGATCTGCGCGTCGTCTCCGCCACAGTCAGACTCAAGCGGATCAAGGCCCGCCAGGAAAACGCTCGACGGCGGGGATGCAACGGTAACCGCCACCTCAACAGGAAGGCGCTCCCCGGGCTCAGGATCCAACGCGAGGACCGTGCCCTCATCGACATTGTCCCGATACTGAGCGCGTACCACGATCCGTGCTCCGAGTTCGTCGAGCGCCCGGGTCGCTTCCGTCTCCGTGGCCCCTAGCAAGTCGGGCACGTCTGCGCGGTCAGAAACCCCGATCTGGATAACCTTGTCGACCCGTACACCCGGAGCGGGATCCTGAGACACGACCCGCCCGGCACGACCCGCCGCCGGGACCTCGACGATCTCTACCTCGTCGTCTACCAGTCCGGCGTCGAACAAGGCCTGACGGGCTGTCGCCTCATCCAACCCCAGAACATTCGGGGCGCCCAGCGACGCGTCACGAACAACGTCCACCGCGGACACGGGCCGATCGACCGTCACCGTGACCTCCTCGCCGTCACCGACCGTCGAGCGCGCTAGCCATCCGAGCACAGCCCCCGCTCCGAGTACCCCAGCAAACAACATCGCCACACCGATCCCACGCCGGTTCCTCCACAGGGCCCTCATTGCCACACGAACACGCCCTCCTCGTGACAGTTCTCCTGGACCTCGACCCCTTCCCGGCGGCCGCTACCTGAGAAGTCGGATGCCTGCTCAGGTGGCACGTTGACCTCATTGCCGGTCGGTTCGGGACACACGAGCTCCGGGTCGCTACTTGCCGCGCTGGCAGCTCCTGGGGCCTCGCCGCCTAGGACTGGCGCCGGCTCCTCCTCACTATGGTCCATTGCCAGCCCCAGTCGTGGGTGACTCGTATCAAACCTCACCTAAGCGTATGCATGCCAACGCCCCGTTCGAGTAACGCTACCCTGGCCGTCCGTGACGCTCGCCCAGGGGGTCTGTTGCGTTTGCGGCGCCTCGGGTTGCGTCGGTTGTCGATTCAGGTGGTCGAGATCGATGCTGTTGGCTGCGTCGGGGCCTGCGTGGTGCAGGGTCGGCTGGTTGGCTTTCACGCCGAAGAGGTAGTGGGCGCTCTTGGTGTCGACGACGAACGCGGCTGCTTTTCGTTGGGTGTGCAGCGCGTCCGCGGTGACGACCATCCCGGTGAGCGTGACCGGTTCGAGCAGCGGCGCGAACGCGAGGATCTCGTTCGTCTTGTCGTTGTCGACGTTGCGTTGGCCGATGACCATGCCTGTGTCGTGACGCAACGCGGCGAGCAACTGGACCTGGGTGCGGTCAGAGCGTTTCGCTCCTCGCAGGGTCTTGCCGTCCACTGCGACACCCACCAGGCCCGCGCCGACACCGGCACTGAGGGGCCCACTGCTGGTGCCGGTGCTGCCGTCGTTGTCGTCGTCGGTGACGTTGTTGGTGGTGGGTGGCAGCCGCGGCCTGCGGCCTGGTTGTTCGGCGGCCCACGTGTTGACCGCGAGGTCGAACTCGTCCGCATCGACCGCGATGAGCGCCCGTCGGATCGTCGCGTAGCTCGGCGGGACTCTCATCCCGGTCTTGGGGGACACTCTCGCGTCGAAGCGTTCCAGGACCTGTTGGGGAGCCGCGTCGCACCACTCGCTGATCGCGACCATCGACTTGTGGCCTGCGAGGGTCGCGCACGCGCACAACGCCAACGTCGACGAGAACTCGTGGCGGACCCCTCTCGCTTTGCGGGGATCGCTCACCGCGCCAAGCGCGCCCACCAAGCTGGACAGGTCCGCGGTGTTGAAATCGATCGGCGCCACAAAGCTCCTCGGGTCAGCGGACAACAACCGGTGATCGAACGGGCCCGCGAGCGCCTCGACGCTGCGACGGTGCAACGCCCTCACGTACACGTCTTTGACCTGGCGGTGTTCCACGTAACGCCCGGACCGCCGCCCGTAGCCCGCGGTCTGGCCGACCCGCACGAACGACGAAGCTGCGTAACACGTCCCGAGGTGCCGGGACGGGTCCACGAACGTCTCGACCAACAACACCGGGTGGCCCCACGCCTCGACCCAGTCCGAGCTCAACCTGGCCAAGGCGCGTGCCATCACCGCGGACGCCGCGTTCTGGCGGCGGCCAGCAGGCAACACACAGAACCGCTGGTTCGACGCGACGAACCGCAACCGGCGGAACTGGACCTCTGGCGACCACCCAACGAAACGGTCACGAGGCCGACACGACAACGCGCACGACGCGAACCCGACCAACGCGACCCACTCGCCATCCGCGTCAGTCGCGACGTAGCGCATCGTCTCGCCGACCATCCGATGACCCAGCCAGTGATGGGCGTCCAACTCCGAATCGAACCGGGCGCGATCACCCGCCTCAGCCGGGCGGACCCTCAGACCAGAGAACCACGCGTCACGCACCCACCACGACTACCACCCCTGCTACGCGTCACGCCAGTCCACGAGCGAATCCCCAGTTCACAGACCCCTTCCGCCGACTTTGAAGAGGCCCTGGGCACGACGTAGGCCAATGCTTGGCCGTCGCTGTACACGAGGGCGGCGTCAATCAAGGTACTGCTCGTTGGCACCTGCGCTGCCCACACTTCTCGTGGAGCCCGTGGCCAGAATGGTGCCCTTGGGCTTTGCAGAGAGTAGGCCGATTCGTGCGACGGCGATCAGAAGACCGCACCGAACGCCGCCATTACCGAGAGGATCGCTATGAGGTACACGAAGTTCGACACCCAGTAGCTCCCGCCGCCGAACAGGACGCGAAGGCCGTACGCCACCGCTGCGAGTCCTCCGGCGATGACCCAACCGGAAGAGAACTCGGGTTGCGTCCCGAAGACGACCGCTGCGATCCCGGCGATCATCCAACAGAGGCCGTCCAGGACCTGCCGGACAGTGAAGTTCTCACCGAGCTGGGCGTCACTCACGTAGCGGGGCGACGGTCGAGCAGTCTGGGCCGCATTCGCCCGGGGAGCGGTCCGATGTACGGGCCGCTGCGGAGGGGCTGGGGCCGAACCCGCGTCCAGCGACTTGCCCAGCCCAGGATCCGCCAAGGCGGACGGCGTCGTCGAACGGCTTGGCCCGGCGGCCGGTCGCGAACGGTGGTCCTCGGCCGCCAGCAGGAGGAGGTCGTCGCTGGGGGGTGGCTCCCCCACAGCGTGCAACCACGGAGCCAGGAGGACCTTGCGTTCCGCTTCGGAGAGCGACTTGGCCTGCAGGTAGCCAAGGGCAGCGGTCGAACCCACCCTCGCTACTACCGCCTCGTCCGACACAGACGATCCCTCCAGCCGACGGCCTGGCAAACGGTGCTCAGTCATAAGGTCTCGGATACGACGGAAGCAATACGCGCCGGCGGTCCATTCATCCATGGTGGCCGATTGTTGCGCCTGGTCGCGAGCGTCGTCGAAGGCCGCACCCGCCCGTCTAGCCTCCTCGAGGATCCGGCTCACCTGGTCTGTGTCAAGCGACGCCACCTGCACGAGAACCCCTGCAGCCTGCTCACGCCGGGCCGTGAGCACCGCCGTATCGAGATCCTCGCCATCCAAAGGCCGGCAACGGGCGGGAGATCGCTCAGCGGCGACCCCAGTGCCGCATTGCCGGCAGAACCGGTCGCCCTCACGGAGTTCGCTCCCACAACTCGCGCACGGATCGACACCGTCGCTCGCATCGCCGTCATCGACGGCGATGTCGGGCGCAGGTCGGACACCCCCCTCGAAACCGCCCGAGCCTTCCATGGCGAGCCCTCCAGCTGGCTGATCGATGGAACCCTCTTCTACCAGACGGCGGCGCGCCTCCGCCATCGAGGGGTTTCCACCTGACGCCGGCCGAGGTGTCGTGGCCCTCGCGCCGAGATCGGTCTTTGTCGTCGTTGGTGGTGATTGTGTCAGCGCCTGATGGGCGGTGTCGTCTCGCAGTTCGACTTCGAGTGCGTCCACAAACCTCCGAACGCATCGTAGGACGGGTGCGGTCCTTGGGACGAGAGGAGCTACCTGAGCCGTGTCGTAGCTAATCACATGAACCTTGGCGCGGTGCCATCTCGGGTTGCTGGTCCACCAGCGAACGGCTATTCGGCCACGTTCGATGCCTATACCCATGAAGACGGCGTAGTAGACAGCGTCACTTCCGTCATCTTGTTCCTGGCGGCCGAGCTCGCTTAGCTTTCCACCTCCAGCAGCGATCTTGGCAGCTCCGGCGCTGCGTTGAATAGCCGCATAGATCTCATTCGGCCCGAGCTTGGTATCGAACGCCTTCTCGACCTCCGCCACCCGGTCCCCGAGTTCTGCCACGGTCATCCCCCAGTTGGCCGTCCCTGGACTCCAAGCAGCCTATGCCTTGAGAGAAGCGCGCCAACAACAGGCCCAGGACCATCGTTTCGACTACAAGTGGGACACCGCCCTCGCCGTCCCCGACTCTTGCAGCACACCACCGACCCGGCCGACTTCGTGTTTGCCGCCACCTTCACCAACGGCACCGGGATCATCGGCGGCGGCACCGACCGCATTAGCGCGCACCTCGCATTACCCGGCCCCACCAACCTCATCACCGACCTCCTCGGGTCCACTGTCCCCACCGTCCACACCGGCGGCGGATTCACACCCTGATCTCAGGGGCGCCGCCGTTTTCGGGCGGCCCAGACGAGCCGGTAGCGGTTGTGATGATGCGCGTGCTTCAGGACCCCGCGCCGAGACTCCGCGGTGTGCCTGACGACCTGGCCGACCTGGTCGTGCGGACGCTCGCCAAGGACCCTGCCGACCGTTTCAAGAGCGCCGAAGCCCTCGGCGGAGCCCTCCAGGCAGTCCAGGCCGCCGCCGGTCAGCCGATCACGTGCCTCAGACTCGCGCCCAGCGCCTCGGCGGTCCCACCAACTGCCGGTTCAGCGTCGGCGGCTGACACTGCCCCGCTCGCGCCCATCCAACGAGGTGAGGCCGGACCGACTATCCGCCACGCCGTCACACGGCCACAGCAACCGCGAGGCGCGGGCCCGGCTCCCGCTGGATCGCCTGTCGCCGAACGAGTCGCTCCCGTCGCGGCACCTCCCCGGTCGCGCCTGCACCGCGAGGTCGTCGCCGCCGGTGGAGTGGTTCACGTCGCCCTTATCGCTGCCGCCGCCTTCTACGCCATGAGCCATCGCAGCGTGGCCATCACACAGGACCGGTCGCCTGGAACAGCACGCGGCGCTCCGGTCGGGGTTATCGACACGGTTCCGGTCGGCGCCAACCCCGGAGCCGTCGCCGCCAGCGACAACGCCGTCTGGGTCACCAACTTCGACGACGACACCGTCTCGCGCATCGACCCGGCCACCAACGACGTAACAGACACCATCGCCGTCGGCATCCGACCGAGCGCCGTCGCCGCGACCAGCAGAACCGTCTGGGTCGCCGCCAGCCAGCGAGGAAACCATCTACCGCATCGACCCAGGAACCAGATCGCCAGCAAGGGTGCCGAGCAGTCGTCCGTGGATGTGACAAGCGCACCACCAGCCGAACGCCCCGACCCGCACGAGGACCGAACCGGCATTGCCACCTTGGACGGTCGGGTCTATGCGTTCTCGATGTCTACAGGCCCTGACGCACGGCCTGTGTTGCGTCGTCGGGGACGCGAACTAGTGAGGGTCGAACTCCGGCCAACTCCCGACCTCGCCACCACCGTCCTCATCGACGTCAAACCCATGAACGACCGCGACCGACGGAACACCGAGCAGCTGCCAATCCGCTGACCTTCTAACCGCACGGATCAGGGAGGGGGAGCGGGCGGTTTCACCCTCCCATCGGGGAGAGTAGGGGGTGTGCTCGCAATGGGCGGGCCAGGTGCTCCTCGAGGACCCTCGGTCGCGGGAAGCACCGGTTGTTGTTCGGCCATCGCGGTCGCGATGAGCCCGGGCATGGCGCTGCGGTCCCGACCGCCGAGCAACCGCTCGACCGGGCTTGGCGAATCAGTCGTGGTGGCCCTGACTCGGCCCTGTTCTATTACGTATCGACCCTGAGTGCCGCCGACATAGCTGAGGGCACGCCCGGCCCCGCCTGGACCCAGGAAGAGCAGGTAGGACTGACCTGGCGTGGTCGGTGTCCAGCCTTCGACGGAGAAGAGGCCCTCCGGTGACGATCCACCGAGTGTCCGCACGGTAAGTTCGTCGCCCGCGCTTACCTCTCCTCTGAGCACTCTGCTGATTTGAAACGTCTCAAGGTGAGTTACGAAAGTGCCGGCATGGGGTTTGCCAGCAGCGGCCGCCTCAGATCTTGATGGAGCGCCACCAACACGAGTCGTGATCCCGGGTCCCACCGCCACTGAACGGGCCAACACGACGACATCGCTGCTGCCAAGCAGCTCCGACAGGGACCTGAATTGCTGATAGTCGGGCACGATGACAGCCCCCGGTGGTTGCTCGGCCTCAATCCCTGAAGTCGAAGTATGTCGCAACGCCATGCCGACGATCACCGCTGCACCAACAAGCAAACCGGCCGCTATCACGCTTCCTGCTCTCGCGTACCGCTGGGAGCGGTCGCCAGCGCGTCCGACCTGACCCTGACGCACAGGCCGTTTGCGGGGCCTCGCCCTAACGGTCTCCGTTTCGCTCGTCACGGGTAGTACCTGTTTGCATCGTTGATGTCGTGGGTCTGCGGCGTGTTGTACGAAAGCCTTCCCTGTTTCATAACCGACCGATAGGGGACACTGGATCTCGGATGCCCCAAGCCAAACGCGTGGCCGAACTCATGGGTCGCGACCTTGGTAATCTGAGAATAGGACTCGAGTACCAATGTGCGCTCGTTCAGAAAGATTTCACCCCAGGCAATCTCACAACCGGTGCATGACGCGTTCGGTCCCGGATAGAGAACTGTCCATCCCCAAGCGCTGTCGCTGGTATAGGTCACGTACCAATCGGCGACGCTCTCTGCGTAATCGCCCGTGCGGTACGGATACACCAACGTTGGCGTGTTGTACCAGTTGTACAGCGCGTTATTAGCGTGGTTCCACGCCCAGCTCGAAGTCCCGAAACTCCTCCAAGACGGAAGGTACAAGAACTCTCCCGACGAGTGTGGGGACTTTCGACTGTAGAGGGTATGCGCCGAAGCTGGGACAACCGGACCGAACAGAGTGAGCAATGCCAGCAGTGGAGCGAGAAACACAACAAGCCGCGAACGGAAAGCCCGGTCCGATCCCACTCTCACGAGACTCCGTTCGCTACTGCCAATACACGCTAGGACCCTTCAAGTATGCGGGCATGGGCCACGGCTGTCAAGCGATGCTATCTGGGTCTCTTCTGACCCAGTTGTGGGCCAGTGTTGCCAGTCGGAGGATTCCGCCCAGGGGCGGAGACGGAACTACCGGCTGGTAGCCAGGACTTCCACCCACACCCTCACACCCGAGCTTGTCTCAGCGCCCCACGCGCTACCCGATCAGCTCGCCGGATCAACCAACCAGGCAACTCGGCTGCTGCCATCTTGTACGCGTGCACCAGCTTGCACCGATTGAAGCCGAGTCCTCTCCTCATCGGTTTCAGCCAGTCCAAGCCGATACGCGGTCGTGGCCGCCACCAGGCTGGCGCCGAACGTCGCGAGATCCGTCTTGGCCACGAAGGACTCATGTCTCCACGATGCGTTCAGCGGGAAGGCATTCTCGAACCGCAGCTGCGCGGGCGGTTCGATCGAGAGGACATCGACAGCGTCCACCCTCTCGCCCCCGCCGAAGGCCTTGGTCTTGATGGAGGTCTCGATCGTTTCGATGTCGCGGTATTCCCAGACGAAAGGCACCACCCGTCGAGGGTTCTGGTAATCCAACTCTCCCCAGCGGGACATGCCTTCACGTACGACACCGAGAAGTCTGGTCTCGGCGATTGCCAGCTTGATCGTTCCTTCGGCCACGGGAGCGAGTCGAAGAGGTCCATCAGCGCCAGAGCGCGGACCCTTGCCTTGGTCATCCATGGTGACCATCAGTTGACCAAGGGTCGTCTCCCAACGACTGAGGATCGTGTCGGTTTCGTTGCAGAGCGGATCACCACGACCGGTGATCCGCATGTCGATTATGTCACCTCGGACGTTTCGGTTGGGGTCGCTCCACCTCATCACGATGAGCGATGGCACCAACTTCGCCAGGTCCTCGTTCTTCATCTGGTCTCCTCTTGATCGGTAGATCGACAGGCGCAGCTCAATCGGCAGTCGGATCCGTGTCATACGGGCGGAACGTCCTATCCAACCGCCCCCGCCAGCGGCTCGCCCCCCACGACCTCACCCGCATCCAACAACCGGCCACAAACCACCACCAGGGTTTCCCATACCCCCAGTCATACCCGTCACTGAACCCTCAACGCGAATCGATAGATGCTACCCGGCAAAGGAGGTTACTGACGCACGCTCCTAGGGTCGACCCAACGACGAGGCCCTACTGGGACAGGCACGCGGCGTTGTCTCCATCCACGATTATCAAGTCCGGCGGTTGGCACGAAGCATCCATCTCAGATTCGGATCCGACGGCGGTGACCCGGTAGTTGTCCGTAAAGAGCTGGACTTCATCGCACGCGATCGCCTCGGCGTCGCCACTGAGCGTGAAGCCAGCCTCCACCTTCACGCAATCACCAACCTCCAGCTTGCTGGTGTCACTTGCGCAGGCCCCCAGAGCCACCGTGGCGAACCCAATCACCAGCACCACTCGACACATCGTCTCAGTCACGAACCCTCTCCCACTCGCCGCCGCGGGAACGAAACATATCGCATGAGGCACTCCGGATCCAGGACTCTTGAACGCAACACACCAGCAGCTCGTGTGTCCCTGCGATCAAAAGGAGGTTGTCAGGGCGTAACCGCACGACAAGGTTCGACGCCCCAGCGGTACACGGCCAC
>CXWK01086788.1_pt5 | contig 25555 bp, 62 predicted proteins | sample 590851 | NCBI WGS metagenome assembly CXWK01 (sample SAMEA3498364, study PRJEB10139) | wastewater metagenome | biome: wastewater treatment plant; material: activated sludge | place: Denmark | collected 2014-08-01
CCGTGCTTCTGCAATTAATGCTTCCATATTCTCAGTGTATGCTTGTTTATATTTCTTATCTATAATCTTAGTTAAGACATATTTATGCTGAGCTAAGAGCATCAGTCTAACTATTGACATGTGTGAGCTGTCTGACACTGCTATGTTACTATTCAACATGATGACCCTCTCTTGTTTTAGACATTTCTGTTAAAGTATTTTTTATTTGCTGAACGTCTTCTTCTCTATTGAAATAAAAGATAACTTCATCACCTTGTTTAATTGCCACTGTGTTATTATTATGATTAAATAGTATAGTTAATGAGTCAAATCTTGATCCAATTTTATGAGGAACTAATGTTCCGACAATTAACATTCCATCTTTATTAACATCTACATTTAAAATACCTTCTGTATTAAAGACAATATTATGTGTTAATAACTTATCTTTTGCTAATTGAAGCATATTCTTACGCTTTGGTAAAAAGAAGTTAAGTATTTTACTTATCATGGTCATCTCCTAATAAGTCTTTTTCATATATCTCAGGGAAAATCTCTGTCATTGTTTGATGCATTTCTAATTTTTTAAGCTTTTCAGCTTCTTTCAACTCAATAAATCTTTTCATTTTATGAGCTTTTTCTATTTTTCTAGCAAATGCTCTCCATTTCCACCAAGACAAAGAAAATACACATATTTTCATTGGAAATTTAATTTGCTGTTCAATTCTTTTAAATCTATTTTCAATTTCTATTTTTAGCATATCAGACTCAGATCTGATAGTTACTTTAACATTTTGAAATAATTTAATGGTTGCTCTACCTAAATCATTGTTATAAATAGATAGATCAGTTTCAAACCCTTCAAAAGGGATTTTTTCCATTTTCTCAATTATCATGTCAAAATATTCTTTATTCACTTTTCCAACCTGCTGCCTCTGCTACTACCGGAAACTTTTTAATAAGTTGTCGTTTAATTTCTTCTGCAATTTCTCTATGTTCTTTCTGAGTTGCTGGATCACTTCTTAAGTTAACATAATGAACCCAACTTCTAAGGTTTCCGTTCATAAATAGTCTTGTTTTAGCTTGCATAGGGAGTACTGCTCTAGCTGTTTCTTTAGCAATATTGTTATCTAATGCCCACTTATAATCTTCAATAGATTTGTCCCAATTTTCTTTCTGTCTTTGTTCCCATTCTGCTTTAATCTCATCAGAGAGATCATCTACTGAGTTCTGTCTATTCTTCTTATCTTGTCTTCTAGCTTTAAAAATCTCTAATCCATCATCATCAACAGCTGCATATCTTTGTGAAAACTCTTGAAAGCTAAAGCTTCTATGTCTAAGGATTTGAGGAGCAATAGCTCTAGTTGTCTCAATTTCAAATACAACATTAGCAGTTTCAAGTATAGACCAATGTCCATGACTCATACAATACTTAATAAGTCCAGCATAAGAAGGGTTTTTTTGATCTGAGGAAGACACTCTTGCAATATATGCAATCAGTCCTTCAGTGTTCTGAATATTCTTAACGAACTCTAGATTGTCTTCTGTTGCTTCTTTCATAAGTTCTTGTAAATACTCTTCATCTATCTCTGTTTTTGAAACAAGTCTAACTTTCATCTAACATCCTTGTATTGCATTGCGTATAAATAGTTAAGATATAGATCTGATCTATTCTAGTCTTTTTTATACTGTTTGTTATTTTTGAAACAATATCCACTTAATACCAACTCCATTCTCATTAGGAAATCTAGAGATAGTATTGTAAGTGCAATCTAAGCAATGACCACTTCTATGTCTAGCATACAATATTAATTCCTTATTTAGGTGTAGATTTAAGATAGGGTTAAGTTCTACATATCTAAACTGACGTTCATCTATCTTAGAATTAACTGTAACATCTAAATCTAATGGTTTAAAGTATTGATAATTAAAGTGTAAACCAAGTTCACCTTTCTTTTTATCTTGATATTCCCAAGACCTATTTGTTCCTACTGCTTCTTCATAGCGTAAGTCTAACATCTTCAGTTCAGCTGATGTTGATAGGGTAGGTAACAATAAACTTACTAGTACTATTATGTTTCTCATCTAATATCTCCGCTGCTTTTATAGCTACATAAGATTTTGTTGTTATTTTCGCTGTGTAATGCTTTATTATAAGCAGTCTATTTAAAGTGTATAATAAATTTTGACTATATAAAATAGTATTAGTAAATTGTAATTCACCCCAAGTATATCTAAAATTAACTAAACTCATTCTTCTGCCCCTGTTACAACCTCTTCTTTAGGTTCTTCAACAATCTTTGGCTTAGTAACTGTAAACTTAGGTTCACCATTAACCATTGAGAATGTTACAGTATCTAACTCTTTAATTTCGCCTTTAAGAATTGGCTTAACTAATGGAGTATCAATATATTTCTTAACAGTTCTAGCAATTGGTCTAGCACCCATTAAAGGATCGTATCCTTCTGTACTAATGAATTCTTTAACTTCTTTATCAATAACTAAATTGAAATTCTTTTTAGAGAACATCTTATTTGTTGATTGTAAGATAAACTTATCAGTAATCTTATCAATAACACTCTTATCTAGACTATTAAAACTCACCATACCAGACAACTTATTCCTAAACTCTGGTGCAAACGTATTGTTGATAATGTCTAGTTTTACAGTTTGTTGCGCTTCTAATTTCTTATCTAATGTAGAGTTAAGACCTAATGGGGCTTTAGTTTTAGCAGACATCGCTGCACCAGCATTAGATGTCATTAATACCATAACATTTCTAAAGTCTACTTTATTACCTTCACCATCTGTCATACTTCCACCATCGATGATACCTAGTAAAGCTTCACGAACCTTCTCATGTGCCTTCTCAATCTCATCTAAGAGCAGAATAGTGTGTGGATACTTTGTGATCTCATTAGTTAAGATACCACCTTCTTTATGGCCTTCATAACCTGGAGGAGCACCAAACAGTTTAGCTGCTGAATGCTTTTCACCATATTCACCCATATTAATAGTCATAAAATGTGATTCTGTATGCTTAGCTAATAGCTTAGCAAGCTCTGTCTTTCCAACTCCTGTTGGACCTAGTAATAAGAAGCTACCAATACACTGACCTTCATCATTTAAACCAGCTTTAGATAATTCATATGATTCAACGATCTTCTCAATTGCATCATCTTGGCCATATAATTCTGTTTTAATGATCTTTTCTAGATCAATATATGCATTCTTACCTGTTTTCTTTTTGAATGCAGAAACCGGTGTTCCTGTGATCTGAGAGACAATCTCTTCTACATCAGTAACATTCGCAGTCTTTCTTGTAGATAAATCATCTGTTCTAAGTTTAGCACCAACAGAGTCAATCAACGAAATTGCTTTATCAGGAAAGAATTGGTTTGTAATATACTTACCAGAGAGCTCTACTGCTCGTTCTAATACTAGTTTAGAGTACTTAACACCATGATACTTTTCTAATACTGGTTTAATACCTTGTTCTAAGATTCTTAATGTCTCTGCTGCACTAGGTTCTTCAATCTTAACCTGCTGTAATCGTCTTGCAAAGGCTTTATCTTTTGCAATATGTTGTTTATATTCTGCGTCCGTCGTCGAGCCTATTAGGCTCAGGGTTCCGTCTGCCAACATGGGTTTGATAATATTACTCATATCTGGCGCACCTTGTCCTTGACCTGCTGCTCCAGCACCTATAGTCTGATGAATTTCATCAATGAACAAGATAGGTTGAATAATGCCTTCATCTGTCATTTTCTTAATATCTTCTAATAAATCTTGAAGTCTTTGTTCAAAATCACCGCGGAACTTAGTTCCACCAATTAGTTTACTTACTTCTAATGAAAAGATCTTAGCATTCTTTAATGCGTCAGGTACTTGCCCTGATTCAATTAGTGATGCTAACCCTAAAACGACTTGAGTCTTACCAACTCCTGGAGGACCAATTAAACAAGGGTTTTTCTTCTTATAATGAGCTAAGATTTCAACCATTCGTTGAACTTCACTACGTCTACCAATAAGAGGATCTATCTTCTTATTCTTTGCTTTTTCATTTAAATCTTCACAAAGCTTATATAATTCCTTATATTTACCTTTAGATTTAATACCAATGTTTGGATTATGTTTATATCCACTTAGTTCTAAGTTATAGATTGCTTGTGAATCTTTAACTGTAGAGAGTTGATATAAACTATTAATAAAGTCTTCAAAGAACATATCTCTTTGTTCTTTACCAGCTGTCTTTTTAACTTCTTCAAATACTTTCTTAAAGCTTGGAGTTAATGAAACTCCACTATTATTACCTAACATTCTTGCAAATGCTTCTTGAGCATGTAATTCTGGTTCTTCTTTCTTAACTTGAGCATTTAATATAGTTTCTAATCTTGCTACGTCACAACCACGTGAAGATAAGAATTGTTGATTTTCTAAATGATCTCCGTTTATACAGAAAGCTACAAATTTAGAAATAGATAGCGTCATTGATGCCGTAGAACTTATAGCCCCAATTATAGTGTCATCTGTGATACGATTGCTCATGCGTTCTCCTATGCTTCTTCAAGGGTAAATTTTAATGCCGTTATTGATGTAGCTCTAGATGGGAAGTTCTTTATCAAGAACTCTTTTGCCATAGCTACTATGACGAGTTTTGTTTCTGCAATTTCTTTTGTGTAAGTACCACAAACACCACGGTGTTCTAAGTGGACTTTTTGGGCGATTTGTTCTGCTTCTTGTTCTGTCTTCTCAAAACAACGTGACACTATAAAAATAACCTCTTCAAATGATGTCATAGGGTTGTCATGTATAATAACGTTGTATTTTGATGGTTCTTTTATATCTATTTTCTCTATTACCGATATATCTTCTTGAATCTTTGTCGCCATGCAACCTCCTAATTATTCTATCTAGTATTATTCGAATCTGTTGAGGTGTTTTTCGTATGCTTTAAGCCATATAGCATCTGTGTTATGAATTAATTTAAGTCTTCTTAATGTAAGAATAAAGAACACTTTAGATATTGTCTGATTTAAAACTATAGCCGACATATCTTACCTTAAAAAGAAGCAGTTAGTGAGTAATAAAGATAACAATTAACATGTTTCTCCGAAGAGTTTCTTTCAAATAACAAAAAACAATGTAAGTGCGAATACGGTTGACAAAGAACAAAGGAATAACAATTATATTATTCCGGGTTTGTGGGTCCGTTGACAAGCACCTATGTCCAATTGTAGTTTTTGGTTCTTTATTATTGCTCTACACTAACTGCCCTTCCACTACACCAGTCCGTTGTCCTGGAGTAGCTTCACCGAATTACCGTTTAATTTGATTTTAGTTGAATAATTAAGTTCCGCTAGCTTATCTTCTAATGATTCAATATCTTTTTGAGCTTTTTGTTTATCTGAAATAAACTTTTCTTTATCGATCTTTGATAGAAAACTAACACTTAGTGTTGTTCTAGCATAGATACTACTTCTTTCACTTTCTTGTTGCTTCTTAGTTAAAGCAATACTATCGTTAACAGTTTCTCTGTCATAAACATCTGTGCCTACAAGAGAATTAAGAAGAGCGATATTAGCTTCCAATAAAAGCTTTTGAGAGATAAAATCATTAATACCAACATTAGCATTAGCTTGAGCAATAAGATTTCTAATATCTTGTTTTACTTGAATTAAGTTATTCAAGTTAGTAAGCTCATCATGAAATAGATTTCTCGCTTCTACTACAAAGTCATCAAGCTTAGAAACATCTAAATTAACTCTAACTTGAGCAGAAGTACCAAGATCACTTCTTTTAGACTTGATTTGTTCACCAATTTTAGACTCTAACTTTCTAGCTTTTCTAAGATTTAATTCCATATTTACTCCTTTATTTTGTTTTTATCACATGTTCTTAAGAACTTTTCAATCTCTGGATAGAATATAGGATACAAGACGATTAGTCTCATAAGCATAGCTATTTCTTGTGGGTTAGGCAGTAATTCTAACTCATTCATTAAGTTGTTTGTTCTATTATAAACAGCTACAACTCCAATGATATATGCAATTACAATAATAGATAAAAACACTAACATATTAATCCTCTAAAATGGTAGCGGGAGATGGATTTGCACCACCGACCTGTTGATTATGAGCCAACCTAGCTAACTTCTGCTACATCCCGCTATGTAAATTATTATACCCAATAATAATCTCAAATTTTTATCGAATCTGTTGCTGTTTTAATAAGACTTTGTGGTATAATTAAAGAATGAAAATGTGTACAAAATGTAAAGAAAACAAACACTTAGATCAATATAGTAAGCAAAAAAGTAATAAGAGTGGATTAAGATCTTGGTGTAAAAATTGTGTTAGTAATAACGAAGTAATTTATCGTAAAAACCACGTAGAAAAGCTTAAATTAGATAAAAAGATATATTCAAAAAATAATAAAGAAAGATTAAAGGCTAAAAATAAAGAACATTATGAAAATAATAAACAAAGTATAAATATTAAATCTAGAAAATATTACCAAAATAATAAAGAAAAAATAAAGATAAATATTAAAATTTATGCTAAAGAACATAGAGGGTCTATAAATGCCAATAGTGCTAGATATCGTGCTGCAAAAGTTGCAGCAATACCTAAAAATTTCACTAAACAACATAGAGATCAAATAAGAGTTATTTATAGATTGGCTAGTACTATATCAAGAATAATTGGTAAACTTTATCATGTTGATCATATAATACCTCTACAAGGTAGAAATGGTGAAAAAGGTGAACATGCAATATGGAACTTAAGAATTATCAAAGCCAATGGTGATAATGGAAACCATGCAAAAAATAATATAATTTCTAAAGAATTTTTAGAAGAACAACAAAAACTACAAGCACTTAAAAAGGAGAGTTATGAGTATGTTAAATGAAGAGAATGTTACACCGTGGGGTCCAATTGGATATCCAACTTTCAAAAGAACTTATGCAAGAAGACTTAATGAAAATGATGTTAATTCACCAACAGAAGAGTTTGAAGATACTATAAATAGAGTTATTAATGGGTGTAATAAACAATTAAAAGTTGGCTTTACTAAAGAAGAAGAAGAAGAATTACGATCATATTTTTTATCTTTAAAAGGCAGCGTAGCTGGTAGATTCTTATGGCAATTAGGAACTAAAACGGTAGATAAACTTGGACTTTTGTCTCTTCAAAATTGTGCTTTTACATTAGTTAATGAACCAATTAGACCATTCACTTGGACAATGGATTCTCTTATGTTAGGATCAGGGGTTGGTTACAATATTCAACGAGAACATGTATACGAGCTTCCTAAAGTTAAAAAGGTTAAAATTATAAGACTTGATAGTAATGATGCAGATTTTATAGTACCTGATTCTAGACAAGGATGGGTTGATCTTTTACATAAAGTTTTAGAAGCCCACTTTATAACAGGTAAGGGATTTAGTTATTCTACTGTATGTATTAGAGGTAAAGGAGCTATGATTAAAGGGTTTGGTGGTATTGCTGCTGGACCTGAAGAATTATGCTATGGAATGGGAGAAATAAACAAAGTTCTCAATGCTAGAGCTGGCAAGAAAGCTAGACCTATTGATTGCTTAGATATTATGAATATTATAGGTTTTATTGTGGTATCTGGAAATGTCAGACGTTCAGCTCAAATAGCTATAGGTGATATGGATGATTTGCAGTTTTTAAATGCTAAAAGATGGGATTTAGGTAATATACCCTCTTGGCGAGCTATGTCTAATAATTCAGTAGTATGCAATGACTTCTCCCAACTCCCTGAGCAATTTTGGGAAGGGTATATGGGTAATGGAGAACCTTATGGGCTAATTAACTTAGCAAATGCTAAACGCATGGGTAGAGTTAATGAAACACAATACCCTGATTTAGGTGTTCAAGGTTTTAATCCCTGTGCTGAACAAGGGTTGGAAGATAAGGAGACATGTTGTTTAGCAGAAACGTTTTTGCCCAATATTACTTCATTTGAAGAATTAAAAAGAGTACTTACTTATTTATATAGAATATGTAAACACTCTTTAACTTTAGGATGTCACCTTAAGGACACAGAAGCAATTGTCCATAAAAATATGAGAATGGGTATTGGTATTACAGGTTATTTACAGGCAACTGAAGAGCAAAGAAGCTGGTTATCAGATGCTTATCTTTATATTCGTCAATTTGATAAAGAATATAGCGCAAAACACGGTTTTAATGAATCTATTAAAATAACAACAATTAAACCTTCTGGAACTCTTTCACTACTCGCCGGTGTAACTCCTGGTGCTCATCCAGCTTATTCTGAATTTTATATAAGAAGAATAAGAATAGCCACGAATAGTAATCTCATTAACATATGTAAAGACAATGGTTATCCAATGGAATTTCAAAAGAATTTCGATGGAACAGAAGATAAGTCTACTATGGTAGTATCATTTCCATGCTGTGTACCTAAAAGAACGACAGTTGCAAAAGATATGACAGCAATTGATCAATTAGATGTAATCAAAAGATTACAAACAGAATGGAGTGATAACTCTGTATCAGTTACTATATATTATAAAAAAGAAGAATTAAGTAGTATCAAGGATTGGTTGAGTAAAAATTACAATGATAATCTCAAAACAGTTTCATTTTTACTCCACAATGAACATGGGTTTCAACAGGCACCAATGGAAGAAATTACTGAACAAGAATATTTAAACATGAATGCAAAAGTAAAACCTATTATAGGAGTTTCTTTTAAAGAAGATGATGTGAGTGGTTTAGATGAGTGTAGTTCTGGGGTTTGCCCAATAAAGTAATTATTCTTTAATAGAGAATTGACGAGCATACTTAAGACAAAATCTATGAGTATGCTCTCTCATAATCTGAGTTCGATAAGAATATATACCAAGTTTAATAATAGTAAAACGAAATTCACGAAAGACTTCTCTAGGTGTTACAGTTGTTCTAAATTGATAATCCTCAAAACTCATTGTTTACCCCATCTCATGCAAAAATAATTCTTCTTTGCTGTACTAACATTAGGACAAAGTTTCTTATCTAATCTATGTAGTGTCACTGTAAAGAATATATAATACGGTTTTCTATTGATCCAACTCGTCACTCTTAACTTCCTTCTTTACCTTTGGTTCTTTCTTTCTTTTGATCGGCGAACGAGAACCACAATTATTACAAAGGTTAAATACAAACGTACCATCAGCTCTAAACACATCAATAGGAGTAATGTCGTCATTTCCACATGTCTCACAAAGAGGCTTACGAGGTTCTAATCCTTGCTCTTGTCTTTTAAGTCGCTCACTCAAACTGTCAATACACGCTTCTTTTACTAACTTGCGTAGTTTTGTTACTTCTTTTTTAAGTTGGGTGTTTTCTTCTTGAAACTTCTGAAATCGTCTCCAATCTTCACTATCATCACTTCTTCCTTTCTTTCCAGCCATAGAAAACCCCGCAATTTACGAGTTTAAGAACACTTACATTATACCAAATTAAACATTGTAAATACTTATAGTTGCTCCCCTGGTATAATAACTCTATGAAATATGAGAGTTATATTAATGATCTAGATTATAATTCGTATCTATGTCCCAATTGTTATAGTGGTACATTCTATGAGTGCTCCGACCCTAATAGTAAAGGTTGGCATAAGTGTACTCACTGTGGTTACATGTGCTTAAGCGCTGATCATATGGCCAGAATCAGGAAAGTCCTAGACGAGTACTACAAAATTCCTTCAAATACTGAGTCTCAGCAAAAAGATAAAGAAAAATAACCCCAACAATAATAGAAGCACTAGCTCCAGCTACTATTAAGGCTATTGTGAACCATTGCCATAAACTACTCATTCCTCGTCCTCAAATTGAGAGGTTTCTATCCATGCTTTAATCTCTTTGTATAAGTGTTCAAACTTCATCATATTAGGCACATAGGTTACTTGAGGCTGATTATTCTCATCTCCAAATATAAAAGATCTAATAGATTCTAGATTCTGAAGATGTTTAGTCTTTTCATCATTAAATAATTGTTCTGTATTAATTCTCATTTAAACCTCTCTACATAACTTATAAAGTCTTGATAAGACATATTACCTTTTGCTCTATTGCAAATTAAACAACAAGGTAATGAATTGTCTAATGTGTACCCTAAATTGTTGTCTTTTCTATCTATACCATTGTAAGTATAATTGCCATAATTTTTAGCATCATTAGAACATCTAGTGTTTCCAGTTGTTTTATTCTGTAAAGGCTTAATTTTACAATAATGACATTCTTTATTATTAATTTCTTTAAATTGTTCTTTTGTTAAATTAAAATCTAAATTTCTTTTCTTTGCACCAATTTCATAATCACTATATACTTTATTAAAGCCAGATTCTCCTTCTTTAAGAGTCTTAAACCTATTGCATCCACAACTAGTGGTCCCACCTTGTATAAGATTAGCACCTCTTTTAATTACAGTTTTTCCACAGTCGCATAAACATTTCCAAAATGGTTCTTTCTTTTCTACTCTATCTAATTCTAATATTAGAAGATCACCATATTTTTGACCAACTCTATTTATAAAATTTTTAGCTCTTTTATTTTCCATTTTCTTCTGCTTTTGTTCTACTTATCCATGCTTCTATAACTGAAAAAGGTACAGGAGCATATCTGCTATTTACTACACCTACGTCATATTGTCTATTTAATATCTTAGTGCTCTTACCGCCGTTTGGACTATGAACGTGTCCATGTAAGTGAAACTGACCTTCATTCTCTACAGAGAAGGCTTGGTTCTTATGTTCACCGTGCCAATTATCACCCTCTTTAGCACCTTTCATATCGCTTACATCTTCTCTAAACACACCACGAAGAGGACAGTGACTCATAGTGACCCGTTCACCTTGAATATATGTAGTTGCACTATGTAATACAACATCAAAACCCATTTGATATAGCGCATCTGTATTCTTATCATGATTTCCTACAATGATAACTTTTGTACCATTGAGCTTAGAGAGTATTTCTTTAGTGAGTTCACTACTGTGAGTCCCAATATCACCTAGAAAATAGCAAATGCCATTTACTGGAACTTGAGCATTATAGTTTCTAATCAATGCTCTATGCATCTCTCCGACGTCTTGGAATGGTCTATTATCAAACTTAATAGAGTTTGCATGACCAATATGCCAATCTGCTGTAGCGAATTTAGGTTTACGTCCGTTGCTCATATTTTCTTCTCTTTTGTAATTGTCTATCTATTTTTGCAACTGCAAGATGAAAATTATTTGGTGTATGCATGCTTTTTAAGCCAAACTTACCAAATGTTATCAACAATCTTTTTATTGCTGTTTGTGTTAAAGCCATTCTATAAGACATTCCCATTAGTCTTTCTTCTTTCTTAATAAAGGCATACCTTTTGGACGCATAAGCTTAAACTTTTTAAGTTTATAATCTATTTTTTCAACGCCATCTAATGTTTCTTCTAATAAAGAAGCTTCCATTATTTTCTCATTATACTCTCTAATTGTTTCAAAAGGTATAGAAGTTGTTTTAAGTTTATCACCTAGTAACACTTTACATAATATAATCTTATTGCTGTCAGATGAAAAACTAATCTGCTCATAAGAGAATAACGTCATCTTAAAAGGGATCTTTGTATCTGGATAATATCCTCTTAAAACCCATACATATGTATCACTAGATGCTTGTTGTACAGTTTGATATCTCATACCTTTATATTTCTTACTGTAACTACTAGTTAGTCTCTTTTTATCGTTTATGATATTAGCTTCACATTTTAATGAGTTATCACATAAAGCTCCAAAATAAGAGATGATATCACTATGTTCAACCCCATGATAATCATTTATAAGACTAATTAATGTATCATCTATTTTAAATATAATCTTATTTGACACGTTTACCTCTTCTAATTAAGGGCATTGTAATTAATAATAATGGCGGAAACACTACGCTTATTAAGATAGCCAACACTTTAAAAGTACACTTACTAATACTGCCAATATTATAAATAATAGCTTCTCTTTTTGAGTACTTATGCAACACCTCTGCTGTTGATCCATCTTTAACATATACGACATAGGTTGTGTCAGTTTCTATATTAATACTCACCCCTTTGTCTCTCTATGAATTCTTTTATATAATTCATATTAGTTATTTTAGTTATTTTTACCGTAAAGTTTTTAAGTATAGTTGTTTCATGATATTCTTCTGCTACTATTTTTAATCTAAGAAGAGTTTTACCAAACTTCTGTGTGGCTATCATCTTATTAACTAATTGAGCATAAGATAAATTACTCAAGAAGCATTCCTTCTGTTATTTTATTCTCTAATAACTTCTTTTGAGCTATAAGTCTTAAAAGCTTTTCTTCTATCCACTTCTTCTCTTTAGAGGAAGTGTAGTAGTTTGCATTCATGAAGTTTAGCTTACTCGTAGTCATTCTAATGTCTTTCATGATTTCTTGTAGCTCATTCTCCATGTGCGACATCTGAATCGCTTTGATCGTCTCTACACTCATATAACTCCTTAAGTTCTTTTAACTTATCAAAGAATATAACATCATCTAATCCATAATTCCAAACAACTGCTCTTTTATGTTTTTCTAATTTTACAATAAACTCTTCTAATACTTGTTTAGCAAAAAGCTCTAAATCTTTTTCATTTGTAGGTTGATGATATTGAGATTTAAAGTAATTTTGAGCTTTTTCTTTAATCATACAAACCCCAATAAGAACTACAATTATGATAAAGTCCTTGTCCATCATTTAAACTTTTTACTATTTTTAATTTTTGCAATGTATCAACAAACCAACCAACAGTATCAATTAAATCATCTTTACTTATCTTTTCATTTTCATTCATTTGTTTTCTTCTTTCTATTATAAATCTTTTTACTCTTTATAACTTTTGTTGGCTTTGGTAGCACTCTAGGAACTCTTAATGCTAGATATAGCTGTAAGCAAACAAGACATTCATTCTTGGGCTTACTTTTTCCCTTGTACTTTTTGTGTTTCGTGCAACCATCGTTTATATTCATAAAATGCCCACAATATGAATCCACCAGGGATTATTAATGCCAACACAAATTTAGCTGGCGTTGATCGTCTTAGTCTTACTAGAGTCTTCTTCATTCATCACTCTCTCAAATAACTCTGTTTTAATTGCTTCCAATGTCTTACCTGCTCTTCTACAAATACCTTCTTCATTAGCATCAAGTATTGCTTTTAATGTCTTATCTGAGCAACTAAGTATAAGTTGTAAATATCTATGTGAAACCATATCTCTTTTTTCATCGTCACTGTCAATTATTACAATTCTAGTCGACCAACCGCCATTGTACCCATAACTATATCCACAATCTAGGATTGCTCTATAATACAGGTATTTAGTTAACCTAAAAGAAGCAATCATTTGAGATTCACTAGACATTTTCTGTTTTCTTCTCATTTTCTTCTACAAATTTCTTTAATTCTTCAAGAGTAGCTAAGATAGCTTTTGCTTTAGTAACACCAAAAGTAATAACTCTCTTGTCATCGGCTGTTAAAATAGAAAAAGTCTTACTTCCTTTAAATTCACCTGATTCACTTTTAAATGTCGACATCTGTAACTCCTTTAGTTTCTCATTTAGATCGTTTATATGCTTCTTCATTCCATCATTTTGATAAGCTTTGAACTGTAATAATTCATTAGCTTGTCTAATTTGATCTTTTAATTGCTTTATATTGGACATACAATTGTTTCCACAGGTTCTTTCGATTCTGTTGCTGTTTTAATCAATGATAGAAACTCTACCATAAGATCATGAGATACCTTATGTGCTTCTTGTTCACATAATCTCTCATAATAAGGAGTCTTATGTTGGTTTTGCCCTTTATGAAATTTGTTTAATAGGTTTAAAGTAAACAAACCAAAGAATATAGGTGTAGGTACCTTTTCAAAATAGAATTCACCTCTTAAGTGTTGTCTAGCATGTACAAGTTCATGAGCTAATACATCTAACATACCTATAATAGAAGCATATCTATTTACTTTAATATGCACTTTAACTAATTTATGTTCTAAGTCGTACATACCAGCACAAGTTCCACTTGTTCCAAGATCTAGTTTTTTAACTTCTTCAAATGAAATAAGTGCTCGTTCTTCTTCAGTTATTCCTAACTTTAAGCAAAAGAAACTGATTCCACCAGTAATCATGGCATCATTTTTTTGAGTTATTAACTGCTGAAACATCATCAACTCCTAATAAGATCTTATCTACTAAGTAATTATCAATAAAACTATCCAATTGTGGTTCTATATATTGAGGAATAATTATAGCCTCGAAGTATCCACTAGCTGTTATGCTCTGCTTATCTTTCTTTATCTTGTATTTCCATCGTCTATTCTTATGAAAATTAACTTGTGCATGAAATATCTCTTCGTCATCATATATATGTAATACTATTGTATTCTTATAAACTGTTTTAACTTTGGCATGAAGGTCTTGTTTGTTCTCAAAGTTTATAATACCATGATAACTCATTTTAATAACTCTCTTTCTGCAAGAAAAGACTTATAAGCTTTACCAACTTTTTCTGACTCAGAATAAGTACCAACACGCTCGTCATTTCGCAAATCATAATGAAGAACATTACTTCTTTCATCTACTATTAATTGAGCTATATAATATTCAGCTGAATCATAGCATATTTCAATTCTTTCATCTATCCAAAAATAAGTTATAGAATGTTCATTATCATGTGTAACCTTGAAGTCACAATCTCTAGTAGGAATAGTTGTGTCTATAAAGTCACAATAGTTTGCTATTAATTCTTTAAAAACATTATTATAGTTTTCATCTAAGTTAGCCCATGCTGTACCAGCTTCCATTAATTCTTTATTCTTAAAGATTTCACCAAGAGCACCATGAATATTAGCTCTATTAGCTTTCTGAATAAGATATAATACTTTATAATGTTTAAGCTCAGCAATTGCCTCAAATACTGTAACGGCAACAGATTGAGATTCAATTAAATCACTAGACTTTATCAAAGGTCTCATAAGTCTAACTCCTTCTCCAATTGAAGAGTGATCCACTTTTGATAGTATTTCTCATGGTCTTCTCGTTGTTGTCCACCTAATTGCTCTCTAGTGGGCATACCCATATCTATCCAGTTTATGAACATTTGTCTTGACGCAGAACTATATGGACTAAGGGGAAACCACGTTAGATAGTTTAGTTTGCCATTAAAATCTATTACATAAACATTATGATATATCTTACGATTGTCTTCTTCGTATTCTATCTCTTCGCTATAAGCAAGACCTTTATAAGTGTAAAGTATTTCATCAAACATATTTCTTCCACATTAAAAAGAGGATCAAACCTCCGCTAAATAGTATTGCTAACTTATTTAACAAGAAAGAATATAGAATAGCTCCTTCATAGTAAATGAAGAACCCTATAATCGCCATAATTACTATTAATGCCTCGATAATACAAACTCCCTACAAGGATTTGGATATCGTTTATGTCCAATACCAAATCTATCAAAAGTATCCCGTAAATTTGATTCAATTATTGTCTTAACCCAAAACCCTTTATTCATTATCAACCAGCTCTAATTCTGGACCTAATAGTTCACGTTCTGTAATCTCATTCATTACACTATCAAAAGAACCTTCAAGTATATCAATGAACTCTTCTTGTAAGTTCTTATAATCTTTATTATCGTGTTGCTGAGCATATTTAAGTCTTGTTACATCTTCATGAACAGCATCCCATAACTCTCTAACACTTCCGCCAAACATATGAAGAAGTATAGCAAGCATCATAGCTTCATCATCTTTGACACACTCATCAATGTCATCATATCTAAACTGAATTTCTTTTTGAGTTGTCATTTAAACCTCTTGATATAATTTTCTAAGGTTTTTTCGGATCGGTTTTATCTTTGAGTGTTCTAGTCCACAGTCTGATTTGGAGTTTATCTATGAGTTTATCTAGTGTGTAGAAGTCTATCAACTTAAGTCGATATAGAGTTCGTAAGAGTTGGGCTTCTTTTTGCTCTGGTTCCATTAAATCATTATACGTAAGTGTTGCTCTGCGTAGCAGTGTCAATTGGTCCATCGTGCGACGACAGGAAGCCTTGATATAGCCATTCTGTAATCTTCAACAGTTACTATACCTAATAAATAAAGAGTATACATNNCCTTTACCAGTTAACATAGACATTTAAAATCCCTGTATTTAATGCTATATGCCAACCATCATAATAATCTCTATGTAAACCATAAGCAATATCTTTGAATTCAAACCACCCAAAATACCATTTACCTTTAGTGAGTGTCATATAGATTTCCCATATAGGCTGTTTAAGTCTATATAAGCACCATTTAGACATCATCTAAACCTTTCTTATTAGCTCTAGCTTGTCCAGCTAGCTTATCTACCGCTTCATTATTAGGCTCCCCTTGATGTCCTCTCTCCCATTTAGGAGTTACGTTTAGTTCATTATATAAAGCTCTTACTTTAATATAATATTGAGCGAGATGAATAGCTTTGCACATATACTTTCCTGAGGCATAGCCAAGAACAAGCTGTGAATCAGATATTAGAGTTACATTGTAAGTAGTTTTATGAGTGCCATAATCGTGGACTTCAGAATATGACTTCATATACTCTTTAGCTTTTTGTAACCCAGATATAGCTGCTTGTAATTCCGCTACGTTATTCGTGGCTTTCTTAAGATATCCACTACCATCTATCCAATGGATACCATCTATTAAGATGCGATAACCATATCCACCATCTGAATCAAATGTGTTACCACTACCATCGCTGTATATTGTTATGTCCATTAAGGCTCCTTCCCGTAAAATCCACAATCTCTAAGCCAACTTTCTTGTACTCTATTTATACTATGCATTTCTTCTATTTGTCTTATTTGATCTAATATTGTAAGCGTTGACTTATTAAGAAGAAGAGTAGATTTGGCTAAATTAATAGAACTTCTATCAATTGCAATACTTTGAATTACAATTATAACGCATAAAACCATTATTATATACTTCATTTACCACATCCATTAATCTTCATATTTCCAAAGTCTCCAACAAGTTTAACAGTTTCACCATCAATACATCTAAAGGTTATAGTAGAACTAGTAGATATAAATATATCTAACCCTTTACGACATGAACAATAGTCTTTTGCTTCACTTTGAACTCTATTTAACTCAGTCTTTGTATAGCTATCAGATTGAACCTCGCATCCAACTAATAATAGTAACAATAAGTATTTCATAATAAAACCTCTTTTTCAAATTCTCTATCTATGTAAGCTTTAAGCTCATTAATTATATCTTCAGTATCGAAAGCCATAATTACTCCACCCCAAGGAGTATACTTATTACCTTCGTGAGTAAGCTTAAACTTAAGATATCCATTATCTAATACGAGTGAAGCAGCTTTGCTATTACCAAATGCATGGTTTTCATAAGCATATAACATTACAGCATTCTTATCATCTTTAATAGATTGAACCCATATATGTAAAATAGCATTTACATTTCCAAAATTATCCTTTAAAGTAAAATCTGGTTCTTCAAAAGGCCTTTCATAATTAGGACCTGAATATCTACTCACTTAATACCTTCTCTATTACATAAGTTGCTGCAAACTCATCATATCCAGTTATGTCTGTATATAAAAACTCATTAGAATAAAAGACCACATCTTCTCTTTCTTCTTTACTAAGAGTTTTATCTAAGTGTCTTTCATATGCTTGACAGACATCACAATTGTATACACTATAAACATGTCCATCATATATATTAGAACTTTCTATACACGATTCGCCAATATTTATTGTACGATTACAATTACAACAATGGTGTTTAACTCTTGTCTTTTTAATCTCTCTACTTTTTAAATGGTATGGCATATTATTTCACTTGTTTAAGTTTATTTAACTCTTCTAAACAATCTATGCTTTTATCATTAACTGTTCTACATATGTAATCACCAGCATCGCCACATGTATATATTAACACTAAACTATTTGCTATTTCTTTTCTCGATATGAGAGTGCAGTATTGTTCTGTAGGTTCTGAACTACAAGAACATAATATTAATAATAATAAGTATCTCATAAGACCTCATATAGAGTTACGAAATCTAAATTCAAATGTCATACGATAGTCACATATAGAAACAATAAACCTTATATATCTTCTAGTAAATTCACTCTTACTGTCTCCTACATTTCTTAATACAAGTTGCATACCAGTAGAATAGTCGCCTATCACATAAGATATAAGATCATTACCTAACTTCTTTTTCTTTATAAACATAAAACCTCAGTTGTCAAAGAAGAATACAACTCTAAATTCAACAGCACTTCCTTCACTTGAATCTAACAAGATTTTATCAATCTTAGCTAACTCTCTTGCTATCTTTTTACACGATTTAAACATTTCATTATCCTTAATGCTATATCCATGTTTTTGCATAAGCTTTTTAAGTTCATCTAATGACATATAACTATGAGAATGACCATCGGCTTCCCAGTTATCTATTGACTGCTTAATAAGAGGACTTACATCTTCTGGAATACCTTTTGGATCAGGTCCATGACCTCTTACTCCAGCCATATCTGCAAATAAGGAGTAGTTTCTACCTATTCCATTGTCATAACTTACCCAAACATATTCATCTGGAGCTTCACCTTCTGTTTCTACTACTATATCTGGGTGTGATTGCCATGCTCCACCATCAACTCTATATTCAGGAAATAAATGCACATCACATCCCAAAAGTTACCTCGCTAGTTTTAAGAAATAATTATTATAAATGTTTTCTATCCACTGTAAGAATTCTGTGGTTGTCATCATACCTTTTGCGCTATTACCTACTACACCACATGCTTCGATTTTAATTTCATTAGAACTCCTCGTCATCTTCACTTAAAAATCTTAGACCCTCATCATCAAATGATAGTTCATCTTCTTCATCTTCATCGTATTCATAGTCAGATGGAGTGTCATCATTATAATCATCTAACTCTTCATCACTTTCTTCTGTAATTTCTTCTTGCTCTAGATATTCTTCATCTTCATCTCTAATAAGCTTATTAAGAATTCTAGTGTCTGCAATTTCTAATGCATCATTTCTATTAAAACCAAGACCAAGTAGATCATTTACATCTTCAGTGTGTCGACTCATATTACCTCCGTTATTTTAAGAAAAACCATACTATAAGACCAATTAAGAAAGCGTTTGCTAACTCTAGCAAAGTAATAAATACTAATACCCCTAAATCATCTCGTGGCACTTTAGACAAGCACCACTTATGATCGGATAGTATTGCATATGTAGATAGTATTGTTAATATCATTATTGAACGTCAATTCCTTGTGATGCTAAGAAAGCTATTACAGCAGCTTCATCTGGTGTTCCAATTGCTGCATCTAATAACATTTGAGCATTAATTTTCTTTGGTTGCTTTTTCTCTTTAGAATGACCTTCGCCAAGTGTTTTAATCTGACCACCACGAGCAAGGAATTCTTCTACACTTTCAGTTTTCATGTTTTTAATCTTAATTTCTTTTTCTGACAACATATAACTCTTACTCATATAAAACTCCTTTGTTTCTTATATGATTTTATCGTTTCGGTTTAAGACATCTCTCTTCTATGGGCTTAGAAGCACATAGAGTATATATAGTTTCAGTTTTTCCAGGTCCAATCTTGTAGGTTTTATTTTTACTACTTATTATTCTATAGTTAAACTTATGACATTTAAGATCAGATAAACCTTTAAAGCAACTCTTATCCACATTAACATCTTGTCCTATATAATAAGCAGCATTTGTTAATGATATTAATTGTATAAACTTAATAAATATCATCATCAACTCCAAGTAATATCTTATCTACTTCATTGTGAAGTCTTTTTAAGTTAGCTTTATATGCATCTTGAACTGTAGGCCATAGTTTTTCATGTCCAAGACCTCTACACCAACTTATGGTGTGTTCATGTTCTATTAAGGTGTGCAATCTAATATTAATTGCTGAATACTGAACAATAGCTAACATCTCTGGTTCAAACCAAAATTCTACATCTGGATTAGAACCACTTCTAAAATCTGGTCGCCTATCTGGTCTAGTCATTTACTTCCTTAAATACAATCTCTACTTCTTGAAAGTCTATACCCATATAAATAACTTTATCTGGACATTCAATTTTTAATGTCCAATGTATATGCTCTTCTAACTCATTTATCTCAGATATTAAACATACTCTATTTTTAGTGATGTTTATAAATTCCCAGTATTCCATTGTCTTCCTTTATTACATTGAAAATCTTAAATACAATAAATAAGATAATATAAAAATCTCAATTGTTAAAAAGCTCATAAAACCATAAAGAAAAACCTTCATATAACTCCTTATTTCTTTTCATACAGCGGACACCAATCTAAATGATAATTAGGGCGTGACGTATATTTTGCTCCACATTCACATTTCTTCTCAGGTTTAGTCCATATCATTTGTCTAATCTCATCAAATGTTACAGCTTCATCTATTACTATATTAGAATAGTAATAACCACTTGCAGTATTATAGACTGGATCAGTTGATCGTTTATTGCTCATAATTGCTCCTTAAAATAAGGATTTGCTATCATTTTATTACTATCTAATACAATAGTATCAAACTCATATCCAGCAGCAATTTCTTGTATTCGCTTATAATCAAACTGTTCACCTTGATAAGTGATATATTCAACAGCATTATTACTATCATATTTCATTTTAGCTTTAAGACTTCTTCTTAATGGAGAGTATATAGTTTTAGCTATGTTTCTCATGAAATCAGCATGTTGTCTATAAGCATTTAACTCTTTTCTATGTCTATGAGCATTAATAAGTCTAGGCGAGTACCATTTTGTTTTCTTTTTACTTACTCCATCTATACCATTTTTATCTTTTGTATAAAAAGCATATAATAGTCTTCTGCGCTCTAAATTAGCTTTTTGTCTACAAACTATTAAATAACACATTTGCTCGAACATATATACCTCTTTGTTCTTAAATTATCGAATCTGTTTAAGATAAAAGTAGTTTGTCAATTTTAGTAAGACATTTATTCCACTTAATAAGAATACGCCTATTCTCAGCAAAGTCATCGCAATATTCAAATTTAGTAAATTGCTCTGGATGTAAAACAAAAGCCGTATATCTAATTATCTCATCATTTTCTGTAATTGTGACTATTTTTATCTTTGAAACACGATTTGGGTTTTCCCATTTTGAACATGAAAATAATAAATAATTAGGGTCTTCGCATAACCAAAAACTCATTTTATTAACTTTAAAATCACATTTTCTATCTGGAGCAAGTATATAACTCATATAAACCCTAAGAAATACTGTAATGTTAATATTAATGTAATTGTGTGAATCAACTGATCAAAGCCTATTATTGCCCAGAATTGAGCCATATTGCCATTCTTATATGCTCTAGTAGTTAAACGACTAGTAATGAAATCAGTTATAAAATGTAATATACCATTAACAATAGCGAACTCAAAGCCAAATGGTAATAGAGTTGCTGTGTATACTAGTATATGTAAAGACAATGCCGATAATAGTTTACTCTTGTTTTCTCCCATCCAGCGAGTTTGAAGGATAAAGTCTCCTATGTAATGCAAGACAAACATTAGTATTAGCTTATTTACTAACATTTTCTACCTCTAAAAATTCTTTAGCAGCCTTAACTGGTGATGCCCACATAGAATCATTTAGAAAGTGATTATCTGTAGTTAACCATATACATAGTTGTATTTTAAGTTTAATTTCATTGCTTTCATTATGGTCTTTTTCAAGATCAGTAAGTGCATCATTTAAGTAAGGTGGAATCTCTACACCATAATGCTTGCTATATCTTATGATATTACTTATGTCTTTAGAGTCTAGTATATTCATATGAGCTCCATTATTAATTAACATTCCATCTACAATTTATCGATTCTGTTACGTCAATAGATGATATTCTAGTATCGCATGTTCCGTGAATTTTATATGGCAAAAGTCAATAGNNTCGAAGTGAATTGTGGGTTTATAAATGCCCTTAAGATTGTCTGTATAATGATAGATACAAGCTATAATATTATTATTGTATTTTAAATGTATTTCATAGCAATCGTCACCCATCCAACTAGATGTATAGATAATACTGTGCGTAATCATAACTCTCCCATTAGGCCGCCCCCCGTAGCAGTGTCACAAATGAGGGTAGCTCTCGCTACCCCGCTCTAGAATCTGTATTGTCTTAATGATTGATAATTAAAGTATGCACATACGCCCATTATCGCAGCCCAAACGAATGAACCTGAATATAGATTAAGTATACACATGATTGCTGAATAAGCAAAGAAAAACGCTGTTAAATACTTCATTATTACTCCTCTTCTGATTCTTCTTTAGAAATAGCTCTATTATATGAAGACATATTAAGGAATACTAGGAATACATTCAATGCTGGAAATCCATAGTTTCCTTGTCCGATACTAAATCCCGCATTGATTGCACATATGATTGCTAGTAGCATAGATATAAACTTCATAATTACTCCCTGTTTCTTTTAATAAAATAAAAGAAAAGTATTCCAAGTACGTTAATAAATGCTAACTTATAGTTACCCATAGATAGTTGAGCACCAGTTGCTGCGGCACAAAAATATAAACCAAACGAATTTAAGTGATTCATATGTTCTCCTTAAAAGCTTTTATATCTAAATGAGGAGAGTGTCCTATATTAAAAGCATCGACAACTAATTTAAATTCTTTAAAATATAAAGTTATAGATGAATCTATATCACTAATCTCTACATTAATAATGGTTTGCTTATTTAATAAAGTTTGCAAATCACTTATTGTTTCTACTTCTATTTCATTCATACTAGTTCCGATCTCTTGATCCACGATAGTTACAATCATCGTCAAATAAATGTGAAGGTAGTTTACATCTTTCAGCTTTATTAACTGTAGATGTAGAGCAAGATGCTAATGCAAGTAATGTAATTAAAATTAGTAATTTCATAATGAACCTCTTATATAAGCAATTAATAATAAAGTAATAAAATTAAGTGGCAAAGTTATTAGTAATGTCATACCAATATATTTAGGAGTAACCTTGTTTCCATCTAAATACTTATATGTAAATAGTTTAGAGACAAATATTGTATTGATAAAACCTACAAAGAAACCTATCATAATAACTCCAAAAAGAAAGTTGTTGGACTTGAACCAACTTCTCTACGTTATCGGTAGCGCATTAACCACAATGCTAATACTTTCATAAAGAAAGGGAGACCGAAGTCTCCCTTGTTATCTTATAGACCTAATTTAGCTCTTAATTCTGCTGGGATTGCGTCGTAATTAACTTCTATTTTAGTTGCTGGCTTGATTTCAGCAAGACGTGAGTCAATTGCACTTTGGATTACAGTTTTAGCTTCAGCATCAGTTGTTACTTTCAAAAGCTTTCTCATTTCTTTTACTTGCTCATCACCAGTTCCAGCTCTTGAACCAGGATTTTTAGCTTCGTACTTAGAACCACTGTTAAATGCAGGGTATTTTCTGACCCAGTTATTAATAAGACCACTAACATATTTATTTAGCTCAGAAGTATTTCCAACATATTTAGCTTGAGCCTCAGATGATAGTTGAATTTCACCTTTATTAAAACCATTTGAAAGAATAGTTTGAACTTTTTTCTTGTCTTCTGATGTTAATACATCACTAACATTTGTTGCTCCGTCTAATTCGAAGTTCACACCACGATCAGATAATACGGCCATAATAGCATTTACACACGCTTCTCGTTGAGATTTCACATTGACTCCTTTGTTGTTTTCGACATTATGTCGTGATAATATATCGTTTCGGTTTTAACTTAATCTATCAAACTTTTATATTTGATAGTTATCTTTCGGATCGGTATAATTATAACTATGAAAATATGTTGTAATTGTAAAGAAAATAAAGTAATTAATGAATATCATAAAAAATCTAAAGCTTTTGATGGTTTAAATCCACAGTGTAAAGAGTGTAGAAAACTATATCACTATTCTATAAAAGATAAATTAAAAGTAAAATATCAATTAAATAAAGAAAAAGAAAGATTATATAAAAAGACTTATAATAAGCAAAATAGTGTAAAAATAAATGCAAGAATAAAGATATATGCTAAAAATAATCGTGGCAAAATAAATGCTAAAATAGCAAAATATAAACACACTAAATTAAATGCAACTCCGAAATGGTTAACTAAAGATCAGCTAAAACAAATAGAAATTGCTTATATTTTCTCTAATTTAATCACTAGTTTTATTGGTATTAAGTGTCATGTAGATCATATAGTTCCATTACAAGGTGAAACATATTCTGGTTTGCATGTACCTTGGAATTTACAAGTTACAACTGCTAAATTTAATACATCTAAAGGCAATAGGTTAATTCATGTTTCCAAGGAAAGAGAGCAGGATTAATGCCGGTAAACACCAAACTAACCCTATCCAAAATAGTGGATCTTTTAAAAAACTCATACTAACTCCTAAAATATACTTAAATAGTAATTACTAATAGACTCTGTTACACTATCGTAAAAACAAGTTCCACCAAAGTTATAAGACTTCATAATACTATCAGAGTAACATGGACTATTTGAATCAACTTCATTATCGTTATGATCTAAGCCATAATCACAATGACCAAACTCATGAGCTAATAACTCTATTCTATATGATTCTTGACTACCAGCTAAGCTATTCCAATAAGTTGGGTCTATTTGTATTTCTTTATAACCATCAGTCCATTTAGTACAAGTTCCAGCTACTCCATCTTCTCTTTTGCTAAATATAACCGGAGTATTAGTGCTAATACCATTAGCTTTTAATATATCTACATATTTATAAAAAGCTGGATCAGTAGTGTGTCTATCAGTACTTGGACCTTTCTTTTTAATTAGGTCATCAAAAGGTTTAATACCACAACCACTAAATATAACCGTAAATAATAGTAAATAATTAGTTTTCATAATTTCTCCTATCTATTTATCGTTTCGGTCTCTAGTGTTTATCATAGTGGCAGCAAAACTAGCAGCAGCTTGTGATGTACCACGTTGAACGAGTCCTAAGCTTTCAATTGTGCCATTTACTACGACATCAACTACAGGTCCATAGTTAGAAAAGCTACCAATTGCACCAACAACATAGAAGTTGCTAGGTTTAGTTATAAATAATTTATAACAAGCAGGAAATTGTGTGCAATCACCTTTCTTAATAAGTTTCTTCTCATTACCTGCTGCTATTGTGAACTTAATATCTTTTTGAGTAAGTGTTTCAACCATAGCAAGCTCTTCTTTACTATTGCTATATCCATTCATAGAGATATTTACATATTTTATATCTTTATCTTTACTTATATCTTTTAAAGCATTAATAGTAGAGTCTATTCCACCATCTTTATCATGAAAGACTTTATAAGATGAAATACAATATTTATCACTGTTAATCCTAGTTCG
>CXWK01008818.1_pt2 | contig 25548 bp, 18 predicted proteins | sample 590851 | NCBI WGS metagenome assembly CXWK01 (sample SAMEA3498364, study PRJEB10139) | wastewater metagenome | biome: wastewater treatment plant; material: activated sludge | place: Denmark | collected 2014-08-01
ATAAAACATAAAAAGTCTCTTCCGTTAATAATTATATTTAACCGTCTAACAATCGATCTAAAAACAAGTATATTGTTTTAACTAATTTTAGTCTATCGTTTATAAAATAACATTCTTAAAATTTAAAGAGAGAAGTATTATGAAAAACTTTTTCTTTTTCTCACTATTAACTGTTTTACTAACTGCTCAAATTATCACAGCACAAGTAAATGCAAAAATGTTTCAATATCCGGATGTTTCTCAAACACACATTTCATTTACGTATGGTGGTGATGTTTGGATTGTTTCCAAAGAAGGTGGAATTGCAAATAAACTTACCTCTGCAAAGGGTACTGAATTGCTTGCCAGATTTTCTCCCGATGGAAAACAAATTTCATTCAGCGGTAACTACGATGGAAATGTTGATGTTTATGTAATGCCTTCGCTCGGTGGATTACCAAAAAGAATTACTCATCATGGAATGACTGATAGATTAATAGATTGGTATCCCGATGGAAAGAATTTGCTTTTTGCTTCTTCACGAGAAAGCGGCAAACAAAGATTTAATCAATTTTATAAAGTATCTAAATCCGGTGGCTTGCCGGAAAAACTTCCATTGCCTTATGGTGAGTTTGGTGTTATTTCTCCTGATGGAAACATGATCGCCTACACTCCAAGAAGTGCAGCGTTCAGAACATGGAAAAGATATCGTGGTGGGTTGGCTGCTGATATTTTTCTTTTTAATCTTGAAACAAAAGTATCTGAGAACATAACCAACAACATTGCTGGTGATGAAATTCCGATGTGGTCTGGTAATAAAATTTACTTTTTATCTGATCGTGGAGAAAATAAAAGAAATAATATTTGGTGCTACGATCTTTCCAACAAGCAAACAAAACAAGTAACAAACTTTAATGAGTTTGATATTCGTTTTCCGTCTATGGGTGTTAATGAAATTGTGTTTGAGGCTGGCGGATTACTTTATCTGCTTGATCTTACAACTGAAAAATATCGCGAAGTAAATATCAATGTTGTAACTGATGAATCAACTTTACTTGCAAAAAATGTAAATGTTGAAAGAATGATTCAGAACTTTTCGCTTTCGTATAATGGTAAACGAACACTTTTTGAAGCACGAGGAGAAATTTTTTCTGTTCCAACAGAAAATGGTCCTGTTATAAATCTTACACAATCATCCGGAGTTGTAGAAAGATATCCGGCGTATTCTCCAAATGGAAAATATGCGGCTTACTTTAGTGATAGATCCGGTGAATATGAATTAACTATCCGTGATTTAGAAAAACCCAATGGAGAAAAATCATTAACAAATTTAGGCGCGGGATTTAGATACAGACTTTATTGGTCGCCTAACAGCAAAGCTTTGGCTTTTGTTGATCAGACAATGACAATTAGTATTTATGATTTGGATAAGGATAAAATAATAATGGTTGATAAAGGAAAGTGGATGTATGAAGGAGGTTTGCAAGGATTTTCGGCGAACTGGTCTTCAGATAGCAGATATTTAGCTTATGGAAAAGAGCTTGATAGTCGCACAACAGCAATTGCAATCTTTGATACAAAGGAAGAAAAAATCCACCAGGTTACATCGGGCTATTACAATGATTCTAATCCTGTTTTTGATCCTGCAGGAAAATATTTATACTTCTTAACGAATAGAAGTTTTAAGCCTGTTTATGGTGATTTTGATAACACATGGATTTATCCAAACTCAACACAAATTGCTGCTGTTACTTTAACTAATGATTTGCCTTCAATACTGGCTCCAAAAAATGATTCGAGTATTGTTAAAAAAGACGATGTAAAAAAGGATGGCGAGAAGAAAGAAGAAAAGAAGGAAGAGAAAAAAGATGAGGCTAAATCCAAAGAAGTTAAAATTGATTTTGATGGCATTGAACAACGAATTGTAATACTTCCTCCGGCTGCAGGAAATTATGGAAATCTTGCCGCAGTAACAGGAAAAATAATTTTTCATCGCACACCAAATAATGGTTCTGCTGATACAAAAAAATCAGTGCTTTACTATGATTTTGATAAACGTGAAGAAAAAACAATTGTTGATGATGCGGATGTGTTTCAAATTTCTGCTGATGAAAAAAAGATTTTGGTTGCAAAACAAAATTCTTTTTCTGTTGTGGATATCGCACCGGATCAAAAATTGGATAAAAAACTTCCAACAAATCAACTTGAAATGACTGTTGTTCCTCGTGAAGAGTGGAAACAAATTTTTACAGATGTTTGGAGATTGCAACGCGATTATTTTTATGATAAAAACATGCACGGTGTTGATTGGAATGCAATGAAAAAACAATACGGCGATCTGATTGATAACGCAGTAACACGCGGCGATGTAAACTTTATTATTGGTGAATTAATTTCTGAATTAAACGCCTCACACACTTATCGGGGTGGTGGCGATGATGAAATTCCACTACAAAGACAAGTAGGTTATCTCGGTATTGATTGGGAATTAAATAATAGTGTGTATAGAATTAAAAAGATTGTACGTGGTGCAACTTGGGATACAGAAGTGCGTTCACCACTTTTAGAATCTGGACTAAAAGTAAAAGAAGAAAATTATATTCTGGCTGTGAATGGTGTTGCAATCGATGTTACAAAAGATCCGTGGTCAGCATTTGAAGGACTTGCAGATAAAACAATTGAGCTAACTGTTAACGATAAACCATCAATTGATGGTGCATGGAATATTTTAGTAAAAACACTTACTGATGAAACTCGTTTAAGAAATCTTGAGTGGATTGAATCAAATCGAAAAAGAGTTGATGAAGCAACAAACGGAAAAATAGGTTACATCTTTGTTCCAAGTACTGGAATTGATGGGCAGGATGAACTTGTAAGACAATTTTCTGCACAGTTTTCTAAAGAAGGATTAATTATAGATGAACGATTCAACAACGGCGGACAAATTCCTGATCGATTTGTTGAATTGTTAGACAGAAAACCATTGGCATTTTTTGCTGTTAGAGATGGAAACAACTGGCAATGGCCTCCTGCTGCTAATTTTGGTCCAAAGGTTATGTTGATAAACGGTTGGAGTGGTTCGGGTGGTGATGCATTTCCGGATTATTTCCGCAAGGCAGGTATTGGTCCTTTAATCGGCTCAAGAACTTGGGGCGGATTGATTGGCATTACGGGCGCACCGACTTTAATTGATGGAGGAACTATAACTGTCCCAACATTCAGAATGTATGATCCTGATGGTAATTGGTTTAAAGAAGGCCACGGTGTTGATCCAGATATTGTTGTTCCTGAAGATCCAACAACTTTATCAAACGGTGTAGATGTGCAGCTTGAAAAAGCTATTGATGAAGTTATGCGATTACACAAATTAGCTCCTCCTGTAAATCCAAAACAGCCACCTTACGAAAAGAGATAAAAAATATAAAAGGCGATCAGAAACGGTCGCCTTTTTTCATAACCAGTTATCATTCATTTTATTATCTTGCAAACAAAAATCAATCGGAAAATTAAAATGATAACTAGATTCCTAAATATTTTTGCTCTTACAGTTTTTCTGAGTTTTACAGTTTTTGCACAAACAATTAATGTAAAGATTATAGAAACCTCAGATGTGCACGGAGCAATTTTTCCCTACAGTTTAAAAGATAACAAAGAAATCAATTCGTCTCTTGCGCGAGTTTCAACTTATGTTAATCAACAGCGAGCAGATACAAATCAAATAGTTTTTCTTCTTGATAATGGTGATATAATTCAGGGAAATCCTGCTGTATATTATTACAATTTTGAAAAAACAGATACATTAAATCTTTATGCTGATGTAATGAATTATATGAAGTATGATGCAGCAACAATTGGTAACCACGATATTGAAACAGGTCATGATGTTTATGATAAGTTTAATAAAGAATTAAATTTTCCATGGCTTGCAGCAAATGCAATAAACACAGAAACAAACCAACCGTACTTTAAACCCTATACAACAATTGAACGCGGCGGAGTTAAAATTGCAATTCTTGGTTTGATCACTCCTGCAATTCCACAATGGCTCCCGGAAAAAATTTGGAGCGGAATGCGTTTCGATGATATGATTGAGACCGCACAAAAATGGGTTAAGAAAATCAGAGAAACCGAGCAGCCGGATTTAATGATCGGTTTATTTCATTCAGGTGTTGATTACACCTACAATAATGAAAATGAAAACACTTATAAAAATGAAAATGCATCACGTCTTGTTGCAGAAAAAGTTGATGGTTTCGATTTGATTTTTGTTGGCCATGATCATGCTGGCTGGAACTTTAAAACAAAAAGCCCTTCGGGTAAAGAAGTATTGATACTTGGTACAACTGCGGGCGCACAAAATGTTGCAGTTGCAAATTATACTTTAAAGTATGATAAGATGTGCTTGATTTACGACAAGAAAGAAATAACTGGTGAGCTGGTAGATATGAAAGATTATGCTATTGATAAGAACTTTGTAGATAATTTTAGAAAAAATCTTGATGCAATAAGAAATTATATTTCCCGGCCGGTTGGTGAATTTACAGAAATGATTTCTTCGCGCGAATCAATGTTTGGTCCATCTAAGTTTGTAGATTTAATTCACACTGTTCAATTACAATTAACCGATGCTGATGTTTCATTTACAGCTCCGTTGTCGTTTAACGCTAAGATTGATGCTGGAAAAATTTATGCTCGTGATATGTTTGATCTTTATAAGTATGAAAATTTTTTATACACAATGGAATTAAGCGGACAAGAAATAAAAGATTATCTTGAGTTCTCATACGGCAACTGGATGAATATTATGAAAGATGAAAATGATCATCTTTTAAAATTTAAGCTTGATGAAAATGGAAATCTTGTTTATTCAGAAAGAACAAAGTCTCCTGAGTTAGAGGAACGATTTTACAATTTTGATTCCGCTGCCGGAATTGAATATGTTGTTGATGTAACAAAACCATTTGGTGAGCGAGTTAGAATTATCCGTTTTATTGATGGCCAACCATTTGAACTAAACAAAAAATATAAAGTAGCAATCAATTCTTATCGTGGTAATGGCGGCGGAAGACACTTAACTGATGGCGCAAAAATTCCACACGAAGAATTAAGCAAAAGAGTTATCAACACAACAGAAAAAGATCTTCGTTACTTTGTAATGAAGTGGATTGAAGAAGAAAAAATAGTTGAGCCAAAACTTCTTAACAACTGGAGGGTTGTACCGGAAAATTTTTGGCAGACTGGCAAACAAAAAGATCATCAAATACTTTTTAACTAAGTGGTTCTAAGTGCTCTTTGTGTCTTCGTGGTAGATCTTTTTTTTCACCACATAGACACTTAGAACACTAAGTTTCACTAAGAAATATTTATTAACTAAAACATATTTTTTATGAACACAACAAAAAGCAAACAACTATTTGAAAAAGCAAAAAAATATATTCCGGGCGGAGTAAACTCTCCCGTTAGAGCATTTAAATCTGTCGGCGGCGATCCGCTGTTTATTGAGCGAGGTGCTGGCTCAAAATTTTATGATGTTGACGGCAACGAATTCATCGATTACATCGGTAGCTGGGGACCGCATTTGTTCGGACACAATCCGCCGTTTATTAAAGAAGCATTAAAACAAACCTTTGAAAACGGAACAAGCTTCGGTGCACCAACCGAAATGGAAGTAAAGATGGCGCAGTTAATTACTGATTTAGTTCCTTCCGTAGAGATGGTGAGAATGGTTAACAGCGGAACCGAAGCAACAATGAGCGCTGTTCGTGTTGCACGCGGATATACTGGAAGAGACAAATTTATAAAGTTTGAAGGATGCTATCATGGGCACGCAGATCATTTTTTAATTAAAGCCGGTAGCGGTGCTTTAACGTTTGGAGTTCCAACTTCTCCCGGTGTTACAAAAGCAAATGCTTCAGATACTTTGCTTGCTGATTATAATAATATTAATTCCGTTAAAGAATTAGTTACACAATACCGTGGACAAATTGCGGCAATTATTATAGAGCCGATTGCAGGCAATATGGGCGTTGTGCAAGCGAATGAAGAATTTCTTGTTGAGTTAAGGGGAATCTGCAATGAAGAAGGTATCGTTTTAATTTTTGATGAAGTAATGACAGGATTTCGTGTTGCTGCCGGCGGTGCACAGGAAATTTTAGGTGTTAAGCCTGATCTTTCTACATTCGGAAAAATTATTGGCGGCGGTTTGCCTGTTGGTGCGTTTGGCGGTAAGCGGGAAATTATGGAAATGCTTTCACCTAGCGGTCCTGTTTACCAGGCAGGAACATTAAGCGGAAATCCGCTTGCAATGTGTGCAGGATTTGCTGCGCTATCTTACATTAAAGAACATCCGGAAATTTATGTGCAGTTAGAAAAAGCATCTATGTATTTAGAAAATGGATTTAAGGAAAATTTTAAATCTGTTGGAAAAAATTATGCAATGAATCGTGTTGGCTCTATGATGTGTATGTTCTTTACAGAAAAACCTGTTAATGATTTTAAATCCGCATTAACTTCTGATACTGCATTGTACGGAAAATATTTTCACGAAATGTTAAATCGCGGAATTTATCTTGCGCCAGCACAGTTTGAGGCTTTGTTTGTTTCAACAGCGCATACAAAAGAGGATTTGGATAAGACCATTAAGGCTCATAGAAAAGCATTAGGGGATGACTGATGTTTAGAAAGACAATATTTAATTTATTCTTTTTTTATTGTTCAAAAATTGATTGATTATTATAACATTCAACCAAATCAGGTGATAAAAGATTCTTTTGGAAAAATACTTTTCTTTAGCAAGGAGCGTTTTGAAAAAGACATTGTACAAGGAAACCATTGTTTCATTTGTGGTGCGAGCCCTTCTGAAAAAAATTTTAATAGTGAACATGTAATTCCCGACTGGATTTTAAGAAAGTATAAATTGCATGATAAAAGTATTTATTTGCCAAACATGACTACAGTTAAATATGGCCAATATAAGATACCCTGTTGTGTCGAGTGTAATGGTCTTTTGAGTAAAGAGTTTGAGGAACCAATAAGTAAAATAATTGAAGGGGGATATGACTCTGTTTCAGAATATCTTAAAACGGAAGGACCATGGTTAATATTTCAATGGTTATCCTTGATTTTTTTTAAAACGCATTTAAAGACAACAAGTTTTAGATTATTTCGTGATAAAAGAAAGCCTAATGATAAGATATCGGACTTGATTTTTTGGGAAAGTATGCACCATATCCATTCTGTCGTACGTTCCTTCTACACTCAAGCCGACTTAAGTTCTAAAGTTTTGGGATCGATGTTATTGATTCCTTTAAAAAAGGATAATTTTTTCGAGGAGTTTGATTACGGAGATAACTTTGAGGGAAAGGGTATAATGATTAGGTTGGGCGACATTGGGTTGGTGGCAATATTAAATGATTCATGTGGAGCTCTTAATTTTTTTATGAATGACTTTAAAAAAATTACGTCTCCTATCTCAACTTTACAATTGAGAGAAATAATGTCAAGATTATCATACATAAACACTAATATTAAGGTCAGGCCAAACTATTACTCGAGTTTTTATGATAAAAAGTATCGGATAGATGCTGAGATTCCTGAAACTCTTGAGCTCAAAGACAACGGTTATATTAAATATGGTGATATTCTATATACGAGTTGCAACAATATTGTCAAAAGTCTTTCAAACGAGAATACAGAGTTTATTTTAACAAAATTAAAAGAAGGAAATTATTCTTTTCTATTTGATTCACATGGAAATTTTATAGAAAATTCTGTGATATTAAAAAATGATGATTAATCTCTTACAGTTTTTTTAATAATAAAAGTTCCTTTCATGTATTTATTAAAAAATACGATGACTTACTCCGTTTTGTACAAAACAATCTCAACTCCCATAGAATTTGCAATTAAACTTTTTCCATCCGGATAAAACCGAACCTGGTAAAGTGGATTTGTAAAATCAGAAACAATTATTGTTGATTCTCCCGTTTCAACATCCCACAATCTTGCTGTAAGATCAGATGATCCTGTTGCTAATCTTTTTCCGTCAGGAGAAACATCAAGTGTATAAACTCTTTGTGTGTGGCCAATAAATTCTTTTATAAGTTTTCCAGTTTTTGTGTCCCACATTTTTGCTGTTTTATCTTCTCCGCCGGAAAAAATAAATTGATCATTAGCAAAAAAAACTATTTCGTTCGGTTGTCCTGTGTGTGCTTGAATTTCCATTACTTTAGAAAATGTTTCAGTACTACATAAAATAATTTTACCGTTTGATTCGCCAGTTGCAACAAGCCTAGAATCGTTGCTAAAGTTTAATGCAAACGGTCTAGATTCTAGAGGAAGTTGTGCAAGGAGTTTTCCATCTTCAGCGCTCCAAACAAACAATTCTTTTTTTGCAGATATTGCTGCAACAAATTTTCCATTTTTGCTGTAAGCTAATTTCCCGCTTCCGTAACTCATTCCTGTTAATTTGCTATACAGGTTGCCTGCTTCGGTGTTAAAAACATTTATATCTTTTCCCCAATTACAAACAGCCACATATTTATTATCAGGACTTAATGCTGCTGCATTTATAATTGCATCCATTGCTGGATAGTTGGTGATGAGTTTACCTGATTGTGCATTCCAGATGCTTAACGTAGAATCCGGTCCGCCAGTAGCCAGAATTTTTCCGTCATCACTTAAATCAAACGCATACATTATTTCTTTGTGTCTTCCGTTAGGATCTGAAAACTCTAAGCCGTATTCCGCATTCCATAATCTAACTGTTTTGTCTGTTGAAGATGTAACAAAATATTTTCCTTCTGGCGAAACAGATATTGATGAAACATTATCTTCGTGTCCAAAAACTTTTGTTAGCTTTTTCCCAGAAAAGGAATCCCAAACAATTATTGTTGCATCATTTCCGCTTGTATAAATATGCTCTCCATATTTACTATATGAGATTGAAATTACCGGTTTCTGATGTCCTTTTAATTCGTGGATAAGTTTTCCTGTTTCAACTTCCCAAATTCTTGGAGTGGTGTTTTTAGATGCGCTCGCAATAAACTTTCCATCGGGACTAAAAGCTATATCATCAACTGCTGAGTATTCTTTAACATCAGCAAAATCTAAAATAATTGGCGAATTAAGATTATCTAAACTCCACACACTAACGTTTTCTTCCCAACTTCCAACAGCAAATCGTTTTCCATCAGGACTAAATCTAACAACAACTAAAGGATGGGTGTTATAATCTGTTGTCCAGGTTTTTTCTTTAGTTTCTAAATCATATAGATTAATAAATCCATTTACACCGTTTTCTTTCAAGTACCACGAGCAATACACAAGTTTTTTTCCATCGGGAGAAATATCAACATCAGCAAGTCCGCGTCCTTCTGTTTTTATAATTGCAATTTCTTCGCTGCTATTAAAATCCCAAATACGAATTGTTGTATCTCGCGAACAAGAAATTAATTTTGTATCGTCTGGAGAAAACTTAACCGAGTAAACAGAATTTAAATGGCCAGATATTGTTTTTACTTTATCAAGCGTTTTTGAATTAAGAATATGAATAATGCCTTTCGTATCTCCGAATGCAACATACTTTCCATCATGACTATAATTGATTTTGGTTGGCGAGTCATCTTTTAATTCAAACTTAGCAATGCTTCCATCAATTCTATTATTAAGATAGTTCCATTCCCAACCACGATGTTGTTCCGGGGTATTATCCAGCCAGCGTTTTGCTTCTTTCTTTTCGTTCAGTCTTAATGAAGAGTTTGCTGCGGATATATGTGCAAGATATGATTGGTATTCAATATCTGACTGAGCGGTTAAATTAATAACTATAAAGAAAGACAACCAACATATTGTTATTGATTTCATAAAAACTCTTTTTTGATTTTGGGATTAGTTAAGTTCAATCAGACATTCTTATCTTTAATTTAGAAAAACATTTAAATCAAACAAACAAGTTTTTAATATTTACAGGCAACAATGGATGATAGAAAAGAAATTTAACAGCTTCCTTCTAAAAGATTTATAAACATTTATCGATCAAAGGTTTACAAAAAGATTAAATCTCTATTTAATGTTTTATAAAGAAAATTTATTTATGTTTGGAAAAAAATAAAGTCTCGCTTTTATGAGACTTATAAACTTGATATAGTCAACGCTCACTGTCTATTTAAAAACGCAGAATGATTCAAGATACAACACACGCTTCAATGAATTATAATAAGATTACGTTGGCTTTTTCAGAAGTGGATGAACAGTTATTTTTAAAAAAATATTTCTCTGATTCTGTTTTTCAATTTAGAGTTGCATTTATTTTAGTTATTATTCTTTATGGTTCCTTCGGTTACCTCGATTCGCAAGTAATTCCCGAATATGCAACAACTTTCCATGCTATCCGCTATTTATTTGTTATTCCAATACTCTTAATCGTATTTCTTTTATCTTTCACCCAGTTTTTTCAGAAAGTTTGGCAAGCATTGTTGCTTATCAGTGTTATTGCCGGTGGTTTCGGTATAAGTATCATGACAATGTTTGCCCCTGAAAATTATACATATTATGCCGGCATGATGCTAGTCTTTTCGGCAAGTTATTTTTTTATAAAACTGCGTTTCTTTTTTGCTACAATTGCCGGTTGGTCAATACTTCTTCTATATAATATCGGAGCAAAATATTATACACACACCCCTGATGAACTACTTATTAATAACAATTTTTTCTTCATCAGCGCAAATCTTATCGGGATGTTTGCAGCATATAATATCGAGTACTATACTCGACGCAACTTTTTCTTAAGCCAAAAACTGGACAATGAAAGATTGCTTGTGTTAGATGCCAACAAGAATCTTGAAAGAACTGTGGAAGAACGAACCAAAGAACTATTAAAAGCCAAAGAGCAGGCGGAAGAAAGCGACCGTCTTAAATCAGCCTTCCTTGCCAATATGAGCCACGAAATCAGAACACCAATGAACGGAATTCTTGGCTTTGCAGAATTACTTAAAGAACCCGGGCTTACTGGTAAAGAGCAACAGGACTACATTAAGATTATCGAAAAAAGCGGCGCTCGTATGCTTAACATAATCAACGATATTGTTGATATTTCTAAAATTGAAGCCGGCTTAATGAAGATTGAAATTCATGAGTTGAATGTAAACGAACAAATTCTGGATATCTATAATTTTTTCAAACCCGAAGTGGAAGCACAGGGAATGACAATTTCGTTCAGCACTCCTTTGCCAGCAAAAGAAGCTATCTTAAAAACCGACCGTGAAAAAGTATATGCCATACTTACTAATCTTGTTAAAAATGCAATTAAATATAGTAACACAGGAACAATTGAAATTGGGTACAACAAAAAAGATTGTACTCTTGAGTTTTATGTGAAAGACACCGGAATCGGGATTCCAAATGACAGGCATGGTGCCATCTTTGAGCGCTTTATTCAAGCAGATATTCCTGGTGAATGGGCTCAACAAGGAGCGGGTTTGGGTTTATCTATTACCAAGGCATATGTCGAAATGCTGGGTGGTAAAATCCGGGTTGAAAGCCAAGTAGGTGTTGGGTCAACTTTTTATTTCACGTTACCATATAGTGCAGTAATAACAAAAGAAACCGTTATTAATCAAGTTTTACCTTCAGATAACATTGAGCTGGTTAGAAAACTAAAAATACTGATAGCTGAAGATGATGAAGTATCGGAAATGCTGATTGGCAACACACTTAAATCAATTGGCAAAGAAATATTAAAAGCTAGGACTGGTGTTGAAGCCGTTGAGGTGTGCAAAAAAAATCCGGATATAGATTTGGTAATGATGGATATTAGAATGCCTGATATGGGAGGATATGAAGCCACTCGCCAAATCAGGAAAATTAACAATGAGGTTGTAATAATAGCTCAGACTGCTCATGGGTTATATGGCGATCGTGAAAAAGCAATTGAAGCGGGATGCAATGATTATATAGCAAAACCAATTAATAAAACCGAACTACTTATATTGATTCATAAATATTTCGGGAAGTAAATTGTTATAAACAGTAATTCAAGCCACAGAAAATAATGCTCCCTGCTATAACACTGAAATAAAAATTATACAAACAGAGATTAGTTTTAAGTACAGAAATAGCAGATAGCTTTTTTAGGTGGATAGTTGTATGCTTAAACAAGTGTGTAAAACGATCTATCATTTTACTATTTCTTCTCTTTCATAGTTTCCATTTGCAACCTCAAGTGCTGTTAGATGAGCAAGTCTAACAATCTTCTCAAACAAAATTGGGTTTAATGTGCTCACTTCATCTGTAGGAAGATGAAGATGATCATAACTGTTTGTTGTAACAAAATACAAACAAGGAATATCTTTTTCGTGAAATGGTGTTGCATCTGCACCTCCGCCGCTCCATGTTCTGTTAACCATTGAATTAAAACTTGTTTCATCAATCTGGTTTGCAATTTCCCAAAGTTTTGGTGCACTTTTACCATTGCCAACCTGAATGCTGTCGCCATATCCAACACAATCAAGATTTATCATCGCGGCAATCTTATTGTAACCTTTTTTCCAATGTTCTACAAAATGTTTTGAGCCGTTAAGTCCTTGTTCTTCGCTTGCAAACAAAACAAATATTACTGATCGTTTTGGTTCAATTCCGCCTTTAATAAATGCTTCCGCTATTTCTAATACCGCGGCTGAACCGGAAGCATTATCGTTTGCACCGGGAAATAACAATCCCGCTTGAGATCCAACGTGATCTAAGTGAGCACCGATAACGACATATTCTTCTTTAAGTTTTTCATCTTTTCCTTCAATCATTGCAACGATATTCATAGTGCGAGCATCTTTTTCATACTTTGCATTTACTTCTATATGTACTTTTGTTGCCAGATTCATCGATATTTGTTTTTTCTTTTCATCAATCTTTGTCTGACAATCGCTAATTGTAAAACCCGTTCTGCTTAATAGTTTATTTGCGGATTCTAACGAAATATGAAGTTGCGGAAAATCAATTGGCTGCTCTCCTTCGCCGTGTAAAACACTTGCAATTAGTGGTTGTGGTTTTTCATCGTTCGGCAATGATACAAACAAGATACCTTTTGCTCCATGTTTTTTTGCAACTAATGATTTTTCGCGAGGATAGTTTGTTCCCCAGTCTTTGTTATCATTTTTCCATTTCGGATTTTGCTTAAACACCATTACAATTTTATTTTTAACATTGATACCTGCATAATCATCATAGTATAAATCGGGACGAGAAATTCCATATCCGCAAAACACAACTGGTAAAGTAAAACTGTTTGATCCTGTAAAACCACGAAGAACAAAATCTTTTCCTATTTCGCCTTTACTCGTATCATCATCAACAATAGTTTTAAATACCGCCGGCGACTCAATTTTATTATACTCAACATCCAGATATTGATAATAATTACCGTCGCCAGCAAACAGTAAACCAAGCTCGTAAAATTTATCGGCAGCAAACTTTGCTGCTTTATTGTAGCCTTCGCTGCCGGGCAATCTTCCATCAAAATCCGAAGAGGTAAGGATTCTCACGTTTTTAATTAAATCTTCTTTACTGATTTCAGAAAGGCCAGTTGCATTTTGTGCATTAATAACAAAAGTTAAAAGCAAAACAGTACTTACAATAATTTGTTTTTTCATATCTATGTTTTTTTATTTAAAAATAATTGCGATTAATAATACAAAAAGTGTACGAAATAGATATAAAAAAATCGCTCCTGTTGGGAGCGATTTAATTTTTAATGACTTTTTAAAAAACTAACTCAACAACGGCTCAAGTTCTTTGCCGTTTCCGTTGCCATTAATTTCTTCGTCATCTTCGGGAACAACTCGGGCAATATCTGCAATCGAATCATGTTCGTTAAGTCTAATCACTCTTACACCCTGAGTGTTTCTTCCCATTACGCGCAAGTCTTTAACGCTTTGTCTTATGATCATTCCTTGTGTAGAAATAATTACAAGCTCATCACGATCAACAACTTCCATCATTGCAATAAGTTTACCAACTTTATCCGTTGTCTTAACTGTGATAACTCCTTTGCCGCCGCGTTTTGTAATTCTATAGTCGTTTATGTCAGAGCGTTTGCCAAATCCTTTTTCTGTTACAACAAGCACGGTTGTTTGATCATTTCTGATTACAAGCAAGCCAACAACATGATCGCCTTTGCCGAGTCTTACTCCGCGTACGCCGGTTGCTGTTCTGCCCATATCGCGCACATCTTTTTCGTTAAAGCGAATTGCAAAACCGTGACTTGTTCCTATTACAATATCATTTTTTCCATCTGTCATCTTAACTTCTATCAACTTATCGCCGGCTGCAAGACTGATGGCGTTAATTCCACCTTTACGAACGTTTCCATAAGCAGAAAGCACTGTTTTCTTTATCGTGCCTTTTTCTGTTGCCATTATAAGATATTGATCTTCGCGGAATTCCTTAACTGCAACAAAGGCAGTAATGTTATCGTCTTTATCTTTATCAAGAAGATTTACTATCGACCTTCCTTTTGTAGTTCTGCCGCCTTCCGGAACCTCATGAACTTTCAACCAATAGCAGCGCCCTTTGTCTGTAAAGAACAAAATGTATTGATGCGTTGATGCAACAAACATATGTTCTATAAAATCATCCTCCCTGGTTCCGGCACCGGTTACACCTTTACCGCCGCGTCCTTGTCGTCTATATCCGCTAACAGGAAAACGTTTTATAAATCCGCCGTGTGATATTGTTACAACAACATCTTCTTCAGCAATAATATCTTCCAACGCAAATTCCTTATAATCTTTAATGATTTCGGTTCTGCGTTCATCACCATATTTTTCTTTGAGAACAAGTAGTTCATCTTTAATAATTTTGTTTCTTGTTCTTTCATTATCCAAAATTCCTCTAAGTCTTTCGATCAACTTGATTACTTCTTTGTATTCGTCTTCTATTTTCTTTCGCTCTAATCCAGTTAAGCGCTGCAATCTCATATCCAAAATTGCTTTTGCCTGTATCTCGCTTAACTTGAATTTTTTCATCAAGTTATTTTTTGCTGTCTCAGTATCCTTAGATTTTTTAATTGTCTCGATTACTTCATCAATATTATCAAGAGCAATTATGTAGCCTTCCAAAATATGAGCACGTTTTTCTGCGGCTTCCAATTCATATTTTGTTCTGCGGATTAACACTTCCATTCTGTGTGCTAAAAAGTGCTGAATCATTTCCTGAACGTTTAAAACCTTTGGTGTGCCGTGAACAAGTGCAAGCATTATAACGCCAAACGTAACCTGCATTTGTGTGTGCTTAAATAATTGATTAAGAACTACAGCAGGCTGTGCATCGCGTTTTAACTCAATTACAATGCGCATTCCATCACGATCAGATTCATCCCTTATGTTTGATATTTCTGTTATCTTTCCTTCACGCACAAGGTCGGCAATTTTTTCAATCAATACTGCTTTATTTACCTGATAAGGAATTTCAGTAATGATAATATTTTCTCTATCGTTCTTCAGCGTTTCAACATTTGCCTTTGCACGAATTACAACCCTGCCTCTTCCTGTAAGCAATGCTTCTTTAACACCTTCATATCCATAAATAATTCCACCGGTAGGAAAATCCGGAGCCTTAACATGCTTCATCAAATCAGCAGCAGTTACTTTTGGATTTTCAATCATAGCAACACAGCCATCAATAACTTCGCTTATATTGTGTGGTGGAATATTTGTAGCCATTCCAACTGCAATTCCGCTTGCGCCGTTTATTAATAGATTTGGAAGATAAGAAGGCATAACTGTTGGCTCTTGCAAAGACTCATCAAAGTTGTTTGCAAAATCAACTGTGTTTTTATCAAGATCACGAAGCATCTCATCGGCAATTCTAGCAAGTCTTGCTTCGGTGTAACGCATTGCCGCAGGTGAATCTCCATCAACAGATCCAAAGTTACCCTGTCCATCAACAAGCGGGTAACGGAGAGACCATTCCTGAGCCATTCGCACCATAGAATCATAAACTGCTGTATCGCCATGCGGGTGGTACTTACCGAGAACCTCTCCCACAATTCTTGCGGATTTTTTATGTGGCCTGTTATGCGGCAAACCGAGTTCGTGCATACCAAATAAAACTCGTCGGTGTACAGGCTTTAATCCATCTCTTACATCGGGCAACGCACGAGCAACAATAACGCTCATTGCATAATCGATGTAAGATGATTTCATTTCATCTTCTAATGTTCTGGGTACTACTTTTTCAAATATTGTGGTCATAGTTTTTAATAATTACTTAAATAAAAAATCTTTTTAATTATATGTCAAGATTTGCATACTTAGCATGCTTTTCTATAAATGCGCGTCTCGGCTCAACAGCGTCGCCCATTAATGTTTCAAATATTTTATCAGCTGCTGCTGCGCTCTCAACATTTACTTGCAACACCGTTCTGGTTTCGGGATTCATAGTTGTGGACCAGAGTTGTTCGGGATTCATTTCTCCCAATCCTTTGTAACGAGAAATGGTAACTCCTTTTGGCTGTCCTTCTTCATCAACTTCTTCGTTATCATCAACAACACCAGCTTTAATCTTCATATCTTTTCTAAACTGTTTTAAAATTTTGTCTCTTTCTTCATCATCAAAAGCATATTGTTCGTCTTTGCCTTTTTTAACTTTATACAATGGTGGCTGTGCAATATAAACTCTTCCTGATGTGATCAATTCTTTCATATGTCTGTAAAAGAATGTTAAAAGCAATGTGCGAATGTGGCTTCCATCAACGTCAGCATCTGTCATTAAAATAATTTTTCCGTAGCGGGATTTTTCAGGATTAAATTCTTCGCCAATGCCTGCGCCAAGCGCGGCTATCATCGCCTGAATTTCCTGATTCTCTAAAATTTTATTAAGTTTTGCTTTTTCCACATTAAGAATTTTTCCTTTGATTGGAAGTATCGCTTGGAATCTTCTATCACGTCCTTGCTTTGCTGATCCACCCGCAGAGTCACCTTCAACGATGTAAATCTCACAATGCTCGGGATCATTAATTGAACAATCTGCAAGCTTGCCTGGCAAGTGCATTGAATCCAGAGCGTTTTTTCTTCTTACAAGATCGCGAGCTTTGCGTGAAGCTTCTCTTGCTTCAGCAGCACGCATACATTTTTCAATTATCTTTTTTCCAACTGATGGATTTTCTTCAAGATACTCTGCTAATTTTTCACCAACAATAGTTTCAACAATCGATTTTACTTCACTGTTACCAAGCTTTGTTTTTGTTTGTCCTTCAAACTGTGGCTCCATAACTTTAACTGAAATTACTGCTGTTAAGCCTTCACGAAAATCATCACCCGTTAAAGTTATTTTGTTATTCTCTTTTATCAATCCGTTTTTATAAGCATAACTATTTAGTGTTCTTGTAAGCGCCGTTCTAAATCCAACTAAGTGTGTTCCGCCTTCAATTGTGTTTATGTTGTTTACATATGAATGTACGTTTTCAGAATATGAATCACTATACTCAAATGAAATTTCAACCGGAGTGTTTTCTTTTTCACCTTCAATGTAAACAGGCTTGTGCATTGCAGTTCTTTGCTCATCAAGATATTTAACAAAATCAATTAACCCGCCTTTAAATCTGTAGGTTTCTTCCTGCCCATCGTTTTCGTCTTTAAGAATCATTGTAACTTCTTTATTTAGATAAGCAAGCTCACGCATTCTCTCTGCAACAGTTTCAAAATTAAATTTTGTTGACTTAAATATTTCGCTGTCTGGTTTAAAAGTAATTGTAGTTCCGGTTTGTTCGCCCTTATATGTTCCTATTTGTTTTACTTTATCAACAGGAATTCCTTGTCGGTATTCCTGAACATATATTTTTCCGTCTCTTCTTACTTCGGCAGTAAGTTTTTCGGATAATGCGTTTACAACAGAGACACCTACACCGTGTAATCCGCCAGAAACCTTGTATGAATCTTTATCAAACTTTCCACCAGCGTGCAGAACGGTCATAACAACTTCAAGTGCCGATACTTTTTCAACCGGATGCAAATCAACCGGAATTCCTCTTCCACGATCTTCTACAGAAACACTTCCATCTTTTTTTATAGTAACAATTACTCGATCATTATATCCGCCTAATGCTTCATCAATACTATTATCAACAACTTCATTTATAAGATGATGAAGTCCTCGCGAACTAACATCACCAATGTACATTGCTGGGCGTTTGCGAACAGCTTCTAATCCTTTAAGTACATTTATATTTTTTGCACTGTATTCAGCATTGTTATTTTGAGCTTTTGCCATAAATACTTTTATCCTTTTTGTTCTTTACCTGGCAGAAAATTTTATTTGGTTTATTCTGCTCTGTCCATAATAAGAATTTATCTTTTCTATTATTTCCTTTTCTTTAAACTTTAGTTCGCTTCTCCATGCTGCGTTTTCAACTCTAAGAGTTAAAATTGATCCCTGGATACTTTTTGCTTTTGCTACTTTACCAAATTCCGGAAAAATTTTTTCAAAATCATTTACTACATCATTTTCAATTATAACTTTTCTTATGTTTTTTAGTGCCGGATCTGTATTAAAAACATCTTTAATACTTTTAAATCCATCAGGCATAAGTTATGTTTCCGTTTTCCAGTTTGATAATCAAATCATTTTCTTCTTTTGATAAAAAAGAAAAATTGGCAAAATCTGTAAGAGTAATAAACGCTTGTCCAACTTCTTTTAAGTACTTGCTAATCTTTCCTGCGCGGTAAGCATCAAGCTCACCAAAAACATCATCGAGTAAAAAAATGGGTGTTTTGCCCGTTGTATCTTTTAAATAAAAAAACTCTGCAAATCTTAGTGCCGCCTGAAATGTTTTATGTTGTCCTTGTGAACCATATGTTCTAAGATTAATTTTATTAATGTAAAAGATAAAATCATCTTTGTGTGGTCCAACCAGGTTTAGTGTGCGCCTTATTTCTTCTTCCTTTTTATCAACAAGTAGTTTTGTAAAATTTGTTTTTATATCTAAAGCATCCGAACCATCTAAATAAAAGTGTTCAATTGTTGGTTCTTCTTTTGTATCAACAATTTTATTGTATGATGTTTTTATATACTCGCTGTATTTTTCTAAAAAACTTTTTCGGTGTAATATTATTTCTACCCCAGATTCAACTAATTTTTCAGACCAGGCATCAAGTTCTGCTTCTGTTTGTTTAGAGTATTTTTCTTTTAATCTGTTTAGTACTACTGATCTTTGTTTAAGCGTTTTATTATAATCAAGCAAAAGACTTAAATACGTGTTGCTCGATTGAGACATTACGGAATCGATAAATTTTCTTCTTTCAGAGGGTGCGCCCTGCGTAATGGAATGATCTGCCGGAGTTAAAATAACAACAGGAAATTTTCCTATTATCTGAGATGCTCTGGAAATTAACTTATTATTCTGAAAGTAATATTTTCGATTTTCTGGAACGGAAAAATAAATTTTTGTATCGTCCTCAGTTAAATCTTTAAAGTTTCCGTTTATTTCAAATTCATTTTCATCAAAAGTTACAGCTTCTATATCTTTTGAATTAAAACTTTTTGTTGTGCAAAGATAGTAAGCCGCTTCTAATATGGATGTTTTGCCTTGCCCGTTACCGCCAACAATATAATTTAAAGTTTCAGAAAAATTTAAAGTGGTGTTTCTATGAGCTCTGAAATTTTTTAAAGCTAACCTGGACAAGATCATTTTTAATTATTTAATCTCACTGGCATTAATAACATCATAACTTCTTCATTATCTTCTTTTTTAATAGGTTCTATTATGCCTGCTTTTGTTGGCGAATGAAGTTTAAAAGTTATTTGATCTCCTTCAATATGAGATAAAATATCATTTACATACGTTGTATTAAAACCAATATCCATGGGCTCGCCTTTATACTCGCAAACAATTGCTTCTTTAGCGTCTGAACCATGATCAATATCTTCTGCTGAAACTTCTAAAGAATTATCTGTGATTGAAAATTTAACCTGTTTAGAATTTGATGTTGAAAATAACATCATTCTTTTTATTGCTGATAAAAGTTCCGCTCTGTTTACTGTAAGTAGATTTTCATTTTCTAATGGAATTACGCTGTTGTAAGATGGATATTTTTCTCCAATCAATCTGCTAATAAATTCAAGTTCATTTATTATAAATGAAGCATATGTTTTGCTTAAATAAATTTTAACATCCTGATCGCCAATAGATTTAATCAGTACAGAAATTGCTCTTTCAGGCACTATATATTGTTCCTGAACATCAGATAAAAATGATTTATTAATAAACTTAACTAACCTGTGTCCATCGGTGGTTACAAATCTTAATCCTTCTTTTGCAAACTCGAATAGTGTGCCAGTCATTGCTGGTCTCATATCTTCTTTGCTCATTGCAAAAGATGTTTGGTCTAATGCTTTTTTAAGATCTGTACCGTTAATGATAACTTCTTTTTCTTTTGATACACTTGGAATTTCCGGAAAATCTTCTGATGGTGAATAACTTAAGCTATAAACACCCTTATCTGTTGATATTTTAATTTTACCTTTTCCATCAACAGAAAAATTAACCATAGCATCATTTAAAGATCTTACAATATCGTAAAGTAATCTGGCAGGAATAACCATTTTAACATTCTTATCAGATGTTACATTAATCGATGAGCGCAAAGCTATTTCTAAATCTGTTGCACTAACCATTAACGAACCATCTTTTATTTCAAACAAAAAATTTTCCAATATTGGCATTGGAGTGCGTGTTGGAACAGCAGGAATAATTTTGGATAATAGTTTTTCTAGAACTTTGCTGTTTATCTTAAATTCCATATAATAAATCTCCTTTTGAAGCGTATAAAAATACTAAAAATAGGGAGTAATCTCAATAAATTTTAAGATATAAAAGATATGATTTTTAATATAGGCTATAAACAAAAAAAGGAGTTAAACAAAAGTTTAACTCCTTAAAAAAAACTACGTTATTTTACTGACCATCTGTATCAGCAAATGGATCTTGTCTATTCAAATCATCTGATGATGTCATTGAACCATAGAGAATATATGTTGTTGTAGTTGATGAGACCGTAACAGCGCTTGTAAATAGTAAATATATTTCTGTACCACCTATTAAATTCATAGTACCAGCAACGTCTCCTTCTGCTGTTGCAGTAGTAACCGATACAGGTACGGAGTATATTGTTTCAAATTCGTATTTACCTCTATCAAAATCATTTAAAGTTAAAGTTGCGCCTGGTAATACTTCGTGTATTTGCGCCTTTAAATTAACCCAGACTGTACCATCAGCTTCATTTTTTATAGTAATTTTATTTTCTATAAAAGGTTCGCAACTTGTAAAAGTAATTAAAGAAATTACCACTACGGTCAAAAGGAGTATTATTTGTTTTTTCATATTTACCTTTCTCATTTTAATTTTTTCTAATGAGACAATATTTTGTTTCTCAAATTTAATTATTCTACTTGTAATTTTACTAACACCATATTAATTAATATTAAATATATATATTAATTTTAATTATAATAATAAAGATGTTAATATGTTAATAAGCTTTCTTTTGTATGATTAAGATTAAAAAGTTTAATACATTACCAACACTTAAAGTTAATTATAGGTAAACAACTTGCCCATTATTAACACTGCTTCAAAAGATCAACCTAAATTAACAATTTATATACCACCAACTAACAACTTTTCAACACACCAAAAACACTTAAATCTTTAAAAAAACAAAGGCTCTAAAAAGAGCCTTATAAAAATCAGTAAATATTTCAGGAATAATTAAGCTCAATCTTATTTCTAATGCTATCTATTAAATCTCGCATATAATTATCATTATTTCGCATTAACTCAATACTTGAGCAAGCATGAATTACCGTTGAATGATCTCTACCTCCAAAATGTAATCCGATAGTTTTTAGTGAGCTTTTTGTTAACTCTTTTGAAAAATACATTGCCAACTGTCGGGCAAGTACTATTTCTTTCTTTCTTGTTTTTTCTCTTATTTTATTTTCAGCAATGTTTAAATATTGGCAAACTGCTTTGCTTATATCATCAATAGTAATATTTATTTTTCTATCTGTAGCAATTTCTTTAACAGTTTTTTTAGCAAGTTCAATTGTTATTTCTTTAGAATTTAATGATGCATTAGCCAATAATTTTATTAAACAACCCTCAAGCTCTCTAATATTGGATGTAATGCTTGCGGCAATAAACTCAAGTATTTCGGTTGATACTCTCATTCCATAATCTTCGGCCTTGTTTTTTAGAATTGCAATTCTCATTTCAAGTTCAGGTGGTTGAATATCTGCAGAAAGTCCCCATTGAAATCTAGAAGTTAATCTTTCATCCAGTCCTTTAAGTTCTTTTGGTGGCTTATCGCTAGAAAGAATGATTTGTTTCCTTGATTGATGAAGTGTATTAAATATATGAAAGAACAAATCTTGAGTTTTTTCTTTTCCTATAAGAAACTGAATATCATCTATAATTAAAACATCCATATTTCTATAAAATCCAGAAAATTCATTTACCCTGTTTGATTGAATCGCTTCAACAAACTCAACAGTAAACGAATCTGAAGAAAGATATATTACTTTTTTATCAGGAAACTTTTCAAGAATTGTATTACCAATAGACTGTATAAGATGTGTTTTACCTAAACCAACGCCGCCATAAACAAAAAAAGGATTAAACGAAGTACCACCAGGGTTATCGCTAATTGCACCGGCAGCAGCTCTTGCAAGCTGATTTCCCTCACCCTTAATAAAGTTATCAAACTTATATCGTGGATTAAGGTTTGTTTCGTGTTTAGGTATTTTGGATTCAATAACAATGGGTTTAGCAACCTCAACAATACGGCTTTGTCTTACAACTTCTTCTTCTTTTTGCTCTTTTTCATCAGAAATTATATATGATAACTTACCGCTTTCACCCAAAACCAGGTTAATTGTTTTTTTTACAATAGTACTAAAGTGTTCATCTATCCACTCCCAAAAAAACTGATTTGGAAGTTGCACCTTTAAATTTCCATCCTCTAAGCTTACTGGTCTTATTGGAAGAAACCAGGTGTTGTAAGTCATTAAAGTAACATTTTCTTTGATGTGAGTTAAACACCTTTTCCAAACCGAATTAGCATCAAGAATAAGTGACTGATCAGCAGGCTCAAGGTTAATAAATTTTAAGTTATCCACAATAATTATAAGAGAAAGAAATAGTTTATAAAATTAAATTCTGTAACGATTTAGCTTGGTAAATAAAACAATTAACAAGTTGTCAACATTATTTAATTACAGCTAATTGTTTATTTTTTAAAGATTTATAAAGATTTTTTTAATGTTATCAAACAGAGGCATGTAAATATTACATCAAATTAAATAAAGAATAAAATGTGAAACGTTTCCACATAGAGAAGTTATCCACACATTATAAACATAAAAAATCATCACCTATCTTTTACAAAAAATAGAGACAAAACTTTCTTTGCGCAAATTATTTTAGGATAAATATTTTAAAATTATTTTTTAACTGGTCATAGTTGATTAAAAAAAGTTTTTATTCAAAAACACCAATAATTGTAAAAATTTAAGCTTTTTAGTGATTTAATTATAATGATTTTTTATTGAAACAATTAAATAATAAGAAGTTATCAAATATTAGATGAGATTTAAGACAAGATAACTTCCAAAATTGTTGTAAAAATTTGAATCTATCTATATTTTTGCAAACTTTATGTAAAATTAGGAGTTAGAAAATGAAAAGAACGTTTCAGCCAAGCAATAGAAAAAGAAAGAACAAGCATGGCTTTAGAGAAAGAATGAGCACTAAAAACGGTAGAAAAGTTTTAGCAAGCAGAAGAGCAAAGGGCAGAAAAAAACTTACCGTTAGTGATGAGAAGTAAAAATCTTGAAAAATTTTTCTTTAACCAGATTTGAACGGGTTAAAAAGAAAAATGATTTTGAAAAGGTTTATAGTTCCGCAAAAGTATTATTTAGTTCTGATCTTTTAATTAAATCGCTTTATACAATAGATCAAGAAAATCAATTTGTGGGGATTAAAATTGCGGCAGCAGTCTCTAAAAAGGCAGGCAAAGCTGTCTGGCGCAATCGGTTTAAAAGACTAATAAAAGAATCTTATAGGCTAAACAAACAATCTTTAGTAAGTAAAACCTTACAAAAAAATATTGGTCTTCTAATAATTTTTAGTCCAAACAGATTATCAGAATCTAAAAATAAAATTATTTCATTTAGTGAAATTTCCATCGGTGTGGTTGAGTTGATTAAAAAAATTGAGCAAAAGATTTGACAGGTTATTTTTGAACAGAAGAACTTCAACAAATAAAGCTTCTCTAATCACTTTCCAACTAAGCAATAATTCTTTAACAGCAGTTTATATCAGAGTTTTATAAATGGATAAGCAGACTACAATTGCATTTGTTTTAATTGGAGCTATTTTGGTTTTGTGGCTTTATATAAGTTCACCAGATCCAAAGCAACAACCAAAGGCCAAAGACACAACAACACTACAAGATAGCAGCAAGCAAGTTGCAAAACAGAAAGATTCTGTTGACTCAAAAGATTCTAAAATATTAGAAACAGAAACTCTTAATCTTACTGATTCACAAACACCAGAAGAATTTGTTTATATCGAAACGGAACTTGCAAGGTTTGAATTATCAAACAAAGGAGGAAACTTTAGAAAGATATATCTTTCTAAGTTTAACAACTGGTATTCTGCAGGTAAAAAAAATATTGATTATGATAATTATGTTCAACTAATTGATTATACACACGGCGGCTCTTATGATCTTTCATTTGTTTCTAACGATGGAAAAGGAATCAATACAAATGAGCTGACCTTTGTTTCAGACAAATCACCATCTACATATAAGCTTGCGAAAAAAGATTCGTTAACAATAAACTATACTTTTGAACTTGAGCTGGGAAAATACTTAACCAAAACATTTACCTTTTTTGCAAATAAGTACGAAGTAAAAAGCGACATTACATTTACAGGCTTTCAAAATTTAGTAAGTAATAACTCATATGATTTAACCTGGAACAATGGAATTCGTTCTGTTGAAAAAAATTCTGTTGATGAGGCTAACTATTCAAATGCAAGCGTATTTTATGGAGATGAGCAAGTAATTGTTGATGCTTCATCTGTTGGCGAAAAAGAAGTTAAGGAATTTCGTGGAAAGGTTGATTGGCTAACTGTTCGTAATAAATATTTTGCCGTTGTTATTATTCCCGATAACTCCCAAAAGATAGAAGGCGCCTATATAGAAGGAACAAGAGAATCTGTTGGTAAAGACGGTATGCACGAATCATACAATGCAAGATTTACTCTACCTTTTCAAAATCAAAATGTTGAAAAAAGATCTTTTACGCTTTTTGTTGGTCCCGTTGATTATAAAGAGCTGGAATCTTACGGGAGAAACTTAGTTAGCATTGTTGACTTTGGAAGTTTTTTTGGATTAAAGTTTGTTGTTAGACCAATTGCAGAATATATACTTCTACCACTGTTTCAATTTCTTCATACAATAATTCCTAATTATGGATTTGTGCTGATTATTTTTTCCTTAATTATAAAAATAG
>CXWK01000162.1_pt5 | contig 25451 bp, 29 predicted proteins | sample 590851 | NCBI WGS metagenome assembly CXWK01 (sample SAMEA3498364, study PRJEB10139) | wastewater metagenome | biome: wastewater treatment plant; material: activated sludge | place: Denmark | collected 2014-08-01
GCGACCTTCATGTTGAGTCCCGACTCGTCCAGCACGGGGTTGTCGATCGCCTCGTAGGCCGGCCAGCCCCAGCCGGTCGCGACGACCTCGCCCGGCTCGGCCAGGCGCGCGACGGCATGGCCGGCCTCCATCCGATCGACCTCGAACTCGGCATAGGGGCTACGGGCCAGGTCGGCGAACGGCTCCTGCCTGCTGGCCCGCACCCACCACATGCCTACGAGCGCGACGGCCACGGCACTGGCGCCCAGACGGAGCAGGGCGCGGCCCTTGTCATCGACACGAAACCAGGCCAGCACCGCCAACATGCCGCCGACGGCCAACACCCCAGCCGGAACGTTGGCGTGGAGGACCGGCTCGAGCGCCAAGTCCTGCAGGCGGTCCCAGAGCGTGAACACCAAGACGACTCCTACCAGTACCCCGGGCGCCAGCCAGCGGCGATCAACCGTGAGGGCACCAGGCGCGACCAGGCGACCGAGACCGGCACCCGCCAGGATCGCCATCGGCGGGAACAGGCCGGTGAGGTACCAGGGGTAGTTGTCCCCGAAGTCGACCAGCGACAGGATCACCAGGAGCGACACGAACCACGCTCCCAACGCGACCACCACGACGCGTTCGTGCGGCTCGGCCCGACGGAGGCAGACCGCGCCGAAGCCAGCGGCCAGGACGGCGAGGGAGAGATCGACCTGCTTGACGACCCAGGTGCGGTCGAAGACCCGATACTCGTCTCCGAGCTTGGTGACGAACGAGTTCGGGACCGGTGACCCGTAGTAGATCGTGGCGAACAGCGCCCACGGCGCCACGGTGGCCGCCGCGGCCAGAGCCATCCGCCAGGGCGGGCGCCGGTAGGCCCACCACCATCCCCCGGCCAACGCCAGACACAGCAGGCCAGCCTCCAGCTTGCTGAGAACAGCCAACCCGAGGAGGACCCCCGTCAGCACCTCACGCCGCCATGAGGCGGCCAGGACGGCAGCCAGCCCGAGGGTGACCGTCAGGCCGACCTCCATGCCGCTCACCATCTGCTGCACGTAGACGGTCATCCCGAGCAGGAGCACCCCCGCAGTCAGACCACCCCCCACGTTCGACAAACGGCGGCCCAGGAGACCTGCGAGGACCGCCGACGCCATCAACAACAGCACCGCGAGCACCCTCGCCGTCCCCACCATCGGGAGACCCAGGACCCTGGCGCCGGCGAGGAGGACCGTCCAGAGCGGGTTGCTGAACCCCATCACCTTCTCGTGGTCGTTGTACGTGAGCCCGAGCCCGTCCGCGAGGCGCTCGGAGTAGCGGAACCCGATGGCGGCATCGTCATACAGCGCCGGCGGTTCGTTGACCCGCCCGACCAGCAGAGCCAGCAGCACCAACACCACGGACACGACCCACATCGGGTGCGACCGCACGAACGCCCCAACCGGAGGCGTCGGCAGATCACCGACGTCGAGCCCCGACGCTGCCGGCAGTGCCATGGCCGCCGAGTCTGCCAGACCACTCGACCGACCAACGCCCGTACGTCGCGCGGCTTGGAAGGTCGCCAAAGTCAGGCTGGATCGGGAGACGGCTCAACTGGTGTTGCAGGCCACGTCGGAGAGCGACATTGCGGCCTGCGAGCCGGCAGGCGGCAAGACGCCCCGCGCTGTTCGGCGTGTGAGGGCAGGTGTGGCGATCGGAGAACCGCTCGACGGTCGCCAGACCGAGGTCTACCCTTGGTGGCACATCACCGAAGGGGGACCACGTGCGTCACGGGGCATCCACGATGCGCTCGAAGATTGTCGTTGCCGCGCTGGTCGCGCTCGTCGGCGCCGTGGGAGGGTCGGCGCGGGCCCAGACCACCGCACCCGGGTTCCCGCCGGCGGGGGTGGGCCAAAGCGCCGAGCCGGAGATCCTGGTAGGCGACGACGACCGGCGCCAGGTGGACCCGAACCGCTATCCCAACACCGCCATCGGGTTCCTCGTGCCGCGGTGGGGCGCGCACGGCGACAAGTGCACCGGCTTCCTGGTCGCCCGCCGCTTCGTGCTCACGGTCGGGCACTGCCTGTACGACCCCGCCTTCGGCGGCAAGCCCGACGAGGTGACGTTCGAGCCGAACAAGGACGGCCCCCTCGACCACGCCGGTTGCACGACCACGAAGCGCCGCAACATGTTCGTCCTGCCCGGCTGGGTGGCGGACCCCCGCCCGAGCAGCGGCGAGGACCTCGCCGGGTTCTTCCTGGAGGACTGCTCGCCGGGCATCCTCGGCCAGACCGGATGGTTCGGGATGGACGGCGTGGAATGGGACAGCCGGATGGCCGTGCGGGGATACCCCGAAGACTTCGGGGGCTCCATGGTGGGCGCCACCGGCGAGACCTACGCCTTCGGCTCCCAGGTCGCCTGGTACTACATCGACGCGACCGACGGCGAGAGCGGCGCACCGGTCTTCATCGTCCGCGACCCTCCCGGCCCACTCCCCCGCGGCCCCTACGCCCTCGCCGTCCACGCCGGCGGCCAAGAAGCGCGAGGAGCGAACTACGGCACCCGACTCACCTACAGCCGCATCCGCACCATCGCCCACTGGATCGATCGCGGCCTGATCCGCTGACCGGGACCGGCCCGAGTCCGCAAGCAGCGACCCGCCTCACTCTCGAGGTGAAGGGCACCGCCCTCGAGCCGGCATTGACACTCCACGAGCTGGGATCGACACCTCGCCCGACAACCTCGTGTCCACCATGCGTGCAGGAGCGCATGTCGATCCGAGCAACCGCCGACGAGAGGCCCCCCGGGCGACTCGAGCGGCCGGCCTCGGGCGCTGGACCCCATGCGACTTGAGGCACTGCGCTGCTTCTCTCATGTCTGCTGCCGACGCGCCGCTCGAAGAGATCGCTGACAACTTCGGCCACTACGGCATCCGCACGACGGCCGGTGTCTACCGCCACCGAATCAACTCTGTGGTGGACAGCGGCGCCGAGGTGATGGAGGCGCTCATCGCTGACGATTCCTGATGGGGTTCAGGCTGTCAACTTGGCTGTCAATCGGCCTCAGGAACGACGAAACCCCAGGCCGACGAGCCGGAAAACCGGCCCTGGCCTGGGGTTTCTCTCATGGACCTTTGGGGACGGCTTTCAAACCCTTCCGAGGCCGTCGAAACCCTTGCTGACCAGGGGTGGAATGGCCGAGGGAGTCCGCCGCGACCGGCTACGGCCGCCGTCGAGACGTCCAGAATCGGCGATCGCGGCGAATCGTCTGGGGAAAAGGGACGGCTTTCAAACCCTGGCCCTGACGGCGTCCAACGTCGTCTAAGCGACGCCGAGATCGAGGCGATTGTGGGCGGCTACCGGGCCGGGCGAACGCTGGCAGATCTCGCCGCCGAGTTCGGCGTTCATCCCCGGACCGTGGCTGACCATCTTGAGGCGCGCGGTGTTCAGCGTCGGGTCAAGCGTAGGAAGATGAGTGAGGGCGACATCACCCAGGCCGCTGCCCGGTACCGCGGGGGCGAGTCGCTGGTCTTGGTCGCCTCGGCGTTCGATGTTGATTCTGCGACGCTGCGACGGGCGCTACTGCGGGTAGGAGTAGCGATCCGATCCCGACCCGGCTGGGAGCGACAAGAGGCCTGTTGACCCCAAAGTGCTCCGTTCGTACATGGCCGGCTCAACGATCGAGCATCCATGCGAATTCGGTCGTCCGACCCACCGGGGATCGATCGCGATGTTCGGCATCGACGCGAATGGGACGAGTGGTCAGATGTCGCCGGCTGGCACGGGAGATCTCCGATTGGGCAGCGTGGTCGTGGTTGTCAGGTTTCGGCCCGGGCGATGACGACCTTCAGGGCTCCGGTGTCGGCTGCTCGGGCGAACACGTCGTAGGCCTCGTCCATCTGGTCGAGGGTGAAGTGGTGGGTGACGAACCGGGCGGCGTCGAGTTGGCGGCTGCGGACCAGCTTGATCAGGGTCGGGGTGGACGAGGTGTCGACCAGGCCGGTGGTGATGGTGACGTCTCGTGACCAGAGATCTTCCAGGTGCAGGGTGGCTGGCTGGCCATGGACGCCGATGTTGGCGACGTGGCCGCCGGGGCGGATGAGTTGGGTGGCGAGCTCGAAGGTCGCTGGGACGCCGACGGCCTCGATGGCGACGTCGGCGCCGAGGCCGTCGGTGAGGGCCATGACCGCGGCGAGGGCGTCTTCGCGGCTGTTGTTGACCACCACGTCGGCTCCGAAGGCCTTGGCTGCGTCGAGGCGGGCGTCTGCTTGGTCGATGGCGACGATGTGGCTCGGGCTGTAGAGCTGGGCGCCAAGGATCGCGGAGAGTCCGATCGGTCCGGAGCCGACCACCGCGACGACGTCGCCGGGCTGGATGCGTCCGTTGAGGACGCCGATCTCATAGCCGGTTGGCAAGATGTCGGCGAGCATCAGCAGCTCCTCGTCGGCCACCCCCGCCGGGGCCGGGTACGTCGAGTTGTCGGCGAAGGGAACTCGCACGTATTCGGCCTGGGTCCCGTCGATGGTGTTGCCGAGGATCCAGCCGCCCCCGCCGAGGCACTGCCCGAAGCGGCCTTCTCGGCAGAACCGGCAGGATCCGCACGCGGTGACGCACGAGACGAGGACCTTGTCGCCGACCTCGACCCGCTTGACGCCCGTGCCTATTGACTCGACGGTGCCGACGGCTTCGTGGCCGAGGATCCGACCGTCGGTGACCGCGGGTACGTCGCCTTTGAGGATGTGGAGATCGGTGCCGCAGATGGTCGTGGCGTCGACCCTGACGATGGCGTCGGTGTCATCGCGGACGACCGGCTGGTCGACGTCCTCCCATGCCTTGTGGCTGGGACCGTGGTACACGAGTGCTTTCATGGGCGTGCTCCTCTGATCAGGGCTCAGAAGAGGCGTCCGCCTGGCAGACCGCTACATCGGTCAAACGAGGCGTCCCCACCAAGTCGGTGTGGATGTCGTCTTCCACCCTACTCCCGCCACGGCAGCATCGGTGCGGCGCTGCGAGACCGCTCAACCAACCGCGGGCTCGGTTCGCTACCACGAACCGCGATGCAGCGTCACTGAAGCAGGGACCTTCGCCTCTGCCATGCCCCCGACGTGTGTGCCACACTCCGAGACAGGTTCGTGGCCGATCTGGCGCCGAGCACAGAGTTCCGTGAGGAAGATTGGGTGTGAACCATGGGCGCAAAAGGTGACAAGGTGAAGGGCCAAGCCAAGGAGGCCGTCGGAAGCCTCGTTGGTGACAAGGATCTCGAATCCGAAGGCAAGTCCGACCGTCGGGCCGGTGATGCCAAGGAGAAGGTCGAGTCTGCGAAGGACAAGGTCGAAGACGTGGTCGACACGACCAAGGACAAGGTCGAAGAGGTGATCGACAAGACCAAGGACGCGGTGCACCGGAAGTAGTCCGGCGCTTCCCCCTCCGAGTTCGGAGGGTGGAGCCAACGACTTGGAGCGATTCCCGAAAGGGACTCGTTGATATGTACATCGGAGTAGGCACGTTGGTAGCGATCCTCGTGGTCGTGGCGATCATCTACCTGGTTCGTCGGGCCTGACAGGCGAACCTGCGATGTGACAGGACCTGGACGGAGATATGACCGGGACGGGGTCGGGCGAGCGTCAACGGTGGCGCGGCACGGGGGTCTACTGCTGGGACCTCATCGTCGGGCTAGTGCTCGCTGCCGCTGCGATCGTTGGCATCGTCCAGAACTCGCAACAGGTCGAAGTCAAGTATCTCGGGTGGACGGGACACGCCTCCCTTGCCGTCGTACTGCTCGCTGCGGTCGTTGCCACCGTTGCTCTCTCCACCGTGACGGGAGTCGGGCGGCGTCGGAGTCGACGGCAGCGCCTCATCCAGCGCGACGAGCTTGAACAGAGGCGTGAGGAGACTCCGGGTTCGACCGCGACTTAAGAGGCGGGGCCGGGCCTGGCCGCCGGCGACAATCACAGGCCTGGGCCGATTGGTGTTCACTGAGGCTGTCGGAAGCCTGCGTCACGGTTCCCTACGGGCAGTGCCCAGCGACCCGAGCATCGGTTTCCTAACTCGCCCTGGGCCGTCCACCGACTTCCACAAAGGTCCGCCGCGCCCGGGATCTCGGGGGTCTGCGTCCACAGCCGTCCGCCGAGATCTGGGCTGATCCAGCGGCTTGGTCGTCAACTTGGTCGTCAAAGTCAACGGCGGAAGCCACGTCTGGGACCGGCGGTTGTCGGGCCTCTTGGAGCAGGGCAACAGATCGAGGGCCGCGTCCTTGACGAGCATGTCCCAACACGCTCGCTGACCCTGAAGGTTCCACGACACCGGTCCGAGTCGGGGTCATCAGTCCCATGCCCTCGGTCCGTCCGACATGAGCAGGTCGACGCCAAACGGATTACCAGGACAGCGCCCCACTGACCTCGCTGAGGGGCAGGCCGTCGCCGGCTCGGACGGCATCCCAGGCCAAGCGGCCGCCTGAAGCGAACATCGCCAGCTCCACGGGACCGGCGGCGACCATCTTGGTGAGTTCGTCCCACTTGCGGCGGTGGTTGCCGGTCACAGTGACGGTCGGGTCGTCCTGGAGCGCAAGGAACGACCTGCGGAGGGCGTTCAGCGAGTCGGGGCCGTCGACTCTTGCCTTGGCCTCCACACCGAGGACGACCCTGCCGTCGACCAGGCCCAGGGTGTCGAACTCGCCCATCTCGAACGCTAGGTCGGCGGGGTCCCACCCAAGGTCGAGCACGAGTTCGCCGTAGGCGCCGATCTGGATGAGGTACTAGGTACCGTCAGCCGCTCCAGGTGTTCGACCAGAGCAACTCGAGGAGATGGCAGTCGTCATGGAGATGGTCATCGGGCTCGTCATCGCCGGCGGCGTCGGGCTCTGGGTCCGCACCGACGCCCAGGCCCTCGAGTCCCAGGGCACCAAGGTCGGCTCGTTCGGACCGAACGGCTGGTTCGCCGGGGTGTTCCTGCTCCTGATCGTGTTCCTCCCGATGTACCTCATCCAGCGCTCCAACGCCCTGAAGAGCCCGGCGGGGCTGCCTCCCCGTGGCTGGATACCCGACCCGAACGACCCCACTCAGTACCGGTGGTGGGACGGGACCAAGTGGACCGACGGCCGGACACCCATCGACCCCGGCGACGGGCCGCAGCGACCCGCCTGAGCGAAGCCGACCCGGGGACGCTCCCGCATGGGCCTGTGGGACGATCCCGCAATCAACCGAGGGGGGCGCTGTGAAGTTCGAGATCGTGCGCAGCAAGTCGAAGACCGAGCCGTTCTTCTGGCGGATCGTCGCCGGCAACGGCCAGACCCTGGCCACCTCCGAGATGTACACCCGCAAGGCGTCGTGCGTGTCGGCCATCGCCTCGGTCCAGAAGAACGCTGACGTATCGAAGGTGGTCGACCTCACCGCCGAGTAGCGGGGCCTAGCCTGTTCAGTTCAGCTCGCGCCTCAGAACAGCCGCTGTTGCCCGTGCCCTGCCACCGGCGTGACCCCCAGGTAGCGGTCGAGCTCGCCGAGCGAGCGGGCGACCTCGGCCACCAGCAGCCGTGGGATCAGCAGCTCCGCTTCGACCCCGCCGCCGGCGACATCGGCCAGGACCACGAACTCCGAGTTGAAGACCCGGCGGTCGCGGACCTCCAACCGCAGGCCCCGCTCCTTGCGGAGCCGGCAGTGGACCCGGTCGGGCCGCAGCGGGGCGTTGTCGAGCAGGGCGTCAGCGTCTGCGAGCCATTGGTCGAGTGACATGTGAACCTCATCGAACCTGGCGTTCGCACCGTGCCCTTGGAGGCCGGTTGCGGGATCGTCAGCGGGCCAGGACCCTCGGATCGCTCTGGATGAGCAGCAGGGGCAATCTACCAGCGGGCCAAGTGGATGACATCGGTGTGGTGATCTGGGAGCGGCTGGACGCATTCGCCGACGATGTCCGACGCCCCGACCGACTCGGGACCGGCCGTGCCGGTCCGCGCCCCTATTGTCGTGACCGCCGCGCACGGCCGGACTCCCCACGTGGCTTCCGTTCCATCGCGTCGGCCGGATCGTTGGGAATCGCTGAGCGGGTCCGGGATCCGCGCCCAGGCTCCGACGATGTCTGCGACAACCTCCAGCTGCCGAGACGGGTCGTGGCCTGGCTCAACGGTCAGTCTCGTGCCGTACGCAAGTGCCATCTGCCGGCCTCTCTACTCGAACTCGGCGCTCTCCGCGCCCAGCTGCGTGGCGTTCTCGGTGACGACCCGTCGGGTGCGGTCGTCGTATCCCTCCGCCGCCGGTGTCCGAGCGTTGATCTCGAGGGTGAACGTCACCGCGCTGCCCTCGAGATGGTTGGAGACGTTGGTGAGGATGTCCTCGAGTTGGCGGATGGCCCGGACCCGGTCGAGGCTGAAGCGGGCGTAGAAGCGGGACTTGGCCGGCTCACCACCCTTGGTGCCACCACCAGATCCGCCACCTTCCGTCTCCCGTTCAATTTCGCCCAGGCCGCCTCCTGCGCCTTCGCCGTCGCCTTTACCCTCGGTTTCGTCGGGGACGGTGTCGGGGTGGATAAGCCAGCCGGAGCGGACGGGGTTGACGTGCTCTCCGCTGTGGAGGCCGACCCAGGTGTCGTTGTTGTGGGCTTCGGCGTAGGCGAAGGTCTCGCTGGCCCAGTTCATCAGTGAGGTGCCGTCGCTGATGGCGTTGGACAACACGTCGAAGCTGGCCAGGCGGGGCATGTACGGGTAGTTGGCGTAGGCGGACCAGAGGTCACCGACGCCAACATCGCCCCGGTCGGACCACAGCGGGACTCGGTCGAGGTCCATCCGCACCCTGACCCCACCGTAGGTGGTGATGAGCTTCTCCTCGGAGCCGCGCTTGCGACCGACCCGCTCGGTGAGGCTGCCCGCACCGGAGGGCTTGGTGACCTGCCACTCGATGTCGGCGGTGCCCGGGGTCTGGGCGGGCGTCATCACGTGTATGAACGTCTCGGCGATGCGTGAGGTGACGGTGTTGTCGGTCTCTGCGAGCTTGGTGTTGGCCTGCTTCTGCTGGTGGGGGCTGAGGTTCAGGGTTTCGGCGTCGGCCACGATCGACTGCCACGCCAGGTGTGAGCGGGCCGCCGAGCGAAGCTCGTCCAGGCGAGGACCGGACGCGGCCAGGTACACGAGGAGGTTGCGGTGTAGGCGGGGGCCGCCGGAGCGTTGAGCGAGGATCCCCTCGGCGGTGGTGACGGCGTCGCTGTCGTTGGTGTTGGGAACATGCACGCCGTGGGCGGCAAGACCACGAGGTGGACGCCGTCATCGTCGTCGGGCACGTCGCCGGGGCCGTCGGGGAACACATGCACCCCGGCGAAGGGCTGGCGGTTGCGGTCGGCCAGCATCCGCCGGCGGACTTCGTCGTCAGCGTCATCGGCGTTGTAGTTCGACGCCGCCCGATTGGCAGCCAGACGGGTGACGTTCGGTTGGAGGTCGAACCAGTACTGGTTGCCGTCAACGTAGAGGTGGGTGGCGTCGCTCGACAGCCGCTTGAGGGCGTCAGCGAACTGGGCCGGCGGCTCCCCCGGTTGAGCGCAGCCCAACACCACGGACTTGATGTCCACACCCCGGTTCGTGTCGGGTCGGGGCGCGGAGCCCATGTAGACGGTGCGTGCGGCCCGCCGGGTAGCCGAGTAGCGGCCGAAGTGCTTGTTCTCCTGGTCGATCCGCAGCGGCAAGGCGTTAGGGCCGTCCACGTCGGTCTTGATGACCGGGTCCCAACCCTCCTTCAGGTACTTCGTGAGCTCGGACAGCACCGGGGCGGAATCGATCGGCAGGGTCCCCGACATGATCAACAGGCTGCGGTCGTCTCGCTTCCACAACTCGGAGATGACCACGGCCATGAGGCGCAGCACCCCTCGGGTGCGCTGGAACTTCTCCAGGGTGGACCACCCTTCGAAGAGCCGGTCGAACATCTCCGGGTGGATCGGGTACGACAGCTCCATGCGCCGCCGGTACTCGGCCTCACTCGCCCCGAGCGGGAACTCGGCGGCCTTGTCCCGGTAGTACTCGATGAAGGCCCGTACGACGCCGTCACGGGTGCGGGCGGCTTCGGGGGTGATCGGGTCGAACAGGCGGCGGCGGACGATCTCGAACGACTCGTCGGGGCTGGCCGGCTGCCACTGTGCGGCCTTGCGGGTCACGACGTTCTTCAACCGCTCGAGGGCGTCCTTGCCCCGGTCGCCGCCGACTTCGATGTCTGATGCCGGGATCGACACCAGCACCACCACGTTGTCCACCCCAGCGGCCGCTTCGGTGAGGGCCTGCGCGAAGGTGAACTGGCTGTCACACCTCGTCGGCACGAGTCGTTCGGGTCGATCAAAGTTCCATCTTGCACCGAGTGCAACCAGATCCTCAACGACAGTTTCGAGGTTCCAGCAAAGGATCTCGTCAGGGAGCTCTTCCAAACCTCCGGCGACGTTTCCCTGGACGCTGACGAAGCTGTGGCCTGCGGCCTGTGGCTCGTGAAGACGTGGCTGTTGTACGCCCACCCATCCGTTGTTGGCTCCGAGCCCGACCTGCACCGTACGCTCCTACGCCCCGTTCCCGGCGACCTCTGGCGCTGGATGATCGACGGGTCTGAGCCCCCGCCCGGCGTGTCTGTGTGGCTGCACAGGACGAGCAGCGACGACGATCCTGCTCCAGTCGAGACTCGCCACATTCCGCTTCCGACCATCACAGTCGGCAGCCTGACGATCCGGTTTCAAGTCGTCCAGCTCACCGTGTGCGGTCTGACAATCAGTCTTGCGTATCACCAGGGATGGGCGATCGAGCACCCGCTCGAGATCGAGGGCCGAGCGATCAGGATGTGGCCACGGCATCGAGACGAGCCAGCCGACATCTCGAGCCTTCCACTCGTGGCAGCCCGCGACACTTGCTGGCTCCGCGGGCCACGTTTGGTGTTTACCCCTGGCCGATACGACCCCTCGAGCCTTCCTCCGATGTCGCCCCACATCGATGGGCTGCTTCTGTGCTGCAAGGAGTCGAGGCCGTGTTCGCGTGACCGATCATCCCGAGTCGGGGACTTCCCCGGCGTGGCGAGACGAGCAGAGTCGATGGAGGGCACGGATACTGACCACGCTCCCAGCCGATACGGGCCTCGCGTTCAACGATCGGGTTCGGCAGTGCCATTGACAGCCACCGCCAACTCACCTCCACCACACCCGAAAGTGACTGTGCACCGGCGGGATGGCGAGAACCTAGTTGATACCGTCGGCCGGGATCCCCGGAAGCACGCGGGATCTGGGAGGCAGCGAATTCCGCCCCGGAGCCTCGGTTGTCAACTCCTCGAGCGCCCAGTTCCACTTTCAGGCCGCCACGGCGCTGTCCGGGTAGTTGATACTCCTTCCGAGCTGCACGGCTTCTCGCACACTTTCAGGCTGTTTGATCCGGCCAGACAGTGCCCCAAGAAACGCAGGCAGTGCCCTGGAGGCGGGCTCGAGCCTCCAGACCCGCCTCCTGCTGGCGGGCCGAAGGGTGCTTGTATCGGCAAGACCGCGCCCCGGTCTCTCAGAGGGACGGCCCCGCGCCGGTTTGGCCGGCCTTCTGCTGGAGTGAGATCACCACGAACTCGGCGGGCTTGAGGGACGCGAACCCGACGAGGATGTTCACGATCCCGTGGTTGATGTCGTCCTGCGTGGTGGTCTCGGCGCCGCACTTGACGAAGTACGCCTCGCTCGGCGTCGCTCCGGCGAACGCTCCGGCGGCGAAGAGGCCGTGGAGGAAGGCGCCGACGGTGAGCCTGATCTGAGCCCAGAGCGGCGCCTCGTTGGGCTCGAACACGGCCCACTGGGTGCCGCGGTAGAGCGACTCCTCGAGGAAGAGCGCCGTGCGCCTCACCGGGACGTACTTCCACTCCGAGGCGACGCCGTCGGCGCCCTGGAGGGTGCGGGCCCCCCAGACGACGCTGCCCGCGTCGGGGAAGGTGCGCAGGCAGTTGACCCCCAGCGCGTTGACGACGCTGTTGTGTGCGTCGGTCAGCGACGCCTTCAGGGCCTGCACGCCGGAGAGGCCGGCCTCGAGCCCGGCGGGCGCCTTCCAGACGCCGCTGCTCGCGTCGGTGCGTGCGATCACGCCGGCGACCGCTCCGCACGGCGGGAAGTCGACGACGGTGTTCCCTTGCAGCGGGTCCGGAGCCTTGATGTACGGGAAGTAGAGGGCGGCGTTGCGCTTGTCGCTCGACGCCATGCCCCTGAGGTAGGTGCCGAGGGCCGTCCCGCCGCCCGCGATCTGTGCGGCCGTCGTCCAGTCGGGGTGCGGGTCGACGACGAGAAGCGCCCGCTCCCGGACGCAGAACGCGGCGGCCTTCGCCTTCGAGTCGGCGCTCAGCACGCGCCCGGGGCCCGTGTCGCTCGCCGGTAGGAACGGCGGGACGCACACCAGGTTGAACAGGTCGGCTCGGGCCAGCGCGTACAGACCGGTGCCGTCGTCCGCCGCGGGCACGAGATCGGCCTCGGCCCGGGTGCCGTCCTCGCCGGAGTCGGCTCCGGTCGCGGGGAAGGCCGTGTACCGGTTCGGCTGCGCGGGGTCGAAGGGGTCCGCCCTAGGCGCGACGGCCGCGTGGTGATCGGGCTGGACGGTCGGCAGCGTGCCGACAGCGCGGACGAGGGAGGACCGCCGGGCGACGAGCGCCGCGAGCGACCCGTCGGCCGCGAGGCCTCGCAGCGTCTCGACGACTCCGGTCGACTCGTCCTTGATCGAGAGGTTGAACAGCGCAGCGCCTCGGTCCTCCGTGTCGTGATCGATACGGACCCGGAGGTCCTCCGACCAGACACCCGGATCAGCGGCCTCGAGGGTGAGTGCACCCTTCCCGGAGCCGACGGTGACGCGTCCGTTCCTCGCAGCGTCGATGCCCTTGCGGTGCACCCCGCGGACGACCAACGCGACGCGCCCGCCGTTCTGGAAGTACTGCTGGACGGCGTAGCTCATCGTGCTCTTCGCCCACAGGCCGCCGAACAAGCGGCCGAAGTCGCCGAAGCTCCACACGAGCGTCGGCTCGTCGACAGGCCCGCGTTTGGCGAAGCCCACGAACGCGGCGATCGAGGTGGCGACGCCCGTGATCGTGGGGACGCCGCCCGGGACCTCCTCGCCGAAGAAGCCAGGGAATGTCAACCCACCGGACATACAACCTCCTCGCCTGTGAGGAGAATCAGCCTTGCAGCTACGCGACCTCAAGGCAGTGGAGAACGGCTTCATCACCGCAGCGAAGAGCTACAGCGAGCCCAAGGGCACCACCTCAGCGGCCTCGCGGGAGGTGGGCGTGCCCGCCGGCACGTTGAAGGCGGCCGGGATTACCCGGAGTGGCTGACCACCCGGCGCTGTCGGCATGTCAGGTGTCGGGCGTGATCCGAGCCGACTCCAAGAAGGCGTCCAAGTCCTCCTGCCGGTAGCGGCGGACCCGGCCGATCTGATACCCGGGCACCTCGCCTCGGTCGACAAGGCGGCGCAGGGTCACGGTGGTGAACCACCCCGGGTTTCACAGAGGCTCGTTGGTTTGAGTCCCCGGCTAGTGTCTTGGAAGGTTGTTCCGCTGAGAAATAGCTGAAGATCGGGAATTTCGGCGCCTCCAAGGACTTCGTGGCGTTCTTGAACAAGGTCAACCGCAACGTCCCCGCAGACCTCGACGTCCATGTCGTGTTGGACAACCTGTCGGCCCACAAGACCCCCCTCGTGCACCGGTGGCTCCTCCGGCACCGCCGGTTCCACTTCCACTTCACGCCCACCTACGGGTCCTGGATGAACCTCGTCGAGCGCTGGTTCTCCGCCCTGACCACCAAGAAACTGCAACGCTCCGCCCACCGCAACGTCAAAGAACTCGCCGCCGACATCGAAGCCTGGGCCGCCACCTGGAACGAGAACCCCACCCCGTTCATCTGGCACAAGACCGCTGACGAGATCCTCGAACGCCTCGCCGGCTACTGCACCGCCATCAACCAAGGAGCCGGTGACGACACATGACCCTCATTTCACAGCCCTTCAACCTTCCAGCACACTAGCTGGTGGGGACGTTCTGGTAGTTGTAGTCGGCTTCGAAGGCAGCCGGGGTGGTGTAGCCGGGGCCGTCGGTGATCTGGCCGTGGAGGCGGCGGTCAGCTTCAGATACGCGAGATGCGAACGGACCTGCTGGTAGAGGGTGTCCGCCGCGCTCACCGTGCTTGCTCCCCGGCCTCGGTGATCTGGCGGTAGATGTCGAGATCGATCACGGGGTCGGCGCCGGCGGGCCCGGCGATCTCGGCGGCCAGGGCGAGCGCGGCGGCCGACGGGGTGAAGCACTGGAGTATCGTGTGACTGCTGGTGGGGCGGCTGCAGGGAGGGTGAGCGTTGGGGACAGTCGTGGGCGGGGCGGTGGGCGAATGACGACGCCAGGCGAGCAACAACCGTCTGAGTCGGCGCCACCGCTGCCGAGAGGATCGGGCCGGACTCGCAAGGCGTTGGTGGTCGGGGCGATCGCGGCGGCTGTGGCACTCGTCGCCATCGTTGTCACTGTTCTGGTGGCTGGCGGTGGAGAGGAATCTGTCAACGAGGTCTTCCGTCAGCCGGCGGGCGCCACCGGCGACGATCCGTTCACCGAATCAGTCGCTGTGCCCGGTCAGGACTCGGCAGTCACGGCGCAAGAGGCCGGGGGTTCAACCTCGGGGGCCGACCTGGAAGTGGCGAGCGCTCCCGGCTCCCAGCCGGGCCTGTACGGCGGCACCCAGAACCAGGCGACCTGCGACCGCGAACAGCTCATCAGCTTCCTCGAGGCGAACCCCTCCAAGGCCCAGGCATGGGCGTCGGTCGAAGGCATCACGGCCGAGGAGATTCCTGCGTTCATCCGCGGCCTGACACCGACCCGTCTCCGCTACGACACCCGTGTCACCAACCACGGCTACCGGAACGGGCAGGCAACGTCGTTCCAGTCGGTTCTGCAGGCGGGCTCCGCGGTGCTCGTCGACGACCACGGGCTTCCGCGGGCCCGCTGCGCGTGCGGAAACCCGCTGCTCGTCCCGCGGGCGCTCACCGGGGCGATCTACCAGGGTCCGACGTGGAACGGCTTCTCCACGCAGAACGTCCAGGTCGTGGTGTCGGTTCAGACGGTCACCCAGTTCGTCCTCGTGGACATCAACACCGGGAGCCAGTTCAGTCGTCCGGTGACGAGCGACGGCTCCGACGACACCCCTGCCGGGCAGGACGGCCTCGAAGGCACGTATTCGGTGACGTTGAACCTGACGTGTGGGTCCGAGCTCGGGAGTGACGGCACCACCACGTACACGGAAACCGCGACGTGGGTCTTCCAACCGGGTCAGGCGACGCTGGCGTTCCCCGACATGGTCCCGATCTCCGAGCTCACATTCGACGCCCCTGTGGTCCTGGACGGCGACGAGTTCCAGATCACCGTCGTGCAGACAGACGGATCGCGGATCGGCCTTGCCGGGACCGTCGCGGACGACGGCGCCGACTTCGAAGGATCGGGCACGGCCGGACAGGGAACCGCCGCCTCGACGTGCATCGTCGACTTCAGCGGCCACCGCGTTGCGGGCTCGACCTCGCCGTCGGCGACGACCACAACGACTGCCACCGCGACCACGCTGCCTGAGTCGCCGGCGGGTGGCCCGCCCTGCACGAACGATGCGGCTCAGCAGGCACTCGCTGACAGTTCCATCCCCGGCACCGTCGATCCGGATCATGGCGCCCGTTGCGAGGGTGGATTCGCAGCGGTGGGCATCTTGGACCCGCCGTACGTGGCGAGCCTCGCCATCTTCCGGGCGGACGGGGATCAGTGGGTCGTGGTCGACGGCCGCAGCCCGTGTGAGGACAGAACGATCCCTTACGAGATTCGCGTGTGGGGATGCAATGGGGATCCGACGCCATGACATCTGTGCGCGGTCGCAGGATCTTCCAGCGGGGCGCTCTTTCGCCCATCGTCGGGTGCCAGGATGGCGCGACCCTGTGGGTGCATCGGAAAGTCATCCGTGCCCGTGACCAGGGAGAACGTCGACGAGCGCGGACGCGATTAGGAGCGTCGGCAGCGGCCTGAGAGCGGTTGGATCGGCTTCTGCGGGCCAGTTTCACCGGTACCGTCGGCGGCGCCATGAACCTCGTTCCTTCGATCGCCCGTCTGATCGTCACGCGCCTCGGGTGGCTGTTCGCTTCCGGCGACGACCGCGACGCCGAGATCCTCGCGCTGCGCCACCAGGTCCTGGTGGTGCAACATCAGGTGCGCCACCCGAGGTTCACCGAGACCGACCGGACGATCCCCGCCGCGCTGCCGACGGTGTTCGACCGTGCCCGTCTCGCCCAGGTCTCTTGATCGCAAAACCGGACACGGCCATCGGGTGGCATCGCCGTCTCGTGGCCTGCCACTGGACCCAACCCACCAGACCCGGCCGCCCGCCCATCCACGCCGAGATCCGCCGGTTGGCCATCGCCATGCCGAACGAGAACCCCACATGGGGCTACCGGCGCGTTCACGGCGCCCCTCCGGGAACCATCGGGAATGCCCGCCCGGGCCGGGATAGGCCCTCCCGAGGGCGCCCAGGGGCGCTCGACGGGGCGTCTGGTAGCTTCGCCGTGCACCCGACCGGTGTGGGAGGGTTGAGAGGGGACGGGGCCATGACCAGGTTTCGACTGGGCCGGGCGGCCCTCTGCACGATCGTTCTCGCCGCGACCTTGACCGTCGGGGCGCAGGTTCCCGTGGCCGCACAGGACGCCGCCGCACCTGAGGTCGCCGGGGGCTCCGAGGTGCAGGTGGTCGAATCGGAGCCAATGACCGTCGATCGCCTGTTGACGCTCCGCGTGCCGGGCGTGTGCGACTTCCGGGCCGCCCATTACGTGGACGGCGTCCATCCCGATTCGCCCGGCCCTTACGACTCCTTCGCCGAGGTCGTCGGTGCGGGCGACTCGGCCGGCTTCCTGCCGCTCCAAGCCAAGGTCGGCGACGTGACCGGCGACGGGGTCGACGACGGGTTGATGGACGTGTTGTGCACCTACGGCGGCAACAACGTCTTCTTCAACATCTTCGTGTACCGGTCGGACCGGCGTCTCCTCGGACGGATCCCTGTCGAGCGGTACGTCCACACCGACATCTGGGCGATCTCCTACCCCAAGGCGAAGATCAGCGACGGCACCATCAGGACCACCGTCTACTCCTGGGACGCGGACGACGCCCACTGCTGCCCTTCGATCGTGACGCGCCTCCGCTTCCGGTGGAACGGTTCCCGTTTCGTGAGGGTCTGAGAGCACCAGCCAAGCCGAGCCCACTTGAGCCACAGCCACGCTCTGCCGTGGCGTGAACGGACTGAACCTCCGGTTGCGGGGGCTCGGGCACTGCTTCCGGGCACTGCCTGCCGGCCTTGGCGTCGATGTGAGCGAATATCAGCCCGTGGAAGTCCCTCGCAACGTCGAGGCGCTGAACCTTGACAGAGCTGAGGTCCCGCACCGGCTTGAACAGGTCATCGAGCATCCCGACGCACTCCCGGACAGCCATCTGCGTCTCCTCGGGAGTGCAGAGCCCGTAGCCGGCGCCGTGTACGAACCGAGAGGGGTTGAACTCCAGGTTGACTCGCTAACCCCCGTCCCAGCGCCGAGCATTGACCCTGACGATGCAACCCGACAGCACCAGCTTGGTGTCGCAGGACCCGGCGCTGCTTCGTGTCCACCGCCCAGCTCCGGGCCAAACATCGGCCCGGAAGCCGATGCCCAGCATGTCGACGCCGAAGTGGCCGTCGAATGGGATCGCCATATCGACGCCGAAGTGGCCGTCGAATGGGATCGCCATATCGCTGGCCGTCACCGCCATATCGCCATCTCCTCGGTAACCAGGCTGAGGTTGTGCGAAATTTGGCCATGGTGGGGACTGTTAGACGGTCCGGGACCTCGCGGCAACGGATCCGCTGATGGCGTCTGCCCGCACGGCGCCGGTGAAGCTGCCGTTGACTGGTCTGACACCTGTCATGTTCAAGATCATCACCCGTTCCTCCTGTGAGTTGACTGGTAGGTATCGAGTCTGAAGAGCGACCGTTCCGCCAACGTCGCCGTTGAGTTGGCCGGTCCTCCTCAGACACCGGTGGACGGTATCACCGTACGTCGTTTCGTACACGTGATGTGCTAGGCTTCGTTCCATGGGCGTCGAAGAACCCGAGGGGCTGTACGCGTTGATCGGCCGGAACATGACCGAGTGCCGGGTCGCCGAGGGACTCACCCGTTCCGAGATCGCCGCATGGGCACAGGAGTTCGGTCTGCCCTGGACCGAACGGATCACCGCTGAGACGGAACGAGGTGCCCGACGGGTACCCCTGGACGAATGGGCCACGATCCCCCTCGTCTACGCCGCCAGCCCCGAGCGACTCCTCGCCGGCGACGGCATCGTCCGCCTCAACGGCCAAGCCTCAGCCCAACTCGAAGGACTACGGGCAGTCCTGTGCGGCCCCTTCCAGAACGTTCGACCCTTCGACCACTTCGACACGCCGATCAGCAGACGCATGCTCGCCGACGCCGCTAGCCGGTCCCCCGACATGACCGTGGACGACATACCCGACAACCGCGAGTACCGGTCTCCCGACTCGGCAGACACCGCGACCGCCCGCCAGACAGAACGTAACGCCGCCGCCGGCCTCGGGATCACAACCGAGGCCCTCGTCCAGGCCGCATTCGACCTCTGGGGTCAGAGCCTGGTCGAGGAGCGAGACCAACGCGTCACAGAACTTGGCGCCGACCCCGCCGAGGCCCGAGAGCCCCGAGCCGTGCGAGGCCACATCACCCGACGGCTCCTCCGCGAGCTCAAGTCCCACCTGCAGAAGGTCCCGACATGAGCGACTGGCACAGCTCTCCCACACGCCTACTCAAGGTCGACGACGCCGCCCACTACCTCTCACTCAGCCGAAGCCGGATCTACGAGCTCATGGCCACCCACGACCTCGAGTCCGTCGCCATCGGGCGATCGCGTCGCATACCCCTGAGAGCGCTCGAGGAGTTCGTCACGCGCCTGAGCGATCCCGAGGAGAACCAGCCAGGCTGAACCCGGTGCCAATCGGAAGGAGCGCAAGATGGGCAAACGACGAGGCCACGGCGAAGGGTCGATCTACCAGCGAAAGGACGGCCGGTGGGTGGGCGAGGTCCTCTTGGGCTGGGAGGACGGCAGGCGTCAGCGCAAGTTCGTCTACGGGCGTACCCGGCGGGAGGCTGCCGACAAGCTCCGCGAGGTGCAGCGGCTCATCGCCGCCGGTCTGCCGGTGCCGTCCGACCGGTTGACCGTGGCTGCTTGGCTCACGATGTGGCTGGCCCACCACCTGTCCCGTGATCTCTCGCCCAACACCATCGAGCAGTACCGCTCGATGGTCGAGAAGCACCTGATTCCGGCCTTCGGCCGCGTCCGCCTCAAGGCGCTCACCCCAGCCGACGTGGAGGCGATGCTCCGTCGCAAGGCTGAGAGGGGTCTCAGTTCCAGCACCTGCATGAGAATTCGATCCGTGCTCCAGATGGCACTGCACAGGGCGCAGGTGGAGGGTCACCTCCACCGCAACGTGGCGGAGCTTGCTCGCCGCCCGAAGGTGACTCACGAGGAACGCAAGAGCCTCACTGTCGACGAAGCTCAGCGGCTTCTGGCTGCGGTCCAAGGCACCTCGCTGGAGGCCGCACTCACGGTCATGCTCCTCCACGGCCTCCGGCCGGGCGAGGCGATGGGCCTGACATGGGACGACATCGACTTCGACGGTCGCGTGCTGGCAGTAAGGAGATCGCTCAAGCGTGAGCCAGCAGGACTGCGTCTCGGCAACGTCAAGACCGCCAAGTCCGAACGACCGCTGGCGATGCCCCGCCCCGTGCTCAGCGCGTTGCGGCGGCGGAAGGTTCAACAGGCGGAGGAGCTTCTTCGAGCTGGGGTGGGATCACCGCCAGATGACCTCGTGTTCACCACCTCAGCAGGCACGCCCATCGACCCGAGCAACCTCCGGCGGGCGCTCGCCCGGGCCACGGATGCGGCGGGTCTCGGACACTGGACGCCATACGAGCTTCGCCACTCCTGCACGTCGCTCCTGTCGGCCGCTGGCATCCCGTTGGAGCAGATCGCCGACATCCTCGGCCACAAGGGCGTTCGCATGACCGCCGAGGTCTACCGCCACCGCATCGACCCGGTCATCGACGGTGGGGTCGAGGCCATGGAAGCGCTCTTCGGCGATGGCTCACCGTGATGCGTTTGCCTGTCAACTTGCCTGTCAAAGGCCCCCGGACGCGACGAAACCCCAGGGCCGGTGGCGGGAAAACCGCCCCTGACCTGGGGTTTCTCTCGTGGGCCGTACAGGACTCGAACCTGTGACCCCCTGCGCGTCATGCAGGTGCGCTACCAGACTGCGCCAACGGCCCCGAAGGACGAACTCTAGCGGAGGGTGTCCCGCTGGACACACCCCCGACGATGGGCGTCAGGGTCGCTGCCTGGCCACCACGCCGGCGACGAGGATCATCGCAGCGCCGATGCCGAGCACGTACAGGCCGTAACGGAGCGTGACATCCACATCGCCCAGGGTCTGCACCTTGCCCTTGCGGTCGAGGATGTCGCTCATCGCGTAGGCCGCCAACCCCAGGCTGAGTGCGCCGACCGCCACCATGGTCATCCGGACGGCGAGCGGCGCAACCTGGCTGATCAACAGGCCTGCCAACGCCGCCGCTAGCAACGCGAGGACAGCGAAGTGCGGCCCCGTCTCGACGCCGTGGTCGAACCAGTCCCAGCCGCTCACCGTCTGGGTGCGGGCGGTCAGGAACGAGTGGGCGATGGCGGCCCACGGCAGGAAGGAGGCCACGCCCACGAGCAGGGCACCTGAGAGGCCGACGGCACCTGCCGTGATGTTGCGCGCCGCTCCCCCCAAGTCAGACTCCGCGGGCACGGAAGCGGCCGGGTATGGGTACGGATCCGCGGGCAGCCTCAGGCCGGCGGACGGTCCGAGTCGCGGGCCGGTCATCGGCGGCAGGGCCGCTGATCCACACTCGGGACAGAACGCGGCTCCCGCCGGTAGAGCGGTTCCGCACTTCGCGCACGCGTCGCCCACTGCGCTCCTCTGTGGTCGGCGAATCGGGCCCGACGAGTCTCCCACCCTCCGCCGAGGTGAGCACACGGCCTCCGAGAGCCGCTCGCTCCCGACTACCTGCCAGACTGGGCGCGATGGACTACCGCCAACTCGTCCGGTCCATGGCCGCCGGCCGCGTGGCCATCGGCGTCGCCCTCCTGCTCGCCCCGGGCCTGGCCGCTCGCGGGTGGGCCGGCGCGGAGGCCTCCCGACCCGTCACCAGGGTGTTCCTCCGCACCTTGGGCATACGCGACCTCGTGCTCGGCCTCGGTACGCTCCGGGCTCTCAACCGGGGCGAGGACGTCGCGCCCTGGGCCCGGTACGGCGCGGCGGTGGACGGCGTCGACGCGGCCGCCACCCTGGTCGGCTACCGCCACCTGGCGCCGCGGGGCCGCGCGGTCGTGCTCGCGATGGCCGCGACCGCCGTTGCCGGCCAGGTCGCCGCCGCCGAGCACCTCGCCCGCGAGTAGGCGGCCCTACGCCGGCTGTTGAAGCTCGATCAGGTTGCCGGCCGGATCGTGCAGGAACGCCTGACGCCCCGTTCCCACGGGGGTCGGGTCGCTCACTCGGATGCCCCTGTCGCGCAGCTCGGCGACGGCAGCCACGAGGTCGGGGACCTGGAGCGCCACATGTTGACCGCAGTCGTCCGGCAGAGCCGCCTCGAGCAGGTGGATCTGCTGGGCACCCACGTCGAGCCACGCCCCCCCGAAACCGAAGTCGGGACGGTCGCCTCGTTCGGCGAGCCCCAGTACGTCCACGTAGAACGACACCGCAGCCGCCACGTCGGTGACGTTGAGCGACACGTGATGGACGCCGAGGGTCTGCACCCGCCCATCCTCTCACCACGGCGGGTACGACTGCCGGGCGTCGACCGGTGGCGGAGCCGGTCGGAGGGCCGGTTCAGGTCGGCTCGACCACCGGCATCGGTTCGACCACCCGGGCGCGCGCCGACCGCACGGCATCGACGCCCAGCACGATCAGGGCGACCCAGACGAGGACGAAGCCCGCCAGACGCTCGGGTGGCAGTGGCTCGCCCAGCACGACGACGCCACACAGCAACTGGAGTGTGGGCGTCAGGTACTGGAGCAGCCCGAGGAGCGAGAGGGGGATGCGGCTCGCCGCCGTGCCGAACAGCAGCAAGGGCACCGCCGTCACCACGCCCAGGCTGACGAGCAGCAGGTCCTGGCGAGCGCCGTCGTGGAGGAAGGCGGCATCGCCGTTCACGTGGAGCACCACCATGGCCACGAGCGCGAACGGCAGGAGGCCCGCCGTCTCGACCGCCAACGCCGTCGTCGCCGGCGCCGACACCGCCTTCTTCAAGAAGCCGTAACCGGCGAACGAGCAGGCCAGGACCAGGGCGATCCACGGCAGTCGGCCGTAGGCCACCGTGAGCACGCTGACCGCGGCCACGCCGAAGCCCAGGGCGACCATCTGGAGGCGTCGCAGGTGCTCACCGAGCACGACGATCCCGAGCGCCACGGTGATGAGCGGGTTCACGTAGTACCCGAGCGCCGCCTCGACCACGTGGTCGTGGTTCACCGCCCAGATGTAGACCAGCCAGTTGATTGCGACCAGGCCACCCGCAGCCACCAGGCGCGGCAACGAGCCCGGGTGCACGCGGAGCCAGCCGAAACCGGACCGGTCATGTCGGAAGACCAGGATGAGAACCACCACAGCGAACGACCAGACGATGCGGTGCAGCAGGATCTCTCCCGCGCCGACGGACTGCAGCTGGTGGAAGACGAGTGGGAAGAGCCCCCAGAGCGAGTACGCCGCGATCCCGGCCAGCGTGCCCATGCGGCGCTCGGCCGCATCGTGGGCGACGGACCGCGCCTCCGAGCCGGGGGTGTCGGCGTTCGGGTCGGCGACCACAGGACCGACGCTACCGGTCCGCGGCCGACCGACCCTGCGGCGCGTGTTGCGGACTCAGACGGTGGGAGGCACCAACGCCGAGGCGGCAATCATCGCACCGCCGACGAGGGTCAAGAACAGCCCGGACCCCAGGCCGGGGCGAGGCGAGGGGAACTCGGTGTACAGACGCAGGGCGAGCATGGCGACGACGACGGGCACGGCGCCCAACACGCCCAACAGCGGCCGGGGCAGCGGACGGCGGGTCACGAGCGGGATGACCACGACGAGCACCACCAGGAGCAACCACCCGGCGTCCGGGGCGGTGCTGGTCGACGTCTTGTCGAAGAGGCTGGCGATGGGGAGGTCCCAGGCCGAGATCGACGAGCCCAGTACCGAGTACCAGGCCAGGAAGCTGCCGGAGAGGACCGTCGTCGCACCGAGCATCGGCAGCCAGGAGGCGACCGGGAACGCCCGACCGCCCGCCTGACGGCCCGAGGCGCCAAAGGGCGCGAGCTGGCGCCCGTCGACCCACGTCTCCCACCCGTTCTCGAACCGGACCTCGGCCCACCCGTTCCGCTCCGTCAGGATCTGGGCCGCCAGCCCGGCCTGGAGTCGGGTCACGACAGGGTCTGCGGCGTCGGGCCGGGCTCGGGCATCCATCCCGGCACGCGGGATCCGGTGCGTCGGCGAGAAGATCCCCCGGGCTCCGTGCGACTGCTGCAGGGCCCCGCCGTCCACCCAGGCCTCACCGCCGTTGCTGAACCGCACGTGGGCCCAACCTCCTGACCGCGCGACCATCTGGACCGGGAGGCCCGGCTCCACCTGGCCGTCGGGCGGCCGATTGGCGTCGGGCTGCGCCCAGTAGGGCATGCCGACCGCCGGCACGACATGAGTGGGCACAAAGGGTCCCGGAGGCATTGCCGCGATGGTAGGTCGGCGCCTCTACGTATGGGTGATGGCCGCGCTGATCGTGGTGGCGGCGCCCGCAGCAATCGAGATGGGGTTCGCACCCGCATAGCTGGGGCTGTTGCTCCAGTACTCCTGCACGTGGCTCCCCGACGGGTCGATGAAGACGGCCCGGTAGACGCCCGCGGGCAGGCCGGCCAGGGTGTACGTGCCGTTGGCCGCCGTGATCGCGCCGCCGGCAACACCGTTCGGGCCGATCGCCAGCACCCATGCGCCCGGGATCGGGGTACCCGAGGGGTCGTCGGTGATGGTGCCCGCCATCGAACCCGAGTTGGTGTCGAGTGCGGCGTTCACGACCGCCGGGGCCGAAACCGATGCGGCGTTGGCGATGCCACTGGAGGGCTGGTTGAGGTGCCATTCCATCGAGTGGCGACCGGCGCGGTCCAGGAATCCAAGCTTGTATGCACCCGACTGGACGTTCAGGCTGTAGGCGCCCGAGGCGTTGGTGACCGCAGCCGAGGCGAGCCGGAAGTCGGCGGCCCGCAGGGCTATCACGAACACACCGCCGAGTTGGCTGTTCGTGCCCGTCTCGGTGACGACGCCCGACAGGTTCGCGCTGCCCGGGGTGATCGTCTGAGTCGCCATCGAATCGTTGGCCACCGTCGAGCCACCGCCAGGGACCACCACCGGTGTCGCTCCGGTCGCGGTCGACGAGTTGGCGTAGAACTCCGTGGCATGGGCACCGGTCGGGTCGAAGTACACCATCAGGTGGTTGCCCGCAGTGAGGCCGGAGAGGGTGAACTGGCCCGACGCGTTGGCCACCACACCGGTTTCGGGCTCACCGGTCGATGCATTCAACGCGACGGCCCAGGCCCCGCCGACGGGGGTGCCGGTGGCGTCCTCGACCACCGTCCCGGTGACCGATCCCCGGGTGGACGCCAGGGCCGGGTCCTTGTCGACCATGCTGCCCGTGGTCACCGTCACCGTTGTCGGTGCCCCGAAGAACGAGGACGCGTGTGCGCCGGACGGGTCGATCACGTACAGGTAGTACGACCCGGCCGCGACCAGGGCGCTGTAGTTGCCCCCGGCATCGGCGGTCGCTCCACCCGCCACCGAGAAGTCGGCGGCACGCAGCACGGCCACCCAGGCGCCTGCCACCGGCGCGCCCGATCCGGTCTCGGTCACGGTGCCGGACACCCCGGTCGGCAGCGGTGCGGCGGGGAACGCCCAGGTGAGGGTCACGGCCCCCTTCACACCGCTGTAGCCGTCGACCGCGATGCGGTACGTGGTGCCCGCCACCGCCGAGAACGACACCAGACTCTGGAAGCCCCCGGCCGGGTTGTCGTCGTTCGACGCGACCTCGGTGAGCCCCGTGACCGAAGCGCCCGTGTACACACCGAGAAGTGTGTCGAACCCGCTGCCGGTCGTGTTGATGGTGGTCGCACCGCTCGTCGGCGCGGTGAACCGGTACCAGATCGAGCCACCCCCGGCCTCGCCGGCGTGGCTCGGCTCACCGGTCTCCTTGGTGGCGCCAACGGTGGTGCCGTTCGTCGTGCCGGACGCACCGGCCAGCGCCTGCGACGCCGAGAAGGCGTCGTTCGCAGGCGCCGGGACGGCCGGAACGGTCCAGTTGAGCGTCACGGCCCCCTTCACACCGCTGTAGCCGTCGACCGCGATGCGGTACGTGGTGCCCGCCACCGCCGAGAACGACACCAGGCTCTGGAGACC